>Ga0207956_1000002_pt1:47500-132430 | contig 132430 bp, 102 predicted proteins | sample CryBogCBE25Jul07_FD_184580 | JGI IMG/M metagenome (GOLD analysis project Ga0207956, IMG submission 184580) | Freshwater microbial communities from Crystal Bog, Wisconsin, USA - CBE25Jul07 (SPAdes) (version 2) | ecosystem: Environmental > Aquatic > Freshwater > Lake | place...
AAAACAGATGGAGCTATGGACGCAGGAAACCTCTTGAAGCCTATGCTTGCTAGAGGTGAGCTGCATTGTATCGGTGCAACAACTTTAGATGAATATAGAAAGTATATTGAAAAAGATGCAGCGCTAGAGCGCAGATTCCAACCTGTCATTGTAGATCAACCTACTGTTGAAGATGCTATATCGATCCTTCGAGGTTTAAAAGAAAGGTTTGAGTTACACCACGGTGTTAGAATCCAAGACAATGCACTCGTGAGTGCAGTAATCTTATCTACTCGCTATATCAGTGATCGTTTCTTGCCAGATAAGGCAATCGATCTTGTAGACGAAGCGTGTGCGATGATTCGAACAGAAATGGATTCAATGCCACAGGAGTTAGATGAGTTAACCCGTCGAATCTTACAGCTAGAAATCGAAGAGGCTGCCTTAACAAAAGAAAAAGACGATGCAAGTAAGGCACGTCTTGAAGTCATACGTAAAGAGCTAGCTGAAATTAAAGAACAGGCTAAAGGGCTAAAGTTGCAATGGGAGAAGGAAAAAACAGCCGTTGGCCGTGTTCGTAAATTAAGAGAAGATCTAGAAGCGTCGCGTCTAGAAATGGAAAAGGCAGAACGCGCTTACGACTTAAATAAAGTCGCAGAGCTTCGTCATGGAAAAATTCCTCAACTTGAAGCCGAACTTAAAAAATTAGAAAAAGCAGGTAACAGTACGACCTTATTTAAAGAGGAAGTTTCGCAGCAAGAAATTGCTGAAATTGTTGCTAAGTGGTCAGGAGTTCCTGTTGCCCGTTTAGTTGAAGGCGAAAAAGAAAAGTTGTTACGTCTCGCAGACGTGCTCCATGAGCGTGTAGTTGGTCAAAATGAAGCCGTAGATTTAGTTACGGATGCAATCCTGCGTGGACGAAGTGGAATTAAAGATCCTAAAAGACCTGTTGGCAGTTTCTTATTCTTAGGCCCTACCGGCGTGGGTAAAACAGAATTGGCTAAAACGTTAGCGGAGACCTTGTTTGATACAGAGGCTGCTATGGTGAGACTCGATATGTCTGAATACATGGAGAAGCACAGTGTCTCACGACTAGTCGGCGCTCCTCCTGGCTATATTGGCTATGATGAGGGTGGACAGCTTACGGAGGCCGTAAGACGTAAACCTTACGCAGTCATCTTATTTGATGAAATTGAAAAAGCGCATCCTGATGTGTTCAATGTACTACTTCAAATTCTAGATGATGGCCGTGCAACGGATTCTCAAGGACGTACCGTAGACTTCAAGAATACGATTATCATTATGACTTCGAATATTGGTTCGAGGCATTTACTTGATGGCGTGGTTGAATCTACCATTCCTGAAAATGTTAGAGAAAGTGTTTTATCTGAACTTCGTTCAACCTTTAGGCCAGAATTTCTAAATCGCATAGATGAAACCGTGCTGTTTAAGCCACTCACCTTAGAAGAAATTACGAAGATCGTAGATCTGCTTCTTATAGATTTAAATCGTCGTCTTACAGATAAGCGTGTGACGGTTTCTCTTGATGCTAAGGCGCGCGATTGGGTTGCTGAAAAAGGATATGATCCTGTTTTTGGTGCACGTCCGCTACGTCGTTTCTTACAACGTACGATAGAAACTCAACTAGCTCGTGCTCTTATTTCAGGAGAAGTAACAGACGGAAGCTCGGTGACTTATACCGTGAAGAAGGATCAATTGGTTCGAAGCTAAGCTTTAGCTTCAAAATCAATAAACCCTTTTTGCACGTTGGTTGAAAGTAGGGTGACTGTAATCTTTTGCCCTACTTTTAAACCTTTGTGTCCGCTTACGATGCGTCCCTCAATGGGTATCTGAAAGAGTCTAACCCAAGTGCCTTTATCTGCCGCACCTGTAATAATACCATTAAAGCGTTGGCCTATCATTTTCTCCATGAGTAGAGCTGCCGCAGATTTAACAAGAAAGCGCTCAACTTTTTTTGCATTGTCTGCCATTTCTGTGCAGTGGTTTGCGAGGGCAACTAAATCTGGGTATGAGTATGGAGCCTTTTGATTTGCTAGAATCGCTTTAATGAGACGCTGGGTTATAATGTCGGGATAGCGACGATTAGGTGCTGTTGAATGGGCGTATTGATCTACGGCTAATCCAAAGTGTCCTTCGGTTGGTCCTTCGGGTGTTTCAGCAATATAAATACCAGGGCCAATTAATTTAATCACGGCGAGTGATAGGTCAGCAAAGCTCTCTGGATTTGCTGCCATTTCAGCGTCTAAAAATTGAGAAAGACTTACAACATCGGGTCTAGCAGGTAACCTACAGCCTTTTTCTGCGGCTAATTCTACAATTCTATCCCAGTCCTTTGGTTTTTTTACCACGCGTTTTAGTACTGGAAATTTCTTAGACTGTAGGAAAACAGCTGTGGCTGAATTAGCCGCAATCATAAAGTCTTCAATGATATCATGAGCTCTATTTTTACTATCTTTAGATAATTCTTTAAGCGTGGTTCCATCAAAGACTGGATTTGCTCTTAGTGTTTCGAAATAAAGTGCACCACGTGTATGTCTAAGCTCTTTTAATTTTTGAGCTACTAAGTCCTGAAGGCGTAAATTTTCAGCTAGCCTAGGAACGCGCTCGATAGCTTCTAATTTAGGCAGGGTACCATCAAGCCAAGCTGCGACACTATTGTAGGCTAGTTTAGCATGGTTTTTAACGACTCCTTGCGTATGGGTAAAATTAAGTAATTTCCCTTCAACCGAGAAATCCATCGATACTACAATTGCAGCACGCTCTTCATTAAGATTAAGAGAAGTGATATCGTTTGATAGTAGTTCCGGAAGCATTGGGAAGACGTTTCCTGGAGTATATATAGAGGTCGTATTTTGATGGGCATGACCATCAAGAGCTGTGTTTCGTTGGACAACACTATCTACGTCTGCGATAGCTACATGAATACGTGTGACTTCGTTTGGAAGACTTTCTGCGACGGTAAGTTGATCTAAATCACGTGAATCATCATTATCGATTGAGCACCATGGCAAGTGGGTGTAATCGATTAACTTTGCTGTGTTTGTAAATGGTTTAACGCTAGTACTTAATTCGGACTGTATTTTAGCATTAAATTCTGGCTCAAATCCTTTCTCTAGTAGGCATCGACGTGCAATTCTTCTTAATATTTCTTTATGGGTTAGGTTTGGGGTCTCTAAATGGTGCATGCTTAATTTGATTATAGTAGCTTTAATGACAGTATCACTAAAATAAATTGATAAAACTACATTAAAGTCATGGTAGAGCTTGTCTCTTAGTTCGATAAAAGCATAACTGACTACTTACCTAACACTGATTACTACGTTTGCATATGTCATCTGAACCTGTTGTATATTTTGATCGTTATTCAGGCACGCTAAAAACAGAGAAAATATTTGGAGAGAAATGGCTCCGGCGAATTTATGGTAATCCTTTGGGAAGAGCAGCTGCATCACTTCTTATTAAGCGAGCCTTTATATCACGGTATTATGGGTGGAAGATGAAGAAACCGGTTAGTGCTCTACAAATTTTACCTTTTATCGTTGAATATGATATCGACGTAGAAGACTTCACTAAGTCTGCGTTTGATTTTAAGACGTTTAACGAATTTTTTTATCGCGGTATTAAACCGGAAAAACGTCCTATCGCTCCTGGCGATAAAGTTGCAGTTTTGCCAGCAGATGGAAGACATTTAGTATTTCAAAATATAGATACTGCTGATGGATTTTATGTGAAGGGTGCTAAGTTTGATATTTCAGAACTGATAGGCGTATTTAAAACGCAGTCCGATTTGCCATTGGTTGAGCTTTTTCAAGGTGCATCCATGGTTATTTCACGACTATGCCCTGTTGATTATCACCGGTTTCATTTTCCAGTTTCTGGAATTCCTCATGAATCAGAGTTAGCTCCAGGATGGCTTTATTCGGTTAGTCCTTTGGCGCTAAGGCATAATATTAGATACCTAGTTTTAAATAAGCGGGTACTGACACTCATCGATTCACCTGTGTTTGGTAAGGTTGCAATGATTGAGGTTGGGGCAACGAATGTTGGAACAGTACAACAGGGTTTCGTGCCTGGAAAAGAGGTACAAAAAGGTGAGGAAAAGGGCTTCTTTTCGTTTGGAGGCTCTTGCGTCATTACTTTATTCCAAAAAGGCCGAATTTCCTTTGATAAAGACCTGGTTGAGCAAAGCGCCCTACATAGGGAAACCTTTGCTAAAGTGGGAGATAGGTTAGGAGAAGCTTTTTAAGCATTTTTTAATTATTCTTTCTTGCCCTACCCGGAGTGCTAACAGCAGGATATAGGAGATATTAATTACGCCCGGGTGGTGGAATTGGCAGACACGACGGTCTTAGAAGCCGTTACCGTGAGGTGTGCAGGTTCAAGTCCTGTCCCGGGCACCACATTTTATCCCTCGCTTGAAGGGGTTTAACTGACTAGGGTTTGAAGCACTTATTAAGATGAAACGCTTCTTAAATCCCGTTCCTCATTTAACGAGTTTAAGACAATTGCTGGAGTGGTCACTGCTAGTGATTCCAGCCGCTGTTCTATCAGGATCTGCCAGTGCTTTTTTTCTGTGGTCTTTAGACCATATTACGCATCTTAGATGGAGTAATCCTTGGTTATTGTTTTTCCTACCCATAGCAGGCTTTATTATAGCCGTTATTTACAGGTGGGTAGGTAAGAATTCAGAACCGGGTAACAATCTCATTTTAGATGAAATTCATAAGCCTGGTGGAGGTGTTCCTATACTCATGGCACCTCTCATTTTATTTGCTACACTTGTATCCCACTTATTTGGTGCATCTGTTGGCCGGGAGGGTACTGCTGTGCAAATGGGAGGTAGTTTGGCTGCAGGATATGGAAAACTTTTTTCTATAAAGTCGAAAAATATACGCATACTTTTAATTGCTGGTATAGCTGCTGGATTCGGATCTGTATTTGGCACTCCATTAGCAGGGGCTGTATTTGCAATTGAAGTTTTAGTTATAGGCCGCTTGCAGTACGATGTGCTTATTCCCGCTTTTGTTGCTAGTCTTGTTGGAGATCAAGTGTGTCGTGCGTGGGGTATTCATCATGAAATTTATGCAATCTCAATACCCACAGGCAGCAACTGGGGGGCACTCAATGTGCAGTGGATTCTTTTTACAGTTATTGCAGGAGCGCTTTTTGGATTAACAGGAAGATTTTTTGCTGAACTAACTCATAACTTACAAAAAATATTTTCCTCATTCATTTCCTGCACTCCTCTGCGAGTCTTTGTTGGAGGAGTGATTATTATTGGATTAACGTATTTAGTCGGAACGCGTGATTACCTAGGTATTGGATCTATTTCTCAAGATCCGCATGGAGTCTCGATTATGGGGGCTTTTACACCCACGGGTGCCACTGCTTATAGTTGGCTTTGGAAACTTTTATTTACGGCGCTTGCTTTGGGTGCAGGTTTTAAAGGTGGTGAAGTAACTCCATTATTTTTTATTGGAGCTGCCCTAGGTCATACGATCGCTTTAGCTTTTGGATTACCGGTAGATTTATTTGCAGGACTTGGGTTTATAGCTGTTTTTGCCGGTGCTTCAAATACTCCGCTCGCATGTACCATTATGGGAGTTGAGCTATTTGGTTCTCACTACCTCATCTATTTTGCGATAGCTTGTTTTCTTTCCTATCATTTTAGCGGACACGGAGGAATTTATACATCTCAGCGTATCGGTATTTCAAAAGACGGATCTGAAACCCTAACTGGTAAAACACTTAGTGAAGTGAAATAATTTAATTATCGTTTAGTTACTATGAAAAAATATATACCCCTCATTTGTTTATTTAGTTTATCTTTTTTTGCCTTATGCCGGGCACAGACTCAAACTTCGCAAGCAGATTTGCTTAAATCGACGGTCTTTAATTGGGATAAGCTAGTTATGCAAAAGACTCCGAATGGAGAGCGTGTCATGATTGTTAATGCTCCAACGAGTACGCTTAGTCGTTTGCATGTGCATGCTACTACACTGAATGCAGGTCAAGCCAGCGGCGCTCCTCGACTACATACGCAGGAGGAATTGATTATCATTAAATCCGGTACTGTAGAGGTTTACTGTGATGGTAAAACAACGATGGCCGAAGCAGGCTCAATTATCTTTTTTGCTGCACATAGTACTACGGCACAAAGAAATCTAGGAAAAGTCCCTGCGACCTATTATGTAATTAATTATGACAATGGGGCAAAAAAAGAATAAGGTAATGCGGACCGGTCTATGAGAGATTACGGCAAATACTGTTTTAGTTATTATACTAAGATGGTAGCTGCTTTGAGTTTATTAGCACTTGTTACACTTAATGCGCAGCAAACTAGCGGGCCACTAGTAACACTGCCTGCGTTTCATGTCGTTGATACACGTATATTGCCCGATCCTGAAGTATGGAATTATGCTCAGGTTTCGGGTTTTGAAATATTAAGTTCAGCATCTGGTAGTAGGAGCCGAGAAGTGGCGCAGGATTTTTTAAGATTTCATAGAGCTGTCGCTGCAGTATGGCCTCTTGAGCGTATGAATGCATCTGTCGATGCCTCGATTGTTCTTTGTACGAGCGGAAAAGAATTAAAAGCATTTGTCCCTAAGGACATTATAACTAATGCGAATCAAACGTTAAGCCTTTCGCTCGAAGATCATGAACATGCTGCAATTGTTATCAATTTAAACGCGATTGATGGAGACAATCAATCGAGCTCTAAATTATTACATACAGAGTATATTCATTTTATAGTTAATCGCATAGGGCCGAGAGCTCCACTTTGGTTGAAGTCAGGACTTGAGGCTACGCTAGAGTCACTTGTTTATACTGAAAACCAGTGTGCTATTCGAGCACAGCAGGATCTTTTAATTGAGGAGCGTAAGGCGTTTTCAAATAGGCTTAGTGATGCTGTGAGTCGTGGTAAGCAAGTTAACGACTTCGCAAACGAAGATACTCGGTATAGGGAGCTACTTAAACAAGCTGGGGTTATTACACTAAAAGACTTGTTTGTAACCAACGATGATGCTTCGGCCAAAGAGTCGCTTCTGTCTTCAGAGCCTTATGTAAAACAAAGTCAGGCGTTTATCACTTTTTGTTTACTAAGTAATAAAGGTAAATACCGCGATGCATTTACACAATTTGCTTACTTAAGTGCACGACTTCCTCAGACTGAAGCGCTTTTTGAAAACTGCTTTCATATGGGGTATGATGCGATGATGGCTCTTTTCTGGGCAAATACAGAAAACTTATCTAATCGTGGCTTTGATATAATAGGTAAGGACGGAAAGCTGGTTTCAGAAATGAGTAAATTAGAATTTAAACCAGCAACAGATGCTCAATCATCGCGCATAAGAGCAGATGCTCAGCGGATGGCGGGTCGAACCGAAGATGGCAGATACAGTTTAATTGCAGCGTATATGCGCGGACAACGAGATCCGGATCTACTCGCTGCACTGGGGTTGGCAGAATATGCTGCTGGTAAAGAAGACCGGGCTTATCAATTTTTAGAAGCAGCAACACAAACAAATACCAAAGCACCACGTGCTTATGTTACTCACGTTATCATCCAATTAAAAAAAATTATACCTCCTGACTCTAATAAAAAACTTACGGTAAATCAGGTCGCAGGAATGCTTAAATTACTTTTTAAAGCAAAAGCATTAATGCCTCCCTTGCAGGAAGTGTATGAACAGATTGCCCAGGTGTGGATGAATTCACTCGTTAATCCAATGCAGGGTCATTTACAGATATTAAATCAAGGACTTGTTTTATTTCCTTACGATACAGAGCTATTTTGTCTCGATGCGAAACTGTACAGTCGCATTGGAATGAAATCAGAAGCCTTACACATTCTGGATTTAGGTTATTCGTTGAATATAGATCCCGCAGAAAGATTAAAATTAATTCAATTGAAGGCTTCGCTAGATACGAAAGTTCGTTAATCTAATTTTATATGTTTAATTATATTCGGTTACTTGGAGTTAGTCTCCTGTGTGCAGGAGCACTATATGCTCAATCTGTGGATACGCATGTAAGCGTTATTAAGAACGTAACCTATTTAGAGCCTGCGCGCTCAGAGAAGTGTGATATTTATTTACCAGAGCGCCTACCTTCTGATCCAGCATCCCCTGCGGTTGTATGGATACATGGAGGTGGCTGGACTGGTGGTACTAAGAATGAAGACAGGGCTGCAAATATATGCGGTAATCTAGCGAAAGCAGGTTATGTTTGTATTAATATCGATTACAAGTTGGGAGATGGAGCATGGCCTACTAATCTTTTAGACTGTAAAAATGCAGTACGATTCCTCCGTGTTCATGCAGCTGAGTATCATGTAGATGCTGATCGTATAGCCGTTATGGGAGGATCTGCAGGTGGTCACTTGGCTTTGATGGTTGGTCTTACGCAATCGGAGAAGTCGTTAGAACCGGTATCACCTTATCCTGATGTGTCTAATAGTGTAGGTGTAATAGTTGATTTATATGGGCCTACAGATCTGCTTAATGGTCAGGCTGTAGATGCTAATGGAAAACAGTTAGGTCACTTAGAAAACGAAGAAAAAGCATCTAAAGTACTAGGAGGTACCCGTGTGAAAAATCCAGACTTATGGCGAAAGGCTTCACCTATAAGCTATATAGCTGCAGATTCACCACCTATTATGATTATTCAAGGGACCGCAGATCCCTTAGTTGATTATCATCAGTCGTATGAACTTAATGATGCGCTAGCTAAAGCTGGTGTACCGCATCAGTTGTTAGTTTTAGAGGGTGTAGGGCATCAGTTTGATTTTAATACATGGAAGGGTAAGAAACTGCCTTTTGAATTGGCACCACATGTACTCTCTTTTTTAAGGCAATACTTTGCCGTTCCAGCTCATGGCACTGCAGTTAAGAGCCAAGAAGTAGCACCACGAACCAATATTGATTTAACTGGAGAGTGGAAATTTTATTTAGCAGATAATATTCATGGTCCTGAAACAGGATTCAATGATGCAGGATGGAAAACGGTTACGGTTCCTCATACTTGGAATAACGTGGATGGCCAAGACGGTGGGGCGAATTATCACCGCGGAGTCGCATGGTATAGGAAGCATATCAAAGTAGATAGTAGCTACACAGGTAAGCGTTTCTATCTACAATTTGATGGAGTAAGCCTAAGTGCTGAGGTCTATGTTAATGGGGTACACATAGGTGGACATAAAGGTGGGTTTTCACGATTCAGTTTAGACGCGACAGAGGCGTTAATTCTAGGACAAGACAATCTCGTTTCAGTAAGAGTAGATAATAGTAAGCTTGGAATACCTCCAACGAATGCTGACTTTACTTTTTTCGGAGGAATTTACCGTGGAGTAAATTTACTCATAACGAATCAAATACAGATATCAGCTACTGACTATGGTTCTAGCGGAGTATACTTAGATCAAAATAAAGTAACGGACAAGGAGGCTGATCTGATTGTTCGCTCACAAGTAGAAAGCTACTCTGATAAAAACCAGCTGGTCGAAGTTCATGCTACGTTACTAGATAAAGCAGGTAAGGAAGTTGCAGTTGCAGTGAATGGGGGTCTACTCAATGCAGGAGACGGAGTAGAAGAAAGGCAGAAGTTACATGTTGTAATGCCACATTTGTGGAATGGTCGTGCTGATCCCTACCTGTATACGCTTAAGGTAGAAGTGATAGCAGATAAACAAGTTCTTGATTCGGTGGTACAACCGGTAGGGCTTAGGTATTTTACAGTAGATCCAGATCGCGGATTTTTCCTCAACGGTAAGTATCTCGATTTACATGGAGTTAATCGTCATCAGGACCGAATCGATAAAGGTTGGGCTATTAGCAAAGCAGATGAGGCAGAAGATTTTGATCTTATAAATGAACTCGGATGCTCTGCGATTCGTGTGTCGCATTATCAACAAAGCTCGAGTTGGTATGATAAATGTGATCAGACAGGCATTGTTGCGTGGGCAGAATTTCCTTTTGTAGGAGAAGCGTCATCAGCGCCTGAATTTACTGAAAATGCTAAACAGCAATTGCGTGAATTAATACGCCAAAACTATAATCACCCAGCAATTTGCTTTTGGGGAGTAGGTAATGAAACGCGAGGAACTGCTGCCGATAAACTAATTACTGAACTTGCTACCATTGCTAAAGCACAAGACGCACAAAGGATTTCAACTTATGCGTCAGATGAGCGCGATTCACCTAAGAATTGGCATACAGAAGTGGTAGATTTTAATTATTACGGAGGTTGGTACAAAGGACAAATGACAGATCTGCCAATGATGCTCGATGAAATGCATAAGAGGCACCCTCGAAATCCGTTTGGTTTAAGCGAATACGGTGCAGGAGCTAGTATATTGCAGCATCAAGAGCCTGTTTATCAGCCGGTAGCTAAAGCCCGTTTTCATCCAGAAGAATATCAAGCTAAGTTACATGAATATTACTGGCAGGTGCTCAAGGATCGTCCGTATGTGTGGAGTAAGTTTGTATGGTGTATGTTTGATTTTGCTTCAGATGGTCGTAACGAAGGAGATCAGCCCGGACGTAATGACAAAGGACTTGTTACTTATGACCGAAGAATTCGAAAAGACAGTTATTACTGGTACAAATCTAATTGGAGTAGCGAACCGGTTGTCTGGATTACAAGCAGGCGGTTTCTTGAAAGAAGAAAAGATTCTACTGAAATTAAAGTATATTCAAACGCCCCAAGTCTTGAACTATTTCAAGAGGGTAAATCGCTTGGTGTAAAACAATCTTCCACCCATGTTTATACATGGCCAAATGTTAAGTTAAACCCGGGTGAGAACCATTTTTCGGCAAGCGCTCATTATGGAACATTAGAAGTATCTGATGCTTGTACTTGGCTTTATGAACCCGCTACGAGGAGTAAAGCCGCCCAGAGGTAGCGCTTGCGAATAAATGATCAGCTGGTAGAGTCTAGATATGGCAACATTATACGAAACCCTACGCTCAGATATTATTACTGCAGTAAAAGCACGTGATACTGTTACGTCTACAGCACTTAGGACTCTGGATGCAGGTATACAGCGTGCTTCAATAGATTTAAATAAACCGATTGATGATCAGTTGGCCATGACTGTTCTACGTAAATCTGTGAAGAACCTTACAGATGCTTGTGTGGAATTTGAAAAAGGTGGCAGGGCAGATCTTGTTGCTGCCAATATGTCAGAAATTAAGGTTTTGGAAAAGTATCTCCCTGCTGGATTAGATGCCGCTAAGCTAGAGGCCCTTGTCATTGCAGCGATTCAAGAAAGCGGTGCTCAAAGTAAAAAAGAAATGGGGAAGGTAGTAGGACTGCTTAAGAAGCATCCCGATGCTGCACTTATAGATTTCGCTCAGGCCAGTAAGCTTATTCAAGCCAAGCTCCCGTAAGATTTTTCATATTTTGACCTAAATAAAAATCAAATGTGAACATGGCCGACTTAAATACTAGGACGCTTAGCTCAGTTGGTTAGAGCACGTGCTTCACACGCACGGGGTCTGCGGTTCGAGTCCGCAAGCGTCCACCACTTAAAATATATCATACATTTGTGTCATCAGAAACTGCTGTAATGGACTTAAAAAATCAGACTCGTTCAGGGTTTCATTTGATGACGAAACCAACTGGGTCCTTGTGCAATTTAGATTGTAGCTACTGTTTTTACTTGGAGAAATCAGAGCTATACTCCGATACAAGTAACTTTAGAATGAAGCCCGAGGTTTTGGAGACATATATAAAATCCTATATTGAAGCACAGCCTGGGGATGAAGTTAATTTTGCATGGCAAGGTGGGGAGCCAACGCTGCTAGGAGTTGATTTCTATCGTAATGCAGTACTGTTACAAAAAAAGTATGCTGCAGGTAAAAAAATACAGAATGCTTTTCAGACAAATGGCATTCTCATCAATGATACTTGGGCGGATTTTTTCTTAGAGAACAATTTTTTAGTAGGAATTAGTATAGATGGCCCAGAACGACTTCATGATGCTTATCGTGTAGACCGAGGAGGTAAGCCTACATTTCATCGTGTGATGGCTGCAATTGAGTTACTTAAGAAAAAATCCGTAGAGTTTAATACGCTCACAACGGTGCACCGTAAAAACGCATTATTTCCCATCGAAGTATATAGGTTTTTAAAAGATATAGGATCAGGATATATCCAATTTATACCTATTGTGGAGAGGAAGCATCAGGGCGCTGCTCAGTTAGCTTCACCACCTGATCCAACGAAAAGAGATGACTTAAATGAGGTGACTGAATGGAGTGTTGAGTCTGATCAGTATGGTATATTTCTTTCTGCCATTTATGATGAATGGATTAAGCGTGATGTGGGTCGTGTTTTCGTTCAACAGTTTGATTCAGCTTTAGCAAACTGGCTCGGGTATCCTGCTGGTATATGTGTTTTTTCTGAGAACTGTGGAAGAGCACTCGCTATTGAACACAACGGAGATGTTTTCAGTTGTGACCATTATGTATATCCGCGTTATAAATTGGGGAACCTTATGAACACGAGTCTTGTGTCTATGGTGGATTCACAGGCTCAGGAAGATTTTGGTAACGCAAAATCAGCAACGCTTCCGCAGTATTGTCGTTCATGTGAAGTACGTTTTGCGTGTCACGGCGAATGCCCTAAGCATAGATTTTTGCAAACTCCCACAGGTGAGCCAGGACTTAATTATCTCTGTAAAGGGTACAAACGGTTTTTTCGACATATAGATTCAGGAATGCGAACCATGGGAGCTTTATTTAGTGCTCAACAAGCTCCAGCTAGTATTATGCAACTACCTCGGAGTGAGTGGATACCCACTCGATTTAAGTAGCTAATAAAAAAGCCCCGATGAAAAACATCGGGGCTTTTGTTTGGAATGAAAGTTACTTTGCTAATTGCGCAGGAATGAAATGCTCTCTTACAGCCGCAGCTAATAAATCTGGAGGAAGTAACCCCTGATTTACTAAGAAGTCATTGAAGGCTAGGCGATCAAACTTGCTACCTAACGTAATGCGAGTAGCTGCCTGAAGTTCCATGAGGCGTGTGTAGCCATAGAAGTAAGAAGTCGCTTGTCCAGGCATTCTAAAAGTAAAGCGGTCTAGTTCTTCACGTGCGAATGCTTCAGACAAACACACATCATTAACTAAGATATCGTGAGCTCGCTCTTTTGTCATTAGCCCTAAATTTAACATAGGATCACTAAAAGCTCTAACTGCTCTTAAGAGTCTTAATTGTAAGGCAATTAATTGTCCGTCGAGTGGTTCATACGGAACCATTTCAGCTTCTGAGTAAAGTGCCCATCCTTCAACATTAACGCTGTTAAAAGCAAAAATACTGCGCGCTAATGATACGCCACCCTCTACCATGCGTGCGAACTGTAGTTCATGTCCTGGTCTGCCTTCGTGTGCAGTTAAAGTCCATGCACCAGCTTTAAATGTAAAGTCATCATACTTATCGCTAGCATCGCCTTTAGCTGAAGGATTGCCTAAAGGTAAAACGAAGGCTCCTTGTTCACCATGATTATTGAGAAGTGGTGGTGGTTGCATGTGAGGCGCAGGTTGAACAGCGGATTCTGCTTCAGATGCAATACGCATTGCCATTGGACGATCTGGTAGTGTTACAACATGATTTTGGCGAATAAGCTGTTCGATATGAGGGATGACTTCTGTTTTGTAAAAAGCCTCGGTCGATTCAGGGGCTAATTGTTCACGCTTAAGATGGCGAATTACGTCTTCATAACGTGTTTCAGTCCATCCGTGATTTGCTGCAACAAGAGGAGCTATAATAGCCATCTCGTTTCTGATTTCAGAATAGGCGAGTTGAGCTTTAGAAATTAATTCACGTGGCGGTATGCTTAAACCTACTGATTTTAAATCGTGAGCATAGACCTCTTCTGGTTGGATGAAATTTGTACGTGAATGGGGAAGAACGACGCGTTTAATCCATTCGGCATAATCCTTTAGTTGTTTATCTAAAGCACTAAGCGCTTCCTGAGCTCCAGGAGCTTTATCGAGATGATGTTTTATGAATAATTTACGTATGCCACTAGAGAAACGTAGGGTGTCAGCAATATCTTGTTCTACCTCTGTGCGAAACGGTCCTTCAAGAGATGGGTTATTTAATTTCTCCTCAAAACGTGCTTTCGCTAATTCAGTGAAAGCAGTTGTTCCAGCGAGTAGTCCGGTGTAGCGCTGTAAACGTGTAACTGCAGCGGCATGTCGTGCTGCAGCAACTTGATCATTTAATAATCCGAATTCACCACCAAAAATTGCTTTTCCTGCAGAAATGTAAGGAAGGAAATATTTTTCATGAAGTACTTTTCCTTCGATACGCTCTTCGGTAGCAGCGATCATGATTTGCAAATCTTGCTTTACCCGAGAATCTGTCTCTACAGCTAGTTTTGATTCTAGTTTAGCTTTAATTTTGTTTAATGCGGCTTGAGAGCGTTCTGATACGTTAGGTTGTAAATCAGCTACGAGTGTATCGTATTGAGTGAGACCGTAACTCGATGCCATTTCAGGGGCAAATTGTCCCAATGTTTCGAGAAGCTCTTGAGCATTAGCATTACTTTTATTGACCCAGTCAGGAGCCGCATGCACAGATGCCACGGTAGTGACTAGAAGTAGGGTGATTTTTGTAATAAGACGCATAGGTAAACTCATAAGCATTTTAAGTTGAAGGGCAAGAGGCAGGATTAGCTTTAAAGAAAGTGCATTTTAAAATGAAACAGGTAAAGTCTCACACCAATACTCTTACCCCGCTTATATGTTTATTTATGCCTTAACTATATTCTCAGGCGCATTTTTACTTTTCGAAGTAGAGCCCCTCATGGGTAAATATATTTTACCATGGTTTGGTGGTAGTCCCGGTGTGTGGACAACGTGCCTTTTATTTTTTCAGTGCGCACTGCTACTGGGTTATGCTTATGCACATTTAGGTAGTCGCTACTTAAAGCCTAAAGTTCAAGCGTATGCGCATTGGATATTACTGCTAATAGCACTTTATTTTTTACCTATTACTCCTTCTCAAGCGTGGAAACCTACTGGAGCAGAGAATCCGATCCTTCGTATACTAGAACTGCTAACGCTTAATTTAGGGTTACCCTATATTCTTCTATCGGCTACAGGACCTTTAGTTCAGCGCTGGGTCAGTCTCGCTTATCCAGAAAGGTCTATTTACAGGTTGTACGCGCTATCCAACGTCGGATCATTGCTGGCTTTAGTAAGCTATCCTTTTTTATTCGAATGGTTGTTTTCGCGAAACACACAAGCTTACTTGTGGGGTAAAGGACTCATTTGCTTCGCGATATGTGTTTGGATGTGTGTCTATAAATTAACGAAAAGTGCTACGCTTAAACAGGAAACTAAGAGACCTAAGAGTGAAGAAACAGAAACAATCTCACTAGCGCATAAGATTGTCTGGGTTTGTTTCCCTGCACTTGCATCAATTCTATTATTGGCGACAACAAATAAACTATGTCAGGACTTAGCAGTAATTCCATTTCTGTGGGTATTGCCATTAGCTATTTATCTACTGAGTTTTATTTTAGCGTTTGATCACGCGTGGTGGTATAACCGTGTCATATATATAGCCCTACTGATGGTTAGCTTGGCTACGGTTGTTGCGTTAACTTTTCTTGATGAAGAAGCGCCAATTTTTATGCAGGTGATAGGATACTCAGGCGCTCTCTTTGTTGCTTGTATGTTTTGCCACGCGGAATTGTATCAGCGTCGTCCTTCTGCAAATAAACTCACTTCTTACTATCTTCTTATTTCTTGTGGTGGAGCACTTGGCGGATTTTTAGTCGCCGTTGTAGCGCCGCTAGTTTTCAAGTCCTACTTGGAGCTTCAATTGGGTTATTGGCTCGTGAGCTTAGCTGTATGCTATGTTGTCATTGAGGCGAATGATAAACGTTCTTCGTGGTCAAGTGCTCTTGGATCAATCACTGGTTTTCTATTAGCGATAAGTTTAATGACACTGGCTGACCATAATGGGTTTTGGATAACCGACTTATTTCATGGTTATTTATCGTTTATAAAAGTTAATGCACTGTCGGTAGGTATCGTAGTTTTTGTTTTTCTAGGTTGCTTTATAGATTTTAAAACAGGGTGGACAAAAAAATGGTCACCGCGATTAGCACTATATCCACTTTTTCTAGCATCGTTTTTAGGTTCGTTGTTTTGGACACAACTAAAAACGGCACATGTAGGGCTCATTGATTCTTCCCGTAATTTTTTTGGCGTACTTAGTGTCTTTGAGTATAAATCTGAGGAAACAGCAGATGTATACCGAGTGCTTCAGCACGGACGAATTATCCACGGCATTCAATTTGTCGAAAAATCTAAGGCACTAAGACAGACAACCTATTATGCTCAGGGCAGTGGAATTGGGTTAGCTATAAATAGTCTTCCTAAAGATAAACCACGCACACTTGGATTAGTTGGTATGGGAACGGGCACGCTAGCTTCGTATGGAAGAAAAGGTGATTTGGTCAAAATATATGAAATTAACCCTCAAGTGCTTCAAATAGCACAAAAGGATTTTACCTATTTAAGCCAAAGTGCAGCGCATGTTGATGTTATTATGGGTGATGCACGCTTATCGATGGAAAATGAGTTAAAGCAGAATATGTCACCCCGTTTTGATCTGCTCGCATTAGATGCTTTTAATAGTGATGCCATCCCGGTGCATTTACTTACCGCTGAAGCGTTCGAAACCTACCTTAAGTTACTCAAGCCTGATGGATTAATCGCAGTGCATATTTCCAATAGGTATTTCGATTTGCAGCCCGTGGTTGAAAATTTAGCAAAACACTTCGGTTTAGGCTGTGTTACGATTTCGGATGATAATGTACCTGATTGGTGGATTTATGAAACATCCTGGATGATTGTAGGACCTAAGGCGCTTTTAGAACATACCCCTAATCTCGTTGCCCGAGCTGACCAACCTGAGACGGCTAAGGCGAATGCCCTTAAGTTATGGACAGATGACTATACAAGCCTATTTAAGATATTGAAGTAGAACGACTTGTATATAGTAAAAGGAGATAAAGAATTGAGGTTTTCTCGTGGCTTGCCTCGGCCTTAGGTACAGGCAAAACTGAACCCTTACATGAAAAAGGCACTTATCACAGGTATCACAGGCCAGGATGGATCGTATCTTGCAGAACTGCTCTTATCGAAGGGCTATGAGGTTCATGGCGTAATACGTAGAGCATCTACCTTTAATACGAGTCGTATAGATCACTTATACCGTGATCCTCATGTAAAAGATACGCGTTTATTTTTACATTATGGCGATTTAGCGGACTCCGTTCAGATGGTTAAACTTTTGTATGAACTTCAGCCGGATGAAGTTTATAATTTAGGTGCTCAGTCGCATGTGCGTGTTTCCTTTGATATTCCTGAATACACGGGTGATGTAGATGGACTAGGTGCGCAGCGCATACTTGAGGCCATCCGTGAAGCAGGACTCGTTAAGAAAGTACGCTATTATCAAGCATCTTCATCTGAAATGTTTGGTAAGGTTCAAGAAGTGCCGCAGGTTGAGACTACTCCCTTTTGGCCGCGTTCACCTTACGGCTGTGCAAAAGTGTATGCTTATTGGCTGACGGTAAATTACCGTGAGAGTTATAACATGCACGCAAGTAACGGCATTTTATTTAATCACGAGTCACCTCGTCGTGGTGAAACCTTCGTTACTCGTAAGATTACTCGTGCTGCAGCTCGTATTAAGATGGGGTTACAGAACGAACTTTATCTAGGTAATTTGGACGCACGCCGTGACTGGGGCTACGCAAAAGAGTATGTTGAGATGATGTGGCTTATGCTTCAGCAAGATACTCCCGATGATTATGTCGTCGCGACGAATGAAACACATAGTGTGAGAGATTTCTGTAAAGAGGCCTTTGGGGTTGTTGGTTTAGATTGGGAAAAGTACGTGAAGTACGACCAACGTTATGAAAGACCAGCAGAAGTTGATCTTTTAATTGGTAACCCAGAAAAAGCCCGTCGCAAATTAGGGTGGGAGCCCAAAGTGCGTTTCAAAGAATTAGTAAAGATCATGGTTGAGCATGACCTCGAGGAAGCTAAACGCGAAGCGCGCATTGCTCAGCTTGATAATCCTAGCACAAAAAAATAATCCGTTTTAAACACGCGTGAAGCTATTTATAGCAGGACACAGAGGTATGGTTGGATCTGCACTGGTTCGTAGATTCAAGGCAGAGCCTGGAGTGACACTTATACTTAAGACAAAGCAGGAGCTCGATTTAACGAATCAGGCCCAAGTAGATGCTTTTTACGCAAGTGAAAAACCTGACGTAGCACTCATTGCTGCAGCTAAAGTCGGAGGAATTTTAGCGAATAATACATACCCTGCAGAATTTTTGTACGATAATTTAGTAATCGCTTCGAATACGATTAATTCAGCGTACAAACACGGCGTTAAGCGGCTATTGTTTTTAGGAAGTTCATGTATCTATCCTAAGCTTGCTCCTCAGCCCATGCGTGAGGATAGCTTACTGACAAGTCCGCTTGAGCTAACTAATGAAGCCTATGCCGTGGCTAAAATAGCAGGACTAAAGCTATGTCAGTATTATCGAAAACAGTATGGAGTCCTGTATCATTCGCTCATGCCGACTAATTTATATGGGCCGGGCGATAATTATAATTTAGAGAATTCACATGTACTCCCTGCCTTGATACGTAAATTTCACGAAGCAAAAGTGCAGCAAAAAGCTGAAGTTGTTGCTTGGGGTACTGGATCACCTCGAAGAGAATTTCTTTATGTAGATGATTTAGCAGATGCCTGTAACTTTCTATTAAAGGCAGAAAACCCACCAGACTGGATTAATGTTGGAACAGGAGTAGATGTCACGATTCGTGAATTAACAGAGCTAGTTGCTAAGTGCACCGGTTACTCAGGTAAGATTGTGTGGGATTCATCTAAACCAGATGGTACGCCACGTAAATTGATGGATGTTACTCGAATGACGCAGCTTGGCTGGAAAGCTAAAGTAAGTTTGGTTGATGGAATTGAAAAAACTTACGCAAATTATTTACAAGAAATTAAGTCCAGTCAGATCAGACAATAATTAAGTACTCTTTACATGGCTTTAAATGATTCAGAATTTAGCACGGATGATGAAGATCTAGGAACGCGTAAATCGTTCTGGGATCATGTGCATGATTTAAGAAATGCAATCGTTCGCTCGGTGATCGCCATTGGTATCGCGATCATGATCTGCTTACTAATCACGCCTCAGATTGTTGCTTTACTCGAGAGGCCACTCAAACACATGCATATGTTTGAGCACCCCAAACCTACGGTTACCTTAGAGATTGGGAAAACACGTCTCGGACCATTTGAAGTTTCAAAAGAGGAATTTCCTGCACTACCAGAAGGTTCAGCTCCGCAAGCGGTCTATCATATCCGGACTGTAAAAATTGGAGATCAACAAGTCCTTACCTTGGTTGCTGATACGGATAAAAACCAGGAGCCGCCACTTGAAGTACGACTTCACAACTTAAGTCCTTCAGAGGCATTTTTCACTGCTTTCCACGTTTCAGTATACGCCGCTATTATCGTTTCATCTCCGTTTTGGATTTATTTCTTAGGAAGCTTTATCGTTCCTGCATTTAAACGTAAGGAAAGAAAGAGTATATTCTCTTGGGTTACGTGGGGTGTGATTTTAGCGCTTACAGGTGTTTTATTAACGTATTTTATCATGCTGCCTATCGCGCTAAGGGCATCGATGACCTACTCTAATTTGCTAGGTTTTGATGCTCAGGATTGGAGGGCTGATGAATATATCAGCTTTGTATGTAAATTCTTGTTAGGTATGGCGGTTGGATTCCAGTTCCCGCTCGTGGTTTTAATTTTAGTTAAAATGGGAATATTGTCCCATGCGCAATTAGCTAAGTTCCGCCGTCACGTTATTGTTATCTCGTTGGTACTTGGAGCTGTGCTCACAACACCAGAAGTGATTACCCAAGTAGCAATGGCTGTACCGCTTTATATCCTATATGAAATTTGTATATGGATTGCTTGGTACTGGGAGTGGAAGAAGCGTAGAGCTAGCAAGACCATAGATGTTTAAACGAGAAAGGGTTTAGCTCGTTCGCTTGCCCTTTTGATAAAATTAAGTTTAGTTAACCCTTCCTTTTCATGATCGATCCAGAAATATTTACACACATCGAAACAATCAATAAGCGGTCCAACCACTTAGGGAGGTTTCTTTGACGTCGAACAAAAGCTAAGAGAAATAGATTCCCTTGAGGCAGAGATGGGTAGTCCCACGTTTTGGGACAGTAATGACAAAGCCCAAAAGCACATCGTAAAACTGAATACGCTTAAGCGTACCATTTTACCGTTAGTTGCTTACAATAAGAAACTCGAGGATGTGGGGATCATGGTAGAATTGGCCAAAGAAGCCGATCCTAAGGAACGTGATGCCTATGAAGCTGAAGTAACAAGCACGGTCCTCGCTTTAGTAGAAGAATTAGATCAGCTAGAAATATCTGCATTCTTAAACGGTCAGTTTGATCGCAATAATGCGTATCTATCCATTCAGGCTGGAGCAGGTGGTACCGAGTCCTGTGATTGGGCTGACATGCTATTTCGTATGTATAATCGCTGGGCAGAGCGCCGCGGTTTCGAAGTAGAAATACAGGATATCCAAGTGGGAGATCAGGCAGGTATCACGAAAGCTACAATTCATATTAAAGGTGAAAATGCCTATGGCTATGTGAAAGCCGAGCGTGGTGTTCACCGACTTGTTCGTATCAGTCCTTTTGACTCAAACAAACGACGTCATACCTCATTTTGTGCTGTCGACGTTGTAGCAGAAGTGAATGAAGACATTGATATTCAGATTCCAGAATCTGAGATCCGTGTAGACGTGTACCGCTCCTCCGGTAAGGGTGGGCAAGGCGTAAATACCACGGACTCCGCTGTACGTATTACTCATATACCGACCGGCATCGTTGTTGTGTGTCAAAACGAACGCTCCCAAATTAAAAATAGAGCGAGTGCTATGACCGTATTGAAAGCGCGTCTTTACGAAAAGAAGCTCGATGAGCAGCGTAGTGAGATGGAACGCTTCTATGGAGAAAAAGGTGAAATTGGCTGGGGTAGTCAGATCAGAAGCTATGTTTTAGCACCTTATCAAATGGTTAAGGATTTACGTACCGGCGTCAGCACAAGTGATACACAAGGTGTTCTTGATGGTGACATTGACCGTTTTGTTTACGCCTGGCTTAGAGCTGGTTCTCCACGCCATAGGAATAAAGATATTCAGATGGATGATGAATAAACCTTAGCTTCAAACCTAAACGGCTATGCAGACTCTCTCTTACGATTTTATTCAGAATTCCCTGAAGAGTCAGCCCTTGTTTGAAGCTAAGACATGGCAACTTTCACCTTCAGCGTGGGAATTGTCCAAAGAGCAAGTGCAGGATTTACAGCAGATAGGTTCTGCGTGTTTGGAGTTTCATCAAGCCTTGGAGGTGCTTTATACACGAAGTGTTGCAGGAAAAAATTTACTTCGAAATAAGCCTTTATTAGCACCTTGGGTAGCTGAATATTTAGACCGTGGTAAACCACAATTTTTAATCGATCACGCAAGGGATTCACGTAACCGCGGAGCTATCCCTACAGTTTTAAGACCCGACCTACTTTTAACTGATGAAGGTTTTGTTATGTCTGAGCTTGATTCGGTTCCTGGGGGGATCGGGCTCACAGCATTTTTAAATCAGTTATACACAACACCCGGTGTTAGTATTTTAGGTGAAGAGGATAAGATGATTAATAAGTTTTATTCATCACTCACTTCACTAAGACCAGAAACAACGAATCCCCTTATCGCATTAATCGTGAGCGATGAGGCGGCTACTTATCGTCCGGAAATGCAGTGGCTAGCAAATCAGTTGCAGGTTCAAGGTAAGCGTGTTTTTTGTATGCGCCCGGAAGATATTTTTCCACTCGGCGGAGCACTCTTTTATGACAGCGGTGGAAATCCTGAAAAAATTGATATCCTGTACCGGTTTTTTGAGCTCTTTGATTTAGCAAATATAAAAATCGCTAAATTTATTTTTGAAGCATGGAAAAACGCTGAGGTTACGATTGCACCTCCTATGCGACCCTTTCAGGAAGAAAAACTTGGATTTGGTTTATTTCATCATCATCAGCTTAAAGAATATTGGGTAGAGGCACTTTCTTCACAGGCCTTCAAAAAATTAAGTACTATTATTCCACAGACATGGATTATGGATCCAACGCCGCTGCCTCCTGGAGCAGTACTTGACGGACCTAAGGTGGCAGGTCGTATGTTGCGTGACTGGTCTGAACTTGCTTTAGCTTCACAAAAGGAACGTGACTTAATTATAAAAATAAGCGGTTTTCATGAGACTGCATGGGGTGCTCGCAGTGTTTACTTAGGTAGTGATTCTTCGAGTAAGGAATGGCTTGAGGCAGTTACCAATGCGATAGCGCTTGCTCCAGAAAATCTTCACGTTCTTCAGGTTTATAAAAAACCTAAACGGGTAAGCCATCCTATCTATAAAACAGATGATTCGGGCGCGGTATCCGTCGTGGCTGCTGATGGACGCCTTAGGTTATGTCCTTACTATTTTGTGGAAAATGGTAAAGTTGAACTCTCAGGAGCTTTAGCTACATTCTGTCCGCCGGACAAAAAAATCATTCATGGAATGCAGGACGCAGCACTGCTTCCTTGTCTTATAAAAGCATAAACCTCTTCTGGGAAGATACCCTGCATGAGTTGCGCAAAGACTTCATCACGTCTTATACGAGCAATTTGCATGTCATCCGTGTGTAATGACTGCCTAATCCTAAGTTTCGTATTTGCTGTAGGGTGAACCGTAAAATCGATAAAAACGGTTCCGTTATTATTCCACAAATGGTGGTCAGGGTTACTAAAATTTAAACGAATGCTTAACCTGGGATAACTTAACTGAGTATTCATAGCTTTGGGGTACATAAGAACTAACACGTTATTTGGGCTTTACTAAACACATCAGGCTTTTTGAAAAAGCGCATCTTAGGGGGTAATATGCGCAATTACAGGAGGAGTTGGTGTTTGGCGTAAAACCCATACACATCCTCGTTTTCACGAGATCCAGCCGTCATTTCTCCCAGCTCAGCTGGCATAAAGTTACATTACTTTCACAGAACTTTTTTCTAATGCGCTCAAGAAAATGGTACGCTTTATTTTTCGAGTCCAGAGTTTTCAAAAATTTCTGCGCAATAAATGAAAATAAAAGACTAATAGTTTCAGTTGATATCTAAAAAGTTTAATGTAGAGTCTTATTACACCTCGTTTAGGAGAGCCTGGAGCGCCGGGCTGAGATAAAAGTACGACCTGCTTTTAGATCCTTCGAACCTGATGCGCTTAATGTCGCCGTAGGGAAAATAGGGGCTCCGAAAGTAATGGGCCTTTGTTTGCTCTGCAGTGATAGGAAGCGATTTTAAAAGTAATCCCTTATCTATTATGTCAAAGTCTAACGAAGTCTCGGTTTCATCAGAACATCGGTTATTTAAAGCGTCACGCCGCGTATACGTGACTGGTTCTCGTCCTGATATTCAAGTTCCCATGAGGGAAATCGTGCTTTCACCGACCAAATTGCACAATGGAACAGAAGTACCGAATGAACCGATACGTGTGTATGACACATCCGGCTCTTGGGGTGATAGCTCTTTTCATGCAGATCCTTCTCAGGGTTTACCTCAAGTACGTGCGGCTTGGATTAAAGAAAGAAATGATACAGAGGAAATTCAGGGGCGTGCATTAAACCCCATGGATGATGGATATTTATCCGAGGTTCATCGTGTTCAGGCAGAAAAAGAAGGTCGTCGTAATCCGATTAAATACTTTGATCGTAAAAAACGCGTTATTTTAAAAGCAAAGCCTGGTGCACGGGTTAGCCAGCTACATTATGCAAGGCAGGGTATTATTACCCCTGAGATGGAGTATATTGCTATACGTGAAAATACCCGCTTACAACGTGCAAGGGAGCTGCTTGAGTTAACAGCAGATGGACCACGTAATTCACTCTGGAGACAGCATCTTGGTAATAGTTTTGGTGCCTCTATTCCAAAAGAGATTACTCCTGAATTTGTCAGAGACGAAGTAGCGCGTGGTAGAGCTATCATCCCTGGAAACATTAATCACCCAGAAGTTGAACCTATGATTATAGGTAGAAACTTTTTGGTTAAAATTAATACAAATATTGGAAATTCGGCCGTAGCATCTTCAATCGATGAAGAAGTCGAAAAGATGTGTTGGTCTGTGAAGTGGGGTGGCGATACGTTAATGGATCTTTCAACAGGCAAGAATATCCATCAAACACGTGAATGGATCTTACGTAATTGTCCTGTTCCTGTGGGTACAGTTCCAATTTATCAAGCTCTAGAAAAAGTAGGAGGACGTCCTGAAGCACTGACATGGGAAATCTTTAGAGACACATTAATAGAACAAGCTGAACAGGGCGTAGACTACTTTACTATCCATGCGGGCGTTTTACTACGCTATATCCCACTCACAGCAAGACGCATGACAGGTATTGTTAGCCGCGGCGGTTCTATTATGGCTAAGTGGTGCTTATCGCATCATAAGGAAAACTTCCTTTATACGCACTGGGATGAGATTTGTGAAATCTGTGCTGCGTATGACGTATCCTTTTCAATTGGTGATGGTCTAAGACCTGGATCAATCGCCGATGCAAATGATGAAGCACAATTTGGAGAACTCTTAACCCAAGGTGAATTAACTAAACGTGCTTGGGAGTTAGGAGCACAAGTCATGTGTGAAGGTCCAGGGCATGTACCTCTGCATATGATTGCCGAGAACATGGAAAAACAACTCAAGTGGTGCTCAGAAGCGCCTTTCTACACGCTTGGACCACTCACGACAGACATTGCACCTGGATATGATCATATTACTAGTGCAATTGGAGCTGCTCACATTGGCTGGTACGGCACAGCAATGCTTTGTTACGTTACACCTAAAGAGCATTTGGGATTACCAGATAAAGACGATGTGCGTGATGGTGTCATAGCCTATAAGATTGCTGCACATGCTGCTGATCTTGCAAAAGGACATCCTGCTGCTCAGTACCGTGATAATGCTCTATCTAAGGCTCGCTTTGAATTTAGATGGCAGGATCAGTTTAATCTATCGCTAGATCCTGAGCGTGCTCAAGAATTCCATGATGCAACACTGCCACAAGACAGTGCGAAAACAGCTCATTTTTGTTCTATGTGTGGACCACAGTTCTGTTCCATGCGTATTACAGATGACGTAAGACGTTATGCTGAAGAGCAGGGTCTAAACGAAACAGATGCGGTTGCTGTTGGAATGGCAAACAAGGCTGGTGAATTTATCAAAGCTGGTGGAGAAATTTATTTAGACGGTGCTAAATGAGTAATGCTTCCACAGGCTTGACGGTCTACGTGAATGATGAACCTAGACAGGTGTCTTGTGTAGCGACACTGCTTACAGTCATGCAGGAGTTAAAGCTTGCTGACTCTAAAGGTGTTGCTGTTGCACTTAATGCGGCAGTACTACCCAAGAGTCAGTGGCAGACGCAGGTGTTAGGTCAGTCAGATCGCATTTTAATCATTCGAGCCACTCAAGGCGGATAAGCCCATGTCATTACCTCATTCAAAACGTTATCCCTTGATGGCCATCACCCAACACGGTGGTCCTTTACCTCAAGAAGAGCAGGTAAAAAAATTGTGTGCTGCTGGCGTTAAGTGGATTCAGTTGCGCATGAAAGAAACGCCTTATCCTCAGTGGTTAGAAACCGCACGAGTAGCGGCTAAGATCTGTAAGGATCATGGCACGATATTTATTGTAAATGACAGTGTTGATATTGCTCTAGAAGTGAAAGCAGACGGCGTTCATCTTGGCCGTACGGATTTAGAGTGGAAAGAAGCGAGGCGTAAGATCGGGCCAGCTATGATTTTAGGTGGCACCGTTAATTACATTCATGAAGCACATAAAGCAGTTCAAGCGGGCTGTATGGATTATGTGGGAGTAGGTCCACTGCGTTTTACTCGCACTAAAAAAGAATTAGCACCACTCCAAGGATACGACGGTATTCGTCAGTTAATCCAAGCATTAGGAGATATTCCTGCTTGGGCAATTGGTGGTATTGAAGTCCCGGATCTTGCTTTGTGTCGCGATCTAGGTGCTGCTGGTACTGCTGTATGTTCGGCGCTTCTTAGAAATGATACTGTCACTGAAAATGTTAGCGCCTTTTTAAAGGCATGGCCTCACAACCCAGCAAATTAAAACTATGAGTTCTAAGCCACTAATTATAAACGGCGTTACCTTTGATTCCCGACTTTTTGTAGGAACAGGTAAATATAGTTCTTCTGAAGTCATGCGCAGAAGTATCGAAGCCTCTGGTTCTCAATTAGTGACCGTAGCACTGAGACGTGTAAATGTTACAGCTAAAGAGGATGATATCTTATCTCAGTTAGATACAAAAAAATACCGTCTTTTACCGAATACATCAGGAGTAAGAGATGCTAAAGAGGCGATCTTAGCTGCAGAACTAGCACGTGAAGCTCTGCAGACTTCTTGGTTAAAATTAGAAATACATCCGGATCCAAAATATCTCATGCCGGATCCTATAGAAACCCTGATTGCGACTAAAGAATTAGTGAAACGTGGGTTTGTTGTATTACCTTACGTTCATGCAGATCCTGTTTTATGTAAGCAGTTAGAAGAAGCAGGTGCAGCTGCTGTTATGCCACTAGGCGCACCGATTGGAACTAATCGGGGTCTCGCATCACGCGTATTTTTAGAAATAATTATTAATCAATCTAAAGTCCCAGTTGTGATCGATGCCGGTTTAGGAGCGCCTTCACATGCAGCAGAAGCTTTAGAAATGGGTGCAGACGCAGTACTCGTAAATACAGCTATCGCTGCAGCAAAAGACCCTATTGAAATGGGTAGAGCATTTAAATTAGGAGTACAGGCGGGGCGCTTAGCGTATGAAGCTGGCTTGAGTGGAACTCATGCCTCAGGTCATGCAACTTCGCCACTCACCTCATTTTTGTCTCAAAGCGCATAAATAAAGTATGTCCTTCGTCGACGAGTTAAAGAAATACGATTTTAAGCAGATAGCTGAGTTGATAAAAACAAAGACTCAGGGCGATGTTGTGTATGCATTAAGTCGTGTTCGTGCAGGACTTTCATTAGATGATTTAGCTGCATTATTATCTCCTGCAGCAGAGCCCTATTTGGAGCAGATGGCTCAGCTTAGTCATCAACTTACGGTGGAGCGTTTCGGAAAGACGATGCAACTGTATGCTCCGATGTATTTGACTAATATTTGCGCTAATGTGTGCACCTACTGTGGATTTAGCGCTCAAAATAAAATTCCTCGTAAAGCTTTAAATGACCAAGAAATACTTGCGGAAGCGGAGGTCATTAAATCGCATGGATTTAATCATTTACTGTTAGTTACGGGAGAGTCGTCTCGCTATGGTGCGGATTATATTGCTCATGCGCTTTCACTGTTAAGGGACCGTTTTTCTAGTCTTTCCATGGAGGTTCAGCCTCTCGATGAATCAGAATATGCGCTTCTTGTTAAACATGGGCTTAATGCAGTGCTGGTTTACCAAGAAACGTATGATCCGCTTGTTTATCCTAAGTATCATCTCAAGGGACCTAAGTCGGATATGAATTACCGACTCGAAACCCCAGATCGTCTTGGAAAAGCTGGTATTAAAAAAATAGGGCTAGGTGCTCTTTATGGTCTTTCCGACTGGCGTGCGGAGTCGTGGTTTCTAGGATTACATTTAAGGTATTTAGAAAAAACCTATTGGAAAACAAAGTATAGTGTTTCATTTCCTCGGCTTCGGCCTCATGAGGGAAGTGAAATTGCGGTAACGCATTTTGATGAGAAATGTTTAGTGCAGGCGGCATGTGCATTTCGTTTATTTAGCCAAGAATTAGAATTATCACTCTCAACAAGAGAGAGTTCTCATTTTAGAAATCATGCTTTCAAGCTTGGATTTACTTCTATGAGTGCTGGATCAAAAACAAATCCAGGTGGTTATGCGACAGACTTAGAGTCACTTGAGCAATTTGCGATTGATGATGAACGTAGTCCAAGTGAGGTAGCATCTTATCTTAAATCCGTTGGCTATGATGCTGTCTGGAAGGACTGGGATTCGACCTATGATGGTCAAGCGCCGCTTCATGTAGCCACACGATGAGTGATTTCTCCAAAGACGAATTAAATCAGTATCAGCGCCATTTAACGCTGCAAGGTTTTGGACTGGGTGCACAGGCACAGTTAAAAAAGAGTACCGTACTTGTTGTTGGTGCTGGTGGATTAGGGTGCCCAGTTCTTTTGTACTTAGCGGCAGCCGGAGTAGGAAAAATAATAATCGTAGATGATGATACCGTAGATGTTTCAAATTTACAGCGTCAGGTACTCTACACGACGTTAGATGCTGGAAAATCAAAAGCGCTTTGTGCAGCCAGACGCTTAAACGAACTTAATCCGTATATAACCATTGTACCTGTTCAGGAGCGCTTGAATCGTAGTAATGCGCTGAAACTTATTTCTTCCTGTGATCTTGTCGTCGATGGATCCGATAATTTCGCAACGCGCTATTTGGTGAATGATGCCTGTGTGATAGCAGGTAAGCCTTTTATTTTTGGTGCGATACAGGGCTTTGATGGTCAAGTGAGTGTGTTTAATTTTAAAGGTGGACCAACGTACCGGTGTTTATTTGCTGAGCCACCCCCTGCAGGAAGTGTTCCTAATTGTGCTGAAGCAGGTGTTCTTGGGGTACTTCCCGGTTTAGTTGGTACGACCCAAGCGTGTGAAGCAATTAAGGTTATTACGGGTGTCGGAGAAGTCCTAAGCGGTAAGCTTTGGATTTTAGATGCACGTACGATGAAAACACTCAGTGTTGCACTCGCTCTTAATCCAGCTAATTTAAAAATTACTGAACTTCCAAACGAAGACTACGGTAAAACGTGTGATATTCCTATGAACCCAATTAAAGAAATTGATTCCCCTGAACTACGTAAGATGCTTAAGGCAAATCCAAAGCTTCAGTTAGTTGATGTACGTGAAGGATGGGAAAGAGAATTAAGTGCTATCATGCCATCGATTCATATACCGTTAAGTCAGCTTCAGGTAGCAGCACATCCGCTCGAGGCTTCACTCAATCCTTCAGAGACGACCGTGATTTATTGTGCAGGTGGTGTTCGCAGTCTTAAAGCAGCAGAAATCCTAAGGGAGAGAAGCCAATTTAAAGATACAATCAGTTTAAAAGGCGGAATTAAACAGTGGGAGCAGACGGCTTCGTGAAAGTAAAGTCAGCTACGATTCTTACGATTGCTGGCTCAGATAGTGGAGCAGGGGCAGGAATTCAGTCTGACCTAAGAACTGCGGCAGCCTTAGGAGGCTATGCTTTAAGTGTAGTAACTGCAGTTACGGCACAAAACACCCAAGGGGTTAAATCAGTAAATCCAGTTTCAAAGAAAGTTTTGCATGAGCAGCTTCGTGCTGTACTGGAAGATTACGCACTGGGTGCAGTTAAAACCGGATTGATTCCGAATCACCAAGCGGTGCTTACAATTGCTGCACATTTAAAAACGTATAAGCATATTCCGCTGATCATTGATCCAGTCATTAGATCTAGCAGTGGTAAGGAGTTTTTAAACGCAAAGGCATTAGCTACTCTAAAGAAGCATCTCATCCCACGAGCACTTCTTGTTACGCCAAATATTCCAGAAGCTGAACTCTTGTCGGGAATTAAAATTAAGACAGAAGTTGACCGAGAGCGTGCTGCTTTAGAAATATTAAAATTAGGATGCTCTGCAGTCCTCATTAAAGGTGGGCATGTGAGTGGAACTAAGTGCACGGACCTGCTCGTTGTAAAAAATGGAAAAAGGGTGCGCTTTACTGGACCTAGAATTGTGACACGTAATACCCATGGAACAGGTTGTGTGCTATCAAGTGCTATCTCTTTTCAGGTTGCTCAAGGCGATTCTCTGCCTGTTGCTGTTAAAAAAGCCAAAGCGTTTCTTAGTCGTCAATTACTCCGCGGAAAGAAAGTGGTTTGGGGTACAGGGCATGGCCCAGCATTTGGTTTAGCTTCTTAATTCTTTTAGAAAATAAAAAAGCTACACCGTTTAAGGTGTAGCTTGAGAAAAGAGTTAGCTATGTGACTTAGCTTAATTTTACTCCGCGTGCTTTAGCAGCGCGCAAGAGTGCATCAGCCATGTCAGATGGAGTAGCTGCAACTTCGATTCCGCATTCTTTAAATACAGCAATCTTTGAAGCAGCGGTATCTTCTGCGCCACCGATAATGGCACCTGCGTGACCCATACGTCTACCAGCAGGAGCAGTAGCACCAGCGATAAATCCAGCTACTGGCTTTGTGCAATTAGCTTTGATCCAACGAGCTGCTTCTACTTCAGCGGTACCACCGATTTCACCAATCATGATAATACCGTGTGTGTCTGGATCAGCGTTAAACATTTTAATAATGTCTAAGTGAGAAGTTCCATTCACAGGATCTCCACCGATACCTACACTTGTGCTTTGACCAATACCTAATGAAGTTAATTGAAATACGGCTTCATACGTTAAGGTGCCAGAGCGAGAAACAACACCTACGTGACCTTTTTTATGGATATAGCCAGGAGCAATACCGATACGGCATCCACCGTTTGAGTTAGTTCCTGTGCCAGGAGTTACTAAGCCTGGACAATTAGGTCCGATAACGCGGGTTGATTTTCCCTGCATCGCACGTTTTACACGCACCATGTCTTTAATTGGAATGCCTTCTGTGATTGCAACAGCGAGATCTAAATTTGCATCCACACATTCAAGGATAGCATCAGCAGCAAAAGGAGGTGGCACGAAAATAGCCGATACGGTTGCTCCGGTTGCTTTCTTTGCGTCGAGAACTGAGTTAAATATAGGAACTTTATGTCCAGCGTGCTCAAAAAATTGACCACCTTTACCTGGAGTAACACCAGCTACTACTTGTGTACCGTAGTCGAGTGAGAGTTTAGCGTGGCGACCACCGAAATCACCGGTGATACCTTGAACTAAAATTTTTGTTTCTGAAGAAATGAGAATAGCCATGGTCGTAGTAGGTTAGAGGTTTAGGCTGAAACGAGTTTTACTATTTTCTTTGCTGCATCTGCCATAGTGTCACCGCTTACAATGGTGAGACCGCTCTTAGCTAAGGTTTCTTTACCAGCTGCTACATTGTTGCCTTCTAGGCGAACAACGAGAGGTAGTTTTAAACCTACTTCTTTGACAGCTTCTACGATACCAGTAGCGATCACGTTACAGTCCATGATACCACCGAAAATATTAACCAAGATGCCTTTTACGTTAGCATCACCAAGAATGATTTTAAAAGCTGCGACCACTTGATCTTTGCTTGCACCACCACCTACGTCTAAGAAGTTGGCAGGTTCACCACCGAAGTGCTTGATGATATCCATGGTGCTCATTGCTAAACCAGCACCGTTAACTAAGCAGGCGATATTACCATCCAAAGCGATGTAGCTTAAGGAGTACTTAGAAGCTTCAATTTCCTTAGGATCTTCTTCGTTTAAGTCACGCAGTGCTACGATTTCAGGATGTCTAAATAAGGCATTGTCATCGAATGAGACTTTAGCATCGAGTGCTAGAACATCACCTGTATCAGTTGTGATGAGTGGATTGATTTCCACCATGGATGAATCGGTTTCCCAGTAGAACTTGTAGAGATTACGAATCAACTTAGCTGCGTTTTTCGATTCCGTAGCATCAAAACCTAACTTGAAAATAAGTTCGCGAATTTGGTACTCGGCTAAGCCGTATGCAGGATCGATTACGATTTTGAAAATCTTATCAGGTGTTTCGTGAGCAACCTTTTCGATTTCAACACCACCTTCTGTGGATGCGACGATAACTGGCTTTGATGTAGCGCGGTCTAAAAGAATCGCTAGGTAGTATTCTTTCTTAATCGTACTCGCTACGGTAAAGTAGATGGTCTGAACCTTACGGCCTGCAGGACCTGTTTGAATGGTGACTAAAGTATTACCGAGCATCTTGCCGGCAACTTCTTCAGCTTCTGCTTTGGTTTTGCAGAATTTTACGCCACCTTTGTAGCCATTCGTGAACGTGCCTTTACCGCGTCCACCCGCATGGATTTGGGATTTCACCATGGTCGGCCCTTCTGGCAGAGTTGCCAGAGCCGTTTTAAACGACTCTAAACTGGTGGCAGCTGCACCTTTAGGTACAGGAACACCGAATTTTTCGAACAGGGCTTTTGCTTGATACTCGTGGATATTCATAGCGTGCGAAACGAATCGTTATCTTGGCACAAGCTTAACGCCAAGGGCACGCAAAAAAATCGTAATCTGTTAACCTAAGTAACGATTGTTATTTAGGTTAACGAGCTTATGTAACTCCCTAATACTAACGTAAAACTTAGCTAGAGCTCGATTTTAGCAGTTCTTTAGCAAGAAATGCGTTCTGCATTGCTGCGAGCTCGGTTAAGCCGCCCTGGGATAACGCTAGGAGGGCTTGGAGTTGATCATGGGAAAAGGTGGATTCTTCACCGCTACCCTGAACTTCTACAAACTGACCGCGTCCTGTCATGACCACGTTAAAGTCTACTTCAGCATCTTTATCCTCTACATAGGCTAAATCCAAAAGCTCTTGGCCGGCGCAGACTCCGACACTGACTGCCGCAACAGAATCACTGAGTGGATTCTCTGCTATACGCTTGGCATCCAACAGTTTCTGTATTGCTAAGCGGGCTGCTAAGTAGGCTCCGGTAATGGATGCTGTACGAGTTCCGCCGTCAGCTTGGAGTACATCACAGTCAATCCAAAGGGTGTTTGTGCCTAATTTGTCTAAATTAAGGATCGCTCGGAGGGAGCGGCCAATGAGGCGCTGAATTTCAACGGTTCGTCCATCAATTTTACCCTTTGAGATATCGCGGGGCTTACGATCGAGTGTTGAATAGGGAAGCATTGAGTATTCAGCGGTTAGCCAACCTCCTTTAACTCCCTGTTGTTTCATCCACGATGGAACGTTAGGTTCTATCGTCGCAGCACAAATGACTTGGGTTGATCCGTATTTTACTAGGACTGAACCGGTAGCATAGGGTGCTATGCCTGAAATAAATTCGATAGGACGTAATTGATTATGACGTCTGCCATCTGCGCGTGGTGTAGGATTACTCATGAAAATATTATTTAGACTTACGAGAAGTAGTTCCAGGGAAGCCTTCTTCGCGTTCTACCGGTTTAATGCGAGTTACCTTTTCTTGCTTCTGTTCCTGCATGGAGGCAATGAGGCGTGCATTAAATTCTTTCGCTGGATCATGGCCGATGCGCTTCAGTGCTTGGGTGAGGGCGGCTACTTCAACTAAGCGAGCCATATCTCTACCGGGACGCACGTAGAGTTCTATGTGCGGTACTTGCATGTTTAAAATAGGATAGAAATGTTCTTCAAGTCCTGTTCGTTCTTCAACTGCGTCAGGAGTCCACTCTTTGAGGCTTACGACTAAATCGATACGTTTTTCGTAGCGGATAGATTTAACACCAAACATATCGGCGATATTAATAATACCAATGCCGCGACACTCCATGTAACCACGACTGAGTTCACGGCTTGTTGCCATGAGTTCTCGCTCATCTACTAATTTAATAATGGTTAAATCATCAGCCACTAAGGAGTGACCACGTTCTATCAGAGCAAGTGCGCATTCACTTTTACCGATACCTGAACTTCCACGTAACATAACACCTACACCTTTAATATCTAGGGTTGTTGCATGCTCTTCAGCACTTGGTGAAAATTCATTATCGATACACAAAGTAGCCAGATTCACAAAATTCATTGTGATGATTGGTGTTCTTAGGAGCGGTAAATTCATTTCCGTACAGACCTGAAGCATAGCGTCTGTGGGATTGTAATTACGGGTAAGAATAATGCAGGGCACATGACGCTTTACCATTTCGGTAAAGATTTCTCTTTGATCCTTGGTATTACGTGTTTTCAGGTACGTCATTTCTGCAGCTCCAAGTACTTGAATACGCTTATTAGCAAAATATTTAAAGAAGCCGGTAAGTGCGAGAGCAGGACGATTGATGCTTCCCTCCTTGATCATGTTGTGAAGTCCTGCAGCTCCAGCAATGATCTCGAGTTTAAGTTTTTCCGTGTAGGTCGTGTAGAAGTGCTCGACCGTGATACCGTGAATCTCTTTTTGCATATCGAGTAAGTAGTTGCTTAACCCAAGGTTAAATTAAAGGTCAAAGTTATCTCCCAAATAGAACTTCTTGGCTTGTTCGTCCTGAATGAGAAAATCTCCTGAACCTTCCGTGAGTACTTTGCCTTTGTGTATCAAATAAGCTCTATCAACGATGCGCAGCGTTTCACGTACATTGTGATCTGTGACAATGACGCCGATACCTTGGCTTTTGAGTTGAAGAATAATTTTTTGTACTTCGGAAACAGAGATAGGATCGATAGCAGCAAAGGGCTCATCCATTAAAAGAAATTTTGGACGCATAACGAGTGTGCGTGCAATTTCGAGACGACGTCTTTCACCGCCAGAGAGTGTATAGGCTTTTTGTTTAGCGACAGAAGTAAGATTTAATTCACTTAAGCGTAAGTCGACTTCAGCGCTACGGAGTGATTTCGCCATGCCGATAGCTTCAGTAATCGCTAAGATATTCTCGTATACGGTAAGTTTACGAAAAACAGATGCTTCCTGGGGTAAATATCCAATACCTGTTCTTGCACGCTCATGCATGCGTAAGGAAGTAATATCTTTACCATCAAAAAGTACACGACCAGAGGTAGCAGGTACGAGTCCTACAATCATGTAGAAGGTAGTTGTTTTACCGGCTCCGTTAGGTCCTAATAGTCCAACTACCTCACCTGCGTTAATTGTGAGATTAACACCATCAACTACCGACTTAGTGCCGTAAGTTTTGACTAAATTTTCAGTCTGTATGGATGAGTGAGGTGTGCTCATTTGGATTCAGCATGTGCGGCATTGTTAGTCGCTGAAGGTAAGGTAATTTTGAGAGGTTCAGTTGCTGCTGGTAAGGCTGAAGGTGGAGCCTGGTTTTTATCATACCCCATATCTTTTAATGGAGGCATCGTGATTTTTACGTTTTTACCGCGAGCTATACGCTGAGATTTATAAAGAATCAGAGGTTCACCCGTTAAGATTGAACCATTGCCGTGATCGGTAACAGCAGGGTGGCCCGTGAGTGTAATCTTGTCATCATTAGGCATGACTTCCGCTCTTTCACAGGTTGCTTCACGGTCTCCTTGAACAATCGTTACGTGACCCGTTGCGAGCATGTATTTAAAATGCTGAGGGTTTCCTAGGGTATCGGTTTTGTCCGCTAACTTTGTTGTAATCACTTCGAGATGATCGCACTTAATGAGCAGATTAGTTCCGGTGACTTTTACATGATCTGTAAAAGTAGAGTCTGTTTCTGTATCGGTACTACGCGCATCAAGTTGATCGCTGGTAATAACGGTAGGCTGGGTCTGTGGTGTAGCTGCTTTAGCTAGGAAAGTTAAGCACACAAACAAAGAGAAAATTTTTAAGAATGATTTCATCGGAGCATATCAGTAACTTGTTCTTTAAAAACTACGCGAGCGTTTCGACGGATGGAAATCTTTTCGCCCATACGTTTATAGTCCCAGTTTTCGCCGGAGATTTCTCCGTTGTCACGAATAACACGTACTTCACCACTCCCTTTAACTTCGGCAGATTTTGAGTAGTAACTAGCTTTGGGACTAAGCAAAATAGTTGTGACCGCCTGCTTTTTATCGCCAGAAAAAACCATAATTTCGATGTTATCGACATCGATGCGGTCGCTACCCATCGGTACAACTCGGTCACCGCGTAGACTCATTGAGCGATATCCTTCCTTAGTAAATAAAGGAAGTTTCCACTGAAGACCGGGTGGTAGGGGATGCGGTGAATCGTTTTTTTGGCTTAGTAGTGCTGTACTTCCTGCTAGCAGGATTAAGCTGAGTACTAAGACGATATTAAAACGTTTGTTCACTGAGAGAAAGAGTAGGCGTTATTTTTTTCGTGATAACGTAAGGCGTTCACACACTTCACGAACGGCTCCATAGCCGGCGTTTTTTTCTGTGATACAACCACTCGCGTCTTTAGCTGAGTCCATTGCTGTAGGAACGCTAATGCCAAGGGCTGCCCATTTGAGTGCAGCGACATCTATGTCATCATCTCCCATGTAGATGCAGTCTTTAGCATCGAGTTTAAGTTCAGTGGCAAGTTCTTTAAGGGCAGTAATTTTATCTATACGTCCTTGAAGTACGTGGGGTATACCAAGTTCTTTTGCACGGATTGCGGTTGCTTGAGAAGCTCTGCCACTAATCCATGCGACATGAAGTCCGGACATAATCACTTGTCTAAGTCCCATCCCGTCTAGAATAGAAAATGATTTCGTTTCAGTTCCATCCGATGATATCTGAATTGTTCCGTCTGTAAGGATGCCATCTACATCCATAGCAAAGAGTTTAACGGTGCTCCAAAAAGATAACGGAATTTGCTGAGGTGTTAATTGAGCCATTGCGTAATACTTTCGATTATTTTTTCAGTATTTGGCCTAAAGGCAGTTTCTAATTCAGGAGCAAAAGGAACAGGAAGATCTAAAGCTCCAATTCTTAAGGGAGCTTTTTTTAAGGATGTAAAATGACGTTCGGTTAATCGTGCTACGAGTTCAGCGCCAAAGCCGTGCGTCATGCGTCCTTCATGAATAACGATAAGGCGACCCGTTTTCTTTAGTGATGCTTCAATCGAGGTTAAATCGAGTGGGGACAGACATCTTAGATCAAAGAGATCAAAGCTTTGTTCATATTCTTCTTCAAAATAAGCACAGGCTTCGTTCGCTTGATGTAGCATTTCTCCGTAGCTTACGACGGTTGCCTCCGTACCACTTCTCACGTGTCGTGGAGTCCATACACTTCTATAGTTCGGATCCCAACTTACTTCTCCTTTTCCTTTTCGGTAGAGTCCTTTGTGTTCAAAAATGATCACTGGATTATCGTCTTCATAGGCTGCTAAAAGACTATTGAAGGCGTCCTGAGGAGTAGAAGGATACAGGGCTTTAAGTCCCGGCATCGATAACAGAAAGGATTCTAGTTCTTGAGAGTGAAAGGAACCGAAAGTAAGTCCGCCACCTGCAGGGAGACGAAATACAACAGGGCATTTCGCACCCGATCTAAAATGCATCGTAGCTGCATTGAGGGTAATTTGTGTTGCAGCTTCAGTAGTAAAATCTGCGAACTGAAATTCTTCAATTGCACGGTTACCTCCGAGCGAAAGTCCGATGGCGTAACCTGTACAGGCACTTTCTGCAAGTGGTGTATTAAAAACGCGTGAGCGGCCAAATTTTTTAAGTAATCCGTCGGTAACTTTAAACGCACCGCCGTAGGTGCCAATATCTTGACCAAGAATAACAGACTCAGATCTTTCAGTTAAAATTTTCTTTAACGCTTTATTGATCGCCTGAGCACTATTGAGTGTTTCTGTTTTAACCTCAGGTGTTTCAGAGTCGATCAACGCTTTCCATGCGAAAGGCTTTTGCACAGGGGCAAATAAATCTGCCTGCATGTCTTTAGGATCAGGGCGCGCAGTTGAAAGGGAAACTTTAATCGAAGCTTCAATAAACGATAAAACGGTTTCCTCGAGTTGCTTTACTTTTTCTTCACTCGAGCATTTTACAAGCTCTGCGCGTAGTTTAGGTAAACCGTCTTGGCTTAAGAAACTTTCCGCTTCACCAGGAAGTAGGTAATCACAGGTATCATATGCAGCGTGACCCCGTAGGCGAAGGGTATGCGCTTCAATTAAAATAGGGCGAGATGTTGTTCTTACCTTATCGATTGCCTTAGCAAGTTCGTTTGCAACGTTATGGGCATCTGTAGCATCAATGCTGTAGCCCTCTATGCCGTAGCCTGCAGCTCGCTTCCAAAGCTCTGTGCCTTTAACGAACTGTTCACTGATAGGTGTCGAATAAGCGTACTTGTTGTTTTCTACAACGAAGATGATAGGCAGAGAGAGAAGGGATGCTAAATTTAACGATTCGTGAACGTCTCCCGTACTTGAACTTCCGTCACCAAAAAAAGTAAAACCAACTGCATTCTTGCCGTTTCTTCTTTGAGAATCTGTTAAGCCAATCACATTACTAATCATAGCACCTAAGTGACTAATCATAGGAATTGAGCGATTGGATGGATCTCCGTGGTGAATGTTACCTTCGCGCGCTTTAGTAGGACTTTCAGCGTTAGCAAAATATTGGTTTAGGTGGTCACACACATGACCGCTCCACACTAAATGGCCGCCAAGACCACGGTGTGTGAAAGAAATTACATCTTGGGTTTTGTCTGCTAAAAGTGCTAGTGGTACAATTAAGCTTTCATTACCTTGGCCACCGGTGACTGTTCCTTTGATAAGTCCCTGACGAAAGAGTTCTAAAATACGGTTATCAACCGTTCTTGAGCAGAGCATCCAGGCGTAGATCTGCTCTAAAGCTGAAGGCAAGTCATGGTTAAGAACAGACGCTGGCAAAGAGCGTTTGTTTAAAATATCAGGCGTTTGAGGAAACGACATGGGCTATGCTAAAGCTTGGAGCTACTTGGGCTCGGGGGCAAGCGATAGATTAATGTAAAAAGAGCTTAATAATGAACGATTTAGGCTCTTTTTATAGTACAACGAGTAGGATCTAAACGACGGACGAGCTGGCTTAACTTTGAACAGCTTTAGTTATAGAATCAATTTTAGCCATCACCTCAGGTGTTAAACGATCAACGACCTCAAGGGCTTTTAAGTTCTCACTTAATTGATCAACTTTGGAGGCTCCAAGAATCACGGTACTGACGTTTGGATTTTTAAGACACCATGCAATGCCAAGCTTAGGAAGTGAAACATCTAATTGCTTAGCTAGTTTTGCGAGTTCTCCCACCGCTGCAATACGTGGAGCAGAACCTTCGCCTGTTAAACGATCTTTAAGCCATTCAAGTCCAGTTACATTTAAACGAGAATCTTGAGGGATGCCTTGGTTGTATTTTCCTGTGAGTAGTCCACTCGCAAGCGGTGACCATATGGTGGTTCCAAGTCCAGGTGATGCAAAAATAGGTGCTAAGTCTTTTTCAAATTTTTCGCGGTGAAAAATATTATACTGCGGTTGTTCAACGACTGGGCAGTACAAATTATGTTTTGTGCAGTAATCGATTGCTGCACGAAGTTGTGCGCCAGTCCATTCACTCGTGCCCCAGTACAGAACTTTGCCTTGCGTGATTAAGTCATGCATGGCTCGTGCTGTTTCCTGAACAGGAACTTCAGGATCAGGTCTGTGACAGAAATATAAATCAAGATGATCAACCTGAAAGCGTTTGAGTGCAGCATGACAGGCTTCTACCACGTGTTTTCTTGATAAACCGATCTGATTTGGAAGGCCTTGTTCAGAACCAAAAAACACTTTGCTTGAGATGATGTAGCTACTGCGTTTCCATCCTGATTTCTTCAGGATATTTCCCATCACGATTTCTGCTTGGCCCTTGGCATAGCCTTCAGCGTTATCAAAAAAGTTCACACCTGCATCATAGGCAGTGTGCAGTAATTTTTCTGCAACTGGATCTCCAATTTGATTTCCGAAAGTTACCCACGCTCCGTAGGAAAGAGCGCTTATTTTAAGTCCTGTGGGGCCAAGGTTGCGGTAGATCATAAAAAATTATACGGCGTCAATTTTACGAATACGCTCGAGATGGCGGCCGCCTTCAAATTCAGTCTTTAGCCAGGTTGAAACAATCGCGAGTGCTTGTTCCTCGGTTATTGTGCGCTCACCTAGGGATAGACAATTACCGTCATTATGTGAACGGTTCCAAATGGCTGTTTGTTCATTCCAACATAATCCGCAGCGAACTCCTTTAACACGGTTTGCTACGATCGCTTCTCCATTGCCAGAACCACCAAGAACAATACCGCGCTGAAATTCACCACGGGCTACGGCTTCTGCAACAGGACGAATGTAATCAGGATAGTCGCATGATTTATCAGAATTAGTACCAAAATCTCTCACGGTATGACCTTCATTAAGAAGCCATGCTTTAATTGATTCTTTGTATTTAAAGCCTGCGTGATCTGAGCCAATTGCGATTTTAAATTTAGTCATGAAAAGGAGGTTTTGATTTTTACAGTTATAAAGCTGACGTCAACGTTTGCCCGTATGATGGGTTATGATCTTCCAGAAGTGTTCTGTGTCAGATAAATCAGGGAGAGTGGCTGTTGGTTTGTGGTCTTGAAGTTCTGCTACTTCATGTCGTCCTGTTGCGACCGCAATCACATGGGCACCCACAGCTTTGGCGCATTCGATATCGTGTGGGGTGTCACCAATGATCCAGACTTCTTCAGGCTTAAATGCGATTTGGTAGTGTTCCATTGCACGCATCATGGCATAGGGACCTAGGTTGTTGCGAATTTCACTATCATCGCAAAAGGCACCGAGTTTGAAATATTTCCAGAGATCTTGCTGACCGAGTTTAATTTCTGCACCACGCTGCAAATTGCCCGTGAGTAAGCCTTGGTATGTATCTTCTCGAGTCGTGCCTTCATGAAGGAGTTTTTTTACTCCAGGAAAAACGGTTATCTTAGAGGTGGCTATTTGCTCAGGCAGTACTTGTAGATAGGCATTAATGAAGCCTTTAAAGTTTTCCTCGGTCGCAGGTATATTGTGACGAGCGAAGATTTGCCTCATAATCCAGCGATCTGTCCTGCCGGAAAAATCGATATACTCAATTAAGTCATTGATCTTAAAATGATTAAGTAATCCTAAGCGAATAGCCCTTAGGCCTGATCCGCTGGAGGAAAGGATCGTTCCGTCAATATCCCATAATAACAGTGCTGGCATACGAAACAAATTCCTATGAAAAACGTCTTACTAGCAAGACAAGATCTATAAATTGAATATAGTATTCTTCGTTAACCTTATGAAAAATACATGCTTATTTAGTGTTCTATTTATCGGAGTGCTCGTTTTAAGCGGATGCTCCACACCGGAATCACGTATAGCACGTAATCCTGAAGTTTTTGCTCAGTTAAGTCCTCAGCAACAGCTACTCGTAAAAGCCGGGCAAGTTGGTGTTGGTTTTGACATGGCTGCTGTGAAATTAGCTTTAGGTGAGCCAGATAGAATTACAGTGCGTACTGAAGCTCACGGCCAAACCCAGACCTGGCACTACGTAGAAACGGCTTATTATGATGGCGGTTATATCTATGCAGGTGGATTCTGGGGAAGACACGGTTATAGATCTCGGTACGGGGTTGGAGCTGGTGTCTATGATCCATTCCCTCAAGTAACCGTTATGCGTTCCTTTGACCGGTTCCGCATCGACTTTGTGAACAATAAAGTCGTTGGAATATCAGAGGAAATTGCTCCTTAAGTGGGAATATAGGTGCGTGATATTTCACGCACATTAACTTCTACATCCAATTTCTCAGTGACACCTCCTCGGTAGGTGCCACTGACAGGGATGATATCTGCGTAATCCTTTCCAGTCGCGACTTTGATGTATCGTTCATCAACGTCTCGGTCATGAGTTGGATCAAATCCAGTCCAGCCTAAATTAGGAATGTAAACTTCTACCCAGGCGTGGGATGCTTCTATTTCGCCGTGGCGTCGTGTAATATTAAAAAAGTAACCACTGACATAGCGTGCAGGAATGCCATGCAGGCGGCATAACCCAATCATCACATGTGCAAAATCCTGGCATACGCCAGACCGAAGGTTGAGTGCATCTTGTGCGGTAGTTTTGACGCTCGTTGTACCAGGGCTGTATTTGAAAGTTTTAAAGATATGCGTTCCAATTTTCTTTGCCTCAGACCAGACATCGCTACGCGTTAAATTAACTAATTTTTCAGCTTCCGCTTTTAAGCTATCATCAAAAGCAATATAAGAAGAGGGAGTTAAAAATTCTGCGAATTGATAAGCGTCAGGAGAATCTTTAAGTTCTTTAAAAGAAGCCTCAGGTACATTTTTCCTCTCGGAGTTTGGAACAGTTTCTACTTCTGATTCAGCATGAATAATAAGACGAGGATGGCTCTGCGTAATATTGAACGAATGTACAATGTTTCCATTGAAATCCTCATACTCAAGTGGAGATGCTGTAGGAGTAATCGTGAGCTTAAAACTACGACACTGCTGATGCGTATCCGATGTAGGACAAAGCCTAAGATCGTTTACGCTGTCTTTAGCTTCCCCTTTATAAACAAACGTTGTTTTGTGCTGGAGGCTTAAGAGCATAGTTCCAAAAGAGAGATCATTTCGTGCAGTATATGCTCTTTGTTACTATTGCTGCTGCTGTTGCATCTGTTGCTCTTCGATAGAAATTTCGGCCTTATAAAACATAGTAGTTTCAATGACTTCGTTACCAATATGGTCTAAAGATTTCTGAAGATCGATAAGGAATTCATGTAACCCTTTTTTAAGAACATCATCTATTGCGAGTGATTGAAGATCTGAAAGCAGTCGTTTGGAAGCACGCGCAGCAGATGTTCTTCGGCGTGGCCCTGTCTCAGCTAATATTCGACATAGGAGTTCATCCACACGCGTTACGCAGTAGTAAAGAGACCTAGGAAAAGTTTCAGAGAAAATAAGAAATTCCGCTGCTTTCCAGGGTAAAATTTCATGAACATAAAAACGGTGATAAGCCTCTAAGGCACTTGCGGAACGAAGCACCGATTGCCACTGCGCAGTATCTAAGGCTCCACCTACATCTGATGCATCTGGAAGAAGGATGTGATATTTTACATCAAGAATGCGTGTCGTCTTATCAGCTCTTTCGATTAGTTTACCGAATTGAATAAATTCCCAGCCTTCAGTGCGTGAAAACGTAGATTCCGTTAAACCTTGGAAAAGATGTGAGTGGCGTTTGATATCTTCGAAAAATTCGTAAGGTCCACGTGACCAAATATCGGTTCTATCTTTTCCTTTTAAAAAGAGATAGAGCTCATTAATCGTTTCCCACATCTCAATCGAGATTTGATCACGAATCATACGTGCGTTTTCACGAGCAGTAAAAATACACGATAAAATAGAGTTTGGATTACGTGGATCCAGTGACATGAAGTCTACCACGTTTACACTATCAGCTACATCATAGATTGTTTTAAATAGTTTATCGTCATCCGCACTCGCTAAAATTGAACCCCAGTGCTCTTTTAATGCGGTATCATCAAAGCCTTGGAAATCGAGTAAGAATTGTTGGTTTACTTCAAGCAGTCGTGCGGTGTTTTCAGCGCGTTCAATATAGCGACTCATCCAGTAGAGTGAATGAGCTACGCGGGAAAGCATCACGTTGGCTTGTGGTCGTGGAATAGGTTGTTTTTCGTTGAGAGGCATAGCGCTTAACTTTCTCCTCTTAAAACCCAGGTGTCTTTAGAGCCACCGCCTTGTGAAGAGTTAACAACAAGAGATCCTTTTCTGAGTGCTACGCGAGTAAGTCCACCCGGTGTTACAGTTATTTTTTCTCCATACAAAATATAGGGACGTAAGTCGATGTGGCGGCCCTCTAGTTTCCCATCACACCATGTCGGAGAGCGAGAAAGCATAATAGGATCCTGCGCTATGAAATTACGTGGATTTTCTGCTACCTTGGCTTTGAAATCTGCTACTTCCGACTTAGATGCAGCAGGTCCAATTAACATGCCGTATCCACCTGCTTCATTAGCAGATTTAACGACAAGTTTTTCCATATTATCTAAAATGAATTTCCTGTCTTTAGGATCTGAAGCAAGATAAGTAGCCACATTCGAGATGATAGGCTCTTGATCAAGGTAGTACTTAATCATTTTAGGCACGAAGGCATAAATGACTTTATCATCTGCTACGCCGGTACCTATGGCGTTTGCGAGTGAAACATTACCTGCTCGGTAAGCGGATACTAAACCAGGTACACCCAAAACGGAGTCAGATCTAAAAACATATGGATCAAGAAAGTCGTCATCAATTCTACGGTAGATGACGTCTACTTGAACAAGTCCTGCGGTTGTTCGCATGTAGACTTTAGAATTTTTAACAATTAAGTCCCTGCCTTCCACAATTGGAATTCCCATTTGGCGAGCGAGGAAGGTATGTTCAAAGTATGCACTATTGTAGACGCCAGGAGTAAGCAGAACGACGTTAGGTTTAGAACCACTTTTAGGTGCTATGTAGCGCAAGTCTTTGAGTAATTGATCAGCATAACCTTCGACTGGCTGGACACCGTAACGTTGAAATACGTTAGGAAACGCACGACGCATTGCAGCACGGTTTTCTAACATGTAGGATACACCAGAAGGACAGCGCAGATTATCTTCTAACACTAAATAATTACCTGCGTGATCTCGGATTAGGTCTGTTCCGCAAATGTGGATATAAATATTTTTAGGTACCGAGAAATTCATAAACTCTCGCCTAAAATGTTTTGCCGTGAGGATTTGTGCAGCAGGCAGTACTTTGTCTTTTAGGATTTTCTGTTCATGATAAATATCATGCAAAAATAGATTAAGCGCTGTGATTCGTTGGATTAGTCCTGCTTCGAGCTGAGCCCATTCCTTTGCTGGAATGATACGCGGAATTAAATCAAAGGGGAATATACGTTCTGTACCTTCAGAATCGTTGTAGACCGTGAATGTAACACCTCGTCTTAAGAAGGCTAAATCAACAGCTGCGCGGCGTTTATTAAAATCATCTTCACTTAACGTTCCTAAACGCTCATGCAGTCTTCCGTAGTGTGGACGTATCTGCCCACCACTTGCCATCATTTCATCGTAGAAATTATCTGTGCTGTAGGAGGGATTTAGGATTGGCATAAGTGATGAGCTAATTGCTTAAAGAAATTAAGCATAAGCCTGCATCTACTTAGCAGATCCCTTGCCACCTAGGCGTCTTAAGGAAAAATAACTAATGCTCCAATAATACCGTAAGTAATTATAAATAATCTACTTAAGGTGTTATTGGGATAGTTTAAAGATAACTTAAATAGCGTGAAGTGCGCTCTTGGAAACAGCGAGGGCTGCTTCCTTGATCGCTTCAGTCATCGTTGGATGTGCGTGAATTGTGCGAGCAAGATCCTCGGCACTACCACCATATTCCATATGTGTTACTAGCTCACTGATGAGTTCACCAGCAGCTCTACCTACAATTTGAGCGCCTAAGATTTTATCAGTCGTACTATCTGCGATGATTTTGACAAAACCATCTACAGCATCCGTAGCGATCGCTCTACCGTTTGCAGCAAAGTTAAATTTACCCACTTTAATTGCCTTTGATTGTGCTTTTGCTGCGTCTTCACCCAGACCTACAGATGCCACTTCTGGTTCTGTGTAGATAATAGCTGGAACAAGATTCCAGTTTACGTGACCTGCTTTACCCGCAATCCACTCAGCAACAGCAACACCATCTTCTTCCGCTTTGTGAGCAAGCATTGGACCTGCAACAACATCTCCGATTGCCCATACGTTTGGAGCTTTCGTTTTAAGATGTGCATCAACTTTGATACGGCCTTTTTCGTCACATTCGACACCAGCTTTATCTAAAGCAAGTCCTTCTGTGTAGGGACGTCTGCCAACAGCAACTAACACTTTGTCTGCAGGGAATTCTAAAACTTTACCATCACGCTCTGCCGTGAGTATGCTGCTTGAACCTGATTTTTTAAGTCCAGTTACTTTTGCGCCAGTTTCAATCTTAAGTCCTTGTTTTTCTAAAATGCGTGTAAAGGTGCGTACGATGTCATCATCATACGTTGCAGCAATTTTAGGAAGAAATTCTACGACAGTTACTTCACTGCCAAGACGACCCCAGACTGAACCAAGCTCTAGACCAATTGCACCACCACCAACAACAACGAGCTTTTTTGGAACGGAGCTAAATGAAATAGCATCATCACTTGAAACAACAGTTGTACCGTCGAATTTCATGAACGGTAATTCGACTGGAGCCGAACCCGTAGCGATAACAATATTCTTAGCAGTGATTTGCGTTTTTTCTGCACCGGAATCTAACGCGATTACTTGGGCAGATACAAATGAGGCTTTACCTGTAAGAACAGTGATTTTGCGAGCCTTAGCAAGTTGAGCAACGCCACCTACTAATTTGGTAACGACAGAATCCTTACGCTTCATCAGTGTCGCAATATCAGCAGTGACTTCGCCTAAACGAATACCGTGTTCTGCTGCATGATGTTTTGCGAAAACATATTGTTCGGTTGAGTGAAGCAGTGCCTTACTTGGAATACAGCCAACGTTGAGGCATGTACCACCTAAGGTGGATCGTTTTTCAACGATTGCTACTTTAAGTCCAAGTTGAGCTGCGCGAAATGCGCACACATAGCCACCAGGGCCAGCTCCGATCACAATGAGGTCGTAAGAGTCCATGAGATTATATGCTTAAAAGTAAACGAGCAGGATCTTCGATCGCTTGCTTTACCTTAACTAAGAAGGTAACCGCTTCACGGCCGTCGACTAAACGATGATCATAACTTAAAGCTAAGTACATCATTGGACGAATCACGACTTGTCCGTTTACAGCAACTGGACGTTCGTTGATAGCGTGTAATCCTAAGATTGCACTTTGAGGAGGATTGATGATTGGCGTAGAGAGCATGCTGCCAAAGGTTCCACCGTTTGTAATTGTGAAAACGCCACCTTCAAAATCGGCGAGCGTAATTTTACCATCGCGAGCACGTTTTGCTGCATCACCGATTGAAGCCTCGATTGCTGCCATACTTTGTGTATCGCAGTTACGAATAACAGGAACCATGAGTCCCTTATCTGTGGAGACTGCTATACCAATATCGTAATAGTGATTTTCAACAATAGTATCACCATCGATTTGTGCATTAACGCCAGGAACTTCCTTAAGCGCGTGCACAACCGCTTTTGTAAAGAAAGACATAAAGCCAAGTTTGAAACCGTTTTTCTTTACGAAATCATCTTGGTATTTTGCACGCAGTGCCATCACCGCTGACATGTCCACTTCGTTAAATGTGGTAAGCATGGCTGCTTCGTGTTGAGCAGAAACTAAACGCTGAGCAATTTTTTGACGCAGAGGGCTCATCTTCTTGCGTGTTTGACGTGCGCTTGTGGAAGCGGCGACTGGAGCAGCTACTTTTGGAGTAGGTGCTAGTACTGGTGGTACTGCAGCTGGTTTTGTTTCACTAGCAGCAAGCATATCGCCTTTTGTGACACGTCCTGCTTTGCCAGTTCCTGTAACTGCTGTAGGATTAATTCCTGTTTCTTCAGCGATACGGCGAACAGCTGGTGAAACGGCAGCTTCAGCAGCAGCCTGCTTAGGAGCGCTAGCTGGAGTTGCGGCAGCGGGAGCTGCTGCGCCTGCTGCAACATCTGTATTAATAACAGCTACAGCTTGGCCGATTTTTACTTCAGAGCCTGCGGTTACTTTTAAAGAAACTTGTCCTGCTGCTTCAGCAGTGCCTTCAGAAGTAATCTTATCAGTTTCGAGTTCAAATAGGGCTTGGTCTTTTTTGACGATATCACCTTCCTTGACGTGCCATTTGGCAAGAACGCCGGAGGTAATGGATTCACCCATAGGTGGTATTTTAACTTCGATGATCGGCATAAATAAAAAAGTTTAAGGGTTAGAGATTAAAAGCGTCTTTAAGAAGATTTTCGAGTTCGATTCGGTGAAGAGCAAGAATACCAACAGCTGGTGATGACGAAGCATCACGACCTGCGTAAACGGGTGCACTACCGAAAAGCGTTTGTAGTTGTGGGCTAATCCAAGACCAAGCTCCCATGTTCTGAGATTCTTCTTGGGCCCATACAATACGTGCTCCTTTATATTGTTTAGCAATTTCAGCTAAGCGATCGGACTTCAGTGGATAGAGTTGTTCGATACGAACAACAGCTGTGTCTGAAATATTATTTTTTGTGCGGTAATCTACGAGGTCGTAGTATACTTTTCCTGAGCACAGAACAACACGCTTAACAGCGGTAGGTTTAGCTGAGTGAATAGGATCGTCTAAAATTTCTTGGAAAGATCCACTGACAAATTCTTCGATCTTAGACTGTGCTGAAGGATGACGAAGTAACGACTTTGGTGACATGATAACAAGTGGTTTCTTGAAATCACGTTTTACCTGGCGACGTAGCATATGGAAGTACTGAGCAGGTGTTGTTAAGTTTGCTACCTGGATATTGTCCTCAGCGCAGGATTGAAGGAAACGTTCTAGACGAGCTGATGAGTGCTCAGGACCTTGGCCTTCATAACCGTGTGGTAAGAGTAAAACAATACCGCTTGTGCGCTGCCATTTTGATTCACCACTCACAATGAACTGATCGATGACAACTTGAGCGCCATTAGCAAAGTCACCGAACTGAGCTTCCCAAATGGTTAACATTTCAGGGTAGTCCAGTGAATATCCATAATCAAAACCGAGCACTGCTGCTTCTGAAAGTAGAGAGTTGTATACGCAGAACTTTGCCTGATTTGAATCTAGATTTTTTAAAGGGGTATACTTGATGCCTGTTTCGGAATCTGAATATACCGCATGACGATGACTAAACGTACCACGTTCACAGTCCTGCCCACTTAAGCGCACCGGTGTACCTTCAATTAAGAGTGAACCGAATGCAAGTGCTTCACCAAAACCCCAGTCAGCTAAGCCGCCTGGTTTACCGGCTTCAACACGTGCATCAACAATACGTTTAACCTTAGGATTAATTTTAAAGTTCTCTGGTAACTTTGCTAGTCCTGTTGCAATCCGTGTGATGGTGTCGATTGAAACACCTGTGCTTACAGGGTTGTGATTGTAAGTTGGCTGAAATACAGCTGTAGAACCTTTATAGGCATCACCGGGTTTAGCGCGCTTTGCAGCTTTACTTGCTTCACGTGCTTTTGCTTTTGCTAAATTTTCTTCAAGAGAAGCAGAGTATTCAGCTTTGATTGCTTCTGCTTGCTCGAGCGTGAGACTATTTTCAGCAGTTAACAGGTTAGTGTAACTGGTTGAAATAAGTGGGTGAGCGTTAATCTTTTTGTAAAGAAGTGGCTGCGTGAATGAAGGCTCATCGGTTTCATTATGGCCATGTCTACGGTAGCAGATCATGTCGATGAATACGTCACGCTTCCAACGAACGCGGAAATCAACAGCAAGCTGAGCAATCATACATACTGCTTCTGGATCATCTCCATTTACATGGAAGATTGGAGCTTCGATCATTTTTGCTACGTCTGTGCAGTAGCGACTTGAGCGTGAGTCTTTAGGATCAGTTGTGAAACCAATTTGGTTATTGATTACGACGTGTACAGTACCACCTGTTCTATAGCCTGGTAATTGTGAGAAATTAAGCGTTTCAGCACCGATACCTTGACCAGCTAAAGCAGCGTCACCGTGAACAAGTAGTGGCATAACCCGGCGTCTTTCATCTAAGTCACCGCGGATACGCTGACGAGCACGTGCTTTACCTTCTACGACAGGATTAACAATTTCTAAGTGAGAAGGATTAGCAGCAAGACGTACTTCTACTTTTCCACCACTCGGTGTTGTGATAACGGATTCGTAACCTAAGTGATATTTTACGTCACCATCTCCAGCAACAGAGTCTGGAATATAGTTTTCAGAAAATTGTTCAAAGAGTGCATCAAACGATTTGCGTAAGATACTGCAGAGAATATTTAAACGGCCACGGTGGGCCATACCCATAACGATTTCTTCTACGCCTGCTTGAGGGCAGTGATCGATGATTGAGTCAATGGCTGCAATAACTGTTTCGCCACCTTCTAGAGAGAAACGTTTTTGACCTACATATTTTGTGTGTAGAAATTTTTCAAAAAGTTCCGCTTTATGAACATGACGTAAAATACGTAATTTCTGAGCTGGATTAAACGTTGGTTTTAATTTGGTGGATTCGATTCTATCCTGAAGCCACTTTCTGCAGTCTTGATCTTGAATGTGTGTGTATTCAACACCGACGTGCCCACAGTAGGTTTGTTCTAGTGATGCGATGATATCTTTAAGCTTCATTTGTCCACCGCCGAGATACGTGCCGATATCAAACGATGTATTTAAGTCTGCTTCCGAAAGATTAAATTCGCTGAGTTGCAACTTTGAGTAAGGAGCAGGCTTCTCGCTTAATGGATCAATGTGAGATTGGTAATGACCTAGCGAGCGGTAAGCTGCGATGAGGTAGTGTACGTGAGATTGTTTTAAACTATCTACGATTACTGAAGCAGAGCTATCACGTGTAGCAGCGTCCGATGGACTTCCGCTATTACTGCCTAGTGAAAAGCCTTGAAAAAAGGCGCGCCAGGTTGGGTCAACTGCATCTGGATTGTCGAGCCAGGTGCGGTACATGACATCGATGATTTCTGCGTTTGGGCCGGTGGCTATAGAGAATGAACTCATGGCTTCAAAGAGGTTTTAGTTAAGGTAATGAAATGGGTGTTTTAAACAAAGGTAGTTGTTTAAAGATAGCTTCCTTAAAATTTAGTCTGGCTTGGGGGGATGACAAGTCTGGCCAGACCTGATATCTTAGTTTGCATTACTTCTTAAGCTGGGTAACCAAAGTATTAGATAAACTCCATGGATGCTACCGAGGTCAGTATTAAAGAATCTCTAATTTCACTCCTGAACAACATCAGTAAATCTGATGGCCAGGCCGTTGTTGCTTCTATGGAGAAATTGGATGCTCTTTTGGCTGAGCATGGTAATACATTAGATCCTCAGCTTAAACACTTTATGCAAAATAGGAGCTATCCTAAAGCACTTGCCTATTTGGGTGGCGAAACCCCTGTTCGGGGCACCTGTGCACCTAAAGTTAAACCTATCCAATAATACAAAAAAGGTATGAGTAACTCAAATAAGATACCTACAGGGGGTGGTCAGTCATTAGGACAATCGCCGTTTGATGCCTTATCTGGGCTTAATTTACCCCAGGCAACTCAGCCTTTACTTGCCAAAAAACAGGAGGCTAAAGACGTGCCTCAGAAAAACAGGGGCAGGGTAGATATTGTACGAGAAACCGGTGGTCGTGGTGGGAAGACTGTAACGGTAGTCAAAGGCTTTACCGGAATTGGATTACCAGAAAAAGAACAGCTGTGTAAAAAAATGCGTTCCGCGTGTGGTTGCGGGGGAACCATTAAAGAGGGACAAATAGAAATTCAAGGCGACCAGCGCGAGGTTGTTGCACGCATTTTATCCGAAGCAGGATTTCGTCCAGTCTTTGCCGGCGGATAAAAATTATTTTGATAAACCGTCAACGAGACTAAGCGCTGTTTTGGAGCGGTTCATAATATAGAGATGATACCCTGGTGCTCCCTGCTTTAATAAATCTTTGATTTGACTAAGTGCCCATGCCGTTCCGATTGATTCCTGTGCATCGGAATCTTCACCAGCAAGCGTGAGTTCATTAACAAGCTCGCTAGGTAAGTGAGCTCCGCAAAGTGCCGTGAAGCGGGTTACTTGTTTCAGTGATAAAACAGGTAAAATTCCAGGGACAATCGGTATCGTGATACCTGCTTTTCTACAGCGCTCTACAAATTTAAAATAGACGGAATTATCGTAGAAAAGCTGAGTTGTTATAAACGAAGCACCTGCATCCACTTTGATTTTCAAGTGGGTGATATCTAAATCTAGTGACTGTGCTTCAGGATGTTTTTCAGGATATCCACCTACACCTAAACAAAAATCAGGATGACGTGATTTGAGTAGTGCAACTAATTCACTGCCATATCGAAGACCGTCTTTACTCTGAACAAATTGTGTTGAGCCCTTCGGTGGATCACCTCGTAAGGCCATGATATTTCTAAAACCATCCGAATAAATTTTATCTGCGATAGTATTTAATTCGTCTTTAGTGTGACCCACACAGGTTAAGTGCGGCATCACTGTAAAATTAAATTCCTTTTTTAGAAGATTGCTTACTTGAGCTGTGCGCTCGCGTGTACTTCCACCTGCTCCATACGTTACTGAAACAAAATCAGGATTTAGTTTTGATAATGCCTGAGACGTTTGTCTTAATACTTCTACACCTGCATCATCCTTGGGCGGAAAAAATTCAAGGGAGCGAAGCGGGGTAGCGCGCTTGAATAAGGAAGAAATAGGAATGTCTAAAGACATATATCAACATATGTGTAATTGTTGATATGTTGTAAAGGAAAAGGTAACCTGATTGTACTTAAATAGTTACTGTATAATAAGTTAGCACCTTTACAGTACGATTAATAAAAAATCGCTTATTTAAATAAAGCGAACTTAAGCCAGTGTTTTTTCGGTTTTTAAACGTAATTGGCCGCAGGCTGCATCAATGTCATGTCCTTTTTCTCTTCTTAGGGTAACGGATACGTCTGCGTCGCGTAAAATATTAGCAAAGTCATCCTGACGTTCGATGCTTGGACGTTTCCAAGGGAGTCCTTCAACGGTGTTATAAGGAATGAGATTAACGTGAGCGTGTAGGTCTAAAGCTATATCACGTAAAGCGAATGCTTGATCCTGACTATCGTTAATATCTTCGATTAAGATAAATTCGAGTGTGATCATTCTTCCGTGGCGTTCATTGAAGACACGCACTGCAGGAATTAATTTTTCTAACGGATAGGCCTTATTTACAGGCATGATTTTAGATCTTACCTCGTTAGTTGCGCCGTGGAGTGAAATAGCTAAACGAAAACTTAAATTCTCTTCAGCTAATTTTAAAATCTTAGGTACAAGTCCACTTGTGGATATTGTAATACGTCGTGCTCCAAAACCTAATCCCCAGGGAGCATTCACAATCGTGAGTGCCTGAATGAGGGCATCATAATTTGCGAGCGGCTCTCCCATTCCCATCACGACAATATTATCAAACGAAGCTAGTTCTTCCTTGGCGCGTGGAGTGCGAGCATCTTCTCGGTAACAGACTTGAAGTAGTTGTGCTACAATTTCACCTGCTAAGAGATCGCGCTTTAGTCCTTCTAGTCCACTTGCGCAAAATGCACACGCCATTGCGCAACCGACTTGGGTTGAAATACAAATCGTTTTGCGTGCTCCTTCTATGCCTACACCTTCTTGCGGAACTCGGATGACAACTGTTTCTATTAAAGAATTATCTCCTAACTTAAGTAAGAGCTTATCGGTTACATCAGAGGATTCTTTGTTGAGAACTAACTCTGCTGGCATGAGTACGAACGTTTCTTCAAGCCATGTTCGTAACTCTTTAGGTAGGTTAGTCATCGCATCCCAAGAGCGGGCGCGTTTTTTATAAACCCAATCTAAAATTTGTTTTGCGCGAAATGTGGGCTCTTTCCTTTCCTCAAGGCGCTCCTTCAAAGAGTCTAATGTCTCACCTGTGAGTAGAGCTTTTTGAGGAGTGAACTTCATGGAGTGATAATAAAAATCGTAACGCTTCTACGTATTAACGTGAAGCAAGGAGACGATTTAATGCACACACGATTGCTTTAATCGAAGCTAGTTCAATATTGGTATCGATACCTGCTCCAAATAATGTGCGAGATCCAGTGCGAATTTGAATGTAACTTACTGCGCGTGCTTCTGCACCAGTGCCTAGAGAATGTTCTGAGTAACTTACTACATCGAACTTAGGTAGCGTTGTAGAGCCTAGTGCATTTACAAATGCATCCACAGGTCCATTACCAGTACCTTTTAGATCGTGCTTTTGTCCATGAATAGAGAGGGAGACATCTGCATTTTTAGTGCTATCAGATCCGGTGCTCTTGAAGTGCTGTAGAGAAATCGGACTTGTGCGCTTAAGGTATTCTTCTTCGAATGCGGCAAATAATTCCTGCGGTGTTAATTCAGTGCCTCGTGAATCAGCAAGATCGTTGATCAGTTTGCCGATTTCTTTGTGCATTAATTTTGGCAATGTGTAGCCAAAATCGTTTTCCAATACATAGGCTACGCCGCCTTTACCTGACTGTGAATTAATGCGGATGATCGCTTTATAGCTTCGTCCAATATCTGCTGGATCAATTGGAATATAAAGTACGTCCCATAGAGCATTCGGCTTTTGCTGACTCCAAGATTTTTTAATCGCATCTTGGTGAGAGCCGCTAAATGCAGTGAATACAAGTTCTCCTGCGTAAGGTTGACGTGCAGGAACTTCTAAACGCGTGCAGCGTTCGTATACATCACGAATGTGATTAATATCAGAGAAATCTAATTCAGGATGAATACCGTGCGTGTATAAATTTAGAGCAACGGTAACAATATCTAAGTTACCGGTTCTTTCGCCATTACCAAAGAGCGTTCCTTCAACACGGTCTGCGCCTGCAAGCATACCAAGTTCTGTTGCTGCCACACCCGTTCCACGGTCATTGTGGGTATGTAAGGAAATGATGGTGTTGCTGCGTCTTGTTAAATGCGTACACATCCATTCGATTTGATCCGCATGGATATTTGGCGTCGCATATTCAACCGTGGCAGGAAGGTTGAGGATAATTTTGTTGTCTGCAGTAGGTGCCCAAACATCTGTTACCGCTTCGCAAATTTTTAAGGCGAATTCTAATTCAGTACTCGTGAAACTTTCAGGTGAGTACTCGAGTTGAATTTTCGTACCCGCTTTTATAAGCGGCTGCATTTTTTCTTTTAAGAATTTAACACCATGAACAGCAATCGCTACAATATCTGCCTCGCTTGCTTTGAAAACATATTCGCGCTGTTTAGGAGATGTAGAATTGTATAAATGGAAAATAACGGACTTTGCATCTTTGACTGCTTCAAGACTGCGTGTGATTAAATCTTCACGGCATTGGCAAAGAATTTGAATGGATACGCCATCAGGTATGCGTTTTTCCTCAATTAACCGTCTGCAAAAATCGAATTCAATTTGAGACGCTGAAGGAAAACCGACTTCTATTTGTTTGAACCCAATTTTAACAAGTAAATCAAAGTATTCTAATTTTTCTTCTACGCTCATAGGTTGAGCGAGTGCCTGATTTCCATCTCTAAGGTCAACACTGCACCAAATAGGCGCTTTGGTTAGGGTACGGCTAGGCCACTGACGATTAGGCAGTGAGACAGGAGGGAAAGAAATATACTTAGTAACCGGAGGCTTTTGCATGGCGTAAGATACGCTTAAACATTAAATCTAGAGTTGGTATGGCGAGGAGGGAAGGCTTTATAAAGGAAGATTCTTTAATCGATACCTTCCTGGGCTAGTGACTAAGGCGTAGCCTTAAATCGAACTTCGGTATAGGACTTACGCGCAACCTCCTGATAGACAGCAATTTAAAGACTGCGCGTCAATGTAAGTCGATTAACCAGAAGGAGGTGTGTCATACTGCGGTAAGTCTTTGTATCGCTTGTATTTAGTCTTAAGTCAAGGCGTGTAACTGAATGCTTTGAAACCTCGTCTTGCTTGATGTGCATGAGTCTGCATTTCTCCCTGTATGTCTGAAGACCAGTCGTTTGATCTGGCTGGGTGCCTCAAGCGAGTGCGTAAGCGCGATCAAAGTGCTGCGCGCGAACTTGTTGAACACCTATATCCCTTGGTCATCCGAATTATCCGGGGACACTTACCTCGTCGTGTCCTTGAGGAAGATATCGCACAGGAGGTATTCTTAAAAATGTTTACTCGGATGGATCAATATCAGGGAGCGGTACCTTTTACTCATTGGGTATCTCGTATAGCGGTAACTACCTGTATCGACCACTTGCGTGCTCAGAAAAGAAGGCCTGAGTATCGTTTAGCCGATCTTTCAGAAACGGAAGCTGACTTAGTTGAGGCTACAACCGTTAATGCTAACGCAGTAAGTCCAGACAATGCCTTAGCTTCACGAGAATTACTTTTTAAACTTTTAGATCAACTCAACCCGAGTGACCGCATGGTCATTCAATTACTTGATCTGGATCAAAATTCGATCGCAGAGGTAAGTGAAATTACAGGATGGAACGGCTCACTGATTAAAGTCAGAGCCTTTAGAGCGAGAAGAAAATTACAAAAATTATTTACAGAACTTAAAAAAAAGGAAGGGTCATGAACGAAAAACAACTCAGATATAATCGATTAGTCGATGCAGCACGCTTAGCGCGTGATGATCGCTCAGATGTAGCACCGTATGGTTTTGCTGCACGGGTGGTTTCACTTGCTTATACTGTACCGCAGTCAGTATACGCGACCTATGAAGGCGTATCGTTTAAGGCGATGATTTTTGCTTGTTCAATTACAGCGGTTGTTCTTGTTGCAAATACATCGAGCCTTATGCGACTCATAAGCCACGACGATCCAACTACCGAACTTGTTGATTTAAGTTTAGATTAATAAAGTTAGGATTTTTAAATATGAACCAACGCGTCAAAATAGCTTTAGCCTTCTGTGTAGTCTTCGCAGCAGGCCTTGCTATTGGTTTTGTTACTACGTTGCGTTACACGCAACCGGTTCCAGTTAAAGGCGTAGATGGTCCACCAGAGAAATTTAGTGTTCAACTGCTTCAGCGCTGGATTAAATTAAATCGTCTCAATTTAACCTCCGTACAGTTGCAAAAGATTAATCCTGTTATTCGGGATACGGCTGAGGATCTTAGGCGTTTAAGAAGTGAGAATTTAAATAGCGAACAAATCATTTTAGAGCACATGCAAGATGAAGTCTCTGATCAGCTAGAACCTTCGCAAAAGAAGGTTTTTCAGGGTTTAATCGACAAACAACGCATAATGATGGATCAATTTATTGAAAAACAGAGACTTAAGGCCATAGAGCAGAAGGCTAAGCTCGAGGCGGCTCACCCGGTTAGTTAAAAGATTTAGGATTGTTGTTGCGCGTTAGTAATAGGCCTTCATTTTTCTTCTTGGCCAGGTGCCATGCATGGGCAGGCGCGTGAACTCCGCCAGGGCCGGAAGGCAGCAACGGTAACGACGTTCTCCTAGTGCCGTGGAGTGCCTGGCCACCTTTTTACTTTGTCACAATCCTACCAAGTCATAGCTCGCAAATGGAGACCACAAACGTTTGAAGACGTTGTGGGGCAGGATCATGTTGTCACGACTTTAAAAAATGCGATTGCCCGTAATCGTATTGCTCATGCCTATCTGTTTGTAGGACCTCGTGGCACAGGAAAAACATCGACGGCTCGTATCTTTGCGAAGGCTTTAAATTGTACAGATGGTCCTAAAGTTGACTTTTCACTTACGGATCCTGCTGTTCAGTCGATTGCAGAAGGAACGCATCTCGATGTTATAGAAATTGACGGTGCTTCTAATAATGGTGTCGATCAAGTACGTGATTTAAGAGATACCGCACGTTATTCTCCAGCACAGGGTAAATATAAGATCTATATTATCGACGAAGTGCATATGCTTTCTACAGCTGCTTTTAATGCACTGCTAAAAACGTTAGAAGAACCACCACCGCACGTAAAATTTGTTTTTGCTACGACTGAAGTTCAGAAGGTTCTTCCTACCATTTTATCCCGCTGTCAGCGTTTTGATTTAAAACCTATTCCTACGCCGCTTATTGTTGAGCGACTCGCGAAGATAGCAAAAGCAGAGAAAATTAAAATTTCAGATGAAGCGCTTGCTTCTATTGCGCGTATGGCAGATGGCGGTATGCGTGATGCTCAATCTATTTTTGATCAGATGATTTCATTCTGTGGAAATGAAATTTCTGAGCCAGATGTACTCGATGTATACGGTTTAGTTTCAGGAGAAAAAGTTTCTGAATTAGCTGCTGCTATTGCTAAAGGTGATGATAAAAGAATTATCTCTTTAGTGGATGAATGTGATGCAGCAGGTCGTGACCTGGTACGTTTACTTACGGATCTTCAAGCGTTAGTGAGAACTGCTTTACTAGATGCTATTTCACAAAGTGGACGCTCAAGTAAACTAGGAGCTCCTTTGTCTACCGAACAACTAACACGCTTACTTGATGCGCTTAGAGAAGGTGAAGGCAGTGTTAAATTAGGTTTAGCTGAACGTATTAATTTTGAAGTCACGCTTTTAAAAGCAGTTGAGGCAAGCCGTTCGCGGGCTATTGATAGTTTAATCAAGGAACTTGCAGCGTTAACTCAAGAGGTGAGTGACGCATCTTCCGACTCAGCTTCAGTTCAAAAAAAAAAGACTTAATTGAGCGACTAGAGGCTAAGCTTAAAGAAGTTTTAAGCGCTCAAGCTGAAATTGATCCTACGCCTTATAAGGATGTTATTGCGCTCGCACCCGTTGTTTTAGCGCAGAAAAAAGAGGTGCCTAGTAAACCTGCAGAGCCGGTTTTACGTACGGAATCTGAGGTTGAAGTAACCGAATCAAATTGGCCTTCGGAGGCGGAAGAAGCCGCGTTTCTTGCTAGTACGGATAAGTCGCAAGATGTTCTTCAAACGCAGTCACATGATTTGCCACTAGCTCCAGAACCAGTTGAAAGTAAGCCAGATCAGCCGCTTCCGCCGCTTGATGAATTAATTAAACGTATACCTGCGCCACTTCGGGATACAATAGAGGAATTATTTAGAGCAAAATACAGTAGAGCTACACGTATTAAGGAAACAAAAAACCCCGACCTAAATTAAAGATCGGGGTTTTTTAGAAAAGAAGCGGTTTACTTAAGGAGCATGTCCTTAACTGTTTTACCAGCCGGAATCATTGGAAGGACGTGTTCTGTGTAAGGGATAATAACATCTAAGAGGTATGGGCCATCACAATCTAACATCTCTTGAATAGCTTCACGAAGTTCGGAGCGCTTAATGACGCGGCGACCTTTCACGCCATAACCTTCAGCAATTTTAACGAAGTCAGGATAAAGTGCTGATGGATTGTCAGGACTACCGACATTATTTTCGTCACCTAAAATTGTATTACCACGAACACTTCCGTAGAAGCGATCTTCCCATTGAACAACCATGCCAAGGTGCTGATTGTTTAAGATGAGTGCTTTAGCACCGATCTTTTCAATGTGAGCGGTCGCAAGTTCTTGAATGTTCATCGCAAACGAGCCGTCACCGTCAATATCGATAACTTGCTTGTCTGGTCGTGCTACCTTTGCACCTAAAGCTGCAGGGTAACCGAAGCCCATTGCTCCAAGACCTAAGGAACTAATGTAGCGGCGTGGTTCATCAAAACGGTAGAACTGAGCAGCCCACATTTGGTGCTGACCAACGCCCGTTGTGATAATCGCATCACCTTTTGTGAGTTCGTATAAAACTTTAACAGCTTCCTGCGGCTGAATGTGATTACTTTCTTCGTAACTGAAAGGATGTTCTGTTTTCCAGGTTGTGATTTGCTTATGCCAAGCGCTGGTATCAGGAGCAGTAAATTGAGCTGAAGTAAGTAGATCGTTTAAGCGACCTAGAGCATATTTAACATCACTTAAAATATTTAATTGAACGTGAATGTTTTTGTTATGCTCAGATGCATCGATATCGATGTGAACAATCTTAGCGTTCTTAGCAAACTTGCTCGTATCACCCGTGATACGATCATCAAAACGTGCACCTAGAACGAGGAGTAAATCGGATTCATCTACTGCCCAGTTTCCGTAAGCACTGCCGTGCATACCAAACCACTGCATGGAAAGCGGATGTGTTTCAGGGAATGCACCAACACCCATTAAGGTTGTCGCTACAGGAATATTTGTTTTTACAGCAAAGTTTTTTAATTCCTTACATGCATCAGCGGAAATAATACCACCACCTGCGTAAATAACAGGCTTACGTGCATGACCAATTAAAGAGATTACTTGTTTAAGTAGGTCGTCACTTGCTTTGTGGGTTACGCCAAGTAAAGGATTACGGAAGTGAACACTCGCTGGAAATTCTGGTTTGAACTTCGCTTGCTGAATATCTTTTGGAATATCAATTACGACTGGACCTGGACGACCTGAGCGAGCGATCTCGAATGCTTCTTTAAAAATACGCGGAAGTTCAGTCACATCCATAACGAGGTATGAATGTTTAACGATTGGCAGCGTCATGCCGAAGAAATCGGTTTCTTGGAATGCCATCTTGCCAATATATTTTGTGAATACTTGACCTGTGATTGCTACCATTGGAATTGAATCCATGTATGCATCAGCAATCGCAGAAACTAAATTCGTCGCACCAGGACCGCTGGTTGCCATACAGACACCTACTTTTCCGGAAACACGTGAATATGCTTCTGCTGCAAAAGAACCGCCTTGTTCGTGACGAGGTAAAATAACACGAATTTTATCCGAACGAGCAAAAGCTTGGTGGAGTTCTTGGGACGCACCACCTGGATATGCAAAGATGACGTCTACGCCTTCACGGACCAAGCATTGGACAACGGCATCTGCACCTTTCATTTCAGGGCCAATGTCAGCCTTGGTATGAGGTGTGGTAGCTTGAGCGGAGGTATTCATAGGACGTAAGTAGAGGTAAATTCAAATACATACGATGCTAGTGAGGCAAGCTTTGAGGACAAAGACTGATAGATCGTAAAAATTACAATTTTCAGATGGCCTTACTCAGTAGCTAAGAGCAAGTTAGAGGTATGCTTAAGCTCCTTTTTGTAGGTGATATCGTGGGAAAACCGGGCCGCGATATTATTGCTGACCGAATGGGTCGGATTCGTAGTGAATACGGCGTTGATTTCGTTATCGCTAATGGAGAAAACGCAGCAGCAGGTGCTGGCATTAATGGATCTATAGCTAAGTCATTGTTGGATAATGGTATAGATGCTATTACACTTGGGGACCACGTATGGGATCAGCGTGGATTTGAGTCCGAAATTGGCCAAATTGAAAAAATATGTAGGCCTGCTAATTTACCTCAGTCATGTCCTGGTTGGGATCATCTTGTGATTGAATCACGCGGGTTTAAAATCGCCGTTTTCACAGTTCTTGGAAGACAGTTTATGAATATCAAAGCAGACTGCCCATTTTTATGTGCAGATCGCATGATTGAACGCCTTAAGGCGCAGGCGGATGCTATTATTGTAGAAATTCATGCGGAAGCTACCTCTGAAAAACAAGCATTAGGCTGGTATTTAGATGGAAGAGTAACTGCAGTTGTAGGAACGCATACCCATGTTCCTACAGCGGATTATTGTGTATTACCTAAGGGCACTGCTTTTATGAGTGATTTAGGTATGACGGGTCCGTATCAATCCGTTCTCGGTCGTGAAATAGCTCCCGTGATTTCAAAATTCCTAGATGGCATGCCAAAGCGCTTTGAAGTTGCTACGCAGGATGTAAGACTTTCCGGTGCACTCATTGAAATCGATGTTTCCAAAGCAATTGCTAAGAAAATCGAGCTTCTGACCGTTAGAGTTTAACCGATTAACCCCCTAACCGCATGGCTTGACCGAGGCGGTGATAATGGTTCATTGTAAACAGATATAAACCTCTGATGGACACCTTTTTGATTGATGTTCCAATGCCTTCTATGGGCGCAACCGTGAATGAATTGACGGTGGTTAGTCTTAAACTAGAACCTGGTGCTACTTTATCTAAAGGCTTGGCAGTAGCTGAGTTAGAAAGCGATAAATCGGTGTTCGTATTTGAATCACCCTGCGATGGAGTACTCAAAGCAGTCCTAGCTAAAGCAGGTGATGTAAGACCAGCTGGAAGTCCTTTTCTAAGGATTGAGACAAGTGATGTGTCCTTAAAGCATTTAACATCAAAGGGTGACGCTGCTTCTGGTGCTTCAGCAGCTCAAGCTGCAGATAAGCCAAAGCCGATTTGGACACCTAAAGCTACTAAACTTGCTCAAGAGGCAGGTTTAGATCCTACAACGATTAGTGATATAGAAGCTACAGGTCCTGGGGGACGTGTATCTGGAGATGATGTCACTCGTTATCTAGCAAAAATTAAAAAGTAATTTTTGCCACTAACTCCTTTCATTGAATGGCTTCTCTTTCAAGTAACTCTGTATGTATAGCTGGTGTAGGTTTTGCAGCACCTGCTACTGTTCGAGATAACAGTGAAATTTTAAAAGCATTTCCTAATCGCACTGAGGCAGAAATCGTTCGTCTCACAGGTATTAAAGAGAGGCGTTGTGCAACGAGTGGAGAGAGTGCAACTGAGTTGGCTGCTGAAGCATGCCGAAACGCACTTTCTCAAGCAGGTGTAGATGTAAGTAAGATTGATGGAATCGTGATGGCGACCCTGATTCCTGATCAGCCTGTACCTTCGATGGCGAGTTCCTTAGCTAAACTCCTAGGAGTGCCGCATGCGTTTGCTTTCGATTTAAATGCAGCGTGTTCCGGTTGGTTGTATGCTTTAGAAGTTGGAAGATCTTTATTATTATCAGGTACTTCTAAGTGTATTCTTGTAGTTACTGCTGAACTACTTTCTCGAATCACTAATCCTAAGGATCATGACACGGCATTTTTATTCGGCGATGGAGCCGGAGCTACTGTGCTTACATTAAGTGAAGGCGGACATAGACTACACCGATTTGGAATTTCCGGAGATGCTGAACAGTATGATTCAATTCAGCGTTTAGGTGGTGGTGCTCGAAATCCTGTTCCTGATGCGAGTGGAAAAGATATGGATAATTTTTACCTACAAATGAATGGTGCTGCTGTTTTTAAGCACGCTGTTGTAGGATTTGCTCAGCAAATAACCGATACGCTTGAGCGAGAAGGCTTAAAGCCTGAAGATGTTGCGTGGGTTGTGCCGCACCAAGCTAATGAACGTATTTTGCAGGCTGTGAGTAAGCGTGTAGGCATTCCTTACGATAAGTTTGTTATGACGATTGCCACCTACGGAAACGCAAGTGCGGCCAGTGTTGCCATTGCACTTGGGTGGGCTTCTGAGGAAGGACTTTTTTCAGAAGGAGATAAGATTATTTGCTGCAGTGTTGGTGCAGGTCTGACCTTTGCTGGCGGACTTATGGTTTGGTAATAATTTTACCTAACGCTTAGACTTGGTTTTGTAGTTCGTAACCAAGAATACTGATCGCTGAAATTGCGGCAGTTTCGCATCGTAACACAAGTGGTCCGAGCGTTACCGATTCAAATCCGTGTTGTTTGGCTAATGCGAATTCGCTAGGTGAAAAATCACCTTCTGGGCCTACAAGCCAAAGTACTGACTTAGGTGATCTTCCTGTTCTTTTCGTGAAGAGAGATAAGACCAGTTTGAGGGAAAGTGCTTCCGGCTCTAAACTTGCAATAAGTCTTAGATCATAACGAGAGGCATTTTCAATGACTGCTTTGAAAGACTGCACGGAAGAAATAGTAGGAAGCCACGGATTTCCGCATTGTTTAGCGGCTTCTAAACTTGCTGTATACCATTTCTCTAGTTTTTTCTCTGATCTGTCCAATTCTAGTTTAACTTGAGTACGCTCTGTTTGAAGAGGAATTATGTTTGTTACACCAAGTTCTGTTGCCTTGCGCACAATGTCATCCATGTGCGTTGCTTTAGGGAGTGCTTGAGCAAGCGTGATAGAGTAGGTGAGTGGATCATGATGCTTAATTGATAAGACATCTAAGTTTGCGGCTTTCTTATCCGACTTGCTTAACTTGCAATTCCATTCCGTGCCTTTCCCATTAAATACAACAACGGGGTCTCCTACTTCAGCTCGGTTAACAACAACCAAATGATGCGACTCATCAGCAGACAAAGTAAGCGTAGTGAGGTCTGCTTGGTTAGAATTATAAAAGGCGCGAAAGTCTGGCATAGATAATAAATAAGGGCGTCAGACATTACTGCCGGACGCCCTTATACAATAAAACACACAACACAGTATGAAAACCCTAAAAGAACACCTACTGACATAATGAAAGACGTGGGTTTCTTAAAAACGTTCAAAGTATTCAAAAATAGGGTGTTTTTCAAAAGCTTGCCTCCCAGCTTTCATTTTAGTGATATCGGAAACTGAGTAGTAAGCCCAGGTGGCGGAATTGGCAGACGCAGTAGACTCAAAATCTTCCGACGCAAGTCTTGTGGGTTCGATTCCCACCCTGGGCACCATCTCGATTAAACTGTAACCTATTGTTATACAGTTAATTAAGCATAGCTTCATTGATTACTTACTTATCTATGATAGCTAGCGTTGTCCTCTTAAGATCTGTGGCTGCTTTGAAATAAGGGGATCTGCGGGAATGGATACTTATAATGTTATACTTGGCTACTAATCATTAAGGAGCGGATCCATGATGTTAGCTGGAAACTCACTCTGTATATTTTGTAGTGAGCATTTTTTAAACACTCCTGCATTAGAGGTGAGTTGGATTATATATGTATTGTTAAAATATAATCCGTTATCTAAAATTTTTTAATGCTCAAATTAAGATATAACGTTCTTACGGCGATTATTCTAGCAGGAGCGTTAGCTCGGATTTTACCTCATGCGCCAAATGTTACGCCTATTGGTGCCATGGCTTTATTTGCAGGAGCTCAATTCGCTAATAAGCGGCTAGCTTTTATTGTACCTATTTTAGCTATGATTTTAAGTGATGCTATTCTTGGTTTTCACGCAGGTATTATTTCTGTTTACGGATCTTTTTTACTTAGTGTAGGCCTTGGTTTGTGGCTAAGAAATCACCGCAGTGTTGGTTCAACAGTGTTGGTAAGTGTGATTAGTTCACTTTTGTTTTTCGTAATTACAAATTTCTCGGTATGGGTTTCTGGAGGAATGTATCCAGCTTCTCTGCAAGGGCTCATGAGTTGTTATGTCGCTGCACTACCGTTTCTAAGAAATACACTTTCCGGAGATCTACTCTATGTAGCAGTATTTTTTGGAGGACTTGCTTTGGCGGAAAAACGCTGGCCTATGCTTTCAGAGATTAAGACAGCTTAAGTCTGTGAGAGTGGGTTTGGTCCTGTTAAGTGGTCTTTCTTAGTTTCATCCTAAATTTAGTAAATGGTTAACTAAGCTAGATGTTGTAATTATTTCAGACGAATAGTAGATAATAAATATCCCCTTAATCATATGTGTACTACGCTTGATCTAGGTATCAGGTTGGGTACGAATATTGCTTAAGCTTTCCTAAATTAATTATCCCACTTATGAGCGAATCATTTACTAGACGTACATTTCTTAGCAGTGCAGTTGGTGCAAGTTTAGCTTTAGGACTAAAATCTGCTAAAGCAGAGCCGTCTCCATCTCAGCCTGTACATACAGCTAAGAAAAATGAATCGTTAGTGTGGCCAATTTGGAATCAGACAGACGAGGCATCCCTTTTAAGTGCACTTAATAGTGGACACTGGGGTCGTGTTGATAATTTAGCAACGAAGGTACGTGAGTTTGAAGCATTGTATGCTTCTAAGATGAAGGCGAAGTATTGCGTAGCGACATCCTCTGGAACTACTGCACTCATGACTGCTTTGGGCGCTCTTAATATTGGACCTGGCGATGAAGTTGTTGTTTCTCCTTATACGTTTGTTGCAACGTTTAATGCTATTACTAGTAACTTCGCCTTACCTATTTTTGCTGACACCGATATCGAAAGTTTTCAGATAGATCCTAAATGTATCGATAAAGCGATAACTCCAGAAACAAAGCTAATCATTCCTGTTCATATTGGTGGCACTCCAGTAAATATTGATGCTATCGATGCTATTTCAAAAGCTAGGTCGGTACCTTACCTTGAAGACGCATGCCAAGCTCCATTTGCTGCATGGAGAGATCATCCGATTGGTACTTACGGCGTAGGTGGATGTTTTAGCTTTCAAGCGAGTAAGAACTTAACGGCAGGTGAGGGCGGAGCAGTGCTTACGAATAATGAGGAGTTTGCAAATCTGTGTTTTGATTATCACACACCAGGCGCTACTAAAAAAAGCATAAGTTCAGGTCGTGGTAGTAATTTTAGACTTACGGAATTCCAAGCAGCTATCTTATTAGCTCAAATGCAGCGTCTGGATGCACAGTATAAACAAAGAGAGAGTAACGCCCTATATTTAAGACAAATGATTAGTCAGATAGGTGGAATTACTCCTTCCTTTTTATATCCAGGAACTACGCATAGTGCATGGCACTTATTTAAATTCCGTTATAATTCAGCTGAATTTTCTGGATTAAGCCGTACACGTTTTGTTCAGGCTTTGGCAAAAGAAAAGATTATAGCTTCATATGGCTATACCGATCTGCCCACGTCTCCACATGTTGTGGCTCTTGCAAGTAATCCGCATTATCAAAAGATATATGGTAAACAGGCGATGACAGATTGGTTAAGTCGCATTCAATGTCCAGTAAACGTACGCTTAACTCAAGAAGCAGTTTGGTTCCCGCAATATACGTTATTAAAACCACGTTCGGAAATAGAACGTATTGCACAAGTTATCGCAGGGATTAAAAAACAATCTGCTCAATTAGCTAAAGCTTAGCCAAGTGTTGCATTCGTATCTTCTAGGCATTCAAAGACAATAGCTGTTACATTGTCTTTTCCGGAACTGCTTACTGCTTGATCTACGAGAAGCTGAGCAAGTTCAGTTGCTTGTTTACTGCGCATGAGTTCTTCGATCGTACTGTCCCAGAGTCCGTCAATTAGACCATCGCTACAAATAAGAAACTTATCGCCTTTCTTTAGTCCGACTGCACCTACTTGTGGTTCTAATTGTTGATAACCAGTGCCAAGAATCTGGTTTAATATGTTTTTCTTAGGATGAGAACGAGCATCCTTCTCTGTTATTAAGCCTTTTTTTCTTAAATCACCTACCGGGGTATGATCATACGTGAGCTGATTTAACTTACCTTTTTCAGGGAGTAGATAGATGCGACTATCACCAATATGGCCATAATATAACCAACCAGGAGTCAGCCAGCATAGGCTTAAGGTTGATCCCATACCTGAATATTCTTCAGAGCTGTAGCCTAAGCGTAATAATTCATCATGAATCTTCGTAAATATTTCGATGAGAATGTCGCTGAAGCTATCGCCTATTCCCGCTGCACGCAGTCTAAAACCAAGAGGCATGTACTGCTTGAGTTTCTCTGTAGCGATTTGGCTAGCGATTTCTCCTGATTGTGCACCACCAACTCCGTCGCTTACAGCTAGAATAAAATCAGAATTTTCTAATGCACCTTGTCCAAGTGACTCTAATTTAGTGATAGCTTGTCCCTCGGACTTAATTATCAAAAAGCTATCTTCATTATTTTCACGAATATTCCCCCGATGTGTAACGGCAGACCAATTTATCTTTAGTGGAGGAAATTCAAGAATTGTTGCTAGTTCAAAATCGATAATACAGAAACGTCCGTCTCCAACACGATAAGTGATATTGCGTAATTCTCTATCGTCATGACGAACGCCAAAAGGGGTAAGTTCGTCATAGAGTTGTCTCATCGATTCGGGATCAAGATGGTCAACTCGCTTACCGCAATTAGTAGTAACGATCTTTAAATCACCAGATTCGCTTGAAATTAATTTAGGTACAAAATCACATCCCTTTTCTTCGAGATATTTAAGGACACGAACTTCATTCTCAAAGCGCTCCCTTGCAAGATACCCACGGAACCATTTATGAACCGTGCCGTCGTAGCCGATACGAACGAGACTTCGTTGCGTATCTTTTACTTCATGCATGGGTATTTATGCTAAAAGCAGATGTATCTATTAACGAGTAAGTCTGTATATAAGAATTGCTGTGCGCTTTACTAAATCATTGAGGGATTTTTCATCAACGAATTCACCTGGACTGTGAGCTCCCATACCGCGTGCACCTAAACCATCAATTGAAGGAATGATTGGTGCTACAAACGATACATCTCCTGCACCTCGTTCATTAGGATCGGAAGCAGTTACTTTTCCTTGTCCTAGATCCATACTAACTTCATTAACTTTGCTAAGTAAGTCTAAACTTCCCTGATTTTCGATCATTGCTGGGTAGGAGTCTTCAAATGTTATAGTTGCATCTGTACGACGTAAATGACGAGCAACGATAGCTTTCATGGTTTTACGAGCTCTCTGTAGTTGCTCAGGATTTGAAAAACGTAAATCGCCATGAACGAGCGTGGAGCGGGCGACAACATTTCCTTTACCGCTAGCTGTTCCAGTTGATCCATTAAGTGTCACGTCAGTGCCACCAACGATTACAGATGGATTAAACGTCAGACCTTTTTCTTTACGCAATTCTACACGGAATTCATTTAGAATTCTTGCTGTTTCGTATATAGCTCCATCTCCAGCTGCCTCAGAGAAGATGATACTTGAGTGCGCCTGTACGCCCGTAACTTTTAGGCTCCATGAACTGGAACCTCTGCGAGCTGTAGTTACGGTATCTCTTACAGAGTTTTCAAATGCAAGGGTGGCGTCACTTCGTTTAGCGGCTTCAATAAGGTCGTGTCGTGATATTTCAATAGGATGACCTGCTGATTCTTCATCGCCTGTGAATGCGGCTATGAGTTGGGTATTATTTAAAGCACCGATACTATTCAAAGCGCGTAATGCCATGATTAATATTACATCACCGCCTTTCATATCACTCGATCCTGCTCCATAACCGCGGTCTCCTTTTTGTACAAAATTGCCACCTGGTAGAACGGTATCTAAATGACCAATCAGAAGGAGTCGTTTTCCTTGAGTTCCTTTTCTCTCAGCAAAAAGATGTCCTGCGCGTTTTACCGATTCAGGCATAGGTATCCACTGGGAGGTGAAACCAAGTTGATCGAATTGAGTTTTAAAAAATGCTCCGGACTTTTTTACTCCCTCAATATTTTCGGTGGGGCTATTAATATTTACGCTATCACGAATCAGATCAACTGCGTCTGTAGAATGATTGTCTATATACTGAATTATCTGTTTTTCATCTGCACTCAGTGGCGCCGCGTTGCTTAGTTGCGAAAGAAAAGGTGTTACACCTATAATGATAGCAAGTGTTAGGGTATATTTACGTACGGAATTAAACATGACTAATAATTACCTCTATCTCGTATCTATCTCAATCAATAATATTAAGATATCTTCAAACTATTAGGGTTAGTACTTGCAACTTAACGTACGTGTTTCTCATAGTGGTTTTATGAGTGCTACAGTTACCCCTGAACTAGCAACGAAAAAAGGCCGGCTTGAATCTTTAGATGCACTTCGAGGGTTTGATATGTTTTGGATTACAGGAGCAGAATTCTTAGGGGAAGCGCTCAAGCATTATAATAATAGTTTTTTTGGTGGATTATTTTATACCCAATTAAGTCATGCAAATTGGATCGGTTTTCATTTTGAGGATTTAATATTCCCCCTTTTTGTTTTTATTGCCGGTGTCTCGATTTGTTTTTCCGTTAGTTCACTTGTTGCAAAAGAAGGTGAATTTGCAGCAATTAAGCATATTTTGAAACGGACCGTCGTAATGTACGTAATTGGTCTATTATACTATGGTGGATTTTCTGGTGGAATTGAGCATATCCGGTTTTTAGGAGTACTTCAGCGCATTGCTCTTTGTTATATGGTAGCGAGTATTTGCTTCATATATTTAAAACCTAAAGCCCTTCTAGTGTTAACGGTTGGAATTCTGGTATCCTATTGGCTCATGATGAAATATATTCCTATTCCTGTCATTGGTGCAGGCAATTATGAGGAGGGTAAAAATTTAGCTAATTGGATTGATAAGCAGTATCTTCCAGGACGCTTATGGAATAAGGATCATGATCCTGAAGGCTTATTGAGTACATTTCCTGCTATTTCAAGCTGTCTATTAGGTGTTTTAGCTGGACTGTTTTTACGCTCTGATAAGTCCGCTTCATCGAAGGTCAAAACGCTTATTTTAAGCGGTATAGCTCTAGTGATCATTGGCTATTTATTCGGACTAGAGTTTCCAGTAATTAAAAAAATATGGTCTTCTTCTTTTGTTCTTGTAGCTGGAGGTTATAGCTTAATTTTACTTGGAGTCTTCTATCTCGTTATAGATGTATTACATATTAAGTCATGGGCAGCTCCATTTACTTGGATTGGAACGAACGCTCTGACTATATATTTAATCTATAACTTAGTTAATATTCCTGCGCTATGTGGCAGGCTTGTAGGAGGAGTTATTGCTCACTCATTAGATAACATTTCTATGGGCCTTGGAGATATAGTACTTGCCTGTGTAAATGCACTACTGTGCATAGCTATCGTTCGATTCTTGTATAAGAAAAATATATTTATACGTATCTAAATTCAGGACTTAGCTTTATCTTTAGTCTTTTGAAGATCCGCGGCACGCCAAAGATAGATAGTTACGTATGTTCGGTATGGTGCCCACCTCTTGCCGAATTCAAAAAGACTATCTGGTTCAGGTAATTCTTTTTTATTATAAACTACCTGAAAGCCTTTTCTTACACCAAGATCATTGACGGGAAGTACATCAAGTCGGCCCATATTGGAAATTAAAAACATTTCAGCGGTCCAACGACCAACACCATTGATGGTAGTTAAGCAGTCGATAATTTCTGTGTCAGGCATTACATCAAATTTTTTGAGAGAAGGAATTTCTCCAGCCAGTGCTTTGGTAGCTACTGCCTTAATATATTTTACCTTCATGCCTGAAAGTCCTGCTGATCTAAGAAGATCTTCTTTTGCTTCAGCTAAGAATTCTGCAGAAGGAAAAGGCGATTTGGGGGATAAAGCTATAAAACGCTTGAATATTGTTTCTGCAGCCTTACCGGCGAGTTGTTGATGAACTATTGCACGTATAATAGACTTATAGGGATCAACGCGTTTAGGTTCTAATGTAATAGGACCTATCTCTTTGATAACCTTAGCCAGCTTTTGATCTTTAGAGAGAGCTTTGATTGCAATGCGGTCCATGTATATTATTCGATTTGCTTTAATAGCTCTACTGCAGGTTGATAATCAGGAGAGTAACTTAGAAGCTTGTGGAGTTCGAGTACAGCCTCTTGTTTTGTGTCAGGATTCCTTAAAAGTAAAAGAGCTAGATTGAATCTAATGGTTAAGTAATGAGGGGCGATATTCACAGCATTTCTATAATGTAAAATTGCCTCCTGATCATGCCCACCTTGTCGTACTAAAAAGTTAGCCCAATTGTTTTCAGCTTCGGCATTTTTTGGATTTATGCGTAGAGCTTCTGAGAAATGAAATACAGCTTCATTCCCTTTGCCATCTATGCGAGAGAGTATACTCGCTAAATTTGTATGAGCTTGTGCTAAATTTGGATCTAATTTGATCGCTAATTTAAGGTGATCAATTGCTTCACTAATACGATCTGAATCCGTAGCTATAAGAGGAGCGATATTACAATGCGCTAATGCATACTTAGGATTTAACTCTAAAGCTTTGTTAAGGTGCTTGATTGCCTCTGATTTACCACCGGGTAACTGGGCTAGTATGATGGCTAGATTTGTGTGAGCCTCTATGTAATTTTGATTGAATGCTAAAGCAGTAGAGTACTCTGCTAATGCTTCATTTTGTTTATCGGAGTATTGGCTAAAATATAGACCGAGGTTATAGTGAGCTTCAGGGTAATTGGGTTCTAAACGAAGAGCCTCTGTGATGTGATTGTAAGCGTTCTCTTTTTCACTGGGAATTAAGAGGAGGAATGATCCATAAGTATTATGGATTGTTGCGCTGGATGGATCTTGTTTTAGCGCTAATTCAAAATGCTCAACTGCTTGATTATAGGTAGTGCGATTTTTGGAATAGATAGTACCTAAATTAGCGTGTGGTCCAACTAAGCTAGGATCTAAACGAAGCGCTTCTTGGTAGTGAAACGCTGCTTCGTCTAATTTATTTTCGTTTAGAAGAATGGTACCTAAATTGTTGTGAGCCATCCAGCACGTTGGATTAGTGCGTAACGTGCTTGTGTATAGAGTTTTTGCATCAGAGTAGTTGGAGCTTTGTTTATACGTTAGATATCCAAGCACAGTTATAATGATAGCAGTAGAACATATTGCCGCAGAGCGGCGGCTCAGGCTAGGTGATTTTATCTCAATCCATAAAAGACTACACAAAGGAGTAATGAGACCAAGGCTTGCAAGATACTGAAAATGATCTGCTACATAAGCGTATCTAAATGGATAGATATTAAAAAATCCTAATACAGGGAATAAAGTGAAAGAAAAATAGAGAAGAGCCGCTATAGGGGTTCTATTTTTTACGGACTTAATTTTTGATTCCAACGCGTAGAGTCCTATGCAAGCAACCAACAGGAACGCAGTTATAATTACATAATAATATGCACCGCTATCGAAAAGTGAGATTCGCCAGTGTTCGTAAATGAAACTTAGATTAAGCGGTAAGACTATTTTACCTAGGTAAAAACATAAAATACGTGTCGATAAGAGAAATTTCTCTGGAAATGTTAATAGGTATTCGCTGCCGTGTGCACCAACGAGATTTACTTCAACCCAAGCAGTAAATAGACCACTCAAAATACCGACGATAAACCAAGGGGTGAGTGGCTTTATATTTTCTTTCCATGTAATTTTACCTGTTTTCCACCAAGTAAGTAATATTAGTACCGCTGGAAGTGTAGCTGTAACTGACTTAGTTAATAGCGCTAGAACAAATAAACCTGTAGCAAGAGCATAGTATTTATTAATTTTGCTTTCACTGTATTTTATATAGGTATACGCAGCACTAAAATAGAATATAGCTGAAACAGTATTTTTTTCTTCAGATATCCAAGCAATAGATTCTACAAAGATTGGATGAATGATAAATAATATGCCGGTTAGCCATGCACCCGGAATAGATAACTTTCTAAGCGTTATTACTAATAAAAGAGCAGCAAGGGCATGTAGCAGTATGTTTGCTAAGTGGTAAAATAATGCGGTATCGCCCCAAAGTATATGTTCAAACCAAAAGAGTGAGTGTAGCAGGGGGTAGTATTGTTGTGTTGTACCAGGTTGCGTCCATATCTGGATCAAGCCATGCAGTGATTGTAGTGTGCTGCGTGTAATGTGCGCATCATCATCCCAGATGAATCCGCCATGTAGTGCGGGCCAATGAGATAAGATACCAAGTAGAGAAAAACTTATATACCCGAAAATAAGCGTATACCACGAAGTGACTTTTGAAACAGATTGTTCAACTGCTTGCTTTGGAGGCATGGGCTACCGATATAACGCACTGAATAGTAGGTGAAGCTCTAGCATCACGCAACGGGTATATCCTTACAAGGATAAGATTAAGATGTAACTTTAGATATCGTAGTTAACGACATTTTTGATTTCAGCAATTGCATCTAAGGTGTATTCGCGGGCTTTTTTAGAAGCAACTTTGCTGATATCGGTCCAAACTTCTTTAAGCTTTTTGCCGGATCTACCTTTGTAATTGCCGCTTAGTTCTAAAAGTCCGCCATCAATAGCAGTAGCGATATCTAGAAGTGTAATTTCTGAAGGCGGACGAGCTAGTAAAAAGCCTCCATTAATGCCGCGTTTACTTTCAACTAAACGTGCAGACTTTAGCTCACCCATGATTTGAGCTAGAAAATTAGCAGGTATTTGCTCGTTATTAGATATACGATCTAAACGGACTGGTTCCTCAGAATGGTACTCACGTGCAAGCTCGCACAGAATACGGCAGGCATAGTCTAGTTTGATCGTTATTTTCACTTAATCTATAAGTATCTTTTTTGATGGTTCGCGCAATATTCTAAATTCAGTTTTTATATCAAAGTTTCGGTATGAAACGCATATAGCTTAAGTTTTTTATCCTAAATAGCTTATTGTCCAGAGCGTAGCTATACTGGTAATAATCTAGCTGTTATGGTTAATTTAAACGTATTCGTGTATAAAAACACATATAAAGCTGAATAATCGTATCTAAATATGGGTGTATCTCACTTTATCGATCTATCAGCCTTTCCTTTTGCTGGGGATAACCCACTATAGTGAGTATGGAAAAGAGACGTTTTAGTGAATTAGGTTTATCACCAGAAATTTTAAAAGCTGTAGACAAACTAGGCTATGAAGAGGCTTCGCCTATTCAAACAGCTGTTATACCTGTCATATTAGAAGGAAGAGATGTCGTAGGTTTATCCGCCACGGGTTCGGGAAAAACTGCGGGATTTGCGATACCGGCTATTGAGAAAATTGATTCTCATAAAAAAGCAGTACAGGTTTTGATTTTATGTCCTACGCGCGAGTTGGCTGTTCAGGTAGCTGAAGAGGTCGGTAAACTCACGTTATTTAAAAAAGGCATACACGCAGTGCCTATTTACGGTGGTCAGCCATATGAAAGACAATATCGTGCCTTACAGGCAGGGGTGCAGATTGTAATTGGTACACCTGGACGTGTGATGGATCACATGGAGCGAAGAACTCTCAAGCTAGATAATTTGAAACTCGTTATTTTAGACGAGGCCGATCGCATGCTTGATATGGGATTTAGGGATGATATCGAAAAAATCCTCTCTGAAGTACCCAAGCAAAGACAACTTCTGTTTTTCTCGGCTACTATGCCGCGTCAAATTCAGGAATTGATTAAGCGCTATTCAAATAATCCCGCTCATATCAAGATTGAGTCTGTTGCACAGAATGCTCCTAAAGTAGACCAGGTTTATTATGAAGTAGACCGCCGTTATAAAATTGAAGCTATAACTCGGTTAATTGATTTATACGATTTTAGATACGGAATTATTTTTTGTAGTACGAAAATCATGGTTGATGAGCTAGATGAACATTTACATTCACGAGGTTATGCAACAGATCGTTTGCATGGTGATATAAGCCAAGCACAACGTGATCGTGTTATGGATAAGTTCAGACGTAAGAGCTTCGAATTTTTAGTTGCTACAGATGTGGCGGCTAGAGGCCTTGATGTTGATGATTTAGAGGTCGTGTTTAATTATGACCTACCAAACGATGCTGAAGATTATACTCACCGTATAGGAAGAACAGGTCGTGCAGGTAAATCGGGTAGAGCTATAACATTCGTTTCCGGAAGAGAACTCTATCGTCTAGAAAGCATGGTTCGTTTTGCTCGTTTAAAAATTAGACGTGAAACGATCCCTTCGATGGATCAAGTAGAGGAAGCACGCGCTAAAGTGTTTTTTGATAAGTTACGTGTTACCCTTGATGCTAAAAAGTTTAAGACCTATGAGCCAATGATCGAACGTTTGCTGGATCAGGGTTATGATAGTACAGATATTTGCTCAGCTCTCATTCATTTACTTCAAGGCGGTACGCCTACGGGTGAAATAGAAAAGCCGCAAGCAAGTCTTCCTCCTCCAGTTTTTCAAAAACAAGCATCATCGCACTCAAGTCGTCGTACTGAGAATTCGATGGAGCGCCCCGAAGAGGATGATATATCTCTACAACCGGTTAAGCCTCTAAGAAAAGACAAGTTTGATCGTACACCGCGCACAGGTAAGGAAACGGGTATGACTACCTTGTTCTTTAATGTTGGAAGAAAACAATTAGTAACTGCTGCGGATCTAGTAGGAAAAATAGCAGGCGTCACACGTTTACCAGCTAAAGTCGTGGGTGCGATTGATATACATCAAAGACATAGCCTAGTTGATGTTAATTCAGATCACGCAAATGTAATCCTGAAAAAACTTCAAGGAATTCGTATTAGAGGTGAGGTCGTTAAGGCAGTTCTTGCCACAGACGAGCACAAGGAAGAACAAGAGTTTTAAGTTAATTAAAACCTAATCTTTGCAGTCCTGCTTTCGCAGGGCTGCACTGAGGATCTAGCTCTAGAGCTGATTTGTATTCTTGGGCTGCTTGTAATTGATAACCAGGCTGTGATTCAAGAAATCGTGCGTAGTTTAAATGAATAACGACTGAATTAGGCATAAGTTCTAAAGCCTTTATGAATTCAGATCGTGCCTGTGACTGTTTACCTTCTATAGTAGCAAGAAGTTGAGCAAAATTATTATGCGCTTCAGGATAATTAGGCAGTAAGGATAATGTTAATGTATATTCCTCAATAGCCTCATTTTGGTGATCTGGTAATGTAGCTAGTATGTTTGCTAGATTGTTATGTAGCTGCGCTGAATTTGGTTTAAGGCGTAATGCTATTCGGTAGTGATCAATTGCTTCTTTCTGTGTAGCTGTAGTATTACTAAGTAGTAGGCCTAGATTTCCATGTGCTTCTGCATTTGAAGAATCAAGAGAAAGAGCAATTCTGTATTCAGAAATTGCCTGAGAGGTTGTGTTGTCTGTACGGGATAAGAGATTAGCTAAATTTAAATGGAAAGCAGGATTGTTTGGATCCAGAGAAACAGCTGCTTTATAATGTATTAAGGCATCCTCTTGTTTATCACTATAGCGAGCGTAAAGATTGGCTAAATTATTATGTGCTGCAGCATAGTTCGATCGATATTTAATGGCATCAATAAAATGTTCAGCTGCTTCACGTTCACGACCATGTATTGTTTCTAATACTAGAGCGTAACCGTTGTTTGCTTCTGGAAAATGAGGATCTAGTTTTAATGCAATTTCGAATTCACGTATTGCATCCTCCATGTGGTTATCGAGCGTTGCGTAGAGTTCTCCTAAGTTGGTATGTGCTTCTGTGTAATCAGATTTGTACTGAATAGCATTTTGAAAGTACTTTAGCGCATCTGTATATAATCTGTCTTCTGCCGCTAATTTGCCTAAGTTGTTATACGCTTCTGCAAAATCAGGCTTAAGGGCTATTGTTTGTTTATATTCTTTAGTGGCGCCATCTCTATCACCTGAGTGCTCAAGGTACCATCCAGTATAGAAGTGAGCCCAGGGATTCGTTGGAAGTTTAGCTACGGTATCTTTCCATACCTTGACCGGACTAGCGTAAATCGTATTACGATTATATGTAGTATATATTAACAGACAGCAGATAACGGATAGAATTAACCAACTAATCTTATCACTTAGATAACGGTCTATTACTAATACAATAATTAGTATGCAAGGTATGAGAGGAAGATACATACGATGCTCAGCGATCGTTTCAGTGATGACAGGAATAAAACTCGAACTAGGAGCTAAGACTGCAAAGAAAATAAGTCCTAATAAGCTAAGACGATATTTTTTCGTAAAAGCCCATACTATAGATGAAATACATAAAATAAGACATATGGCTGGAAGTAGTACGGCATTAAGATGTGTTATTGTATCTCTTCCGTAATAGAAAATGAGTGGGCTCGGTAAGAAGACTAATTTAATATAGTGCGTTACTGCATAGCACTGCGTGAGTAAATAGGTGTAACTAGCTTCTAAAGAATTAAGTTGAACAGTACCGCCTCGGTTTTCACCTGTTGCTAATATACAAAGTAGAACAATCCAACTAGTGGCTAAGCCTATATAAAGGAGCTTAGATTCCTGGATAGCTTTTTTGAAGGTTCCAGAAAAAACGAGATAGTCGTAGCAAAGAATTATGATGGGTGCACTCACCATCACTTCTTTTGTTCCCATTCCTAAAAAGCATGCAATGACTGATAAGCATGCAAAAATATAGTTCTTAGGTCCGTTTGTTTTATACTTTATGAAACAATAAAGGCTCAGCAGATAGAAAAATCCCATTAAGGATTCTGCCCTTTGTATGATATAGGTTACGGACTCGGTGGTGAGTGGATGAACTGCCCAAATCAGTGTAGTATACGTTGCAATGCGTAATGCATTTTTATTCGAAAAATGATCAAGGGATGCCCTAATTATTCCAAAGAGTAGGCAGGCGCATCCAAGATGAATGAATAAATTAGTTAGATGGTAGCTCCATACGTTAATGCCACTGATAGCATAGTTGATAGCGAGAGAAAGGTTTAGGATAGGTCTTCCTTCGACTGTAATTCCCGATTGATGAGGAGGAGATAAGGCCGTTGTTAAATGCCGTATAGATGCATTTTGCTCAATAGATTCAATATCATCAAATACGAGTGCTCCTTTGAACGAATTTGAGTACGCTACAAGCGTAGCTAAAATAATAAAAATTAAAGCAATCGGTGTTTGGTAACGATTGTTTAATGATTTCATCAAATTTGGGGTGCTTGCCTCAGTAGTCACAATATTGGTTCCGTGAGGATTTATAATTCTTGCACGGTATTAGTCCTGATTCAATGCCAGGTTTAAGGTTTTTAGCTAACGTCTGCCTGTATTATCTTGTTGGTTAATCAATCGACCATAGTATAATTTCATTACACCCCAAAACGATATAGATTGTATTTAACGTAATGATGGCAAAGGCCTCTAATTATTTTAAGGTATTTATATATTTAGCTATAGGCTTATTTATCTATAGCCCAGCGTTGTTTGGTACTTGGATATGGGACGATACAGCTGAAATTTTAGAGAATGCAGAAATAAAAGGTACGTTAGGATCTCTTGTTTCTATTTGGTTTAATCCCAGTGCTGTAGATTATTATCCACTTAAAACCACGGTTCAGTGGATAGAGTGGCATGTATGGGGTCCGCATGTACTAGGATATCACCTTGTAAGTATATTTTTACATATCCTTAGTGCATTACTCGTTTGGAAGTGCCTACAAAAGTTAGGGCTTAAACTTGCTTGGTGGGGTGGATTATTTTTTTTAATACATCCCCTGGCCGTAGAATCTGTAGCGTGGATATCAGAATTAAAGAATACCTTATCGCTTCCCCTGCTCTTGCTGGCATGGAATTCTTTGCTCGATAATGATCCTGTTAGAGATGGTTCATTTTGGATAACTCCAAAGCTTCGCACTTCTCTAATATGGTTTACATTAGCTATGCTCGCTAAGGCATCGGTCATAATGTTTCCTTTTACTTATCTAGTATATGTATGGTGGAAAATGGGTCGCATCACTTGGGTTAATATAAAAACCACTATTCCATTTTTTGCCGTCGCACTTGTTTTAGGTTTAGTAACCATTTATTTCCAGCAATCCCGAGTTATCGTTGGATCGGATTTAGATAATGCAGATGTAGTGACCCGTATTATTGCTTCATCTTTGAGCATCTTGTTTTATTTTAATAAGATTATTCTACCTCAAGGACTCGAGCCTGTTTACACAAGATGGTCTATTGTACCGATTCGCTTAGAGATGATTTTTCTTTGGATTATATTTATAGGATTAATTTTATTTTTATATAAGAAAAAATCTCGTTGTAATCGGAGTGTTTTATTTGGAATTGGATTTTTCGGTCTCAATCTAGCGCCAGTTCTTGGAATAATTCCGATGTACTTCATGCGTTTTTCATGGGTATCGGACCATCTTGTTTATATATCACTCATTGGCATTGGTGCGCTTATAACGGCAGCTTTTGATGAGGCGTTGGTTAAGTATGCACGATACAAACGAGCTATAAATGGCGTATTAATTTTGATAGCTCTTATCGGTATCTACTTATCCTTTAACCAAGCTGAACTCTATAAAGGTGGTGAAACCTTCTGGAAGAGAGTTTGCCTTAATGACCCAAAATCATGGGCTGCGCATTATAACTTAGCAGTAGCTCTACAGTTTGAACCAGGTAGACAGGAAGATGCGCTTAAAGAATATAAACTAGCTTTAAATTTAACACCTGATGCTGGACAGGGTAAACCTGGCTCTGCATGGCATGCTAATTTGTACGCTAGAGTGCATACTAACATGGGAGGTATCCTGAGATCATTTCCAGGAACTACGCAGGAAGTCATGGAGCACTATCGTAAAGCAGTAGCTCTTGATCCTAAGAGTGCAGATACACATTTTAATCTAGCGGTACTATACCAAGACGATGTAACGCATAAGTTAGATGCAATCTATGAATACGAGCAGGCTCTCAGATATGATCCTAACTGGGTTGAGGTTTATTATAATTTAGGTAATTTATACTCAGAGTTAGGCGACCGTGATGATGAAGCAGAACGTGCATATCGGTCAGCAATTCGGATAAATCCGAATTTTATACAAGCACATTACAATTTAGGATCTTTATTCGCACGTAGTGGACATAATCTTGAACAGGCAGTGCATGAGTACGAACAAGTAACACGATTAAATCCACAATCATTTGATGCTTACTTAAGAGCAGCGTCCGTTTACCAAACTCTAGGAAATAGCGAACAGGCTATTCGTAATTATGAGTCTTCACTCAGGATTAACTATGCTTCGTTTCAAGCGCATTTTAATTTAGGTCTACTACTAGCTAAAACTCAAAATCGTCAACTCGATGCGATAACGCATTATCAACAAGCATTAACGATTGAACCACTTAATGCAGATACGCATTACAATCTAGCAAATTTACTTTCATCAATCCCAAGTAAGTCGTCTGAAGCTGTTGAGCATTACAAAGCAGCAATGCAAAGTAAGCCTGATTTTCCAGAAGCTCTCTATAATTTAGCTATTTTACTTTCTAAGGATGAGACGAAACTAAGTGAGGCTATTACATATCTGCAATCGGCGATAGAATTAAAACCAGACGTATATTTCATGCATTATCGTCTAGGTTTACTGTATGCCCGTAATCCTGCTTCGAGATCAGAGGCTATTAGAGAATTTCAGATAGCACTAAAACTTAATCCAAGCTATGGTCCTGCAAAAGAGGCCTTAAGTGGACTTAGGTAAAATTGATTAGTGCGTGCGTGACTTTAATGAATCGGCTATTCTGATTTCTTTATCTGCATCGATTTGTCTGCCTAGTGCTTGATAGGCATAACCTAGAACTAGGTGCGCATGATCAGATTCAGGATTTAGTTTTACGGCAGCTTCAAAATGTTCAATAGCATCTGCTATACGTTTATCTCGTGCTAATACTAGACCCCAATTTAGCTCTGCTTCACCATAAAGCGGTTTTAGTTTTAGCGCTTCTTTAAAATGAGAGATAGCTCCTGAAACATCACCTTGAAGTGAGAGAGCTATACCAAGATTATTATGCACTTCAGCATAGTCTGAATGCAGACGTAGTGCTTCTTCGTAATGGGATATACCTTCAGTTAAATTGCCCGAGTCAACAAGTGCTAAGCCTAAGTTATAATGTGCTTTTGCATAGTGCGGATTAATTTTTAGTACTTCGTTATATTCAGCTATAGCCTCAGGATAGTGCTTTGATTCATTAAAGATATTGCCAAGATTATCATGCGCCATCCAGCAGGACGGGTTATCGTTTATTATTTTTGAATAAAATGAAATATCATCATCGAAATCTTTCGCGTGCATGTAGCTTGTAAAAGCTAGTGCGCATAGAATACATAAGCCTAAAATAATTCCGCTATACTGAAGGGATTGATGTTTTGATTTAAGCCAATCAAGTAATCTACTAAATCCAAGTACCGTTAAGCTAATCAGGCCAATGATGGCTATGTATGCGAAATGATCAGAGACTAGTGCATATTTAGAGAACGACATGGGAATAATTCCGAGCACGGGAATAAGATTAATACTGAACCAGCCCAGTCCTAACATGATATGTTTTGCGAAAACTTTCTTTGATGAAACGAGATAAGCAATAAGTGCAATCAGTAGCGTCCATCCTAAAATATTGGAGAAAGTTATTAAGCCAATTGGCCACCTTGCATATATAGGTGTAACAAAAAAAGGTATAACAAAACTTTGCAGGTAAAATACTAATACTAGAATGGATGAGATAATCCTTTCAGACAATGTGCCCACGGCTGTTACTTCACCTGCTATTGCACGTGTGTGCTGAAAATAAATAGTTATAAGTCCTAGTATGAGTGAGGCTGCAAAAAAAGGTAAGGTCAGTGTTACGTCACGCTTAGAAATGCTAGATTTTTTCCACCATAGATATAAAAGCAGAAATACAGGTAGCATCACCACAGAACTTTTTGCCAAGAGCGCTAGAATAAAGACTATCACCGAAGCTAAGTATGTAAAACGACGTTTACTTAACTGGCCCTCATTGTCAGAGACGTAATCTATAAATAAATCAAAAGCTAAAAGTAATAAAGGGAGGGAAAGCGTATTTTTTAACTCAGATATCCAAGCGACTGACTCTACCGCAATTGGGTGTACAATAAAAAGTAAACCACCGAGCCATGCACGCGACATTCCGATTTTATGCAGAATGCGCCATATTAGAAAGCCGCTTATAATATGTAATACTACACTGACTAAATGATACCCTAGGGGATTTAATCCCCATAAATGCCATTCAAACCACTGAAGTGTACTTTTCAGTGGGAAGTAGTCTAGAGCTTGTGGGTTTGTCCAAATTGATAAGAGCGAATCTAAGGATACGCGAATTTCATTATTAGATACTATTTCTATATAATCATCCCAAACCCAGCTAGCAGACCAACTAGGGATATAAATAAAAAGACCTAGGCTTATAAGCAGAGCGCTTTTTAAAGCATTCCAAAGATCTTTTTTATTATCCTTCATCATGTTCTTACTGCCTTAATCGCTCAATTTGTTCAATAGCTGGTTGATAATTAGGGATCAGGCTAAGAACAATTTGGAATTCATAGATCGCTTCTGCTTGTCGCCCTGGGATACGTCCTAAAAGTAGACCTAGGTTAAAATGTATTGTTGGTAAATTTGGAGCAAGTTTTGCTGCTGATTTATAATGACTAATAGCTTCTTCGTCGTGACCACCTTGTTGTACAAGCATGTTTGCTAAATTATTTTCTGCCTCTGCATAACGAGGATTCAGTTTCAAGGCCTGCTCATAATGAGTAAAAGCTTCGGAGTATAGACCTTGTTTTTTTAGTAAATTGGCTAAATTATTATGAGCCTGTGCTAGATCTGGTTTTGCTTTAAGAGCGTAGCGGTAATGGCTGATAGCATTTTCTATTTGGCTAGGATCTTGGCTAAGGATCGCCGCTAGGTCGTTATGCGCTTCGGCATAGTCAGGCCTTAAGCGTATAGCTTCTTCAAATTCATGGATTGAATTTAAACGTGTTTCATAATTTTGACCTAAAAGGATTCCTAAATTGTTGTGTGCCTCTGGATCGTTTGAATTTAACTCTATCGAGCGTTTGTAATGCTCTATGGCCTCTGAATGCCTTGAACTATCAAGAGATATCACTTCAGCGTAATTGTAGTGAACAACCCATGAATCAGGATTCTTGCTTAAGTTATATGTCCAAAATATTTCAGGATTAGCATAACGTGCAGCTTCGCTATAACTCATAACTGCTACAGAACCTAGCAGGATTAATCCAAGTAGTTGGATCGCATAATAGGATGGCTTTGATCTTATATGAATAAATTCAGTGAGTCTAATCCAAGCTAGGCACAGGATGATACTTGCAAATACGAGTGAGATATAGGCGAAGTGATCAGATACCCATGAATAGCTCAGGTACGACATAGGAATTACGCCGAGTGCTGGTATTAAGTTTAAAACAAAACAGGAGATTAATAAAAAAAAGCCACGTCCTAATTGTTTTTTAAAAATAATGATTAGACCTATGCTTAATATAAGACCAGTAAGTGCCATCAATGCATATGGAGTTGATAAACTTAAAGCCCATCTAGGATAGATGGAAGAGATGTCTCGAGGTAGGAATGCCTGCTTGAGATAGAACCAAAGGCTTAATGGAGTATTGAATGATCTCTCTAGCCAGGTCCCAATTTGCAAATCTGCTCCTGATATAGCCCGTGCATGTTGAAAGTAAATAGCCACTAAGCTTATTGCGGCAGAAGCAGTAAAGTAGGGTAGAAGTGCAGTGAGATTTTGAATTTTAAATGTACGGCGCTTCCAGGCTAGATACAAAACAGCTGTAACAGGAAACATCACAACAGAGGATTTCGCGAGTAAGGCTAAACAGAAATAGATCAACGAGCGGATATGTCTTTTCTTAGCAATATCCTCATCAATGAAGCTATCCCATGTCAGTAAAAGGAGTGGTAAAGAAAGCGTGTTCTTAAGTTCAGAAATCCAAGCAACGGAATCTACGTTTACTGGATGTACCACAAAAATTAATCCTGCAAGCCATCCATATGCGAATCCAAGCCTCGCTAGAATTTTCCAAATCAAGAGTGCACTTATAATATGAAGTATGATGCTTACTAAGTGATAACCACATGGGTTAGTCCCAAATGCGTGCCATTCAAACCATTGTAGCGTTGTTTTTAGTGGAAAGTAGTCTGCACCTTCAGGAGCTACCCATATCCTTATAATACCGCTTAGCGGTGTTTTAATTGCATTATTGCCTGTTACTTCGAGGCTATCGTCCCAAAGCCACGCTCCATGAAATACGGGTGAGTAAATCCATAGTCCCACTGCTGAAATAAGAAGCAGTTTAAGCGCAGTTATGAATCGTTGAGACATTGTGGGGTTTCTCTTTACAGCTCTTAAGATGGATTAACTCTAAACTGTATCAACCCTAGTTTTAGGCCAAAAAAAAGCACCGATCATTTAAGATCGGTGCTCTGTGTGTTTGATCTAACTTACGCGAATTATGAAGTTGGTACGCTTTGGATCGTCTTGAGGATTCGGCCAGCAACCAAGTATGGATCTGCTGCTGAATTTGGACGACGGTCTTCGAGGTATCCCTTATAAGCATTGTTAACAAAGCTATGTGGGATACGGATTGAAGCACCACGATCTGCAACACCGTAGCTGAACTTGTGGATCGACTGTGTTTCGTGGAGACCTGTAAGACGTAGTTCGTTTTCTGGTCCGTAAACAGCGATGTGCTCAGCGCGATATTTATCGAATGCTGCCATAAGTTTTTCGAAGTATGCTTTACCACCGACTTCACGCATGTGCTTAGTCGAGAAGTTTGAATGCATACCGGAACCGTTCCAATCGAGAGGCTGATTGAATGCGCCAAGAATTGGCTTACAACGCCATTCGATGTCGATTTCGTAGGATTCGCAAAGACGTGTTAAGATATAACGAGCAACCCACATTTGGTCTGCTGCGCTCTTTGAACCTTTACCGAAGATCTGGAATTCCCACTGTCCTTTAGCTACTTCAGCATTGATACCTTCAATGTTAATGCCTGCATCCAAGCAAAGATCGATATGCTTTTCTACGATCTCACGAGCTTTGGAGCCTACATTCTTATAGCCAACGCCTGTGTAGTAAGGTCCTTGAGGAGCTGGGAAGCCATCGACAGGGAAACCATAAGGACGGCCGTTCTGGTAAAGGAAGTATTCCTGCTCGAAGCCGAACCAGGTGTCCGGATCGTCATGGATGGTAGCGCGGGAATTGGAAGGATGCGGCTTGCCGTTGGGGAGCAGAACCTCGCACATCACGAGGTAGCCGTTCTCGCGGGTCGGATC
>Ga0207956_1000005_pt1 | contig 92499 bp, 85 predicted proteins | sample CryBogCBE25Jul07_FD_184580 | JGI IMG/M metagenome (GOLD analysis project Ga0207956, IMG submission 184580) | Freshwater microbial communities from Crystal Bog, Wisconsin, USA - CBE25Jul07 (SPAdes) (version 2) | ecosystem: Environmental > Aquatic > Freshwater > Lake | place: Crystal Bog...
TAGGATTGTTCCTCAGTGCTTTTGCTACAAGTGAGTTCCAAGCAATTCAATTTATGCCAGCATTTATAATGCCTCAATTATTGGTGTGTGGATTATTTGTAGCCCAAGACCTAATGGCAAAACCATTACAATGGTTCGCAGATATAATGCCGCTTACTTATTCGGTCAAAGCAATGAAGCAAGTAACAGAGAATGCCACTTGGACACATGAACTCACAAAAGATTTATTGATTGTTGCATCGTTTGGAATAGTTGCCCTAATTATGGGATCTTTAACAATCCGAAGACAAGAATAATTGCTCTATAGCTTATTTACTACAACAATTAAAGCATCATAACAAGGCATGATTTATGGTATTTAATCTATTAAATGTAAGTTGGTAAGTTAAGCAAACAACTTCTAACCTGGTCTATAATGGCCAGCCACTAATTATTAATTAGACCTCGTTAATAACTTCATACCCAGAAGGAGAAGCTACAAGTACAAGTCCATAGCAAGTTTTTGCAATTCCTTTTTGCAGAATTTGTTTTGCCAGCTCGTTTAGTGTGGCTCCTGATCCAAGTGCATCATCAATGATTAGTACATTATTGTATTTTTTCTGAGATTCGACAACAAACGTCTCTGACGCATTAAGAATTCTATCCTCGAGACTTTTAAGCGTTTTTTGTGCAATAAGTATCTTGGCACCTACCTTGTGAACTTTTATTCGTGGAATATTTATAGCAATATTATTATCTAGTTTTGTCATTAACTGTGATTGGCGCTGTATTGTAGGGGATACGAAAGCAACAGCTTCTATATTGAATTTTTCGATCATATTGTCTAGCACGGGATCAATTCTGCTAATCAATTGATTGGTGATACTGCTATCCCCGGTTTGTTTAGCAATCATCACTTGTGTACCCATTTTTGTTTTACCAAAAATTTCAAAGTTATAATAATCTACAGCCCAAACTTTTTTTATTACATTATCGGCAAAAGAAGTTTCAAGCTTATTTGTAAAATCGATAGGAGTATGATCATTTTTGTAATATTTTTTTAGAATAGTAATATATTCGTCTTTCTTTGCATCGAAATCAAAATTTCGAACATCACACCATCGCTTAAAGCCACTCACGCCAACCAGTTCTTCGCCAAGGGGTGTCAATGCATAAAAATTCTCTTCTATCAAATTAGAGTCTTTAAAGTTTGTAAGTATTTCTTCTTTGACTATACTAGTATTTTTATTTCTGTAAAAACGATTAGGTCCAGCTCCACTCACACTAAATAGATTTTCATTATTCGCAAGCAGCTTCTGCACATATTGACGACTTATCCCTAGTTCCTCAGCAATCACCTTGGGCCTTGATCCGGGCTCTTTTTCCAAAAAGTCTATTAGCTCTTGTAGTGTATTTTCAATCATGCTTATAGTTTACACTAGACTGTTTACTGTAAACAAGTCAATGTCTACACTGTTATCATAAATGTTCGAATACCTCACCCCCAGCCAGTAATTGTAAATATTATTACATTATGTCGTAGTATTTTCTATTTATAGATTTTTAAGGTGTATGCCCTTTTTGTAGACCCTTTTCGTGCCCATTCTAGTAATTTCAACTAATATTCAAATGTACTAAAGCTTTATATTTAGACCTAATAGTGATCTCCTATGATTGAGCAGATAGTTTTTTAGCTAAATCGTTTACCCTAGATGATATTTGCGAGTATGTACTTTTGGCAAATTTATCAAAACTTGATCTAGAGGATGGGGTTGGGGTAGTCTCGTCGAAGTCTCGTATATCCCAGACAATGTAATTACCAGGAAGGCCAAAGAGTTTTTGACACTCATCTTTGACATTCTCGTTTAAAAAGATGGTAAGATCACCTTCTTCGAGTCGCTCTAAAGTTAGCTGATCCCAGTGCGACTTCGTGTATTCTTTTAGCCCATGTTCCTCTAGCAATAATTGTGTAGTAATGAAATTGGGTTTATTTGCCTTACTATGCTGTTGTGCTACTGTTCCGCTAGAGATTGACTTGACGCTAGGTATTTTCAGAGAATTAAAATAAGCTTCAGCCATCCTGCTTCTGAAAGCGTTTCCACGACAAATAAAATGAATGATCACTGAATCTATAATAGCAAAAAGCAACAATAATATAGGTAGTAATTTATTTAAATTCCTTTATTGTTAGGAGTATATAGAAGCATATAGTAAAGAAAAATATAATACCTCAATTCAAAAATAATACTAATAATAAAACAAGACAATTAGAAGCTAGAAAAAATTACTGATTAATTAAATGATGAGTATTCATATAATTTGACTAGAAACAACCCCGTCAAATAAGCAATTTCATCTAAACGATGAATAAACTAGCATAACCTTGTTGACCGAACATTAAAACAGTATACAATTGAATATATATATATAAAAGGTAAAAGCAATGGAAAATCAACCGCAAGAAAAAGTTCTAGAAAAAACCGAAGAACAACAAGAATCTATACCAGTGACCTACGAACAAAATATTGACGTAGCTAGGGGTATGGCCGAAGCGGAAGCTCCTATTCGTCAAGAAATTCAAGAAACTCAAGAAGCTAGATACGATATAAGCCAAAAAAATGACGACCCAGAAATAAGTCTTGCTTCGAAAGAAAACAACCAAAACCAAGTTAAGAGGTTAATTGACAAAGAACATGAACTAGCTGTCGCGGCCAGGAAAGAAGTAAATAAATTTCCGCTCAGAAAAGATGAAGAAAATTACGAACCCGTTAAAAGGATCGCAGAGGAATTGGCTAACACTGAATTGCCACACAGAAACATTATCAATAAAATCAATGAAAGAATAAATTCTGGCGAGCTAACTCAAGATGACGGTCAACGATTAATTTCAGAAGAAGAAGAAAAGCTGAAGAATGAAGTTTCTTCAATTGAAGCATATCCAGAATCCACAAAATGGAATCTTCAAGAATCTCAAAGAAATATTGATGCTAGAAAACCACAAACAAAAGAAGAAAAGAATATTGCCAATGAACGAGAATTATTAGCAATCTACAAGGAAGCGCTTGAGTTTCAAGGTAGTTCACTGGAAAAGAGACAAACTGAAACTATGAGCAGAGTTACTACAGATTTATTGAGTGATATCAACCACCTTAGTGAAAAGATGGAATGGAGAGATACTTTAGACGGATTATATGAAGAAGGATTTTCTAAAATAGAAGTAGAAGATGAGAAGTTTAGAGCTCCACGTGAAATTAGGAAAGGTCATGTCATATCTAAAGAAGATATTCTTCTTTCAACCGTGGAACTACTAGATGTTTCTGATGGTGATAAAAAATCCATAAAAGATTTGCTTACAACTCGTTATATACTCGACTATGATGCTGAAGAAAATAATAAACCAGAGAATTTTTTAAACAGTAAGCCCCAACTTTATAGCTGGGCTAGAATAAAACTCGGAAAATCTGGTACAGATGTTGTTATTACTTATAAAAGGTCTTATAACGCTGCGGGTAAAATAGTTCCAAGCGAGCTGACTATCCACACATCTATCGACAATTTCTTCAAATTATTATAGTACTAGCTTGATATGAATATCGCAGCTCATCTAAGTACTGGCCTCACCATTTTAATAAAATCTTAACTAAGATGTCGACAATCACACACAAAAGGGCTAATGCAATATGCGATCCTTATAAAAAATTGATTAATATCACTAATGGCTTATGATGCTAGAACTTGAATCGCACCTTAAAGAAAACATAAATGGTATAATTTCTATAAAAGTGCATATAAAATTAGTAATGGAGAACAATGGAAACCCTTACAGGCCCACCGGAAGCAAGCGAACAGCAAGTTATTGAAGCTCCTGTCGATCGAGAAAAGCTGTCATTAATTGACCGAGCGAAAGATTTAGCAAATAATTTTCGTGAAAGAATAAGGGCCACTTTTCCTGACCAACCTAAAAATCAGGTTACAGATTTAATAGGAGATAGTTTAGCTGATCTTGCCATAGAAGAAGCAGATAAACCTCAGACGGATGAACAAGTTTTGGAGACAGAAGTAGCTTTTGTGGCCTCAGGGACTCAAGCCGCAGAGGATGGTCTAATAGGTAGTTCGAAAGATCCAATTAGAAAAGAAATTGTTGCAGGTGACTCGACTAATGTAGTGGACGCAGTAAGAGTCATTGCAAACAGTGGAGATTCTGCTACTGCTGAGACCATTGCTCATGATATTGAAAATATCGAAAGTGAGCTCGATCGCGAAGATCAAGTAGAAAAGCTTGCAGAGGGTACAACTACAGCGGCTATTTACTTAGAAAGCGGTGAGACTTTAAGTAATGGAGAATTGAAGAAACTAAAGAATAATGCAGAGGCGTGGATTGAGGACCGGCAAAAGTGGCACACAGAAGAGTTGGACTTAGCTCGTGCCGCCGCATTAGAACTATCAAAGAAACTTGGTGATCCTCCACGAATTATTGCTATGCGTGGAGGGTGCGGATCGGGTAAGTCATTCGCAGTAAAAAGCCTGTATGGCGATAGGGGTATTTTTGATGAGGAGGGTGATGTGCCTGGAGCAGTAAAGCCTGATTACTTCAAAACACGCATCAAGCAAAAAGAAATTGAATCACCTCCCCCACCAGGAATAAAAGTAACATCCGAACAGGTGCATCTAGAATCAACTGGCATGAATGCTATGTTTACAGAACTTCTCGCCCAGGATCCTGCAGCGTCTTTATTGATCGATAAACAACTAGAAGCGGCAGATGATATTACTAGTATTATTGAGATGGGCAAGAAATATGGAAAACCAGTGGAGCTGTTAGATAACGATGTGCCAATCGAATTATCCGCTTTTCGTGTTCTTAAACGGCAAGTTGGTGGGGTTGACCCAAATATTAGATTTGATGGTGTTTCGGCAGGTTTTAGAGGTATTCGGGTTAATCGCGAAGCAGCGCTTAGCGCCGTTGACTCTGAAGAGATTGTAGTTAACTATTCCTTACGAGCTTTTGACCCAGAGAGTAGGCAACAAATAGAAATTGCTCAAAAAATAGACGGTAGAGTGGTAGCAAGGGCTGGATTTGAAAACTTAGCTGAGCAAGTCATAAATCAGCCAGAAGCTGAAACTGATCAAGAAATTCAAGAAGCGGCTTCTCGAATCATATCCAATGAGTATATCGAAGAATTTGTAGCTAAATTCTTTGATGATTCTGAGAGAAGCGAAAAGGGCCGAATGGAGGCACGCAAGATATTAGGTGCATATGTGGGTCTTGATATGACCGTCGAAGATGCGCTGGCATCAAAAGCGGAAGGCATTGAGGCAGATCCTGATTCGCCAATGTTTTCAGAGGACTATAAAGATAAGCTGATAGCTTGGAAAGCCGGGCGAGATGAACTATTATTATAATAATAAAAGGAGAGAGAAGCAATATGTCTAATCCAAATAATGCTAATTTTGAAGTTTCCACTTCCTGGGCAGATATGCATCGCGACGCGGCACAGGCGCAAGAATCAGCCAATCAGGCGCTACTAGAAGAACGTATTGCCGCTGCAACTGCAGCAGGTAAAGAGCAATTCGATGCTGATAAATTATTGGGGCTGTATTTTCCAAACGACTGGTCGGATGATGAGGCGGACGTTCTTCGTCGGGTCCAATCTTTTAAGGCAGCTTACTATAGTAGTGACGCTAAAACCATAGAGGAGTGGGTAATAGAAAGAGAAGCCATAGAGGCACAGGGTGACTCTTAGTTTGAATTACTAAGCGGTCTCCTCGCCATGAACAATAGCTGCAAACTCTTTCAAAGTGTTATCCAGTAAAACAATCAGACTCTCAGGTAAGTCTTTTTGAGATAGAATTTTAAAAATCTGTTCGTAATTCCAAAGTTGTTTCTCTTTTGGTGCGTTAAAATTTAGCCATAGCTCATCACCCACCCGATGATAGTCATCAATCATTGATCTGAGGTTGTGAATTTTGTCGGCGGCCGAAATAATAAGGGCATCTCGATTTTCAAGGATAATTAAGTGGTCGTGATAAGACTGTTTACGCTCATTCCATGGTGCCTCATATTTATCGTCTGCCCGTTTATCTTCAGAAACCATCTTAACAAGCTCAACGACACCAGCACCAAACTCTTCTAACATTTGCTTTTCTGAATAGCGGTCTGCAGGCACATCTTCTAAAATATCATGAAACTCGGCTGCAATAATTGCATCTTGATTTTCTGTATACCGAGAGGTTATCTCGGCGACTGCATGGGAGTGAGTGCTATAAGGTTCCCCAGAACCCTTGCGTGTCTGTAATGCATGGGCATAATCAGCGATTTCTATTGCACGCTTTAATTTATCATTGTTATTCTCAAGGCTCTTATTATTTTCCATATTAAGTATAGTGTAAACCATTTTGCATAATAATTCTCCACTCCCTACGCGAATGAGCTAAATGTTCTTGTGGTGTATTTCGAAATCTAGGGATGAACGCTCTTATCATCTCATTAGTTTATAGTTATTTAATACTATAGAGTGGCTCACGATAATGAAAAATAATGATTATTCTGTACCCTTACAGGCATGGCACATACTTTCTAAACTATTTAAGCAAGATGATATTAGCTTTAAGTCTGGATATGATAAAGTTATAGCATATAAAGGAATAATTTTGGAAGGAACGACCCATCTACTACTCTATAAGTTTAACCTTAATCAATTCGCCCAGCCATATAGAACGCAATGCTTGAATAAATGTAGCGTAGTCTGGTAATGTATGTTCATACAATGAGCATAACCAATATAAATCCACAATCAGCACTTTCTGAGCCTAAGCTGATCCCAACTGTCTATAAAAGTGGTCTTTATTGGCGCAAAAACTTTTTTTCTTTTCTTTTTCCGCCTGGCATTCTGTCGCTCGAGAATGGCCAGTTAAAGTTTAAAACTAAGGATGTGGTTATTTTTGACGCTCCGCTTATGCAGTGTAGTTTTCGGTTTACGAGTTTTGGTGTGATGAAGATTACGATCGGAAACAACCATTATGACCTAGTGGGTAGTCCGGGCTCTTTTGCGCAATCCTTCGATAAATCATTACGTGATGAGCTTAACCAAGCAGCTCAGAAACCGGTATCGCTCCCTAATACTGGAGGCGCCATGATGGGTACAGGTCTCGTTGGCTCTAATGCTTCGTCCGGACAAATGGGCACTGCATTCGAAGCAGTCGAGGCAGTAGGTGCTGTCATAGTCCTTTTAAACACGGTTAAGGGAGCGAAGACAGCAGGGAGTTGGATCTCAATTCTTCAGGAACAAAAGGCTAAAGTTACAGGCAAAACGATGAGCACAAAATACATTTACTTAATATTCGTCGGGGGTGTTATCATAGTCTTTCTTGGCCTGATGATACTTGGCAGTGTTCTTCCGAACGGTAATTAATGTAAGCTGAATATTGGGTGCTCTATTTTACTCACGTTATAATATAAGGTTTACTAATTTTCTACTCTCGGCATATCAATTAAGGATTAAGAATTAATAAAATCCTAAGTTGGGACATTAGATTCAAAACAAGAATCACACGCCCTGGTTTATAAAATTATAAAATAGTTTTCAAATATTTTTTTTCAAAAAAAAGACATCAAGTAAATAAAACTAATTTCAGTTATAATTGAATCGTATGCACTTTAGTTTTCTTTATGCAGTGATGTTATTTTTAGTCGCAATGTTGCTTGATGCAGTTTATGCAATTTATACCTTTTCACTCACAAAGCATAAAACAATGCTTGCGGGTACAATGAGTATTTTTGTCTACTTGTTAGGTGCAATTGGTGTAGTGAGTTACGTTCACCAAAAATTATATTTGATACCGCTATGTCTCGGCGCTTTTCTAGGAACAATAATAGTCGTAGAATACGAAAAACGACATCATATAGAATAATTTATTTATTTCGATGTGGGCATCCCGCCCAACAACAAGGGCGACGTTTGCCCATCATAAGTTCTGTCTGCGTTCGTTCGATGTGATTATTTCTTGTCTCAGGTTTTTTTGTTGAGACTACCCAACATATCCATTCATTGCGAGCAAGCGGGGTTAAATCTTCCCATCGCTCAATTGCCGACTCATCCGATGATAGCACCTTAAGCATATCATCAGGGATTTCGTGAACCACTCCAGTCGATAATTTCATGAATGTGTAGACCCCTTATTGGTGTAATTACTAATTTGGTACATTTAAGAAAAAATTTATAAATGCAATTGTAGCATAGATATATCAGAAACTTCAGCACTATTATTCAGTGCTTATGGTATTATTTTATTAGAATTTTTTTTGGGAGAAAAAAATGAAACAAATTAGAACTGGTAAATTTTTATTAACAATAGTAACTAGCTTTGGGTTAATTTCTTCTCTTTTTTTTCCGTCACTCGCTTTCGCCTATTCAGGCTATGGAATGGGGACTTCGCACGACCCGTATCTAATTAGTTCGTGTCAAGAGCTTCAAGACATGAATCAAAACCTTACAGGTTACTACACGTTGGTATCCAATATAGATTGTAGTGGATTTAATTTTAGCGCTGTAGGAAATTTAGCAGCAAAGTTTAGAGGGCAATTAGACGGCGGAAGTCACACAATACTAAATTTAGTTCCTGCTGATGGATCATTTGCGATAGGCTTATTTGGCGCCACCGACGGTGCAGTAATTAAAAACTTAAAGTTAGAGGGCGGAACCCTATCAATAAGCCCACTGAACCCGTATGTAGGTGGTGTTGTTGGCTTTGCTCAAAATACAACATTGACTAATGTTCATTCCAATCAAACCATTAATTCTAACTCATATGGTTGTCTGGGGGGTTTGGTAGGTATTATTTATAATAATGACACTATAGCTGAAAGCTCTTTTTCTGGAAATTTATCTGGGACAAATACGAATAGCTATACGGGTGGTATTGCGGGCCTTATTAATGATTCTGCTAGTAGTATTACTAATAGTTATACTACCGGGACGATATACCCTCCCTCTGGGGGCTATAGTATAGGTGGTATCGTGGGTTCAAATTTTTCCGGCGGCTCTATAACTAATGTTTATTCGACGGTTACATTCAGTGCGGCTGGTATAAACGGTGCAGGTGGTCTTATCGGCTTGGATGATAGGAATGGAGGTAGGCTCGAAAACTCTTTTGCGGCAGCAACAATTTCTGGCACAGGAGCAAATGTAGGTGCTGTCATAGGACAAAGGTATAACTCCACTCCTCTAGTTAATGATTATTTTGATCAGAACAAGGGGCCAGTTAATTGCGTTGGATCAGACTTTAGCATTATTGCTCCAGAATGCGCTCAGGAGAATTACGGTAATTCATACCCTAATTTTTTCAAAAATAATACCACCAATGGTCCTTTATCAAACTGGGACTTTACAACAATTTGGCAACAGAATGCATCTTACCCAATTCTCAAGAATGAGGCTGCCTTTATCGATCCAGCAGTGCCCAATAATGGGGATGCAAATAATGATGGCATGCAAGACTCGTATCAAGCAAATGTAATCTCCCAGGTCGATCCAACTACTGGAAAATATGTTGTACTCGAATCAAGCTGTGCAGTAAGTTATAACGTCCAAGTCGGTGGAGAAGCGAGTGGCAACGGCAAGGACATCACTTATGATTATCCAGCTGGTCTAATTGGATTTACTACGTTCTGCGCACCAGGAACGACTGCCACTATAACGGAATATTTTTATGGTAGTTTTGATGTTTCTAAATTAGTAATGCGCAATTGGGACGGCGCAAACACTTACACGACGATTCCTGGCGCTACATTAAGCAATATAACCATTGCAGGTCAACCAGTGCTGAAAGTCGTTTACCAAGTTACTGATGGAGGAGCTCTAGATAATTTTCAACCAGCGAATGGTGTTATAAGGATGATAAGTGGTCCAGGAGTAAGTGCTATTCTGCCGCCCAATACTGGCACAGGAACTATTCAGATAAATAGTGCTCAAACTTTACTTGAATATTTCTCTGCAGCATTATCGATGTTTATTGTTGCAAAGATGATTCGAAGATATACTAAGTAGTGATGAGAGTTAAGAAGTATATTCCTTATGTGATGATCGCTATTGGATTTGGTCTAATCATAACTGGTGTAGCGATAGCATTTACGCAGCAAAAGCAAAACGAAAAAATTATAAAAATAGCTTCATCCGAGGGTATTACTTTACCGACAACTAAAAAACTGAGTGAAAGCGATTTTCAAAAATATACCGTCGCCGCTTCCTTACCACGATATATTTTTATACCATCGATTAATGTTAAAGCGATTGTGCAACCAGTTGGGCTGACAAAGAACAATCAAATTGATACGCCAAATTCAATCTATAATACAGGATGGTTTAACCAAAGTAGTAAGCCAGGTCAAGCCGGCGCAACGGTTATTGATGGCCACTTTGGTACATGGCAGACAAAGGGAATTTTTTCAGGTATCAGTGGCCTTAAACCAGGTACAATTGTACAAATACAAAGAGGTGATGGCACGAAATTAAATTATTCCGTTGTAAGCGTCAAAATCTATCCACTTGCTAATGTTGATATGAATGCGCTCTTAAATCCGGTGAATAGTAAAATTCCAGGACTGAATTTGATCACTTGTTCCGGCACAGTAAATAAGGGAACCTACCAGTACGATAAACGTGTCATTGTTTTCGCGCAGCTCGTAAAATAATCTACCAAAATATTGAGATTTAGTTGCTAAAAAAAGTTGCGACAACCTATCTTTGAGGCTATAATCATAAGCGTAAATAAAGAGTAAAAGGGCACCAAAAAAATACAATGAAAATTTTAATGCTGGGCTGGGAGCTACCACCTCACAATAGTGGGGGTTTGGGTGTTGCTTGCTATCAGCTTTGTGAAGCATTGTCTGTTAAAGATATAGATATTGAATTCGTGCTTCCATATAACGAGGTTCACTCCATTGACTTTATGAAAGTGCGGGCTGCGCTTTCGCACTCTGCCGGGAGTCTTCGTATAAGTGGTATTGCTTACGATAGTTTTAAGTATACTGATACGCAAGGTAATGAGCAGTGGCTTTCGATATTCGACCAACAAAAACTTTACGAGCAAGCAGCGGCACAGCTTACCGGCTATGAATCGTTTGATATTATTCATGCTCATGACTGGTTAACCTTTAAAGCGGGGGTACTCCTCAAGCAAAAAACAGGAAAGCCGCTAATTCTACACGTACACTCTGTTGAAAGTGATCGATCGGGTGGAAATTACGGCAATCCCTTGGCACGAGAAATAGAACAAGAATCTATGCTTATGGCAGATAAAATAGTTGCAGTCAGTCAGCATACTAAAAACATCATCATAGCCGACTATGCAATTCCAGCAGATAAAATAGAAGTGATTCATAATAGTATTGGCAAAATAGATGAAGTGAATTTGAGCGAACTCAATTCATACAAATACCTTGCAGCGCTCAAAAATCATGGGTATAAGGTCATATCTAGTATCGGTCGACTGACTATTCAAAAAAATCTGATTAACCTTTTGCATGCATTTAAGCTTGTTACTGATATAGAACCAAAAGCTATTCTACTTTTTGTAGGGAATGGCGAACAAGAGACGGAGCTTTTACTGCTCGCGGCTGAACTTGGCATTTCGAGAAATGTTATGTTTGCTGGGTTTCAAAGGGGGAAACGGTGGCGTGATGCATATACCATTGCTGATCTTTTTGTGATGCCATCTGTATCAGAGCCATTTGGCTTAACTCCTCTTGAAGCAGTTGCGCTCGGTGTTCCAGTTCTCATATCAAAACAATCGGGTGTTTCCGAAGTTTTGAAAAATGCACTTAAGGTAGATTTTTGGGATGTTAATGAAATGGCCAATCAGATGCTTGCAGTGCTACAAAACCAAAGTCTTAAAAACGAGCTCATAGTAAATGGAAGTAAAGAATATGAGTCAATGAATTGGTCCAAAGCTGCCAATCAACTAGAAGAAATTTACGCAAAAGCAGTTCGAGGAGTAAGCGGGTGACTAAGCGTGCCATAGTACTGTACTTACACGCGCACCAGCCGTTTCGAATAGGTCATTTTTCTACTTTTGACATCGGTGAAAATAAGAATTATTTTGATGAACCTAATGACATGCGAGCTAATAACCGCGCAGTATTAGACAAAGTGATTCAAAAATCTTACATTCCTACGAATCGAAAACTCTTAGAACTGATTCAACAGCACCCTGAGTTCAAAATCAGTTTATCCATCACTGGTACCCTTATTGAACAACTCGAGAAATGGTCACCGCTTACATTGGAAAGTTTTAAGGAGCTTGTTGCAACGGATAAAGTTGAAATAGTTGGTGAGACCTATCATCATTCACTCGCTTTCTTTTATTCACTCGCTGAATTTAATAATCAAGTACAAATGCACCGAGATAAAATCTGGGAAGTATTTGGAAAAAAACCGACAGTATTTAGAAATACGGAACTTAGTTATAACAATGATCTTGCCGTTTGGGCAGATCGTGCAGGTTATAAAGCAGTACTTGCGGAAGGATGGGATCCAATTTTGCAGTGGAGAAGCCCTAATTATGTTTATCGGCCTGTCGGAACACAAACGCTCAAATTGCTGCTCAAAAATTATAAATTGAGTGATGATATTGCTTTTCGCTTTGGTGATCAGAATTGGGAGTCTTGGCCGCTAACTGCAGATAAGTATGCTCACTGGCTTAATGCAATAGATAATGGTACAAACATAAATCTTTTTATGGACTACGAAACATTTGGTGAACATCAATGGAAGGAGAGTGGAATTTTTGATTTTCTCTCACATTTCCCTGGCGAGTGGCTTAAAAATGAAAATAATACTTTTATGACAGCGTCTGAAGCAGTTGATAGTTACGATGCGGTCGATACGATCGATACGCCCTATACTACAACCTGGGCCGACACTGAACGTGATCTTAGTGCATGGCTTGGTAACCCAATGCAGCAACAAGCAATAGAAGCCCTCTATGGATTATCTGAAAAAATACTTTCAAGTAATGACTGGGCGCTCATCGAAGACTGGCGTAAACTTCAAACGTCGGATCATTTTTATTATATGTGTACGAAGTGGTTTAATGATGGTGATATTCATGCGTACTTTAGTCCCTATGACAGCCCCTATATTGCTTTTATGAACTTTATGAACACTTGGCACGATCTTCGTTATAGATTAACCGAGAAAGGATTGGATACCTAAATGGCAAGACCGGTAATTCTCGGCAATGGTGCACTTACTGTAGGGATTAATGAATTTGGACTTGTTGATGATTTTTATTTTCCACATGTGGGGATGGATAACCTCACTACCTCTCGAAGTCAGAGCCATCTTCTCGGAGTGTGGTTAGATAATACTTTTTCATGGGTGAATGATGGATCCTGGAAGATATCAGTAGATTTTGAAGTTGACGCATTAATTGGCCACTGCGAGATGACGAACGAAACATTGGCTGTTAAGCTTTCGACGACAGATTTTGTAGATTCTGAGACGAATATTTTTTCCCGAATTATTGTTGTGCATAATCTCGCAAATCACGCACGTTCGATAAAACTTTTCACACATCAGGTATTTGAAATTTCCAATAATGGGCGAGCTGATACAGCACTGTATCATCCTGATAATCAGTACATCTTAGATTATCAAGGAAACTGTAATTTAGTTATTTCTGGCGAAACGGAAAGTGGAAAATCATTTGATCAATTTGCCGTAGGTAATTATAGAGTTGAAGGCAAGGAAGGTGTTTATAAGGACGCAGAAGATGGTTTGCTATCCAGTAATCCTGTCGAACATGGGGGAGTAGACTCAGTCTTGGGATTTACTTTATCAATTGCGGCTGGCGCAAAATCTGAAGTTCGATACTGGGTGGCTGCTGAGAAAAATCGTAAAGATGCTGAAGGCCTACATGAGAGTGCAAAAAAAGGTGGAATTGAAGAAAAATTAAAAACAACTAAACAATATTGGTTGAACTGGATGAAACCCGCCAGTATTGCTATTAATGCAAGTCCAAATAAATATAAGAATCAGATAAAGAAATCTTTAATGATAATAAAGGCACATATAGATAAAGATGGTGGGATCATCGCCTCCATAGATTCTTCCATTTATAACTATGGCAGAGACTATTACAGTTATGTGTGGCCAAGAGATGGTGCATTTGCTATATGGCCTCTTCTGCGGCTTGGTTTTACTGATGAAGCAAAGAAATTTCTGACCTTCTGTAAAGATGTTCTCACTGATGAGGGATATTTAATGCATAAATATCTTCCAGATAAAGCAATTGGCAGTACGTGGCATCCCCTCATACACGATGGTGTGAGCGAACTTGCAATTCAAGAAGATGAGACTGCCATTATCATATATATGATAAGTGAGTATTTTCGATATACGAAAGATGATATTTTTACCAAGGATATGTACGAAAAATTTGTTGTTCCTGCTGCCAATTTCTTAGCTAATTTTGTTGATACAGAAACGCAATTACCTCATGCGAGTTACGACCTTTGGGAGCAAAAATTCCTGACTTCAACTTATACAACGGCCGTAACTGCAAAAGCGCTTGACTGTGCTATTGTACTCTGTAACCAATTCGGAAAAAATGAATCAACTCCTTGGCAAAAAGCTCTAGATGGATTTAAAGCAAAGAGTGCTACTTTTTTTGATACTTCATCAAAAACATTCATCAAGGGTTTTTTACAAAATAAAACAACCGGAGTTATTGAGCCAGATACAACTCTCGATGTATCAAGCTTATACGGTGTCGTGCAATTCGGTTATTTCAATAATGATGAATACGATCGGATTTTTCATACCGCAAAAGTTTTAGAAGAAAGATTATTAGACGCATCTCCGTCAGGGGGTATGCCACGCTATGAGCATGATGATTATTTCTTAAATAAAAAAGATTTAATGGGTAACCCATGGATCGTTACGACTCTTTGGATGGCACAGTTTTATATAAAGAAAGGTGATAGAAAAAAAGCAGAGCACTATATTAACTGGTGTCTTGCAACGGCACTACCGAGCGGAGTATTTTCAGAACAGGTTGATGCGGTTTCAAAAGATGCTCTCTCGGTTACCCCTCTTGTGTGGAGCCATGCGGAGTTTGTTACAACTATCCTTTCACTACATAGTTAAGCGCGTTCACTGATACTGTAGACGGGTAAGTCGCCGTTTGTTAAAACTGCAGCCACACCCATAGAATAAACAAGTTGGCTGAGAACAGACAGGTGTTGTTTCTCTGCATCATCAGGATACATTTTTTGAGCGATTTCTTCGACCCTCCAAACATCGAAAGCAAAGACTTGTAAGCTATCACCCGTTGCTTGGCGCACAAGGCTTTGATCAACAGTGTGACCTTTGAAATTATTCATAATAATTGCCATCTCTTTATGGGTTCCGGTAAGTTCTTTTATAATTTTCGAGTTTTCTATAATCGAAGTAACAATAGCCGAACCAGAATAGTTTTCTTTATTCATTGAAGTTTCAAAGTTTTCAAAATTTTCAAAAATAGTAGAAATATTTTTTGTATCCACGCCGATGCTATCTAAAATTTCTTTAATTTCTTTTTTATATTCAATTGCAGTTGCGATAACCTCCGGAGCTTTATCAATAGCGCCACACCCTGAACCACCGTGATTGGCGCCTTCGGCACTGTGTGCTCCGAAATTAATCATATGTTCATTTAGAAAGCGAATACTATCCTCAAATGCCTCATGAAGTGATGTATCTTTTTCAACTCCTACGCCAACTAATGTTGCCATAGCCATAGTAGCGCCACCTCCGAAAACTTTCGGGCGCTTAAGTGATCGCTCCTTTTCTATTTGCCCGTGATATATTTTTTTAACACCTCGTCCATCGGGACACCCATCGTCATCTACTGGCTTGCCGGTCATGGGATGCATATCGATGCTGGTTAATATAGCTTCTGAATTAATGGCAAGTTCTGCGGCCGCAAGCGCATCAGGGCCTGCATCCGCCACTATTTTTTCATAAGCAGCATTGGGGTTTTTCCCGATGCCAAGTCCGTCTACTAATTTTGTTATTACGAAATCTTTCTCATTCATAGTGTTTCCTTGATCAATAGAGTAATTTAATTTCTTTTCGGTCATCGAGTATCCTTTTCTTAATTTCCACATTTGATACTATCCCTCAACCAGATGTATTACAAGGGGTTTTTAAAAAAACCTGTATAATAAAAGTATGGCGGAGCGATATGACAACAAAGGCGTGTCTAAGCTCATCGGAGCTTTACCACTTTCTTCGAGTCGCCAAAATGCAATTGATGAAACAACCGCTCAAGCGATTCAAGTTGAACTTGAGAAACGCGGCTCATCTATTCCTGAAGAAATACGTAAAAATACCAAACTCCTTCTTGATTTTATTCTTGAGACACTCGAAACGGTGCCAGAAAATCCTAATTATAAAGTAGTCTCAAGAGATGAATTACTGGGAATGCTAGGGCTTTCAGCTATTTTGGCATCCGGAATAACAATAGAACAACTGGGAAATGAAACATTAAATAGAGAAGCTTTGGCAGAAGCTTTAATTGATCAATTGAACACTATAAGCATAAAAGATATTGAAGATCTTAAAGAAAAATAAACCACAGTACACCTTCATTTATGTTATAATGCAATAATGTTAAAAATATTGCAACAAATTAATAAATACAATCTACCAACAATCAATGAACTATTAGTAATTATTTTTGTTTTTGCATTAGGGTTTTTAATACTTCGTCCTTCATACCAGTTTGATCATAGACATAACACCAAGCAAAGCAACCATGCTAATCATACTAAAGCTTTCCACATTCAAGCGACTAGATCAACCGTATCTTCATCCCCAAAAAGTATAGAAAAGGATAATTCTATTCCCCCAATTATTGGTGGGTTAGCACCAGTTATTAGCACCATTCCAACAAGTGAGCATGTAGTCTTTCTTGGAATTGATGACGGCGCCATTAAGCAGCAGTCTGACTTGAGCATGATGCAACAAAATAATATTAAGGCGTCTCTTTTTCTTGCTAATATTTTTATTAAAGATAATCCTCAGTTCTTTACTCAATTCCAGGCTGAGGGATCAGTGATTGAAGATCACACTGTGAATCATCCAATACCCTTTAATCAGCTAAGCTACTCTCAGCAAGTTAGTGAAATATGTGGGCAAGCAGATCTCGAGCAGCAAGAGTTTGGAAAACGACCGACATTATTTCGACCACCAGGTGGGGCTTATAATATAGACACCCAACGTGCCGCAGCAACGTGCGGTATGAAAGCTGTAGTGCTATGGATAGCTAAGGCAAATGGTGGCTCAATGCAGTATCAGGTAGGAAATAGTCTTCATCCTGGAGACATCGTACTGATGCACTTTCGTCCAGAGTTTCAAGCTGATATGCAGGCCTTCATTGATGCCCAAAATGCTGCTGGACTTCATACTGAGCTTCTTGAAAATTGGGTTCAGTAGTCTCGAAACTGGAATCATTTTTCGCTATACTAGCTAATAATGCTAGAAAAGTATTCGGACAAACAAATTGATATACTCACATTCGAGCACCACGAACACAAAATAATTACTAACTATCCTATGAATGAGTACGGGGTTGGGCTCGATCATATGGCCAAGGATGATCCATATTTGGCCTGCAAGTTACTCTATGGAATGCTTGTGAACTTTAAACATATGATGCCGGATATCGTAACTACAACGCAATTTGGAGGATACATAAAGTCTGAAATGGATGGAGATAGTATCGCCCGAAGTGCTTTTATGCGAAAACTCGAAAAAACAGTAGCAGCATCCCAAGCATTTAAGGCGGAAGGGATAGTAATCGGTTATTTTACTGATGATCAACGAACAAGGAAACCAAAACAAAATAGGGTTGCAATGCCAGACTATATCATTGACCTCATGGCCTCTTAAAAAATATTATGGTTGCTTTTTTTCTTCAAAAGCATAAGAATATAAGTAATTCAAAGATGAAAAAAAGGGAGGGTAAAAATGGAACCTAGTTCACCTTTGCAGCCAAACGGATCGCCGTTGCCAGCTGCGAGACGCATTGATGATGTACAGCCACCAAGGCCTTATTCGGCTGTTCCTCAACCCCAGCAGCCAGCACCACCCTCATCTCCACCCACAGACCCTGCGCAATCACCTTATTATCAAGAAACAGCGGCCCCTGTGCCAACACCACCCCAGCCAATAAACACTCAAGACTTTTTTCAACCTAGTCTTAATGTTCCTGTTGAGCCTACTCCTCCAGTTCAGCCAGCGGCTGTGTACACCCAACCAGTAACAACAATACCGTCACAGTCGCCGCCGGTCATGAATCAAGATCAAGGAAATGTAGCGCAAGAAACGATGGTAGCACAAACTCCAATTACTCCAATGGCGCCCATAGCGTCAAGCTTCGATAAAGTCAGCATTCCTGAGCCGTTAGATATGAAAAAAGGTAATAGCTCTGGCTTGATTAAGCGACTATTAATTGTGCTAGTAGGGCTGATATTTTTAGCGGGAATTGGTTTCGGCGCCTTCTACTTTATTAGTCATTTAAGTACTGGGCCTACAAAATTAAGTACGTCTGACCTCCATACGGTACAACAAAACGGTTTTTCTTATTCCGTTCCTAAGACATGGGTGAACGCGACAGACAAACTATCTGTGCTGAAAAATAACATCAGCTCTTCAGGTTTGGCAGATAGTATAACAATATATGCTGACAGCCTTCGTAAAACATCTGACGGAAAATATAATCCAAAATATGCATATTTATTTTCAGGCTCTAGTAATCAGGGCACATCTTACAGTGTTTCAGAATTTCAGAGTACGATTCTGAGCAGTCCTAAATTAAAAGAAACATTCCAACAGACACTAAGTAGCCAATTTAGTGCCGACACTTTAAAATCTTTTGCTGGTAGTATCTGTACACAGGTAAGCAATTTTAATTCTAGCTCTATTTTCAGCACTCCTACTAATTTTGAAATACTATTAACGTTAAATGGAGATTGTATCCTGAGTGCAACTGATGCCAAAAATTATGGTACTCCACAAATTCACATTGCTTTGGAAGTTGGTTTTACCGAAAATAATGTGGACTTACTCTCATTAGCAGCATTCAAACAGTCTTGGGACTTAAATCAAAATGTATATAATACAATGCTCTCGAGCTTTAAAGGAAATTAGTTATCATGGATGACAACAATACGCCGAATGAAATACAAGTGAAAAAAGAAGAAATAGGAAACGTGCCTTCTGCCCAAATACCAAAACCAGTTACTGAAGCACCGCATTCTGAAGAAGTGCAAGAAGTGCAAGCTCCTGTACCCCCATTAACGATTCCAACACCACAAAGCCAGCCAGTGGTCATACCTAATTCTCCTGTATCTGCAATTAATCTCTTATTGCAATGGCTTATGTATGCTTTCTATGGCTGGGCGTTGATTGCTTTTATCTATTTAACTTCTTCCACAGTATATTATTACCTGAATGGCAAAGACTCACAGAGCTATGGATCACTAGCTCTTTATGCAGTTGTAGCGGTAGTCATTTTGCTTGGTATTGCCGTGGTGTGTAACCTGTTTTATCAAAAGAATGAACCCCGAGCTAAAAAGGGTCCTGCTGCTGTAATAATGATTATTCATGCAGTTATTTTTGCACTTTTTGCAATCGGTGCACTCATTGAAGCTATTTTTGTTATCGTAGCATATTCCCTGAGTAGTAATGGAGAATCAAGTGCAGCGTGGGCAGGGGTTATTTCAGGAATAGTAGTATTTATTTTTTATTCTGCAACCTTTGTACGAACAATAAACCCTCCAAATTTAAAATGGATTAATAAAACCTATATGTGGGGAATGATTGGGGTAGCGATTTTGCTTTCTGTACTTGCAATCATCGGTCCTGCAACGAGAAGTTTTAAGAGTAAAAATGACCAGCTTATAGAAAATAACATTGGGAGTATTGTGTCAGAAATTGAAACTAAAACTACTACTGACGGTGCTCTCCCTAATTCATTAAGCTCTCTAAAATTGAGCGGTGATGCCTTGAAAATAGTTACTAATAATTTAGTTACCTATATACCTAATAGCTTGCAGAACTCGGACCAAAATAATTACTACTACGAACTATGCGCAGATTTTATATATGCATCCCCAGGTTACACTTCCTCGATAGGGAAAAACCAGAATGCCGACAACTCATCTAATTACGTGACATATCCGGATACCTATGCTCATCCATCCGGTCATTATTGTTACTTAATTTCTATTTTGAATAGCGGTTATTCACCAGTTTACAGTTCATCAAGCTCCACTACCACAAACTAGCAGTGTGCAGTTGAAACAACATCGGGCATGCCACTGGGGCGTGCCCGTTTCAGTTCATAAAAGTGTGAGCTTTGCGCAAGTGCGCTTATAGCGTCCCATAATTTTACTGATTCATCAATTTCAGGCAAATCCTGTAGAACTGGACCGAAAAATCCCTGTTTTTGGCCTTTGCTATTTTGGAAGATTATGGTTGGAACACCAATATCGTTTCCTACAACTGCAACAGCCTGATCAATCTTTTTCTGTAAGATCGGGTCCCACTTCTTGTTATCGGCTTCCTTTAGTAATGACGCAGGAAGTTTTTGTTCATTTAGAATTTCTTCAATAAGTGAATCAGTAAATTTTTCTTCCCCCAAGTGGTAGGAAATTCCAAAGCGCGTGTAGAGATCTATTAAAGATCCACCATGTTCGGTGGCGGCTTCGATAACTCGAATTACTCTATGCGCAGCATAATGTTCTTTAGTGTAAGGTGTATGTTTCGCTTCAGGCTCAAGTTCGTTATTTTTAAGTGTAAGGCTGAAAGGAACCCACTCTATGGTGATATCCCTTTTATTCGATACCTGTAATAACCAACGGCTTGTAATCCAACAAAATGGGCAACTCGGGTCAAAGTAAAATTCTATATTCATAAACTCAGTATACCACTATGATTCTTGACCTTCGACTGCACCTGATTTTACGTTTTTTGTTTTTTTACAAAATCTTTAACTGAATCAGAAACCTTCGCAAATGCGAGCGGCGCAAAAGCAAGTGCAGTAGTCGCAAGTGCCATTTTTCCTATCTCCTGTGTAATAGGTCTTTTGATGATTTCTAGCGATATAAATGCTGCCGTATCGAGAGCCGCAAAGCCGATTATAGATATTTTTTTCATTTGTTGTAAATATTCTTCATACTGAACATCAATAGGTTCCTTAATATTTTGTTCTGCTAGTTGTTCTGACATAATTCCTCTTAATTAAATATTAATTACCAATTTGAAGCGACCGGCATACCTTCTTGATAGCCTGAAGCTGACTGTACTCCGACAACAGCCTTATTTTGAAAATCTGCTATGGAATGTGCACCTGCATATGTACATGCACTTCGAACGCCAGCAACAATCTGGTCTACTATATCCTCAACCCCGGGGCGTTTAGCATCGATATAGAATTTAGAAGTACTAATACCTTCTTCGAATAGTTCTTTTTTAGCTCTTTCAAGTTCAAGCTCCGTGTGATTTCTATTTCTTACCGCACGTTGGGAGGCCATTCCAAAGCTTTCTTTAAATAGTCGCCCTGATTCATCCCTCATAACATCTGCTGCGCTTTCAAAAGTTCCCGCAAGCCATGAAGCAAACATGACGTTACTCGCACCTGCAGCAAGTGCAAGTGCAACGTCACGTGGAAAGCGTATGCCTCCGTCAGCCCACACGTGCCCTCCTAATTTTTTTGCCTCTTCGGAACATTCATATACTGCTGAAAACTGAGGTCTTCCGACTCCTGTCATCATACGAGTTGTACACATTGCACCAGGTCCAACCCCGACCTTAACAATCGAAGCACCAGCATTTATTAGATCGCGTGTCGCTTCACGAGTTACAACGTTACCTGCTACAATTGTAGTTTTTGGCGCTACTTTACGGCATGCTTTGACGGCCTCAATCATTTTTTGTTGGTGACCATGCGCCGTATCAAGTACTAAAATTTCAATACCGAGGTCTAGCATTTTTTTTGCCTTCGCGGCCACATCGCCGTTGATGCCAATTGCCGCCCCGACCCGCATACGATTTCTTGTATCTACATTTGGTCTATATATTTCGCTTCGAAGACATCCCTTAGCGGTGACGAGTCCTATGAGTTCTCCTTTTTTATTTATCACGGGCGCTGCAGATAACCTATTTTGCACTAAGAAAGAATGCATTTCTTCAATACTTTTACCTTCACGAATACTCAATATATTTTTGCTCATTACAAGTTCTAGTGCTGCAAAACGATCGTATTGATCGGCATCTTTTTCAGTAAATATACCGACAGGCTTTTTGTTATTATCTATTACTATAATGACACCGTGAGCACGTTTATGGATGAGATTAAGTGCTTCAGCAATAGTGCTCTCTGGGTTGAGGGTGATTGGAGTTTCAAAAATGGGATGGGCACCTCCAACTGAATCGACAATTGCTTTAACTATCTTAAGTGGCACATCCTGGGGGATGATTGCAATCCCACCTCTTCTTGCGATAGTTTCCGCCATTCTTTTTCCGGCAACTGCAGTCATGTTAGCTACAACTATAGGAATCGTGCCTACTCCATCAGGAGTTGACAAGTCTACATCAAATCGTGACTGTACGGATGTTTCCTGGGGGACCATGAAGACATCACTATAGGTCAGGTCATACGGAGGCATGACGGTATTTAGAAATTTCATAAACCCTCTTTTCTACAAGTTTAAATCTATGCCTGATTTGATTACTTGTCAATGTTTTTGAGGCAATATAACTTGTTGTTTTCTCAGGGTATCTGTAATTGTCCTTTTAGCAAATGCTTCACAGGCTGCCTTAGCATCAGCGTACATCATTTGCTCTGGGGGAGTTTTTTGGGTCCACGCACTTGGTCCACGAAGCGCTCCAACAATGCCAAGTTCTTTTGCTACCTGAAGATAGCGTATGGCATCAATAACGACTCCAGCGCTATTTTCTGAGTCTTGAACAGATAGTTTTATATCAATATCTACTGGTGCATCTCCAAAACCACGAAGACGAAGATTAAAATAGGCAACTTTATTATCTTTTAGATAGGGAAGATGAGTGCTTGGTCCAGCAAAAAGGCTATGCTCCGGCACGGGAATGCCGCGAATATCATTTTGTGCGCGGATGACATTCTCTTTTGATTTCTTCTTTGAAGCAAGACGGGACTGCACCATCATATTATTGAAGTCGGTGTTTCCGCCAATATTAAGTTGTTGGTGAAAATCGACAACAAATCCTCTATCGAAAGCCAATTCTTGTAGCACTTGGGAAAGGATACTTGCCCCAAGCGCGCTTCGCATATCATCTCCCACGATTGGTAATTTTGCATCAATAAATTTCTTTTCCCACTTTGGATTACTGGCAATAAAAACAGGGATACAATTCAAGAAGGCAACCTTTGCATCAATTGCAGCCTGCGCGTAAAATTCTGTTGCTTCCTGTGAACCAACCGGTAAATAATTGACGAGTATATCTGCACCTGATTCTTTGAGTACTTTCACAACGTCAACGGGTTTTTTATTGGCAAGACGGAAACCAAGTTCTTCGGGTTGGCTAAGCATGTAGTCGGATACCCCATCAAGGGTGTGACCCATTTGAACGATGGGTCCCGCGGGTACATCTTTATAAAAAACTCGAGCACAATTGGGTAGGGCAAATATAGCATCACCGATTGGTTTGCCAACTTTACGTATATCGACATCAAATGCTGCGACAACCTCAATGTCGGTTGGCGCGTACCCACCAATATCTTCAAACATTATTCCTGACACGGAATTGTTTTTATTTGCCTTATAATATGCAAAACCTTGATAGAGTGCAGAGAAACAGTTCCCGACTCCTATAACAGCGATTTTAATCTTTTTATTTGGTGATTTATTTACCATAGTAATTATGCTTATTCTAACACATTTTTTTAAAATGGCTGTTCTTTGAGTCCTATGAGCCAGCCAATAAAGGTTGAAATAGGATGAAGAATAAACCAAACAATACCTATCATGACTATTTGCCCAAAGGATAATTCAACAAAGATTTGACACGCTAAAAGACCCCCGATAATATAGTCAATTTGATCAAACGGAAACCATGTTTTTCCCGACTTAATACTAAATTGTCTTTTAAAGAAACTCTTTATTGCATCACCAATGAGCGCCCCTCCACCAAGAGCAGCTCCTGCAACAATCGGATTAATAGAGTTATAGGGAATTGATCCGGAAATGCTGTGAATCCAAGCACTATGGTGAAACCCTATCACCTGAAGCCAAAATACAAGTATGCCCATCACAATACCTGCGATAAAGCCGCGAACAGTTTTATGATTCCCGGTTATTCTTTTGCCTCGAAAATGCTTGCCACCGTCAATCGGTATCGCGAGCCAATCACTCCCAGGAATTTTATTTGCAAAGACGGGTGCAGCATTAGCGAGACCGGCGGGTAAAAAGAACCATAAAGCAAAAAGAATATCTTTCATTTAATTTGAAGTGAAATTATTTTTCATGTTGCGCTACGGTCATTACTACTTTAACCAACCGCTGAATAGCAGTAAGTGTACTTATGATAGCTATTATAGCAATAGTTTGTGCTGGTACATTAAACAGTAATCCTAGAACAAGAATAAACATTCTTATTTCAAATCTCATAAGTCCATCAGCAAACATTTTGTTCTTTATTTGAGCTGAAATGTTTGTGTCATTTAGTGCAGATTCACCTTTTGCTTTGATATAGCTGATGCAAAGCGAACTCCCAACAGCGATAACCGCCCAGACTGCATAACCACTATAGTTATGGTGAATACACCAATAAGCAAGTGAGGCATAAAGTATCACTTCTTTCATCCGATCAGTTGAAGCATCCAGTACCATCCCCGCTAAACTTTCTTTCCCCTGCAGCCTGGCAAGTTCACCATCAAGCGTATCAAAAAGACCAAAAATGATGAGCGTAACAGCAGCAGCAGTAAGTTGACTTTGAACGATGAAGTAGGCAATCAACAAATGCATTAAAAGTCCTACAATTGTCACCATATTCGGTGTAACTTTTCCTCTTGAAATAAGGTGGGTAGCGAGAGCTATTTTTTTCATTACGCTACGTACTTGTTTTCGTATGGGGTCAATTATTTCGTTTATCATGGGAGATGCCTTAGTAGTGAGACTATTTTTGGTTGCCAATAATTTCTGCCAATCATAGTTTCAACTTTTGAATTAAATTTATTTGCTTGAATTGCGATGGAATAAAGACCCGATTTATTTGCTCCCCATATATCCTGGAGTGGTCGATCTCCTACCATTGCTATATTTTCAGGCTTTAGCTTGGCATGTGCAAGTACTTTTTTATAGAACGCTTTTTGTGGTTTCTTAATGCCTTCCTGTACCGTCACAATTCCATTTACGCGCAGCTTTTTGCCTATGACATTCAGGGATCGCTTCGTATTTGAAGCAAGGATAATGGTAGAGATACCCGCTTCGTGAATCTTTTTCGTTAATACATCTGCATACGTGGCGTCAATATCCATATGACCATGATCAATCAGCGTTCCATCTACATCAAAAGCCATAGCTTTAATGCCCATTTCTGCCAACAGTTTGTAGTTAATATCCATAACTGAAGTTGCAATAAAATCAGGACGAAAACCGTTACTTTTATTTTTTTTAGTAGCTTGCATCTGTAGTCTTAGTATACCTAATTAATGCACAAACAAGTAGCCAGAGGCGTATTAAAGCATAAGCCTGTTGCTAAATTTACTATATTTTTTTAATTTAAAAAGTGTAAAGTCAAAAGTGTACCCTAAATATTAAAAGGAGAAAATATGAGTTCAGTAAATGATTGGTTAGCACTCGGTACAGTCGGAATGACTGCCGGAAGTGTTATCCTTGCTTTAATTGGCGTAACCATGCGTAAAGAAGATCGACACCATGTCTATCTTGCAATGGCGATTACCCTTATAGCAGCAACAGCATATTATGCAATGCTACATAATGTAGGAGATATTATGGTGGGCGGAGTAACAGTGCAGTTAGCTCGTTATATCGACTGGGTTGTAACAACACCACTTCTACTTATAAGCTTAATTTCTATTGCATTACCTTCGGGTAAATCAAAAAATAAAATGAGCTTGATTTGGGCAGTGGTTGGACTTGATGTATACATGATTATCACTGGTGTGATCGCATCACTCGTTAATAACGACACTCGCTGGTACTGGTACGCATTTAGCTGCGTAGCACTGCTCGGTGTTGTTTACATGCTGTATGGAACAATTATGAACGAATCCAAAAAGGTTGCTGGTAAGAAAATATCACAGCTCTACACATATGTAGCGCTTTACCTATCAGTCCTTTGGGTTGCTTACCCAGTTGTATGGTATCTATCAGGCGTTGGTGCAAATAAAATTAGTTTTGCATCTGAAAACTATGCCTATGCTGTTCTTGATTTACTCGCAAAGGTTGGGTTTGGAATAGTGGTACTTGTATCAGTAAGCCGACTTGCCGCGTCTGCTAAGCCAAGAGCTGGCGAAAGCACTGTTGAAGCAGCGTCTAAGTAATTTAAATAATTAATTTTAGGTACAAAAAGGAGCCCAGATGAGGGCTCCTTACTTTTTGGGTTATAATAGAACTATATAGATTGGATAAAAATGAAAATAGCAATTATTGGGGCAAGTGGGTATATCGGGTCTAATCTAATCAAACGATTATTGATCGATAACTCAAGGGATAAAATTGTAGCAGTATCAACACATGCAACGGGCATTGCTCTTGAAGACGATCGGCTAGAAAAAGTTGATTGCGATATTTTAACAAGTACAGATGTTCAAAAAATACTCCAGGGGTGTGATGTAGTTTATTATTTAATTCATATGATGGCACAAAATAAGATGGATTTCGTCAAAGCTGAAGCAATAGCTGCGCACCATTTTGTACAAGCAGCGAATGCGGCGCAAGTAAAAAGAATTATCTATCTAGGAGGACTCGGAAACGATCAAGATCATTTATCTCGACATTTAGCGAGTCGTCACCACACAGGGGAAATCTTACGTTCAGGCAGTGCACAGGTTATTGAATTTAGAGCTTCAATGGTAATAGGGGATGGAAGTATTTCTTATGACATCATCAAAAGGCTCGTGCATAAACTGCCAATCTTGACGATTCCCAAATGGTCTAAAACTATGACGCAGCCCATTGGACTTTCTGATACCTTAGACTATCTACTAGCCGCGAAAAGTGTGCCACTAGATCATTCTGAAATTGTCGAAATTGGTGGGCCAGAGCAAATGAGCTATCGTAATTTAATGGAACGGTATGCGAAATGGGAACACAAAAAGGCAGTGTTTATCTATTTGCCTATTATTCCAGTTGGCATTTCTGCCTGGTGGCTTAATTTATTTACTCCGAAAAAACATGCCAAGGTAGGGAGGGTTATGGTTGAATCTCTTGTTAATCCAATGGTCGTAACCACAAAAAGAGCAACCGAGCTTTTTCCACAGATAAAGCCCAAGTTGCTCGAAGATGTTTTTGTATAGGAGGATTGTTACTTACTTACAAAAGTAAGTGCATAGCCAACTCGCCCAGCACGCCCAGCACGACCGATGCGGTGTGTGTAGTCATCATACGTGTTTGGAGTCGAGTAATTAATTACGTGCGTAATATCGGCAACGTCAATTCCACGCGCCGCAACATCAGTCGCAACAAGGAAATTAATTTCATTGCTTTTGAAGCGTCGTAACGCTTTCGCTCGTTGTCCTTGTGATTTATCACCATGAAGTGCGTCAACTTTGAAGCCACGGCTTTGTAATTCCATGCCAAGTTTTTCAACTCCGCGCTTGGTTTCATCAAAGATAATCGCTTTTTCAACGCCAGCTGTTATAAGCACGTCGTGTAATTTGTCTAATTTTTCGGATGAGTGACCATAGAAGACGACGTCTTGATGAACGTTATCACTGTTTTCACTAGTACGAACTGAGATTGTCACTGGGTTTCTTAAAAAGGAACCAATAAGTTGTTGGATCTTAGGATCAAGCGTTGCAGAGAAGAACAAACATTGTCTCTCTTCATTTGTTTCCGCAAGAATGAAACGAATATCGTTAATGAACCCCATATCGAGCATTCGATCGACTTCATCAAGAACAACGATACTAAATTGAGCAAGATTTAATGAACCACGTTCAACGTGATCTTTGATTCGGCCTGGTGTACCAATGACAACATTTGGACGATCTCTAAGATCTCGAAGTTGCGGGCCCATAGCTGCTCCACCAATAAGGAGGGCGCCGCTGAGTCCACTGGTTTTTGCAAATGAGCGACATTCTTGTTCAATCTGCTCAGCAAGTTCCCGTGTTGGTGCTATTACAATCGCTCTTTTAGACTTGTCGTTTAGCATGGTGTTGAGCATAGGGAGGGCAAAAGCAGCTGTTTTACCAGTACCTGTATTTGCAATGCCAACTATGTCTTTACCTTCAAGTGCAGGAGGAATCGCTTGATCCTGAATTGAAGAAGGGGTAACGTAGCCTTTTTCATCGATGTTCTTCTTCAAAAGTGCATGAAGATTGAAATCGCTAAAAGTGTGTGTTGGAACATACTGTTCAGCTTCTACGGGCTTAGCTGCTTTAATAAATTTTGAATGGTGAATGTTTTGCTTTAAACCTTTTCGGCTATTTGAGCGTCCACCACCATATCGTGTGCCACCAAATGATGCTGATCCGCCAGATGAGCGAGATGAGCCACTTCGTGGTCTTGAAAAACGTGAGTTATTTGAATACATAAAAAAAGAATCCTTTTTGTAGTTAGTTTGATACTTGATTGCAGTCAATGAAATCGAGTACCAAGCGACCTAACCCGGATTCATTAGAAACAATTAAATAAATAGTAGCATAATTATGAGAATTGGTCAAGCATATAAAGTATTGAAATAAGCATTAGAATGTTACAATTTTATTGAGATTTTAAATACTATGGCGAAACAATCCAGAACAAGAAAAACGATAAACCAGACCGAGAAACGTATTGTTAAGACTGAGAAAAAAGCACGTATTCTTACCAAAAGCTATTTTAATTACAAACGCTTTAATCGTTTCTTGAGAATATTAGGCCCAGGAGTAGTTACTGGGGCAGCTGATGACGACCCATCTGGCATTGCCACTTATTCACAGGCGGGCGCCATGTATGGCTTTGGTCTTCTGTGGGCAATGCCATTCATGTTTCCTCTTCTTCTTGCAGTACAGGAATCTTGTTCTCGGATAGGTGCCGTCACTGGAAAAGGACTCGCTGCAGTCATTCGTGATAATTACAGTCGTAAACTGCTTCTAGGATCAGTTTTGATTGTTTTTGTTGCAAATACCATTAATATTGGCGCAGATCTCGGCGCCATGGCAGCGACGATGCAACTCTTTTTCCATATTAATTTTGCGATGCTCACAATTACTTTTGCTGCACTAATACTTTTACTCGAAATTTTTGTTAAGTACAGAACATATACCAAAATTTTGAAATGGCTCGCCCTCATGCTGCTTGCATATCCTTTGACGGCAATTTTAGTTGGGCAAAATTGGGCTCAAGTGTTTCACGCCACTGTCCATCCGAATCTTCATCTTAATAAAGATATGTTGTATATATTGGTGGGAATTCTTGGCACTACAATTTCTCCTTATCTTTTTTTCTGGGATACATCTGAGATTGTTGAGGATGAGAAAATGACTCACCGGCTTGGCGAAAAAGGTCTTAATGAACCGAAGCTCACTAAACATTTTCTTAGAAGTGTCAGAGTTGATAATTTTACCGGGATGCTAATAGCTGCACTTGGAGCTTGGTTTATTGTTTTAACGTGCGCATCGGTACTTAATTTTCATGGAGTAACTCAGATTAACTCAGCAGCAGACGCTGCAAATGCCCTGCAACCGCTTGTTAAAAATTTTCCTCATTCTGGACTTATAGCTAAAATTATATTTTCAACCGGAATCATTGGGCTCGGACTTTTAGCGGTACCAGTTCTGGCGGGCTCGTCCGGATATGCGCTCAGTGAAACATTTCGAATGAATGAAGGTTTGCATAAGAAATACAAGAAAGCCAAAGGCTTTTACGTTTTTATTATTATCGCAACACTGGCAGGACTTGGTATTAATTTTATTGGAATCAATCCCATTAAAGCGCTAGTTTTTGCAGCAGTATTTAATGGAGTTGCCGCAGTACCGCTACTGTTTCTTATTGCACGAGTCGGTAATAACCCGGATATAATGGGGGAACATAAGAACGGAGTCCTTTCCAATATTTTTGTTATGCTCGCTTTTCTTGTAATGCTCGCAGCAGTTGCATATATGTTAATCACTTTATTTTAAAATTCGTTGTCGTGTGAAAATCGTAACTCAGAATTTGTTTTTTGTAATCACTTAACTTTTTAAAAATGCTCCGTTTACTGTATTATTAAGAGTAAATGTTTGGCAAAGAATTCATAAAAAGATATAAGACCCTCAGTGCTGTTGTAGTAATCCTTGCGCTTGGGCTTATTCTTTACGCCGTTAAACTTCGAACAATTGCTGACATAGCGTTTACTTGTATGGGTATTTACGTTGTTGTTCCTATGGCAAAGGAGATGCTCGCGTCAATCAAGGAAAAAGAATATGGTCTTGATCTTTTGGCGCTTACGGCAATAGTTGCCTCACTTTTAATGGGTGAGTTTTTAGCGGCCATAGTTGTTGTCCTGATGATTACTGGTGGTGAAGCGCTGGAAGATTTTGCACAAGAAAAAGCAAAAAAAGAATTGAATGAACTACTCAAGCGTGCACCAAAAGTAGCGCACAAAAAAATAGGATCAACGTTTAAAACTGTTGCAGTCGACGTAATTAAAAAAAATGACATATTACTGGTCAAGCCGGGCGAAGTAATTCCGGTAGATGCAATTATTGTTAAAGGTGTTACATCGCTTGATGAATCTGCGCTTACCGGAGAAAGTCTTCCCGTTGATAAAAAAGTTGGTGATAAGCTACTTAGTGGAGCAATCAACCAACAATCTTCAATTGAAGTACGAGCGCTGAATACCTCTCACGACAGTCAATATGAACAGATTATAAAGCTTGTTTCAGAAGCAGCATCAAGTCGATCCCCAATGGTACGTTTAGCGGATCGCTACAGCGTTCAATTTACTGCTGTTGCTTTTACGCTTTCAGCAATTGCGTGGATAGTGAGCGGCCATCCCTTAAGAGCACTTGAAGTATTAGTCGTGGCAACGCCATGCCCTTTGCTAATAGCTACACCCGCTGCTATTGTCTCTGGAATGAGTCGGGCAGCCTCACAAGGAATTATCGTCAAGAACGGGGCAGCACTTGAAGCACTTGCAGAACTTAAAGGTATTGCGTTTGATAAAACCGGTACTCTCACCAAAGGAGTTCCCGAAGTTAATCGCATTATTACTCATGGCAAAAATGTTACTCAGGAACAAGTACTTGGGTATGCAGCTGCAGTAGAATCACATTCAACTCACTCATTGGCGCGCGCAATTTTGCACGAAGCAAAAATTAGGAGCTTGAAAGTTGTCGCAGCTGTTAAGGCAAGTGAAACAATTGGAAGTGGTGTTCGAGCTGAAGTTTTGTCTAAAAAAATTCTTGCAGGTAAATTAGATTTTCTTAAGGATGCAGGAGTTAAGGTACCGACTAGTAAAGAACTTGGAAAAGCGCTTGAGGAAACGGCACTATTTGTTGCGGTGGATGGGGTGTATATTGGTGCAGTCACTTTCTTAGACGTGCTTCGACCTGAAACGATTGGAACTATCAAGCGATTAAAACATGAATTTCAGCTTAAGACCATGATGCTTACGGGAGATCGAAAAGTTGTTGCGGAACGAATTGCAAAAGAAGTCGGTATTTTAAAAGTTGAAGCAGAATGCCTGCCAGCTGATAAGCTCAATCATCTTGCGTTATTTAGAAAGAATTATGCTCCACTTGCATTCGTAGGGGACGGGATTAATGATGCACCTTCTTTATCTGCTGCAGACGTTGGTATTGCTCTTGGAGCAAAGGGTTCAACTGCCGCAAGTGAAAGTGCCGACGTAGTTATTATGCTGGAAGACTTTTCAAAAGTTGCTGACAGTATACACATTGGTAAGCGAGCGGTAAAGATTGCGAAACAAAGTATTTTCGTAGGAATTGGACTCAGTATTGGGCTTATGATATTTTGTGGTATTACAGGAGCAGTTAAGCCCGTCTATGGTGCACTTTTGCAGGAACTTGTTGATATTATTGTAATATTGAACGCACTTCGTGCTCATCAAAATAGATAATTTAGCTACGGTTGAATGATGCTTTACAGACCTGGCATTTTTCTTCTTTTTCTTCAGAAGTGAGCCACGTTCTCAGAGCTTTTTTGTAGCCCATAATGTCTGCGTAAGCTATGAGATCGGCCATTGATCTTATAAAAGAGGCAATAGGCCCGGTAAAAACAAAGTTTCGATATTGAAATACTGCCCATTTTTTTCCGGCTGGTATTGCCGTTGCTGGTACGAGTGGCTTGTAAGGTGGGCGTCTTTTTGTGCCTCTCAACTGTCTTTTAAGATCCTTAAATACAAATGCGGCATTATCGACTGCAGTTAAGCCAAGACCACTGTAGGGGGTGTCGGCATTATCTCCGATAACGTATACTGCATCGTCAACCATCAGATGCTGATTGACGATAACTTTGCCTCTAGGGTTAAAAGAGAATTGGGCTTCATTTTTTTTATAGAAGGGATTATTTGTTACCCCTGCCGTCCAAATGACAGTTGAGGTAGGTATCTGCGCACCATTCACTTGAAGATATTCAGGTGTCTGAAGTTCAACTTTTTGATTGAGCATTACTTTCACCTTAAGCTTCCGAAGTCGTTGTAATGTTTTTTTTGAAGCTTTCTCGTTACTTATTGGCAATACTCTTTTCTGGGCTTCTATGAGATTAATTTTTAGTTTGGATGATGGAAGTTTGTGTTTTTTTGCGATTATTTTAATATACGAAGTAAGTGCTGCTGCCAGTTCGACTCCTGTCGGCCCAGCTCCAATAACGTTATATGATTTATCGAGTGTTTTATCTTCAATCAATTCTCGATGTAGGTGGGCTCTAAAATGATGCAGCTCTGAAGTCGTTTTGATACTATATGAAAACTGATCAATCCCAGGTATACCAAAATACGAAGTGACCATACCGAGCGCAAGCACGGCGTAGTCATAATGGAATTTCATACCATCTTTTGTACTAATAACTTTCTTGGCTCTGTCGATATGCGTAATTGTTTCTTTTACGAAATTAATATGAGGATTGTCTGAAAGAATTTCACTTAAAGGAATGATTGCCTCGTGTTCTTTATTACCAGTAGCAGCTCGGTATAGTGCTGCACTATAGCGAAATGTTGTTATATCCGAAATGAGTGTTACTTTTAATGTTTCGTGAGGATATTTTTTTAATTCACGAACCAGTTTCATCCCAGCCCAACCACTGCCGACAATAATGAGATGTTTTTGCTTCATATCCAAATAATTGTAACAACAAACTTTATATTGCGCTTGTGTTTTTTTCAGGTTACTCTATAGGGAATGGAAAACCTAGAAACACAAATAAAGAATCTTGTTAAAGGCGAGGTTGATACCTCAGAAGCGACACGAGAATTTTATAGTCATGACGCAAGTATGTTCGAACTAAAGCCTGATGTTGTAGTGTTTCCTAAAGATAGTGAAGATATCCAAAAAGTGGTTCGGTATGTAGCAGACAACAAAAAACAAAATCCTCACTTGTCCATTGTTGCGAGAAGTGCTGGTACCTGTATGTCTGGTGGCACTGTTGGTGAATCAATAATTCTTGATGTGTCAAAACACATGAATAAATTCTTGAATGGTTCAAAAGATGAAGCAACAGCAGAGCCAGGAATGTATTATAGGGATTTTGAAAAAGCCACGCTTGAGTATGACGCAATTATGCCAAGTTATCCAGCATCGCGCGAACTATGTGCAATCGGTGGTATGGTCGCAAATAATGCCGGAGGAGAAAAATCCCTAGAATTCGGCAAGACCGAGAAATTCGTAAAAGTATTACGAGTGATATTTGCTGATGGAAAAGAGTACGAAGTGAAGCCGCTGAACAAAGCTGAACTTGATAAAAAGATAGCTCAAAATGACTACGAGGGACTTATTTATAAGAAAGTATTTGATCTTGTAGAAAATAATTATGATCAAATCAAGGCTGCTAAACCTCATGTAAGTAAAGATTCAATGGGGTATCATCTATGGAATATTTGGGATAGGCAAACAGGAATCTTTGATTTAACGCAGGCTATAGTGGGCTCACAGGGAACACTTGGCCTAGTGACTAAAATAACCTTCCGCCTAGTGCCTGCTCCTAAAAATTCTGGAACACTAGTCATTTTTCTTCGCAAGACTGAGGATCTCGGCATGCTAATCAACAAGGTGCTAGAACATAAGCCCGCAACTTTTGAGGGTTTCGATAACTACACGTTGATGCTTAGCTTCAAACTCTTTCCTTATTTTCACAAGTCACTGGGCTGGCTTGGCATGGCAAAACTTGGCATTAAACTAATACCTGACGCGCTTAAACTATTTCGAGGAATACCAAAAATGGTGTTACTAGTAGAATTCAATAGTCCAACTGCTGAGGAAACGAAGCAAAAAGTAATCCAGCTTCGTAAAGACCTACAAGAGTTCAAACATGAAGCACTGTTTGAAAACGACGAAACTGAGGCCAAAGCAAAAAAATTCTGGATTATGCGAAGAGAAAGTTTTCAATTACTAAGAAGCAAAGTGAAAGACAAGCATACTGCTCCTTTTATGGATGATATGATAGTGCCACCAGCGGTCTTACCTGAATTTCTTCCTGAAATTAGGGAAGTTATTAATAAATATAAATTACTTGCTACAATTGCCGGTCATATGGGTGATGGTAATTTTCATATTATCCCACTCATGAAAATAGAAGACCCTAAAGAAAAGGCTAAGCTTGAGCCTGCAATGAAAGAGATTACATCTATTGTATTGAAATATGGCGGTAGTTTGAGTGGTGAGCATAATGACGGCATGATCCGTGGTCCTTGGCTTGAAGCAATGCATGGCCCTGAGACGTTTGCCCATTTTAAGGAGTTAAAACACATCTTTGATCCTGAAAATATCTTTAATCCTCATAAAAAAACTGATGCAAATTGGGAATTTAGTATGGCGCATCTTCGGGAACATTTCTAGAGTTTGCTATACTTATTTTTATGAAAGAAAAAGTACTGCAACAATGTAAAAAAATAGACAAGTATCTTCCGTATGGGATTTGGACAATAAGTACGTTATCAGTGTTTGGAAGTCTTTATTTCTCCGAGATTATGCATTTAGCCCCGTGTAAACTTTGCTGGTGGCAACGAATTTGTATGTACCCGATTGCCGTTATTATGTCGGTCGCTATTCTTAAAAAAGACAAAAAGGCTTTTATGTATGTCTTGCCCCTCAGTATCTTTGGCTCATTGCTTGCTTTTTACCACACACTTTTGCAAGCTGGGATCATAAAAGAGACACTCATTAGTTGTACTATTGATGGTGCTGTTTCCTGTGCAAATAAACAGATCAATTGGTTTGGTTTTATGACTATCCCTTTCATGTCGATGGTTGCGTTTTTAGGAATAACTGCCTTCTGTGGAATATGGTATTACAACCAAAAAACCACATCTACAAAACCTACTAAGAAGTAGGTTTTTCAATTGCTGAAATAAGCTGTTTTTGCTTGGTGATGTAATCGAGGTATTCCTGAATCGTCGTGATGATGACTATCATAATAACGGGGCCAATGACGATGCCGAGGAATCCGAACATCTTAAGGCCTGCAAAAACAGAAAGTATAGTAAGAGCAGGATCTAAGCGTGCAGTTTTTGGCACCAGCTGAGGCCGCAGCACGTTATCTATATTAGTAACAATAATTATGTGTCCGAGAATTAATAGTAAACCTTCCCAGATATGGCCTGATAGTAAAAATATAAAGCCGACCGGTAAAACAATTATTCCTCCACCTAGGGGAATTATGGAAAGAAAAGTAATTAACACTAACCAAAAGAAGAAATAGTGTATTCCAGCTACATATAAAAGGGTGCTATCAACAAGTCCTTGCAGGAATGCAATAATGAATTGGCCCTTAACCATTGCTTTGGTCATGGCTGAAATTCTAGAAAGATAAAGATTGGCCGCACGAGTACCAAGCGGATTAATTTTCTTTAGAACTGAAATAATTGTTGCTTGATTTTTTAGCAATGAAATGAAGATGAATATAAATATAATAAATTGTGAAAAAATTGCTGTAAATCCACCTGCAATTGACAATATATAATTAAGCCCCGCCTTGGTTATTGTTGCTACATATGTTTTTGCCCAGGAAGAAACTGAATCTATACTAATGGTGGTGTTACTCATTCCAGGTACATGGTGAATGGTCGCATTGAGAGAACTAATAAGATTGGCTATTGTTTGATGGTTGGCAACCGTTACTGAATTACCCTTAATGCTCGTAATAAAACTGGCAGCTTCTTGGGCGGTTATAAAAAGTAAAAGACTAAGTGGTAAAAGTATCGTAACAGTAGCAAAAAGAATTGTGAGAGCTATGGATAATCCAGAATTACCCTTTGTTTTTTTTAGAAACCATTTGTAGCTTGGATTGTATAAAAAAGCGAGCAAGGCAGAGAAGGCTATAATAATGAAATAACTTCGTAAAAAATACGTGGCAAAAAGTAATGCGGCGACAACAGTAAGGAGTAGAGTTCTTTTTTGGTTATTCATATAGATAGAATAACAGCAGATCTCTAAACATCAAAAGAGCTTGACCATATAAATAAATGGGCATACAGTGAAAATATACTAATTAAAGGAGTATAGATATGGCAAGCAAACAGGTATACGTCTTCGAAGAAGATGATAAAAATGTATGGTGGATGTTCGTACTGGCTGGATTGGTATCGGTGGTGTTTGGATTTGTAGCGGTTATTTGGCCGCATGTAACAGTTGGAGTTTTAGCACTTCTTCTGGCGGTATTTATCGGTATTAATGGCGTAGTTGATCTATCTCGATCAATGAGAAAAATGGTTCATAGCGCTTTTGCGGGAATGCTTCGAGCACTGCTTGGGCTACTAGAAGTTGGAGTCTCAGTATATCTGCTTCGACACATTGGCAGTGGCCTTGCGATTGCGACTTTAGCGCTCTTTATTGCAATTAGTTTTGTAACAAGAGGTGTTGTCGGGATTGTACTAGCATATGACGCTAAAGTGTCTGATAGCGTGCGGATGTATCATTTCGTAACTGGTGGGCTTGCTGTTCTAGCTGGCCTCGTTGTTGCATGGTATCCTGGCCCAGCAACGTTAACATGGGTATGGGTAGTTGGTTTCTTTGCACTCGTGAGCGGTGCAATGGAAATAGCACTTGGTTTCATGGCAAAAGAAGCGCTTGAATCGAAATAAGTTAAATTAAAAATAAATAAAGAAGACCATCTACGTAATTAGATGGTCTTTTCTTTTTAATTTATTTCAATATACTTATGCTTAAGACTAATTTAAAAAAAGGATTTTTATTGTGGCAAAAAAAACTAATAGACGTAACGGTATAAAATTAACAAAAAACAACAGTGTTCTTATAATTGGGCTTGTTTTTGCAGTTTTATATATGTGGAACGTAGGTTTGGTCGTTAAAATGGGTCTTCAGAATCTCCATTTCGAAAACTACGATTTCTTATTTTTTGTTTCACTAGTAATGCTTCTGTATGCATATTATAAATGTAAAGAAACGGGAGATAGATTATTGTTAACGATGGGATTTACAGTTCTTTTTTCAGGCTTATTCGTTCAATTTATGCTCTCGTAATTAAAATTTAAAGCTAAGGGAAGTATCTATATTATGGGCAAGATATCTAACAACACTAACAACAATAAAGGTTTCACACTCGTTGAAGTTCTACTACTAATAGTAGTACTCATTCTGGTAGGAGGACTCGGCTACTTAGGCTACAAACAAGTAAACAAGAAGTCTTCGACAAGTACTTCATCAACCGCAACAACCACTAAAACTACTGCAGTTGATCCATACGCTGGATGGAAAACGGGAACGCTAAAGTACGAAAAATTATCTTACAAATATCCTTCAAACTGGACCTTAACGGACAATTCTAAACCATACTCCTCTTCTCCAGATAATCCATACAGTTGCCTAAAACCAGGGTGGGACTTGATTACACTTACTAGTCCATATGGATCAACGGTTACTATGGGAGGCCCCAAGTTATCATGCGGGGGCGGTGGTGTTGTAAGCGGACAGCTTAGCTTATCTGGTCATGAGTCTATAAAATTTGCCGGATCGGACATCTTCATAGTTTACCCATATGATAATGACATCACTGGTAACACAACAACGAGTGTAACTACGGCTATTCTCTCCGACACCGCAACGCCAACGAGTTCCGATCTATTTTATAGAGGCGGCGTCGCAACAAAAAACATTTCTAACGCCAACGCCTTCGAACCCAGTGTGCCAGTTTACTACAATTACGCATATTACAATGCCAATGACAATTCTTACGCTGCAATGCAGGCTGATCCAGATTTAGCATTAGCTAAGAAAATCTTTGAATCTACTAGTTACTAAAATACACTCGTAGGGATTTTGAATTAATTACTAGTAAGTATAAAATAGTAATGGAAGCTATATGCATCCAATTAAACCGGGTGAAACATCCCGGTTTTATGTTTGCTTAAATTATTGCTTACGCTAAAGATGCTTTATACTAATATGCATGAATAGTGTGATCTTATTGGTGGTGTTTCTAGTTTTTGGGATTGGTTTTCTAGTATATTTTTTAAATCAGAAATTTAATAGTTTGAGTGGAGATGCAACATCTGAATATTTGAAAAAAGATTTGTTGTCTCTCTCGGACAATTTGGAAAAATTAAAAGATAGTCTCAACCTCACTGTAAATGATCGCTTAGATAAAAATAATGAGATGATGCGAGACAGCATTCAAAAACAGTTTTCACAGAGTTCAAAAATTATTGCAGAAGTTAACCAGCGCTTAACTAAGCTTGATGAGACAAACAAACGAGTAGTAGATGTAGCTGATGAGCTCAAAATGCTACAAAATATTTTACAGAATCCAAAACAACGTGGTGGCCTAGGTGAATACTATTTAGAAAATGTGCTGGCAAATGTTTTATCTCCTAGTGGGTATGAAACCCAGTATAAATTTAAAGACGGAGAAATTGTTGATGCAATTATTCATCTAGATAAAGATAGAATCTTACCGATAGACAGTAAGTTTACACTCGAGAACTATAACCGCCTTATTGAAGAAAAAGATGCCACGCAACGCGAAAAATTTGTGAAACTATTTAAAAATGATCTAAAAAACCGAATAGATGAAACATCGAAATATATTCGACCTAATGAAAATACACTCGATTATGCATTTATGTTCATCCCCAGTGAGGCCATATACTATGATTTATTAGTAAATAAGGTTGGCTCAACCAGCACATCGTCTAGAGACTTAATCGAATATGCTTTCATAGATAAAAAAGTTATTATCGTGAGCCCTACGACATTACTCGCGTATCTACAAACAGTCTTACAGGGTCTTCGTAGTCTTCAAATCGAGCAACAGGCGAAAGATATTCAAAAGCGTGTTGGTGATCTAGGTAAACACATTGCCGCCTATGATGGTTTCATGCAAAAACTCGGTGGAAGCCTCGGGACTACAGTAAACCATTTTAATAATGCCCACAAAGAATTCAAAAAAGTAGATAAAGATGTCGTTAAGATTGCTGGTGGTGACGAAAGCGTCATGCCAGTGCTTCTTGATCGTCCGCAAATAGAAGATTAATTATTTAGAAGATCGAGCGTGAGCGCCGCAGTCCAAGAAAAATCTGGGCTTCCAAGACCTTTGCCAGTAATAGGATTATAGTATTCCCAGATACCATTATCTTCCACAAGTTCAAGTGTATGGCTCCTCAGTGCATCGGCTTCTTTTTCGTAGCCCATTCTTTTTAGTCCATCTATAAGCATCCAATTCATGTTAATCCAGGTGGGGCCTTGCCAATATCTGTCTGCGTCGAAATCTCGAAGATTTTTTGGCAAAGATGGCAAGGGGTGTTTAAGCCAAAAAGTTTTGGAATTCATCATAATTGCGACGACTTTATCTGCTCGTTCTTTTTCTATTGTTCCTGCGTATAGTGGCATTAATGATGCAATAGTGGGCTCCTGCAGGGGCTTTTCGGTCATAAAATCGTGGCTTAAATAAACATCAAAACTTTCACTCCATAATGTCTCTAATGCTTTTTCGCTACGCCTCATATTTTCGATTAATTTTTCGGGTAAACGTATTCTTGCTTCTTTAGCGATTTCTCGAAGGACTGTGTTGTTTCTTACAAGAATGCTATTAAAAGACACGTCATTAATAAAAAAGAGGGGAAGATGCAGGATCTTATCTATATCATAGTGGGCTTTTTTAAGTAACCGTACGTTGTCCCAAATAAGGAGCGCATCTATGTTATTCATCCTCTGTTCAGGTGGTAATTCTCGCGTATCTCTACGTGCAAAGTTAACAATTTTTTCCATATGTAATTTTTCGATAATACTAATCCAGAGTGGATGACGGTATTTACGAATTTTATTCATCCAAGGGGGTGTATTGTCCAGCCCCGTTTCATAAGGGTGAACTTGTACTACAAGGCCTGATTCCCTCGGGTCACGTTCGGCATAGAACCATTCGTGGTATTTAATGAGTCGCGGCAATACAGATTTAAAATATGTTTTTCTATTATCGATATGTAATTGTTTGCCTATGCGCTGAATCGCTTCCGCGAGAAGGGGAGGCTGGGTGATCCCACTGGTAGCAGTTGACCTCGGAGACAAGGGAGATAATTTACTAGCCCAAGCGTCGCGATCACGAGCATATTCGGGACTCATGTTAAACACCATGTGCGGCACCATACCATTTTCCCACTGACCGTTAATTAAAAGATTATCAATTTCAGACTGCGCTCTTAGTGAATCGATATGAGACCAACCAATTGCTGCGAAACAACTATCCCAAAGCCATTGATGAGGGTACAAACCAAGTGAAGAAGGAATAGTATAGGTACCTTGATCATTTTTTTTGAGTACTTCTTTACATTGATCCGAGAGAATTTGCATATACCTATATTGTATACGTTTTTTGCGCTGAAATGGATGTGTTTATCTGAAATTATTAAATTGCAGAGCAAAGTCGAAGTCTTGCGCATTTAGCAGTTGCATAGCCTGTTGTAATTCGTCCTTTTTAGGACTCATGACGCGCACTTCTTCTCCTTGAATTTGAGTTTTAATTTTAGGTAATTCTTGACGAATCAAAGAAGTAATTTTTTTAGCTTTTTCCTGATCCAGTCCTTTTTTGAGCGGGATAATTTTAGTCACCTTGAGGTTTGTAGTCGTTGGCTCTTGAGATACATCTAAAATTTTTTGGCTCTGATTTCTCGTGGCAAGTTTTTTACGAAGTATATCGATAATTGCGTCAACGTGGAATTCGCTATCTGCGGTTATTTTGATGGATTTTTTTTCACCATCTTGCCAATCTAAATCGGCGCTCGTTCCTTTGAAATCATAGCGATTAGCAATCTCGCGCTGAGACTGATCGAGAACGTTATTAAGTTCACTTTTGTCATATTCTGAAACTATATCGAATGAAAATGTTGGCATGGCTCTATAGTACCATGGGCTGGGTAAAAGTTAAGATATTAACAGATTAAAGTGTGGAACAAATGCTCTGAAACAAGTATACTATTTGCAACATGAGCTATACCATTAAAGACATTGCAGTTGCAGCTGAGGAACTAAAAAAACAGTTTGCAACTCTTGAAGATAAAAAGGCAATTCGTCGCTCACCTACTTTTAGAGAACTCTTCTCAAAAATTAAAACTGCAGAACCTGATAAGCGCGCTCAATTTGGATCGGAAGTTAACAAGCTCAAAAACGAAGTTGAGGCATGGCTAAGTGAGCTCGAGTCTGACAATGATGATAGGGCTCCCATCGATGTAACTGCACCCTTTCCCACAAATAGTAATCCAACTACACGATTCAGTCTTTTACCGACGCAAAAAGGAAGCATCCATCCTCTCATGAAAGAACTTGAAACAGTACTTGGCATTTTCGCACGTATGGGATTTGCTACAATCGAATCAAGAGAAATTGATGATGATTACCATATGTTCGGCGCTCTCAATTTCCCAGAAGGTCACCCAGCACGAGACGATTATGACACTTTTATGACGACGCAAAAGGATAAAAAAGGTAAACAATTTATTGCTCCTGCTCATACTTCCACGATGCAAAATAGAGTACTTAGGCAATTTGCTTCAAACCTTGTAAATGACGAACCAATTGCAGTAGTTATTCCAGGACGAGTATTTCGAAACGAAGATCTTGATGCACGGCATGAGCACACCTTTTACCAACTTGAGGGAGTATACGTCGGAAAAGCGGTTACGGCAGGTAATCTTATCGCAACGCTTAAAGTTTTTTTACAGGAATACTATCAACAAGAGCTTGAAGTAAAAACTCAGCCGTTTTACTTTCCCTTTACAGAACCTAGTTTTGAATTTGCCTTAAGCTGCCCATTTTGTAAAAAGCAAGGATGCAATGTGTGTAGCCAAACTGGATGGATTGAGCTTCTTGGGTGTGGCATGATTCACCCAAATGTTCTAAAAGAAGCGGGGATAGACCCGACCATTTACACCGGCTTTGCTTGGGGTGGTGGAATCGATCGATTAGTGATGATGAAATACGATATTGAAGACATTCGCCATTTTGAATCTGGAAAATTAGAATTTTTGAGGCAATTTTCATGAAAGTTGGTATAAAAGCAATTGAAGGAAACAGTAGTCTTCGATTCAATAAGACTGATATCGATAACTTAGTCGAAAAAATTGGTTCACAGCTAGGAGCAGTTGATGAAGTTATAGATTGGGGCAAACGTTACGAGGGAGTTGTTATAGTGCGAGTTATTTCTTGTGTAAAACATGAAAATGCCGACAGTCTTAATGTTTGTCTTGTTGATGATGGTGGAATTGCAAAGAACGTAGAGAGAAATCCAGAAGGATATGTTCAGGTAGTGTGCGGCGCGCCAAATGTGCGGGAAGGGATACTCGTTGCTTGGATACCACCTGGAGTGTCTGTTCCAAATACTTTTGGCTCTGAAGATGTTTTTGTAATCGGCGCAAAAGAGCTTCGCGGAGTTATGAGTAACGGAATGCTTGCGAGTCCATCTGAGCTTTATTTAAGTGATGACCACAGTGGTCTACTTGAATTTGACGAAGATATAAACGGAACTACTCCTAAGCCGGGTGATTATTTCGCCAAAGCTATAGGAATGGATGAAATAATTATAGATATTGAAAATAAAATGTTTACCCATCGACCTGATTGTTTTGGGATTCTTGGAGTTGCCAGAGAAATTAGTGGCATTATGGGTAAAGCGTTCGAGAGTCCTTCGTGGTATCTTGAAACACCTTCGTTTGAAAAAATACAAAAGCTACCGCTTTCTGTTATTGTTGAAACTCCTGGACTGGTACCTCGTTTTATGGCAGTCGTTATGGATAATGTGCAAATGGCGGACAGCCCACTTTGGATGCAAGCGCAACTACGACGAATAGGTATACGGTCTATCAATAATGTCGTCGATGTAACAAATTACGTTATGTATATCACCGGCCAGCCACTTCATGCGTACGATTACGATAAGGTTGCAAAATTATCTTCGAAGGGCGCCGAGATTATAGTTCGCCATCCTCGCGCTAATGAAAAATTGCAACTGCTTAATGGAAAAACAATTGTACCTCGGACTGATGCCGTGGTGATTGCTAGCTCAAATGAGAGTATCGGACTTGGTGGAGTTATGGGTGGAGGCACCACTGAAGTAGACAAAAATACGACCCGCATAATTATTGAAGTTGCTAGTTTTGATATGTATAACATTCGAAAAACATCGATGCATCACGGCCTATTCACTGATGCTGTTACACGATTCAGCAAAGGGCAGTCAGTGCACCAAAACGATCGAGTTCTTAGCTATGCAATTGCTCAAATGATGATTTTCGCTAACGCTACTTTAGCAAGTTCAGTCGTTGATGTAAAAAATGATCTAAAACCAAATCCAAAAATTATTCTTACCCCAGAATTTGTAAATGAAAGACTTGGCATTGACTTGGGCATTGATGCTATGGAGAAGCTACTGGGTAATGTAGAATTTATTGTCTCTAAAGATAAGGGCCAGCTTCACGTAACAGCACCATTTTGGAGGACTGATATAGCAATCAAGGAAGATGTTGTTGAAGAAATCGGAAGACTTCATGGTTTTGATAAACTTCCGCTAACTTTGCCAGAAAAATCTATTCTTCCGACCATCCCTAATAGCATGCTGAATCTCAAATCTACTATTCGCGATAGCCTATGCCGTTTTGGTGCCAACGAAATACTAAGTTATAGTTTCGTGCATGGCGCACTAATGCAACAAGTTGGACAAGATCCGACAAAAGCATTTAGTCTGTCAAATGCCTTAAGCCCGAACTTGCAGTATTACCGATTAACTTTAACCCCAAGTTTACTTGAAAAAATTCATTCAAACGCAAAGGCAGGCTATGATGAATTTGCTATATTTGAGCTCGGAAAAGGACATTCACTAGAAAATAGTGACGATGGGTCGGGTGTTCCTGTAGAGTTTGAAAAATTAGCCTTTGTGTATAGTGCTCAAACCAAAGCTGTTTCAAAAAATAGTGGAGAAGCATATTTTAAAGCAAGCTATTTCCTGCAGGCATTACTCACAAACCTCCGTATTAATTACGCGCTTGAAGCAGTTAAGAATACTGAAGCACCTTTTGATCCTAAAAGAAGTGCTACAATTTTGGAAAAGAAAACTGGTCAAGTGATAGGGACTATTGGAGAATATACTCTAAAGACTCTTAAGGGATTGAAGCTCTCTAAATTAACTGCAGGATTTGAGCTAGATCTTCAAGTTCTTTTAAAACATGCTCAACAAAATGTTAATTACGAGGTTCTTTCCAAGTACCCAAAGATATCTCAGGATATTTCCCTAAAAGTGACCGGTGCTACAACGTATCAAATGATTGCTTCAGTAATTGATGAAACGGTTGCGTCTATCAATCAAGATACAAAGACGCAAACTACCGTTCAACCACTTGATATATTTATGAATGAAGAAGGTGAGAAACACACCACTTTTCGCTTAATTTTTAGTAGCCTTCAAAGAACACTCACCACCGAGGAAGTGTCAGGATTCTTAGACCGCATTGACGAACAGTTAACGAAGAAGCTCGGTGCAATAAGAATTTAGTAATTATTATTGCAAAATAGTTGATTTAATGGTATATTAGCGAAGCTAGTTTTTCAGTTTACTGAAATATTGGTACTTTAACAGGTGATGTAATCCCAAGCGCCATTAGCTTAAAGGAAAAGCGCTGGAACGTGAATTTGTTTCCAGAGATGTAGGTTCGACTCCTATATGGTGCGCGAGGCATACTCAGTGTCGTTTATACGAACAAGTATGCCCCAGGACGTACTCTAAACTAGATTCCGACAGTCGAAATTTAGAGTACCAGGGATAGAGAAGCTTAGTTTTTTTGGTTTTTACCTCATTAGCTATGTTTCTCTATCCCGCCAATCTGCAGTTCCACAATCGAACCTTGAAAGGGGTGATTATAGTGGCTTCCAACCAGGAAGAAGCTGTGCGTAGAGCATCGAGAGATGCCGGCATCGGTTCAAAGGAAGAGAAGGCAGCGTACGACGCTTACTGTGCTTCCATGCGCCGAGCCGGTCAAATTCCGAAGCAACTGCGCGACCTCCGATAATGGAGGTTTGAATAGACAATCTTTTGGGATTGATTTGGGCGGAAATACTGCTCAATCAGGTTACATCACCTGTCTGTTCTCAGAGTTCATAATGTAAATTGTGAATTGTGAGAACAGATTTTTTGCTAAAAACTTCATCCTTGCGTATGCTTATTATCGAGCATGAGCGCAATTTGGAAAATAATCGTATTTAGCAAGTCACTATGGCGGTATTATGCCGGGATTAGTGTTTTAACTATTTTCTTAAGTATTGTTAATCTTTCTCAACCACTGCTTTCGGGTTGGGCTATTGATGAAATTGCTAAAGGCACCAAAGCGCATATTTCGTACGTACTTTGGGTAGCACTTGGTATCTTTGTGCTTGATTTATTGAGTACTGTATTTAGTAATGTTAGCGGTTATTTTGGTGATCAAATGAGCACTAAGCTGTATAGATTACTCGGCGTTAAATATTACGAGCATCTTCTAACGCTACCCCAAGAGTATTTTGACACTGAACTCTCAGGTAAGATAATCAACGTTCAAAATAGGTCAATTGTGCAGATTACTAATTTTATGAATATGCTTAGTAATAATTTTCTGCAATTCATCTTCAGCACTATTTTTGCGCTTGGGATAGTCGCTTATTACAGTTGGCCTGTAGCTTTGATGCTCTTCTCGCTGTATCCGATTTACCTATTTTTAACCTTTAAGACGAGTAATATTTGGCAAGGATTCCAGCATAAGAAAAATCATCGATCGGATATTGCAACGGGAAGATTTGGTGAATCAATCTCACAAGTAAAAGTTGTTAAGAGTTTTATTCAAGAGGCCCGAGAAATTCTATTTTATAAGAAGCAGATGAACGAGATTGTTTCAATCAATAAGCCGCAGTCAAAATATTGGCATAAACGTGATACGCAACGAAGAATCATCCTTAATATTATTTTCTTTGCTGTTTATGCTTTTATTTTTACCCAAGCCGTCAAGGGAAAATTTAGTCCCGGAGAAGCTGTAGCGCTTATTCTGTATGCCATGCAAATTAGAATCCCCATATTTACTATAAGTTTCCTCGTTGATAACACTCAACGCGCTATAGCAGATTCTAAAGATTATTTCGAAATTATGTCACTTGAGCCACGGATTACTGATAAAGAACATGCAACTGAGTTAAATGTTAAAAAAGGTGAAATTAATTTTAATAACGTTTCCTTTGCGTATGATAAAAAGGATGTACTCAAAAATATTTCGTTTGACATTACTCCTGATACCAAAATAGCGTTAGTCGGTGAAAGCGGCGAAGGAAAAACTACACTTACGAATCTGCTCATAAGATTATACGAACCACAGTCTGGCTCCATAACTATAGATGGTCAAAATATTCTTGAGATTACGCAAAAAAGCTTGAGAGAAAATATAGGAGTGGTGTTCCAGGATCCTGCACTGTTTAGCGGCACAATTTATGAAAATATCTCATATGCAAATGAGAAGGCAACAGAAAAAGAAGTTATTGCTGCTGCTAAAGCTGCAAATGCACACGAGTTTATCGAGAAATTCGATAAACAATATCAGACACAAATTGGTGAAAAAGGTTTGAAGCTAAGCGGCGGCCAAAAACAGCGAATTGCAATAGCTCGGGCATTACTTAAGAATGCGCCGATACTTATTTTAGATGAAGCTACATCAAGTCTTGATAGCCGTAGCGAAGGGTTGGTTCAAGAGGCACTCGATAGATTGATGCACGGAAGAACAACAGTGATAATCGCTCATCGATTAACAACAATTGCGCATGTTGATAAAATTATTACGCTTAAAAACGGGCGAGTAGATGAAATAGGAACACCGTCTGAACTTGCAAAAACGAATGGTATTTACGCTCAATTACTTGCAATCAGTTCTAAGCAGGGCGAGATTGCTAAAAATAAATTAAAAGCTTACGAGATTGCTTCTTAATTGATAGAATTATAAGTATGTCACTTCTAAAAAAGAAAAATAATAAACAAGAAAAACCCAATTGGTTAAGCAAACTAAGTTTATTTTTCTTTGATAGACCTATTTTTTCAGCTACTCTTTGGTTGTTAATCGGAATTTTTGGAATCTTAAGTTATACCATTCTCTTAAGACGTGAAGGCTTTCCTCAGATCAGCACTCCATATAGTACGGTAGCCGGTGCATATTTAGTTAACAATTCTGCAAAAGTTGATCATGATATCACGGGTCCAATTAGTCAAATTATTAGCAAAGTGTCTGGCGTAAGTACCGTTTCAGCAACTGCTAACCCAAATTTTTACTCGATCGTTGTTCAATATAAAGAAGGCTATGATTCCACGAAAGGCAGTAATGATATTAAAGCAGCGGTTACGGCTGCACACATATTGCCAGCGACTGCCTCGGCAGCATTTCAACCACTCGGTATTGGAAGTCCTAATGGCAAAACAGAAGACATTTTAATCTCTTTTTATAAACTAGATAATTCTGATTCAACTGCACAACTCACAAAGGTAGCTCAGGCAGCTGCAAAATATATGCAAAAAGCTGGGCACGCCCCCATGGCTCAAAGCTTCGCGGCAGATGATGTATTTGTCTATGCGCCTGGAAGCGTAGTGGGTGCACAGAAAAATTTTGATCGTTATGTTTCCTCAAGTAACGGTGAAGTTAACTCATATAATGCTGCAATAATTGGAGTAAAAGGAATTACTAATTTTGATGCGTTAAAATTGGATACGCAACTCCGAACTTCTATACAGTATCTTCTAATACAGCCTGCTTTTAAAGGTTATGGCGCAACCGTCAGTTTTTCTCCAGCACCGGGAATCAAAACACAAATTTCTCAACTGCAAAAATCCCTTCTTGAGGGACTTGCAGCAGTGTTTGTTTTAAGCGCACTGATTATTGCTTTCAGAGCGTCATTCATCACTGTCGGAGCAATGGCTTTCGTAATTTTGACTACTCTGGGTGTGCTCTATGCATGGGGGTATTCACTAAATACGATAACCTTGTTCTCACTCATTCTGGCTCTTACCCTAATAGTCGATGACACAATTATTATGGTAGAGGCGATTGATGCACAACGACGTAAAAGTGTAGACGCAAGAGAAGTGGTTATTGTTGCTACAAAAAAAATAAGTCGTGCAATGCTCGCAGCTACATCAGTAGCAGTTTTTGCTTTTTCGCCGCTAATTTTTGTGAATGGAATTCTTGGCCAATTTATTAGGGCAATCCCTATAACTATCATCACGAGCCTTGTAGTTAGTTTACTCATTGCCTTAACGTTGATTCCTTTTATGGCAAAAGGATTACTGCTTCGAAAGAAGCAACTCGGTAAAAATTCTGAAGGCGAGTCAAAGGCTCACCACATGGAAGTGTTTGCTGCGCGAGCACTCGCACAACCACTTCGTTGGGCAAATCACAGTCGCCGACGTTTAGTAACCTTGGGCACCGTATCATTATTTATAGGCCTTGGATTTATTGTTGCAGCAGGGATTGTTTTTCAAAAAGTAACTTTTAATATTTTTCCTCCGAGTAAAGACACTAACGGACTCACTGTTTCATTTGTCTACCCACCAGGAACTACCATTCAAAGAGCTCAACAGCTCGCTGATAAGGCCGACACAATCATAACGGCAACGCTCGGAAAGAATTTTCAGGATGCAGCCTACTTCAATACTGGATCCTCTACTAGCAGTACACTGCGGATTAATCTTATCCCCTATGATCAAAGGTCTATTACGGCGCCAGCTCTTAAAGCGCAGCTCCAACAGCAACTTGACAGACGATTCAGGGAAGCAACGAGCGATGTTGAATTACAGGACGTCGCAGGGCCACCCGGTACATTTTCAGTAAGAATAGAAACTGACAATAGGGCACAAGGATTAGCGTTTGCTAATAATCTAAAAGGCTTTCTCTCAAAAGTCACGCTTAAGCGTACTAGTGGAGTTACCGCTCAATTTAAATCCGTTACAATTAGTGACCCAGGTGTCTATTACCGGGCGAACGGTATTAGTTATATAGCAGTAACAGGATTATTCAAGGACTCCGATACAACAACTCTAGATAACTTGTCCGAAACTGCGGTGAGCAATCATTACTCTAATGCAGATCTTGCAAAATATGGCTTAAGTCGCTCGCAAGTTAATTATTATTTAGGGTTTGAAGGACAAAACCAGAATTCATTCAAAGTATTGCTGTACGCTTTCCCATTAGTATTATTATTTATTTACTTGTTATTAATTATCCAGTTCAAATCACTTCTTCAGCCACTCCTTATTTTTATTGCAATTCCTTTTAGTCTTTTTGGAATAACACTTGGGCTATATCTTTCAAATAATGCGTTCAGCTTCTTTAGTCTTCTTGGGTTCTTTGCTCTGCTTGGGCTGAGCATTAAAAATACTATTCTACTGACAGATTACGCTAATCAAGCTCGCCGACAAGGTTTTCAGCCTGTAGAGTCAATGGCTCAAGCACTTGAGCAGCGTTTCAGACCACTTATTGCTACCAGTATCATCGCGATTATTTCTCTTACGCCCCTAGCACTCACTAATCCATTTTGGCAGAGTCTTGCAGTTACGCTTATGGGCGGTCTCCTTTCAAGCACAATTTTGGTACTAGTTGCGTTTCCGTATTACTATCTCGGAGCAGAATTTTTAAGAATTCGTACAACTAGATACTTTAAAAAGAAATTTTCTAAAAAGTCGTAGTTGATAATGCGACATATTATTAAGCATAGCTGTTTAAATCACTGCTATAATTAAATGGTCTAAAAGGAGAAAACATGGCATCAACAACTCCTCGCTATCAGAGGGTAATTACATTTTTATTAGCAATCGGATTCTTGGCTTCATCGTTCGGAATAGCAGCATATTACATAATGTCCAATAGTAGTTCGAATTCGCAGCAAGCAGCAATAAATGCAGCAATAAATAAGCAAACTAATCAAGCAAAGGGGCCTAAATTGCAAGGAACACAATTACAAAACTTTACACCAGACGGAAATATCACGACGCTTAAGATTGAAGATACTGTCGTAGGCACGGGAGCTACCGCACAAAAAGGTGATACTGTTACTGTTCAATACACTGGAGCTGTTGCAGCGACAGGAAAAATATTTCAAAGCTCATATGATAGCGGAGCTCCAGCCCAGCTAAGCCTTAATCAGGTTATTCAAGGTTGGGCAGACGGAATTCCGGGTATGAAAGTTGGTGGAACAAGACGTCTGTATATTCCTGCAGCCCAGGCATATGGTGCGAATAGTCCTAGTCCGGATATCCCAGCAAATGCAGCGCTTATCTTTGATGTAGTGCTTATTAAAGTTGGAAAATAACCACATATAGCGTTATCAACACGCTAATGGTACTATAAGACTATACAAAGTAAAGTTATTAAAGGAAAAAATACCATGGTAAAAGACATAACAATTTATACAACTAATACCTGCGTTTATTGCGTTATGGTAAAGAAGTGGCTTGGATCTAAAAATATTTCCTATAACGAAGTAAATCTTGATGTTAATCCCGAGCGAGCACAAGAACCAGTTGATTTAACAGGTCAACTAGCGGTACCAGTTACAGTTGTTACAAAAGCTGATGATTCTAAAGAAGTTATCGTTGGTTATAACCTTGCTAAGCTTGCTCCAGCTGTAGCTTAAGAAAGAACTGAGAAAATCGGTGAAACAAAATGATTTAGTTATTATCGGTGCTGGCCCTACTGCGCTCACCGCAGCTATTTACACTACTCGCGAAGATATTGATACCGTTCTTATCGAGAAAGGTGCAATTGGAGGTTTAATAGCAACAACTGATTGGGTAGATAATTATCCAGGATTTGTTGAGGGTATTTCAGGCCTTGATATGGCTGATAGATTCCAAAAGCAAGCTGAACGATTTGGGGCAGTGATAGAGCTTGATGAAGTACTTGGTATTAAGCCGGTTGATAAACTTATTTCCGTTTCTACAACTAGCGGAGAACGACTCGCAAAGGCGGTACTAATTGCGACTGGTAGTGATTACAAAAAACTAGGAATTCCCGGGGAGGATACCTACTACGCTCGTGGTGTGCATTACTGTGCGACTTGTGATGGTGCTTTTTATCGAGGTAAGAGACTTGTTGTTGTTGGCGGCGGCAACTCCGCGGTGCAAGAGGCTTTATTTCTTACTAAATTTGCAACGCATATTGATTTATTAGTTCGAAGTACACTTAAGGCAAGTGATGTATTACTACATGAACTTGAGCGAAATGATAAGATCACTGTCCATCTCGGAGTTACGACTGATCAAATTATTGGTGATGAAACAAGGGTTACTAAAGTTTTAGGTACTGATACGAAAACAAATAAACTAATTGAATTTGATACAGATGGAGTTTTTGTTTTTATTGGTCTTAAGCCTACGGCGGAATTTTTGCGATCAACAGGAATTGATTTTGATTCAATTGGTTTTATTAAGACTGACGAAAATTTACGAACTTCGATCAAGGGCGTGTTTGCAGCTGGTGATGTTAGGAGTGGTGCTACGATGCAGGTTGCAAGTGCATGTGGTGAAGGTGCTACAGCAGCACTTCGAATTAGAGAATATCTGGAAGGGCATTCTCAGCAAGAAAAGTAGAAATGAAGAAGAATTTTTTCCTATTCTTCCTTATATGCATAGTAGTAGGTGGTAGTTATCTTACCTTTAATTATTTTAATACGCATAAATCTCTTAATTTGAGTAAAGTAACCACAACACAAAATGCTGCACAAAATCCTGCGAGCGATCAAACAGTGGGAGCTTTACTTTCAAGTTATAGTGACTTGTCTATTTTTACAAACTCGTTAAAGCAAACAAATCTAGATAAATTATTGACCGGCCCTGGGCCCTATACTGTTTTTGCTCCCACCAATGAAGCGTTCAGTTTATTACCGCCAGGATCATTTAATTATTTACAACAAGCTCAGAATACCCTTATATTTAAGCAATTTTTAGAATATCAGATTGCGCAAGGCACGATTACAACAAATCTCATGGCAAACAGGGGTCATCTAATGACTTTAAATGGCCAAGAAGCAATTGAAACTGTTGAAGGTAATAATTTTTCTCTTTTGGACGCAAAAGGAAATAAAGTACTTATTTTAAAATCTAATATCCGAGCTAAAAATGGTGTACTACATATAATGAGTAATGTGTTATTGCCGCAATAGTTAGCTACCGGGGACGATGATACCAATGTTATATTGATTAATCGCATTAAGTCTTTTTTGAGATTCATTATTCGGGGTAGTAGGAATTATTTTTTTCGTAGCGTCAGTGCCGCAATCGGATGAATAGTCTGGATTAGATTTATTCTGCAGAAATGGAGTGATATCGTAAACGGATGAAGTGACTAAAATCCAACAATCATTGACAGAATTATGGCGCATCAGTTCATGGATGGTAATTTCTTGGGCTGTTCCATTGTTTTGGGTTATTGAATTTCCTGAATTTTTAAAAATTTGATATATTCCAAATGAAACTGTGAACAATACCACGAGACTTACAGCAAAAATAAATTTCTTTTTCACTATTTTAATTCCCTTAAAATATCGATTCTATCACTACAGATTTTAATTTCTTTAGATAAACTGTGGAGCAGGCGTGCCCACGTCTTATTATTTACAGTATACACAAAAAGATTAATACCCCTCTTTTTGATTCGGTAGTAGCTCCATGGTGCCAGAAACCATTTGCTCATTGAAATGCCGCCAAAGCCATATTTTTGAGCATTTTCTATAATCTTTATTGGATAACCATGCTGAGCCAGGTAGAGTCTAGATGTATCTACTCCATTCCTTGACAGCTCAAGAAGAGCACCCGGCAAAAAGCTGCAAGCAAAACTTCCAGTATGTTTAAGTAAAAAGGGTGCCACAAAGTGGGCACTCTTTTTTGATTTTAATTCAACAAAAAATTTCTCATTTGTTATAGCTTCATCCAATTCTCTTAGTGTTAGAAGATCATTATCTAATTTTTTTAAATCACCATAATTTGTCTTGGATATTTTTTGGTTCTCCAATGATGCATCATGAAAAAGTACTGCCACATTATCTTTGGTTACTCGAATATCGATTTCTATATAGCCAGCATCAAATTGAGCAGCCCTTTTAATTGCCGCTAGCGTATTTTCTTTTTCAAAATAAGAAGCACCGCGATGCGCAACAAGCCATGATTTCATACTATCTATTGTATACTAGATATAAAGTATTAAAGGAGCAACAATGGCAGATTTCAATAAAGTACTTGAACCGGGTGATTATTTAAAGGGTGAAATTAATACAGTTATAGAGATTCCAAAAGGATCTAGCTTAAAAGTAGAGTGGGATAGAAAGCGCGCTGCTTTCATGCTTGATAGAGTAGAACCGGCTATATTTGCAAAACCCGTAAACTATGGATTCATTCCAGGAACAATAGATGAAGATGGTGATGAGCTTGATACTCTTGTTGTTACCGATGAACCAATTCCAACTGGTGTATGGCTTAAGGCACGAATCGTGGGAATTCTTAATTTTGAAGATGACGGAGAAATGGATTATAAAGTTGTTTGTGTGCCAGCTGATGATCGAAATACCGGTGATAGTATTAACAATCTAGATGATTTAGGTGAACGATGGCAGCAACAAATTGTCCACCACTTCACGCACTACAAGGATCTTAAGAAGCCTGGTAGTACTAAAGTTCTAGGTTGGGGTACGACTGATGATGCAAAGAAAATAATTGCAGAATGTATTGAACGTTTTGGAAAATAATAACCCAATCAAAGAATCGGTTGACGTAACGACAAAACAATTTCGTGTTAGCAAAGTTTTTTTGGAAAACGAAAACAAGGAAATACTTTTACTTCGAAGAAGTAAAACAGCACCGCATCGAGCTCTAAAGTGGGATCTACCTGGTGGCTGGGTTGAAGAAGATGAAGAGCCACTAGAAGCATGTAAAAGAGAGTTAATCGAAGAAACAGGCATCACCGCGAAAACTATAAAGATAGTTGAAGAAACTACAGAAAATATTGAACATGGAGTTCTTCAGCGTTTTTACGCACAAGCTAGCGTCGTAGGCTCAGTAGTAAAACTGAGCTATGAGCATGACACCTATATTTGGGTGACACATAAAGAATTTCTTGATTACATGAAACACGCCCCATATGCTGCAGCGTATAAAAGACTTTACCCAGAAGCTGAATAACTGTTCATAACTTAGCTAAATTATGCTTGACCGGTCGAGCTTGCTTATGATTAAGTAGGTTTAGTTCGACAAAAACAAAAAGATCAAAGGAAATTATATGAACGTAATGCGAAAAGTTGGCCTTGCCAGTGGTCTACCGATACTAATAGCGGCAATCTTTATAGCTACAAAATAAATATAGTTAGCTATTGAGCAATTTGAAGTAAGCATATACAATATGAATATATTTGTTAATTCCTTGGGGGGCTTTATTTGAAAACAAAAGTAGCAATCAACGGGTTCGGTAGAATTGGCCGAAACGCTTTTAAAGTTGCTTTTGAGAGAGACGATTTAGAAATAGTTGCCCTTAATGATTTAACGGACACTAAAACGCTTGCTCATCTACTCAAACACGATACTACCTATGGAGCATATCATCATGAGGTTGGCTATGATGAAGATAATCTCATTATCAACGGTAAGGCAATAAAAGTATATAAGCAAACCGATCCAGCCCTGCTTCCTTGGGGAGACATAGGAGTTGATGTCGTAATAGAATCAACTGGTTTTTTTGTTGATCCTGCTAAAGCGAAAGCACATATTGACCAAGCCGGAGCTAAGCGTGTGGTTATAAGTGCCCCTGCAAAAGGTGAGGGTGCCTCTACAATTGTTATTGGAGTTAATGAGGATACATTAGCGAGCGCAGAACCTATTATTAGCAACGCCAGTTGCACTACCAACTGTATCACTCCTGTAATGGATGTAATTCATCAAAATTTTGGAATTGAAAAGGCAATGATGACAACTGTCCATAGTTACACCGCTAGTCAGAAACTTCAGGACGCGCCTGCTAAAGATTTAAGGGAAGCTCGAGCAGCAGCAGAAAATATAGTTCCTACAACTACCGGTGCGTCAATTGCGGCCGGAATTGCGCTTCCAGCGATTGCGGGTGTATTTGGGGGACTTAGTGTGCGTGTCCCAACCCCAGTGGTATCCCTCAGCGACTTTGTGATTATCACAAAAAAGAACGTAACTGTTGAAGAAGTAAAAGAGGCCTTTAGAAAAGCTGCAGCAGAACCGTATTACCAAGGAATTTTAGCCGTAACGGACGAAGAATTAGTCAGTAGTGACTTTATAGGTAATAGTCATAGTGCCATCATAGATTTGCCACTAACAGCTGTTGTTGGTGAGAATATGCTCAAAGTTGTTGCTTGGTATGATAACGAATGGGGCTACAGTAACCGATTAGTTGAACTTGTTGCTGATGCTGGAAAGATACTGCAGGGAGGCGATCCAAAGTTACAGCAGAATTTCCCCGGTCCTGAAGAGGCTCACTTAATATAAACAAAATAATGCAGCTTTTTATTGCATCCGATCATCGAGGGTTCGATCTCAAGAATTATGTCAAAAATTATCTTGAATCAAAAGGGTATGAAGTTGTCGATGTTGGAGATAAGAAATTAAACCCAAATGACGATTACCCTTTGTTTGCGACCAAAGCGGTTCGAAAGATACTTTTAGCAGATAATAAGACTACGAAAGCTATTTTATTTTGTGGAAGCGGACAGGGAATGGTAATGGCGGCAAATCGGTTTAAAGGTATTCGCGCTGGCCTAGGATGGAGTGTGGAAGCCGCCAAAGGAATACGTAATGATGAAGACAGCAATGTGCTTGTCATACCAGCGGATGTTTTTTCTACTGATAAAGATAAACTGCATGTAATTATTGAAACTTGGCTGAATACTCCCTTCGCAAACGCACCACGTTACAGAAGACGACTTCAAGAACTTGATGAATTAGTAAGTTAAGTATTTCCTAATCTATTTTGCTTAAACTCATAGCTGTAATAGAATAATCATAAGAAATATGAAAGGAAGCGCGTGAACAATCAGGAAGTGATACCATCTCAACCCGAAATAGAAAGTGATGATAGCCAAGCAGCACGTGAAATTTCTGAAACAGCAATCAAAAGCCTTAGTCAAGAAGTAGAGGAGACCAGAAGTTATGAATTCGAAAAGCTAGCCGACTTAATGGCTACTATTAATCGTATTTATACGAAAACTAAATTGGATAATAATAGTGAAGATGCATTAGGTTCGGAGCGTGTCATGCTTCGCTCCGGGCCGGAACTTACTGTTACAAAAAAATATGCGAATAATCTGGAATGTGAGATAAATTCGTTGCGTCCTGACGGGAAAGAAGTGCGTCTTGGGATTCGTTTTAATGATTATCGTTCTAATCAATTTCAGATTTATAAAGCAATATTATCTGAATCTGAAGATTTTACAGAGTTACCTGAGCAAGAAGGAATAGTAATTAGAGTTATGATGGATAGATCGAATTACGCCGGTAAAATGACTGGTACACTAAATAAGTCGGATCGTTCTACGAAATTGAACCAAGAACAATGTATGAAAGCGATAAGTGTGCTTTCTGAGGATTTGCAGGGGATAGTAGATGAAGCGTTCGAGCAAACTGGTGCCGGTAATATTAATGTGCCAATTCCAGAATCAAAAAAACAACTCGAAGATATTTTAAGATTTTAAAATACGTCGACGTCGTAACTAAATACGTTATACTCTAGAGTAATGAGTATAATATGCCCCACTGTTCTTGCAAGTAATAGCCATGATCTTCGTGATCAGATTGAGCGCGTGGCGAAATTTGCAAAACGAATTCAGATAGATTTAACAGACGGTATTTTTACTACCAACAAAACAGTTGGATTAAAGAACATTTGGATTCCTGAAGGAATTGAGACAGATATTCATTTAATGTATAAAGAACCGGGGACTGTTTTAGGGATGCTCATCGAATTAAATCCTTCAATGGTGATAATCCACGTTGAAAGTAGTACGGATATACCTCTTTTCGCATCAAAATTACGAGAAAATGGAATTAAAACCGGTATTGCACTCCTTCCTGAAACACGAGTTGAAGACGTGGCGTATCTTTTGCCTCATGTTCAGCATATTCTTCTTTTTGCCGGTAATCTCGGATCATTTGGGGGTCACGCAAGGCTCGAGGTGCTTGAAAAAGTTGCGGAAATTAGAAAACTTGACACAAGAATTGAAATTGGCTGGGATGGTGGAGCGAATATCGATAATTGTCTACAAATTGCAAAGGCTGGCGTCCAGGTAATTAACGTCGGAGGAGCAATCCAAAACAGTGAAAACCCTCAAGATGCTTATGCTACAATGGAAGTATTAATAACTTCTATAAATAATGCTTAAAAAATATTCACTTATTGAACTAGAACAACTCGCAAATTCTATTCGAAAAGATATAATTACGATGCTCGAGCATGCTGGAAGCGGTCATTCGGCAGGTCCACTTGGCCTAGCTGATATTTTTACGGCACTTTATTTTGATATTCTGCGTTATGATCCTAAAAAACCAAACTGGAATGAACGAGATATTGTACTACTTAGCAACGGACACTGTATCCCTGTTCAGTATGCGACCATGGCAGAAGCAGGTTTTTTCGACAAAAAAGAGTTACTTACACTTCGTAAATTTGGTTCAAGATTGCAAGGGCACCCAGAAAGGTTGCGCCTACCGGGGCTAGAGAACACAAGCGGGCCACTTGGGAGTGGACTTAGCCAAGCTATCGGCATGGCCCTTGGACTTCGACTGAATAAAATGCCACATCGCTATGTTTATGTCGTACTTGGAGATGGTGAGCTCGATGAAGGTAATGTATGGGAGGCAGCTATGCTAGCTCCTAAGTATAAGCTCAATAATTTGATTGCCATTATAGATAGAAACAATATTCAAATCGATGGTCCGACAGAATCCGTTGTGCCGCTAGAGAACCTCAAAGATAAATGGGAAGCCTTTGGTTGGCATGTGATTGAAATTGATGGGAATAACATTGAGGCATTTATTGACGCCAACGCAATGGCAAAGGCAATTGTCGAAAAACCAGTGATGATCATTGCGCATACAATTCCTGGAAAAGGTGTAGATTTTATGGAATATGATTTTCACTGGCACGGAAAAGCGCCTAATCATGAAGAGGCGATGAAAGCCTTGAAAGAGCTTCGAACTCTAGGTGGGAAAATTAGGAGTGAGCATGAGTGAATTATATCTTAATGATTATGCCAATGAAGCGGTCGAAAAGTCTCCCACTCGAAAAGGCTATGGGGAAGGACTCAAAAAAGCCGGCGAACTAAATGACGATGTGGTGGCGTTATGTGCTGATCTTACCGAAAGCACGCAAATGCATCTTTTTAAAGAAGCATTTCCGGATAGATTTTTCGAAGTTGGAGTAGCAGAACAAAATCTAGTAACCGTCGGATCTGGGCTAGCTGCTATGGGTAAAATTCCTTTTGTTTCAAGTTATGCTGCTTTTTCTCCAGGAAGAAACTGGGAGCAAATACGAACAACAATTTCACTCAATGACCGTCCAGTAAAAATAGTTGGTTCGCATGCTGGTCTTTATACCGGAGCTGATGGCGCCACACATCAAATGTTGGAAGATATTGCACTTATGCGAGTGTTGCCTAACATGGTAGTAATTGTTCCAGGTGATGCCGTGGAGGCTGAAAAGGCGACACTTGCCCTTGCTAAAGATAGCCGTCCAGCATATTTAAGACTGGCAAGAGAAGCTACACCAATTGTTACAACAGATAAAACTCCGTTTGAAATTGGAAAAGCATATCTGATGAGAGAAGGCGGAGCCTTGTCACTTATCTCTACTGGCACAATGACGTACAAGGCACTTATGGCTGCAAGACAGCTTGCAAATGATGGAATAGAAGTTGATGTTTTGCATATCCCTACAATAAAACCACTCGACGCTATCGCCATTATTAAATCTGCTTCAAAAACAGGCGTCGTTATAACGATCGAAGAAGCTCAGATAAACGGTGGCCTCGGTGGTGCAGTTAGTGAGCTTCTATCTGAACATAAGCCAACGTATGTTTATCGCATGGGGATGCAAGACCATTTTGGAGAAAGCGGCACTCCTGACGAATTGTTTGATCATTTTGGACTTTCTATAAAACATATCGTACTCAAGGCACACGCCGTACTCAGTGAACTTAAAAAACAATAGAGGAGAAAAGAATGGCTATATCGATGCAACAAATAAAAAAGAATTGCGAAAATGCTCGCGCTGCCATGGAACGTGCTCGTAAGGGGCATTACGCAATCGGTGCCTTTAACATAGATAATCAAGAAACACTTATCGCTGTCTCAAGAGCAGCTCAGAAGCTCAAAGCTCCTGTAATGGTTGAGGTTAGTGATGGTGAAGTGAAAGCTATGGGGCTCGATAACATCCGTGACATGGTAGATAATTACAAAGCTGAATATGGTATCGAAATGTATATAAATCTCGATCATAGCCCTAGCGTCGAAGCTGCTAAGCAAGGTATTGAAGCAGGCTTTGAGTTTATTCATATTGATGTGAGTCAAGCCGACCACAGCGCATCAGACAAGAAGATTATAGATGCTACAAAAGAAATAGTCGCCTATGCTAAATTTACTGGTGCACTCGTCGAGAGCGAACCTCACTATTTCGGTGGAGGCAGCAATGTATTTAAAGAAGCTTTTGACTATGATGAAATCAAGAAGACATTTAGTAACCCAAAGACTGCTAAGCAGTTTGCAGAAAAAACAGGCATCGATACCTTTGCAGCGGCAGTAGGAAATCTACACGGCAATTATCCTGTTCCTAAAATGCTCGACCTGCATCTCCTTACTAAAATTAGAAAAGCACTTGATTGTAATATTAGTTTACATGGTGGTAGTGACACACCCGGCCATTACTTTGAAGAGGCGGTCAAAATTGGTGTGACCAAAATAAATATAAATAGTGATATGCGTAGAGCCTTCAGAGAAACACTTGAAAAAGTCTTAAGAGATAATCCTGACGAATATGCAGTAGTAAAACTTATGCCAACGGTATACGAAGCTGTCCAAAAGGTTGTTGAGAGTAAATTGCATAGCTACAATTCCATCGGAAAAGCAGTGCTTTAGACTAACCATAAGTGGTATACTGGTGGTAAATATGAGTGGGCAAAAAGCGCGACACGAAATAAAGATTCTATCTATTGGCGGGGCAGTACAAGATGTTTTTTTAATTGGTAAAATTTTTGCCCCAAAACATGAACATCATGAAACTGTTGAAGAATTTGTTATGGGTTCCAAAAACCAATTGGATGGGGTCATTTTCTCTACTGGAGGTGGCGCCACAAATGCAAGCGTGACTTTCGCAAGACAAGGTTTTCATTCGATGTACATGGGTAAAATAGGGCACGATATTGCGGGTAAAGCCATTTTGGATGATCTTCACAGTAACGGTGTTGATACATCATTAGTCGGTTACTCAAAAGATATGGGAAGCGGTTATTCAGCAGTCTTACTCGCACCCAATGGAGAACGAACAATTATGTCTTATCGTGGTGCTAGCGCTCATTATGACTTGCAAGAATCAGATTTTCACAACCTTGAAGCTGACTGGTTTTATGTTACGGCGCTCGATGGTAATTTCGAAGTATTAGATGAAGTGTTCGCATTTGCCAAGAAAAAAGGAATAAAAATTGCTATGAATCCAGGCGCTAAGGAACTTGCCGATAAAACAAATTTAAGAAGACTTATCCCACAAATGACCTTGCTCTCAATGAATAAAGACGAGATGCAACAAATTTATGAAGGCAAAACCATGGAAGAGTTAGTTAGGGCTGCAAAAAAAGATGTTCCGTACGTAATTGTTACTGATGGTCCGCATGGAGCAGTTGCCGCAGATATGCATCATATCATTTCCGCAGGCATGTATGAGGATGTACCAGTTGTTGATAGAACTGGGGCAGGTGATGCCTTTAGCTCAGGTTTTACGGCTATGATTGCGGCAAACGAAAGTTTAGAAAAAGCAGTAACACTTGCAAGCGCAAATTCCACAAGTGTAGTTGGTTCAATTGGTGCAAAAGTGGGTATTCTTTATGACTCAGCTAAACTTCATAAGATGGAAGTCTCAATAAAGGATTTTTAATGCTAATGCTATTATGTAAGCAAGAGAATATTTAACCAATGTCACGACTTATATCAGATTTATTAGGTGCTACCGAACCAATGTTTAGCCTTGCTATTCGTCAACTAGAAGAGTTGAGTGATAATAACGGTGCCGATATTCGCTTAAGTGCAGAAATTATAGGACAAGTGCAACTGAAAACAAAACAACTTGGGCTTGATCCTCATGATACGACAGGTAAAGAATTGTATTACGCATTGATGGAACATGTACGGAAAAACGATCTTCATCTAATGCATGCTATTGGAGGTAAGGACGGAGACAGCCCAAGCCAGTTAATGCCGTTAATGAAAAAAGCTGCTGAAGCGGTTAAGCTAAATCGCAAATGTTGGGTTCTCAAAAAGAGTGTTGCAAAGGAATTTCTGAAAAAAACACCACCTCCTACCATTATGAAATTACTTGGCTATAAAAGTATTGATAGTATGCTCAAAAAAGAAAATATATTTGAAATTTACGGCGCTTTACGATTTGCTGAAGGGCCAGAATGGCTTAATAATTTTGACGCTCAATATAAAACAATTAGTCCTTCAGATTTCGAACAAAGAGATATTGAAATTGTCCAAATGCCAGCTGATAGGTGGGGTGAAATTACTAAGCCATTTATTCATAAAAAAAGACATAACATAACCCATCTCAAGGAGTTGGGTGTAATTTTAATGCTTCCGATTACGCTTGATTCTATGCCAGGTATAACAATAACCGTGATGCCGCTCCTCTTTCATTATTTAAACGAAATAAGACTATATAGTGCATTCTTTAAGTTGCAGCAAGTAAAGCCAGATTTTGCTCAGATAGTTATCGACACTCTTATTGCTGATCCAGGCGAGGCTGCAATCATGGTAGGGCAAAAAATTCATTGGAGAGTTATTCAACGCTATTTTGGAAAACTTGAGAATGAATATCATCCAGAGATTTTTGAACCTCACGTGCAGCCAGAAGATTTGCACTGGAGAAAAGCAGAGCATATTCTCTATGAAATCGATCCTGAGCTCGCGTGGTGGCGTGATTTAGATTACGTTGGAGTGATGCACCAAGGCCGTCCCGTCTCACTTAACCTACTAGATCTTGCCGTATCCTATAGTACGCAAACTCCCTACAAAGAACGAGCAGTCTATCATTTTAGGGAAAGTTTGTGGAATGAGCTGTTTGAACGATATATGGGCCACAAAGTACTGCAAGACCAAGTACTTAAGCAATTAGATAACAATCTTATAGCACCCGAGACAATTCGTAAAAGTTTAATAGGTAGAAGATAGATGAATTATTCCATTTGTATATCTGGAGCTTCAAGTGGTGAAACGGTAGCTTCGTCTCGAACGCTTGCTGAACAACTAGGCTCTAGTGTTGCTAAAGCAGGTCATGTCGTAACAACCGGAGCTACGTTAGGATTGCCTTTTTACGCAGCTCGCGCAGCGTTTAAAGAAGGGGGGATGAGTATCGGGTTTTCTCCTGCTGGATCTCTACAGGAACACGTTTTTAAATATCGGCTTCCCATAGGTGTATTTAGCTATATAAATTACACGGGTATGCATTACGTTGGGAGGGATGTATATTTAGTCCAATCGAGCGATGCTGTTATAACGGTTGGTGGGCGTTTTGGCAGTCTACATGAGTTTACCTCTGCACTTGAATCAAACATGCCCTGTGGTTTTCTTGTTGGCAGTGGTGGTGCAGCAGATTTAATTCCTGATTTAATGGAGAAACTTGAAGTGCCTCACAAGAATATGATTATTTTTGATGAGGATCCTGAACAATTGGTTCAAAAGGTTATAGCCAAATTGGATGAGTTGAATCACGGCGTAGACACAGCAGCGCTTGCTAATAAATGGTTCTTGAGTGGCGAAGAGAGCCAACACACTTCGAATAAAGGCTAACATATTATTTTGGAACCGGCATCGTAAAGCCGAAGGTAGAGCCATTACCTGGTTCTGATTCGAAAATAATACTTCCACCATGATCTTCAATTACTCGTTTTGCTAAATAAAGACCAATGCCCGAACCATCTGGCCGAATTTTTTTAGCATTATCTGCTCGGAAAAATTTCGAAAATAACTTATCTTTTTGATCTTTTGGTACACCAATCCCAGTATCTACTACTTTAAAGGTTACGCAATCGTTGTCATATTTTAGGTATATATTTATTTTACCCTCTGGAGAGTAATCGATAGCATTATTTATAAAATTGGAAATAACTTGCTGCATTTTTACTTTATCAAATGTAAATTTAGGAATAAATGTACTAGGTAAGTGGTAGTCTAATAGTACTTTCTTTTCGCTAGCGCTATCTTTATGTTGCTCAACTTCTGTTGTTATTAACTGCTGTAAATCACCGACATTCATATCAAGATGAAATTTTCCGGCGGACATTCTGCTTATATTTAACAAATCATTTATCAGTGCCTTCATGACATTAATTCTCTCCACTGAAGCATTAAGTTTGGATTTTAATTTATCATTCATTTCCCCGTAATAGCCTTGTGCTGCCATAGTCACATAGCCATCAATTGCAGCGAGAGGTGTAGTAAGTTGATGTGACGCCATCGAGATAAAGTCATCTTTTGCAACATCGGCATCACGCAGTTTTTCGTTTGCCGCTATGAGTTCTTTCGTTGCATCATTGACTTTATTTTGTAAACTAACATTGAAATTTTGAATTAAAGAAAATGCTTTTGAGTTTTGAATCGCCAATGCTAGTTCATTAGCTAAGGTAGTGATACCTTTTATGTCCGCGTTATCAAAAAAAGATCCATTTCTTTTTGGCCCAATAACAAGATATCCAATTATTTGATTTTGCAGTTTGAGTGGCAAGAAAATTGAAAATTGAAAACTTCTTAGAATTTTCTTCACATTGCCGTTGCTCACCTCGTCTTCTACCAACAAATCCTCACCAAGGTAGTCAAGATATTTCTTTAAATCCTTAAGGTTATATTTTATATCGTAGCCACCTATGTAATATATTTCCTTTTGATCAAGCACAATAATTGAGGTTCTATTGACCTTCATTCTTGAATTTATTAGATCTACTATTTCTTTTGATAATGCTACTAAATTTATATCAGTTGAAATGATTTGCGAAGCCTCTTCAATTAATCGTGCAGGATTATATTTGTCTTGTTGAAATAATTTATCAGTGAAACGTGCAGAAATTTTTTGCAGTGGATAAAAAAGAAAGGCAAGTACCGCAGCAGCAATTACAAAATATATTTGTTGTAAAACCGAAAGAAGTAGATGTGGGAATATTATATTGCTGAGTTTAATTGCCACTATTCCAAATAAACTTACAACGATAAATAAGGTCAATAAGTAGCCAAAAGTTTTGAGCGCTATAGTTTTTATATCAAACATTCTATGCCAAAAAATTGCATACGCGACAGAACCAACAAGGATAAGAAGTGTCGGCGTCCCAATTAGTACACCGTATTGGCTTATATGAAATTCTGGTAAAACTATTTGTGTAACAAGATTAATGGTTACTGAGACAGTTATACCTGCAACCATTACTCTAATTTGTTGTTTGACAAGTTTTTCTGCATTTTTCTGATATCTGAATAATACAGAAAACGATATGGCAAACATAACTAGGAAGTAGAGGAGGGTAAGCCATAAAAGTGGTCCAGGTCCAGAAGTTACATTACCAGCAGCAGTTCGTTCAATTGATTTAATAACATACGGCGTAAAGCCAATAACTGCTAGCGTGAGGACTGCTATCCATACAATGATGTTTTGCATCGGAGTAATAACGATTTTAGCGTAGCTTGTGCTAAACATCAGAAATGCGATAGGTATAAAAATGGCAGCGGATGCTGCTGCTCTTGTAAAAACGAGCGCAAAACTGGTGTTTGGTAATTCGGAAACAAATGCACATGCAATATATGCAAAAATTGACATGTCAAAAAAGACAAAACTTGATGTTTGACGAGATTTAACGTTACGAGATGCAATCAATATCGCCAGGACCAACAATGTTACTAACGTAATTGTAAATGTTAACAGATTAATTATTGACATAGACGTCTATTTTTATATTCTCACCCTATAAAACTTATGGTAATAGTATAGCACTTATTCTGAATTACTACGTTTTTTATACACAGCTTTATTATCTTTCATTTTCTATTTCTCATCTGTTAATACTCAGTTATACTTATTGAGTGAATGAGTCTTTTAATTTAGTAACAGAATATCAACCAACAGGAGATCAACCTGCTGCTATAAAAGCATTGGTAAATAATTTTTCTAATAACGAAAAAGAACAGGTGTTACTAGGGGTAACCGGATCAGGCAAAACGTTTACCATGGCAAATGTTATTCAGCAGCTTCAGAAACCTACGTTGGTACTAGCCCACAACAAAACACTTGCTGCGCAACTGTACAACGAATTTAAAAATTTTTTTCCCGATAATGAAGTACATTATTTTGTTAGCTATTTTGATTACTATCAGCCTGAAGCGTATATCGCACGCAGTGACACTTACATCGAAAAAGATAGTCAGATTAACGAGGAAATCGATAGATTACGGCATGCAGCAACAAGTGCACTCTTGAGCCGAAAAGACGTTATTATCGTTGCCAGCGTGAGTTGTATATATGGTATCGGTTCAGTTGATGATTATGGTGCTATGGCAATAAAGGTGAAGGTAGGCGAAAAGCGAGTTCGAGACAAATTTATGCGCCAACTCACTGATATCCAATATAAACGAAATGATGTTGCATTGGGTCGTAGTACGTTTCGTGTGAGAGGTGATGTGATTGACGTTTTTCCAACGGGAGAGGAAGTGGCATATCGAATTGAATTTTTTGGTGATGAAATTGAAAAAATTACTCAAATTAACCCTCTCACCGGTGAAGTGGAAAAAAAGCTTGAATCGCACACTATTTTTCCAGGTAGTCACTATGTGACGCCTCATGAAAAAATGAAACACGCACTTGGACATATTGAAAAAGAACTCGAAGAAAGATTAGCCTATTTTAATAAGAATAATCTTCTACTTGAAGCACAACGACTTGAACAAAGAACAAGATTTGATATTGAGATGATGGAAGAAACGGGCTTCGTAAAGGGAATCGAAAATTATTCCAGATATCTAACTAATCGTGAACCCGGAGAACAGCCGGCAACTCTCATGGACTATTTCCCCGATGATCATTTAATCTTAATAGATGAGAGTCATATGACACTTCCGCAGGTTCGTGGAATGTATAACGGCGACCGAGCTCGTAAAGAAGTATTGGTAGAGCATGGCTTTCGATTACCGAGTGCACTCGATAATAGGCCATTAACATTCACAGAGTTCGAACGACATATTAATCAGGTAATTTACGTATCGGCAACTCCTGCAGATTACGAACTCAGCAGATCGCCTGCTCCAATTCAGCAGGTTATTCGTCCAACGGGATTATTAGATCCTGAAATTTTTATTAGACCCGTCGAAGGACAAATCGATGATTTGATTGCAGAGATTAGAGACAGAATTAAAAAGAGACAACGCGTACTTGTTACAACTTTAACAAAACGAATGGCTGAGGACCTAAAAGAATATCTCGAAGGTCTTGCGATTAAAGTTCAATATTTGCATAGTGATGTCGATACTTTAGAGAGGACGGACATTTTGAGAGACTTGCGTCTGGGAATTTATGATGTACTCATAGGGATTAACTTGCTAAGAGAAGGGCTTGATCTTCCTGAAGTAAGTCTCGTCGCAATTTTAGATGCAGACAAAGAAGGTTTCCTAAGAAGCGAGTCAGCACTTATTCAAACTATAGGACGAGCAGCTCGTCATGTTGAAGGCAAAGTAATCATGTACGCAGACCATATTACAGGCAGCATGAAGCGGGCAATAGATGAAACAAATCGTCGTCGTGCGATTCAGGAAAAATATAATTCAGACAATGGAATTACTGCCGTTGGGATTATAAAGAGTATTGATGAAAGCTTACGATCAATAGTTGGCGCAGAAAGCAAAGAGGCCAAGACGGCAAAGATCAATTTAGATAAGATACCAAAAGATGAATACCATATGCTTGTTAGCGACCTAACGGCACAGATGGATATTGCTGCCGCTAATCTTGAGTTTGAAAAAGCAGCTGATTTACGTGATCTAATTACACAAATTAAAAATAAACTCTAAAAATTGATTTTCCTCTAGTTCTTGGCGCAACTTCCTTTTATACTTATAAAATGAGTAAAATTAGCGAGCAAGATATTAGAAAGCTTGCATCACTGAGTAAATTGAAACTTAGTGATGAGGAAGTGAAGCTGTATCAAAAAGAGTTAACTTCTATTGTCACCTATATAGAGCATCTTTCAGAAGCTGATGTTAATGGGCTCGCACCGACTTCGCAGGTAACTGGACTTAAAAATGTAACAAGAGCAGATGCATTGATAGATTATGGTGTTAGCCCGTCAGATTTACTTAAAAATGCTCCAGCTAAAAAAGATAATCAGTTTAAAGTAAAAAGGATGATTGCGTGAATTGGGACTCAATAGAAAAAATAGCCCATGATGTTTCAAGCGGAAAGGTAACGGCCGAATCATTGGTCGAACGCTCTTTGGGAGCGATAGAAGAAACAAAAGAATACAACGCAATTCTTGCTGTGTCTAAAATCCGAGCACTTGAGCGGGCTCGAGAGGTCGACCAAAAAGTGAAAAATGGAGAAAATATTGGCAAACTCGCCGGAGTTCCTTTTATTGCAAAGGATAATTTTTTAACTTTTGATACTACAACTACTGCGTCTAGTCATATGCTAGAAAATTTCCATGCGCCTTATCAAGCGACTGCAATTGAGCGTCTTGAAGCAGCGGGAGCAATTATGGTTGCTAAATCAAATCTTGATTCATTCGCCCATGGAAGTAGCACCGAAAATAGTGCGTTTGGCCCAACACTTAATCCACTTGATAAAAGTAAAGTTCCCGGAGGATCGTCTGGTGGATCCGCAGCTGCCGTCGCACTTAAAATAGCTCCGTTTGCACTCGGCACCGATACAGGTGGCTCCATACGTTTACCAGCTAGTTTTTGTGGTGTCGTTGGATATAAGCCTACTTATGGACTCGTATCGCGTTATGGAGTCGTTGCAATGGCAAGTTCAACTGATGTTATTGGGCCCATAACTACTTCAGTGGAAGATGCTGCAGTTGTTCTTGATGTTATGAGCGGCAAAGATCAATTTGATGGTACAACTATTGATCGTGACTTAGAAATATACGATGGAAAGCCATTTAGCCTTAAGGGCAAAAAGATAGGACTCGTCAAAGAATATCTTTCAAGTGGTATTGATGAGGGCGTGAAGAAGGTTGTTCTTGATACTGTTGAAAAAATTAAAGCCCAAGGAGCAGAAATAGTTGAAGTAAGTATCCCTTCAATTTCACTTTCACTAGCATGCTATTACGTGCTTGTACCTGCAGAAGTCAGTAGTAATTTAAGTAGATACGATGGTCAACGTTATGGTCTAAGTGATACTACAGCTAAAAATCTAGATGAAAGTTTTGAGAAGAGTCGTGCTGCTGGATTTGAGGCTGAAAATAAGCGAAGAATAATGATTGGAACTTACGTACTCAGCAGCGGTTACTACGACGCATATTATAAAAAGGCTCAAATTGTCAGAACAAAACTTATAAATGAATTCAATACAGTTTTTGAAAAAGTAGATTATTTGATAGGGCCGACCGCTCCAATGACTGCTTTTGAAATAGGTAAAAATGTAGATGATCAATTGCAAATGTATCTCGCAGATATTATGACTGTATCCGCTAACCTGGTCGGAATTCCTTCTATTAGTATTCCAGCAGGAAACGCGAATAGCATGCCAGTAGGTTTGCAGCTTATGGCGCCACAGAAAAGTGACCGGAATTTATTAGCACTCGCAGCAGCAATTGAAAAGGAAATAGAATGAGCATATCAGCAATCATAGCTATCATTGTCTGTGCAGTCGCAGTCCTTAGTATTATAAGTCTCGCATCACGTTCTAATCCTAAGGGAATCGACAGGCTGCATTTCAAAAATGAATGGAACGATATCCTACTTGTTTTTAAGGATGATAAAACCAAAGAATTAAGTATTATCCAAGCAGATAAATTGTTGGATGAAGCGTTGAAGTGTCTAGGATTTACAGGTACCAGTATGAGTCAAAGATTAATCGGCGCAAAACATAAGCTTAAGCATCGAGACGAGGTATGGAACGCTCATAAGCTTAGAAATAAAATTGTGCACGAAAGTACCTACCATCCTACTGCTGGTGATATCAAGGTTGCCTTAAGGGGTTATTACAAAACCTTTAAAGATTTGGGAGTGCTATGATGGAGAAATATTTAATCAAAGGATATTATCCGACTATTGGTATTGAGTGTCACGTTCAGTTGAAGACAAAGACTAAGCTCTTTTCGGGCATAAATAATGATGCTCGTGATGCTGCCCCTAATACACTCATCAGTCCTTTGTGTGTTGGGCTCCCAGGAACACTACCGATTTTAAATGAACAAGCAGTCGCACTTGCAATTCGTGCTGGACTTGCACTTCGCGCTGAAATTGCCGAAGAAAGTGTTTTTGATCGAAAGCATTACTTTTACCCTGACTTGCCAAAAGGTTATCAGATTACTCAATTTGCACAGCCAATTGTCGGTAAGGGTATTGTAGAAGCGCATCTTGATGATGGCACACTATTTGCAGTTAATATCACAAGAGCACATCTTGAAGAGGACGCCGGCAAAAGTACTCATCCTGCAGGCGAAGACTACTCGCTAGTTGATCTTAATCGTGCTGGTACGCCACTATTGGAAATTGTTTCTGAACCCGAAATACATAGCGGTGAGGAAGCTCGCGCCTACGCCCATGAACTAAACTTACTTATGAAATATGCAGAAGTTTCTGAAGCTGATCTTTTTCAAGGTAATATGCGTTTTGATGTAAACGTTAGCGTAAGTAAAGATCCTGAAAAGCTAGGAACAAGAAGTGAGACCAAGAATCTCAACAGTTTTAAGAGCGTTGAAAAGGCAGTTGAATTTGAGATACTACGTCAAATCGATTTACTGGAAAAAGGACAACCCATCGTACAGGAAACGAGAGGCTGGGATGATGCTAAGCAAAAAACATTTAGTCAACGATCTAAAGAGGACGCACATGATTATCGTTATTTCCCAGAACCAGATGTTCCACCAATAGTTGTTACAAAGGAAGCAATTGAGGCTACCGCGCAAACTATGCCCCTATTGCCTGCTGCACTCCGCGAGCGTTTAGGAACATTTGGTTTATCTAGCCCACAAATAAGTATTATTCTTGAGGATAGAGAACTAGCTGCTATTATCCGATTTATTACTGAAGAGCATGATGAAAAAACAGCTCGAACAATTGCCAATTGGTGCTTGGGTGAAATAATGCGGCAAGTAGCTGACAATAAATTGACCTGGCAAGCAGTTATGAGCGCAGTTCCACAACTTGTCACACTTGCTTCAATGGTTGACGACAACCGCTTAAGTTCAACCGCAGCCAAAGAATTACTTGAGGAAATTGTTACCGATAAGAAAGATCCTCTTAAGCTTGCAGAGGATAAGAATTTAATTCAGATTTCTGATGATGGGGCACTTGTAATGATTGTTGAGCAGGTATTAAATGATAACGTTAAGGCAGCGGATGATGTTCGTAGCGGAGAGCTCAAAGCAATCGGCTACTTAGTAGGCCAGGTTATGAAAGCATCTGCCGGAAGAGCGAATCCTGCTGTTGTTCAAGCGTTAATAAAAAAACAATTGGAGAAGTAGTAACTATGAAACAACCAACCAAAGCCATTATTGCAGCTGCTGGACTCGGAACTCGTTTTTTACCGCAAACTAAAGCCATGCCCAAAGAAATGCTTCCTATTATTGATAAACCGGTAATACAAATTATTGTCGAACAACTTGTTGCAAGCGGCGTTACTGACATCATAATTGTTACTGGAAGTACAAAGCGAGCGATTGAAGATCATTTTGATAGAAGCGATGAGCTCGAATATGAATTACGCCAAAAAGGTAAAGATGATTTAGCAGATGAAATAAGAAAAATATCTGAACTTGCTAACTTTATTTATATTCGTCAAAAAGGAACTCCAAAAGGAAACGCTCGACCACTCATTAATGCATCACATTTACTAGCTGAAGATGAACCATTTTTCATGTTTTTCGCAGACGATTTCTTCCGCTCAGAAGTGCCCCATGCAAAGCAATTGCTTGACGTTTATAACCAAACTGGAAAATCTGTCATATCGCTTATTCAAGTTGAGCCAAAAGATACTTCTAAATACGGTATCGCTAAAATCTCAAATCAGTTAAGTGATAAGGTATTTGAGATAGCTGAACTTGTAGAGAAACCAGGTCCTGAAAAAGCTCCATCAAATATCGCTGCTGTTAGTGGCTATCTTTTAACACCTGATATATTACCTATAGTTTTATTAGAAAAAATCGGTCACGGGGGAGAAATTGGTTTGTCGCATAGTGTTAGCGAACTAGCAGAAACAGGGCGAGTAGTTGGGAAATTTATCGATGGAGTTTATCATGATGCCGGAGATAAAGCGCGATATTTGCGTGCTGTTGTTGATCATGCATTAGCAGATCCAAAGCTTGGCCCAAATTTCAGAGAATATTTGTTAAAACGGCTTAATCAATAGCCTTTTTCATTGCGCTAAAGGTATATTTTACACTAATAATAATTTTCTGTTAGCTGACATTTTTTCTATAATAGATGTATAGAAAAAGAGAGGGTACATGCAGGGATCAACGCCCAAAGTGGCAGCTAACGATTATGTGCATTTGCATAATCATACGCAGTATAGTTTACTCGATGGGCTAACTAAGATTGGCCCTCTTTTAGATTTTGTAAAGAAATCTGGCATGCAGGCGGTTGCTATGACTGATCACGGTACTCTTTCTGGTGCAATTGAATTTTATAAAGAAGCAAAAGCTCGAGACATTAAACCAATCATAGGCCTTGAGACCTACGTTGCTGCACGCGGCTATACAGATAAAGATCCACAAAAAGATAAAAATCGCTATCACCTTATTTTGCTTGCCATGAATAATGTAGGCTACCAGAATTTAATGCGTTTATCGACAACTGCTAATTTAGATGGTTTTTATTACTTTCCGCGTATCGACCATGGGCTTTTAGAAAAATATAATGAAGGACTTATTGTTCTGAGTGCCTGCATGGGTGGAGAAGTAGCCAATGCATTCAAGGAAGGTCAAGATACGAAAGCGTTAGAAATTGCATCTTGGTATAAGAAAATATTTGGAGACCGGTACTATCTTGAAGTACAAGATCATGGTCATCCAAAAAATCCTATTCCCAATAAGGAACAGGAAATGATAAACAATAAGATTTTAGAACTTTCTAAAAAACTTTCTATCCCTGCAGTTGTTACAGCTGACGGACATTATCTTAAGCATGAAGATCAAGAGGCGCATGAAATTTTATTATGTGTTGGTACGGGTTCGTATTTGAGTGATGAGAAAAGAATGTCACTTAAAGATTTTCCTCTACACGTTACAGAGCCTGAAGAAATGATTAGTAGATGGGGTGAAGATCATCCAGAACTTATTACTAACACCATTGCTATCGCTAATAGGTGCAACGTGGAAATAGAACTTGGTAAGATTTTAATTCCTAAATTTGATGTACCTGAAAAGGAAACTGAAAAAACATATTTAGAAAAACTAGTGTATCGGGGCTTAGCATTTCGATATGGTGGTGTTAAAGAATCTGACGCAGCTCAATTAACAGTTTCCCAAGCCAGGAAAACGCTACCAAAGAAAATTGAAGAGCGAACTGAATTTGAGCTCAAAGTAATTGAAGAAATGGGTTTTTGTGGATATTTTTTAATTATTTGGGATTTTATTAAATGGGGTAAGGATCGAGGTATTGTTTTTGGGCCTGGACGAGGAAGTGCCGCAGGATCTATTATTGCCTATTCTTTAAGAATCACTGAGCTTGATCCACTAGCCTATGATTTACTCTTTGAAAGATTTTTGAATCCTGATCGTATTAGCATGCCCGATATCGATATTGATATTCAAGATTCAAGAAGGGATGAAGTAATTCAATATTGCGTTCAAAAATATGGGTCTAATCGGGTCGCCAATATTGTTACTTTTGGACGCATGGCCGCGCGCGCTGCGGTTCGAGATGTTGCGCGAGTGTTGCAGGTGCCATATTCTGAAGCAGATAAACTTGCAAAAATGATTCCACCGCCAGTGCAAGGTCGTCATATTCCTCTTGAAAAATCAATTGTAGAAAATAGTGATCTCAAATCAGAATACGATAATAATCCTACTGCTAAACGAGTTTTTGATATGGCAATTCAACTTGAGGGTACGATTCGGAGCCATGGTGTTCATGCTGCCGGAGTGGTGATAGCCCCAGATGATATTGTTAAGTTTGCCCCTCTGGAAATGGCGCAAAAAGGGGTAATAGCCACACAGTATCCAATGGGTCCTATTGAAGAATTAGGACTGCTAAAGATGGATTTTCTCGGATTATCTAACTTAACTACTATAAATAATGCTCTCCGTATAATTAAGCGTGTATATGGGAAGACTATAACCGTTGATTCAATTCCACTAGATGATAAAAAAACATATAAGTTACTTGGAAGTGGTGATACTGTAGGAGTTTTTCAGCTTGAGTCTGCAGGAATGAAACGCTATCTTCAACAATTGAAGCCCTCAGAATTTGAAGATATTGTAGCCATGGTTGCACTGTATCGGCCCGGGCCAATGCAGTTCATTGAAGATTTTATTGGCAGAAAGCACGGAGAGCGAGAAATAGAATATCCTCATGAAAGTATGAAGAATGCTCTTAAGAGTACGTATGGAGTGCTTGTTTATCAGGAACAGGTCATGCAAATCTCAAAAGAAGTTTGTGGTTTTACGGGTGGAGAAGCAGATACGCTCCGTAAAGCAATTGGTAAGAAGAATATGGAAATGATGCAAAAAATGCGTGAAAAAATGATTGAAGGTGGGCAGACGCATAGTGGTATTTCAAAAGAAGTCATGGAGTTGTTCTGGAAGCAATTAGAGGATTTTGCTGCATATTGTTTTAATAAGAGTCATGCCGCTTGCTATGCGCTCGTTTCATATTGGACGGCGTATCTTAAAGCTTATTATCCAGCAGCATTTATGGCATCACTCATGACAAGCGATTACGATAATATTGATCGCTTAGCGATAGAAATAAGCGCCTGTAAACAATCTAATATTGAAGTGCTGCCTCCTGATGTCAATGAGTCTTATCATGAATTTGCCGTTGTTCCAAGTGATGATTCCAAAAAAATGCAGATTCGATTCGGGCTTGATGCAATCAAAAACGTAGGACATGGAGCAGTTGATGAAATTATTCGAGCAAGAACTGATGGTGGCCCTTTTAAATCCATAGCCGATTTTATTACAAGAGTAAATGGAAGGCTTGTGAATAAGAAAGTATGGGAAAGTTTGGCAAAATCTGGTGCGCTCAACCGTTTTGGCGACAGAGGGGCAATTATTGAAAATCTTGAAAGTATTCTTGCGATAGCTGCAAAGCTGAATAAGGAGCAGAAAATTGGGCAGACTGATTTATTTGGTAATGATACACAAAGCACTAGTTCCCCAATCTTTACAATAGAAGTACCTCCCAGTAAAGGATTATTTACAGAACAGCAGTATTTGCAGTGGGAGCGTGAGCTTATGGGACTCTATATATCCAGCCATCCGCTGCAGCCGTTCGAGGCAATTTTAACTGAACAGGCGGTTCCTTTATCTGAAATAACTCCAGAGAATGATGGAAAAACTGCAGTGATCGGCGGAACTATCAATGAGTTTAGGAAGATAACTACTAAAAATGGCCAAGCAATGGCGTTTGCTAAACTTGAAGATTTATTTGGCGATGAGAGAGAGCTGATTATCTTCCCTAGAGTTTTTGACGATACAGAAGGGTTTTGGGATAAAGATAAAGTCTTACTTATAAAAGGTAGAGTGGATGGGTCAGATAAAAACGGAGCACTGCTTAAAGAAGCTAAATTCCTCGTGTCATCTGTCTCAGATATTTCATTAGAAACCGCAAAGGCATACAAAGCTAAGGGGCGCTCAAAAAAAATGTCTGGTGCAAAAAAAGCTGCAACTAAGCCAAAATCTGAACAAACAGAAGATCGTACCGTTAAAAGATTATATATTCGCTTGCCTGATACTAAAGACCAATTACTGCTTGAAAAATTAAAAACGCTACTTGACGCAAATGCCGGTACAATTGAGGCAGTACTCGTACTTGGCTCAGCTAAGAAACAAATTATAAAACTTCCGCAAAAAATTGATGCTAACAATGAGCTTCTTCTTTCGCTTAAAAAATTAGTAGGTAAAGAAGATATAAAATTTCAATAAGCCAGCTCTACGCCTGCTTATGTAATTTTTTTATATAAAGAATTTCAAGAGTAACACCAACAGCGAGGATTATGAAGCCGACTAAGAGAGCAAGCGTGGTATTTAACTTAAAATACCAGGGGCTCAAGAGTGTAATGCCTCCTGCGGGTATTTCGCTATACATGTGGTTGTTCTGCTGTTGATTAGTAAGCATCACAACAATAACTCTTGTCTTGGGATGGGCAGGATATTTTGACACATTTGCAATTCCAACCCCTATATCCGTAAAAGAACTGCTTGTATATGCATCATATTGAATTGGGTTCTTGCTCCAGCCGTTAATAATTCTATCTGTTGATTCGTCGCTGACGGCTTCAATCATGCTTGCAGAGCTATAAATGACTCCTGCTTTTTTAATATAATCCCAACTTGTCCTACCGTCAGGCATACTGTATGAAAACGTAGTAGATCGTGCCATATCCTCTGCTTGGGATTGTGCAGCATTCATAAGCGAAGCATTGGACGTTAGGGGGGAAAGTGAAAGTAAACTTCTTTGTTTCTCTATTTTTTCAGTAACTTGATTGATGCTAGGGGGTGAGGTGAGAGTATTTTTGTAAGGAATGAAAAAACCAGTTAATAAAAATATAAAAAGTGCACTAACAATAAAAAGGCCATGGCCTAATCGGATAGTTTTAGGATTATTAAATTTCATGGTTTCCTCGTACTGACAATTGATATAATGCAATTCCTGTAGCTACTGAAACATTAAAGGATTCTTTTTTTCCCTTCATCGGTATTTCGACAATGAAGTCTGAGATTTCAAGGGACTGTTCATTTACCCCATTGATTTCATTTCCTACAATAAGCGCTACCTTGTCTGGTATCCTTAATTTATTAATAGGGGTGCTCAATTTATTTTGCTCAAGACTAACAATTGTGTACTGTGTTTTTTTTAACGAATCAATAACATCGCTGATGTCTTCATGCCGTTCGATATCCATCGTAGCTTCTGCGCCAAGAGAAGTCTTCTTGATAGCATTTGTTTGTTTGGTAATCTCATGAGGGAGGCGCTCGTCATTCATTACTTTTGGATAGGGGGTGTATCCGGTAAGAACTACTTTACTTACCCCTAAACCGTCAGCGGTTCTGAGAATACTTCCGACATTATGTGTGCTTCGAACGTTATCGAGCACCACTATTATTTCATTCATTACAAACATAATAACAAAATTGACTCCAACTGCTTATGCTTAATTGCTATACTATCTACAGTATATGGCAGAAGACGCAAGAATTTTAGAAGAAAGAAGCACACAGCGGCGAGCGCATTTGCTGAATATGGCGTATGAAGATACATCTGCAAGAGAAATACCGCTCTATCCAGAAGTATTGCCAGTCCCCGAGCTGTACAGTCTCAGAGCAATCCCCCTCTATGCAGATGCCAATAACCTTCGCTTTGGAGTTACAAATACGACTTCGCAATCGACGATGGCGAATTTAAAAATGCGTTTCCCTGATCAACAGACCACCTTCTCTATTATTTCAGATACTGGTTATAAAGATCTAATGCGTCGTTATGATCCACCAAAGGAAGTAATCTATAAAGATATTTCACTTATATCGCATGATGCCGACGAGCAATTTAAAGTAGTTTCTGAAACACTCAATAGTGTACGAGCCGACGATATGCTAGCGTATATAGTTCAGCAGGCATATTTACTCAAAGCCTCAGATATTCACCTTGAAACTGACGAAGACGGTGTTAGGATTCGACTAAGGGTAGATGGCGTGCTTCACCCCATTGCTGAATTTACGAATGATAAGTACCGACAATTTTTATCAAGTCTTGCCGTAGCTGCTAACGTTTCAACAAATTCAGATCAGCCACAAACAGGCCATATCAATCGAAGTTACCAATTAGCAAACGGCTCGTCTGTTACTGTAAATCTTCGACTAGAAACAGTACCTACGGTCCATGGAATGGATGCAGTGCTCAGGCTTTTTAACTTAAAACCTGAACTTATGAAACTCGATAGTCTCGGTTTGGCTAAGGATGAAAAAGCAATAATAGATGATATTATTAGCCATCCTAACGGGCTCGTTCTTATGGTGGGGCCTACTGGTTCCGGTAAGACAACGACCCTCTACAGCATCCTTAACCAACTGAACAACCCAGAACGCAAAATTATTACTCTAGAAGATCCCGTAGAATATAACATCAAAGGGATTACACAAATACCAATTGACTCCACAAAAGAGGCGAATGGTTTTGCAGATAAATTTAGGGCGGTGCTTCGTCTTGACCCAGACGTCATTATGGTTGGAGAAATTAGAGATTTAGATACTGCTAAAACTGCGCTTCAGTCAGCGCTTACGGGACACCTTGTATTGTCAACGTACCATGCAGGATCTGCAGCAGCAGCGTTAACTCGCATGCTTGATGCAATTGGAGATAATCCACTCTTCTCATCAGCAATTCGCCTCATAACGGCACAGCGTTTGATTCGTAGGCTTGATGATCATTCTAAAGTTGCCTATGACCCTGACCCCAAGACGCTAGGATGGCTAAGCGGTGTCATTGCTTCTTTTCCAGAACATGTTCCCAAACCAAACTTGGACGGTATAAAACTCTATAAAGCAGGAAGTTCACCGGAAAACCCATTTGGATATAGCGGGCAACTTGCAGTGCGAGAATTGATGCTGATGACTCCAGCAATTCTCAATGAATTGAAGAAAGCGTCGAGGGATATTTCTGCTCAGGAATTAGAAAAAATCGCGATATCAGATGGGATGGTCACCATGATTCAAAACGGTGTTATCCAGGTTATTCAAGGCAATACGAGCCTAGAAGAAATTATGCGTATTCTTGCTTAAAGTACTTATATATGCAAAAATTTAACTATTATTTGAGCGTTGAGCTCTTTTTTATACGTTAATGAGACCCTTATCCAAACATGGCAAGAACAATTAGTAGTACTAAAATGATTCAGAAAAACGATGTTAAGATTTCTGTAGTAATACCAGCTTACAATGAAGCAGATTTCCTTCCACGTTGTCTTGATTCACTAATGGTCCAAAAAAATGCTCCAAATTTCGAAATTATAGTAGTGGATAATGCAAGCACTGATGAAACTGCAGAAGTGGCGAAAAGATATGGAGTTAGAGTTATTCATGAATTCGAAAAAGGAGTAGTCCACGCCCGTCAAGCTGGACTTGAAGCAGCCCGGGGCCAGATTATTGTCTCAACTGATGCAGATAGTTTCTTTCCTGAAAAATGGATTTATAACATTCATTCATTTTTTTTAGAACATCCTGAAGCTTCAGGACTTGCGGGTAGCTATCATTTCTATAAAGGCCCATTATGGTCGAGAATTATGCCCGCCGTACTTGGCTATTTAATTTGGGGGCTATCACTTGTTATTCATCGACCTGTGTATGTTTCTGGTGCAAATTTGAGTTTCCGAAAAGACGCATTTCCGGGGTATGACACTCGTTTTTACCAAGGTGCTGATGAGCGGGGTGTACTGCTTGAAATTATGAAAAAGGGAAGAGTCTATGTAACGATGAAGAATCCTGTAGAAACTTCCAGCAGAAGGGTAAATCAAGGATTTTGGCATAGTATGATTATGACAGTCGGCTATTATTATGGATATAATAATTGGCGAACTAAGAAAAAAGGATATAGCAAAATCGGGTCACCCCCCGCTATTCGAACAGAAGACAGAACTACGCACGCACCACTTCTTTTTCTACAATGGGCTATAGTGCTAGCTGTAGGTTTTATTATTTTTGAAATAATTAAAAGGCATTACGATATTTGGTAATGTACAAAACAAGTTGTAACTCTTTTCAAATATAAATAGATGTGTTATATTATACCTTGAATCTTTTATTAATAAGACTTGGATAAAAAGGAAACTATGCAAAGCCTAATTCAGAAAATTGAAGCTAAACATCTCAAGAAACAAGTTGTTGATGTACATACTGGTGATACTGTTCGTGTTCACCAAAAAATTAAAGAAGGCGCTAAAGAGCGCGTTCAAATCTTTGAAGGGTTAGTAATTAGAACTGATCGAAAAAAGAGCCTAACAAGTTCGATTACGGTCAGACGCATTTCCAGTGGTATTGGTGTTGAAAAGAGTTTCTTGCTCCATGGACCAAATGTACTAAAAATTGAAGTAACGAAAAGAAGCAAAGTGCGACGTAACTATCTTAGCTATATGCGAAAGCTGACTGGTAAAGCGTCACGTCTTAGTGGTGTCGATTTCGATAAAAAAGCTGTTAATGATGTGCATGATGTTGCTGCTGAAGCTGAAGAAGTTAAACTTCACGAAGCGACCGAAGCAGCACACGAGTCAAGCGAAGTATAGAAAGTAATATTTTCTTGTTTCTTAAAAAGACTCCCTATTTTGGGATCTTTTTTATTTACCAGCACGAATAATTGATACTGGGCTTCCATTTTTGATGAACAGTGTTTCATTTGCTTTAATTATTCTATGTTCTCCATCAGCTTGCATGAAAATATGTTGTTTTGGAGTAACAGATAAGACATTATCTTTGGTCTGAATTGAACCACGTCCAGCTGTTGAAATAAGACCCAGAATTAGTTGACCAAGAGCTGCTGTGCGTGATTTAGGACTTAAAGAATAGTAAGCTTCTTCGAAAAGAAGATGGCTGGGAGGTCTTATGAAGCCCGCCATTCTTGTTTTCATAAATAGCAATTCATATGCTTTCTTAATATCGCCGTTGTAATCTAAATACTCAAATCCTTTTTCTGTTTCTAGAATAGCTCGGGCAGCAGAAAAAATATCACTATATTTTTGATAAGTACTTTCTGGATTGTAATTTACTGCTAATGCAGCAACGCCGCTTGCTCCTAGTCCTACATAGCCAAGGGCATTTACTGTTTCCGTTGTATTATCATCCATATAGTGGGTTGCCTCTATCGTGTATGCAGTTGCACTTGAACCTGTTTTGATAGTGTCGTCGATAGACTGACGACCATAGAGGCTAGTTGCTATATCATTCATACCCCCAAGTGGCTGTGGTATAAGGTTTATCTTTTTATTCAATTTAAGACGAATCAATGCATTTAAAATCCAATTAAGCGTACCGTCACCACCGCAGATTATTACGACATCATCAGGCTCAAGCGTATCGTTTAATTCACCTTCTGTTGGTTGTAGCAAATCAATTATCGGTCTACCGAATTGCATGAGCGGGTCATAAATGTTCCTTCTCATCGTTTCAGAAGAGTTTTCTTTCTGAAGTTTGGTTGCATTAGAGCTTGATACAACAATAAACCTATTGGCGTTTATCATAAGCGGTATTATACAGTATTTTTTGACAAAAGTAAATATTCATTACATAAGTACTAATCTGAAATATTCCAGGTTTCCAGCTTTTTGGTGTCACGTTTTCGCCATTTAATTCTGCTGGTAATTTCTTGTACTCCAATTTCAATATTTCTCTTTAAAGATATTTCTTTCTTCATAGGTAAGAAGAAATCATTATACTTGTCTAGCCATTCATTTGTTGCAAAGATTCTTCCTGCATGCCGAGGATAGAGATCATACGATTTATCTTCGCCAAAGTTCTTCGTTATCCATCCCCAGTTCGATGTTAACCATGACCACATAAGTTTTCTTGTTTTACGATTTCGTAAATAGAATATAACCCAGCGATCAAAATCTTGCAGCCTTACAAAGTCAGATTTCTTGAGTAATTTGAATGATTCTTTTGCTTGTACGGTGTTACGAGTTCCTGTGATGGCGTTACAAACATCTTGACGTAGATCTGCGTTTGTTATGGTTGGATATAGTGCAACAAGATCGTCAAATATTTTTTTGTCGCCATGACGAACGGCTGCGCTTAGAATAATGTGCCTAGTATCGGCCGGTATATTTTCTATTTTCTTATAACGATTATATTCCCGTAGCGCAGCCTTAATTACAGTCGGCTCTTCACTATATGTGGCCATTCCCAGAATAATTCCCCTCAGCTTAGTGTCATTTAGGCTTTCGTTCTCATTTTTTTGCCAACCTAATATTTCGTAGTTATATTTTGCTAGTTTCCAAGCAAATGATTTCATCTTTTTTTCTGCAATATCGTCTTCCTCGGCGAGCGTACGTGCATCACTCATACAAAGGCTCATCACGCCCCAAACAGGCTCCTGGCGCTCCATAGACAGTGCATCAAGTAAATCGAGCGTCTCGATTATTGAGCCATGCCCAGTACGCGCTTGCATGAGTGTGTCATTCAACAAGAAAAGTCGTTCAGATGGGTTGAGTTTACCTGATTTGATTAAAGATTTTAGAAAAGCACGATGCTCTGGGTTTTCATAACGTACCGAATAATGCAGACCGCCGCTATTAAGCCGAAGAAACTCTGGTTTTTCCAGCTTTATTGACCCACTTGGTTTATTGAAAAGTTCGATACTTTTGTTTTTAGGTTTTATTCCTAGTGGTATTGGCCAAATTTCAGGCGTGTCTTTTTTAGATGTATCTGAAAATCTGTTCTGTTTCAAAGAAAGCTTTAAGTCTTTTTGATTCACCATCAGAAGGGGAAAGCCGGGCTGTTCAATCCATTTATTCATAAAGCTTTTTACTTTTTTACCTGAAACTATTTCAAGAGAGCTCCATAAATCATCCCCGGTAGTATTTCCGTAGGCATGCTGCTCAAAATAATGGCGCAACCCCTTCTTGAAATTAGCTTTACCGACGTAATCATGTGCCATGAGTAGCAGACGCGCTCCTTTTGCATAAACAATTGAAGGATCAAACAGTGTACTAATTTCATCGGGATGATTAACTTCGGATTTAACCGCTTGTACACCAGGCAAACAGTCACGCCAAAATGCGCTTAATGCTTCTTGGGATGCAAAACTTAACATAATATCCCATTCTGGATAGAGTGCGTCTACGGCAATATATTCCATAAGGGTTGCGAAACTTTCGTTAAGCCATAAGTCATCCCACCATTTCATGGTGACCAGATTTCCAAACCACTGATGTGATAGTTCATGAGCTATCACTGTTGCAACATACTCCTTAGTTGAGGCAGAAGTAGTCGCTTCGTCAACGAGCAAACAAACTTCTCTATAGGTGATTAATCCCCAGTTTTCCATTGCCCCACTGCTAAAGTCAGGCAATGCTACGTGATCGCATTTCGTTAAAGGGTATGGAGTGTCGAAATATTCGTTGAAAAATTCTGTAACTTTCACTGCTGTATCGAGTGCAAATGCTAAGTTTTTCTTGGAATGATCCTTGCTTGACCAAACACTCACCTTCGTTCCGTTTTTCGTAGTGCCGTTTGTCGCGTGCAAATCACCAATTACGAATGCTAGTAAATAGGTACTCATAAGTGGCGTGTCGTGGAACGTCGTATGTGTTATCTCGCCTTTATGAGTAACCGAAGAAGGTTCTGTATTGCTGAGTACGACTTCATTTTTAGGTGACGATAGTGAAAGAGAAAAAATTGCCTTTGCTTCTGGCTCATCAATGCAGGGAAAGACTTCGCGAGCATGATGACTTTCAAACTGAGTAGCTAAAATTATCGATCCATCCTGCGTGAAGCAAGGATAGAGTCCGTGCATAGGCTTAGTAATCGATCCTTTGAAGTGAAGAATGATAGTAAGTTGGGTTTTATTGATGCCCTTAAGGTCAATCTTAAGTTCATCTTTTTCAGGTATAATTTTAAAATTTTGAGAAACATCATTAACGGTAACTGACAAGATATCAAGTTTTTTCGCATGTAGTCGGACACTAGTTGCATCAGTTTTTAGTGTGCCATGAATCGTAACATTTCCCTTGAACCGCATCGTGTTTTTGTTTGGGTCGATTGAGAGCTCATAGCGTGAAGGCTGGAATGTTTCGTATAACCTGTCTACTTTTACCATTATTACTTCACTTTCATGTTTAGGATATTGAAAATAGTTATACCATATGATATCATTTAAATGTTACTGAATCCGACCAAAAGGTCGGTTTTTTTCATAAAGGAGCCCCAGTGGAATTAGAAACAAAACAATTAGTTATGGCCGTAAAGGCAATCGCAGAAGAAAAAAATCTTCCTGAGTCTGTTGTTCAAGAGGCAGTAGAGCAAGCTTTAGCTGCAGCCTGGAGACGAGATTTTGGTGATCGCGATCAAGAAGTACGATCACAAATCAATGTTAATACTGGCGAAGTAGTCGTCTTCGTTACAAAAGAAGTTGTAGAAACTGTTGAGGATGAAGATTTTGAAATGAATCTCGCTGATGCTAAAAAGATAGACAAAGATGCCGCTATTGGTGGAACAGTTGAAAAGAAAGAAAAAGTTGAATCATTTGGTCGTGTTGCTGCTCAAACCGCAAAGCAAGTAATTCTTCAAAGACTTCGAGAAGCGGAACGAGAAATTGTTATGGCAGAATTTGAAGACAAGATTAATACCGTAATTAGTGGAACAGTAACTCGAGTAGAGGGACGCTTGATTCGCCTTGAGCTTAACAAAGCACAGGGAATTATGCCTGCCAGTGAACAGATTCAAAACGAACGATACTACCCTGGACAACGCCTGAAGGTATATCTAAAGGACGTTGAAAGGGGCTACAGGGGCGCTCAATTAGTGGTGAGTCGAGGCTGCCCAGAATTTATAGAGAGTCTCTTTAGCGCTGAAGTACCTGAAATGGAAAACGGTGCGGTCGCTATCAAGGGTATAGCCCGTGAGGCCGGTGTCCGAAGTAAAATAGCTGTAGCTAGCAATGTTCAGGGCGTAGATCCTGTCGGTACATTTGTTGGCGGCCACGGTACACGAGTTCAAGCTGTAATGAGTGAGATTGGCGAACAGGAAAAAATAGATATCGTAGTGTGGGCAGATGAAAGCAAGCAGTATATTACTAATGCTTTGAGCCCAACTGAAGTCATTAATGTCATCATAGATGAAGGACATAAAAAAGCTCGCGTTATTGTTCCTGAAAATCAGTTATCAGTAGCAATTGGTAAAAGTGGGCAAAATGTTCGCCTTGCTAGTAAGCTTACTGGATATGAGCTTGATATTGAAAGTGAAGTGCAAAAGCCTGAAATTAAAGAACCCGTAGAAGAAGTAGTAATTAAAAAAGAGAAAGCAAAGGTTGTTCCAATGTCAGAAGCTCCAAAATTAAAAAAGAAATCAGATTTGGAGAGCAGTCTTCTTGAGGCTGTTGAAGAACACGGCGAAGAAAAATAAGGATTTAAGATTAGGTATATTGGCACTCTTGCATTGAGAGTGCCAATTTTATATACTACTTCTATGAGCAACGCTAACATAAGAAAGGGTTCAAACTAATGCCTGATTCAGCTGATTTTCAAGAGTTTTTAAATCATCTAACTGAAAATGCTCTTATGAGTATCAAGCAAGCAGAACTTTTTGCCCATTCTCAGGGTAGTGCATATGTCGGTACCGAACATCTATTACTTGGTGTGTTAAGCCAGAAGACATCTATGGGCGCGCGCCTGCTTAATAGTGCTGGGGTTAATTTCCAAAATGCCCAGCTAGCGCTGAATCTTACTCCTAAAAATCTTGCTATTAGTCTTGGAGCTAAGGGTCTTAGTGAGACTGCCAAATTAGCACTTAAACTAAGTTGGGACTATGCTCAAGATTTCAATCAAGATATGTGTGGAACCGAGCATGTCGTATACAGCATGATTATGCAAAAGAACGCGAGAGCTACGGTATTACTGCGAGATATGAATATTGATGTCGATCGTCTGCTTGAAGATGTAGAACAGTTTTTATCCAAGCAGCAATATGAAGGCGAAGGAGAAGCAAAACCGCAAATTGCTACACGAACTAAAAAGAAAAATTCCAGGAGTGCACTCGATTATTTCGGAACTGATTTAACAGCGCTTGCCGCCAGCGGTAAACTTGATCCCGTCGTCGGAAGAGAAGCTGTCATACGACGTATGATTACAATCTTGAACAGAAGAAACAAGAATAATCCTGTTTTAATTGGTGAACCTGGAGTTGGTAAAACTGCAGTAGTGGAAGGGCTTGCTCAGCGCATCGTTGCCGAAGATGTTCCTGACAGTCTTCTTGATAAACGAATTGTTATGCTTGATCTTGCTGCAATGATTGCTGGTACGAAATATAGAGGTGAGTTTGAAGAACGACTCAAAAAAGTCATGGAAGAGCTTATAAGCGATACTAAAACTATCGTATTCATTGACGAAATGCACTTATTAGTTGGCGCTGGTGCTGCTGAAGGTGCTATTGATGCTGGCAATATCTTAAAACCCGCGCTTGCTCGAGGTATCATCCAAGTAATTGGTGCCACTACAACCAGTGAATATCACAAGCATATCGAGAAAGATGCTGCGCTCGAGCGACGTTTCCAGCCGGTTGTAGTACCTGAAACAAGTACAGCAGAAACGCTCGCAATTCTTAAAGGACTCAAGCCTCATTATGAGCAGTTTCATGGCGTTCTTATTAGTGAAGAAGTATTAGAAGATGCAGTGTATTTTGCAGATCGATACATCCAAGACCGTTTTATGCCAGATAAAGCAATTGATTTGCTTGATGAAGCTGCAGCTCTTCTTAGAGTAGACAAAGGAAAGACTCCTACTGAATATCGCAACCTTCTAAAAGAAATAAAGTTATTATCCACACGTCGCGACGATGCGGTCGAGCAAGAAGATTACGAACAAGCCGCCCGATACAAGCAAAAAATTAGTGCCGCCCAGCAAAAGCTAGATGATCTAAAGGAAAAAACCTCACATGATAAAAGGTTGACATTAAGTAGTGACGATATTGCTTCAGTTGTAAGTCAGGCCACAGGTGTCCCCGTAAAGAAATTAGTACGACAGGAAGCAAAAAATCTCCTTAAGCTTGAAAAACAACTGGCTAAGCATGTAATTGGACAAAGCGAAGCCGTTGAAGCAATTTCTAAAGCCATACGTAGAAATCGATCTGGTATCGGCAGCGATAAGCGACCGGTTGGTTCATTTATATTTATGGGTCCGACAGGAGTTGGCAAAACTGAGCTTGCACGCGTTCTTGCTAAGGAATTTTATGGTCGTGAAGGAGCCCTCATTAAGATTGACATGAGCGAATTCGCTGAACGACATACCGTAGCTCGTCTAGTTGGCGCACCTGCTGGCTACGTAGGCTACGAAGAAGGCGGTCAATTGACAGATAAAATTCGCCGCCAACCGTATAGCCTGGTGTTATTCGATGAAATTGAAAAAGCTCATCCAGAAGTCTTTAATATGTTACTGCAAATTTTTGAAGACGGTGAACTAACTGATGCAAAAGGACGAAAGGTAGATTTTAGAAATACGATCATAATTATGACCAGTAACATCGGTGCGCATCTACTACAAAAGGAAGCAAACCTTGGATTTAGAGTAAACCCAAATGCCGAAAAAGATCTTGATCAATTACATGATCAAAATAAGTATCAAGTACTGGATGAACTCAAGAAACATATGCGCCCTGAACTTATTAATCGAATTGATAAAATCATAGTATTTCGTGCCCTTACCAAAGATAATGTAAAAAAGATTATAGATGTGCAGCTCGCAGAACTTCAGACAAGAATGCAGCGAAAAAAACTTGGATTAAGTGTAGCTAATAATGCCAAGGATTGGCTCCTTGAAAAAGGATATGATCCAAAGAATGGGGTTCGTCCAATGCGTCGGCTTATCCAAGATACCATTGAGGATCAAATTGCTGAAGGTATACTCAGTGGTGAATATGACGAAGGTCAAGTTATTAAAGTTAGTATCCTGAAGAAAAAACTTCATTTTTCAATCGTTAAAGAATAGTTACCAGCGTATAATTGGTAGTAATGCCTAAACGCGCTGTAAAATTTTTTTTAACCATCATATTTTTATTTGGTGGTCTTTTGGTTGTTTATTTCAATCGCTATGCAATTTACGATTGGGAGCGTCTATATAATTATCACGCACCACAGGCTATTGCCGCACTTGCAGATCAAACGATGATGTCATCAAAAGCTAGAGAAATATTTTATGCTACGTATCCGCAGATAAATGACAAGACAAATTTTAATGCCAATTGCAATGTAACTGAGCAAACAATAGTGCTTGGTTGTTTTACTTCTGGAAAAATATTTATTTACAATGTCAATAATGCTGAATTAAATGGTGTACAGCAAGTAACTGCTGCACATGAGATGCTGCACGCAGTATATGTAAGGCTTTCACCTTCAGAGAAAAAGCGTATAGATGGTTTGCTAGAACTGGCGTTTAAAAAAATTAATAATCCAGAATTGAATCAAACAATGGCGAGTTATCAAAAAACTGAGCCTGGCGAGCAAGATAATGAGCTGCATTCTATTTTAGCAACAGAATATTCAAACATAGGGCCTGAACTAGAAGATTATTACAAGCACTATTTTACTAATCGGGCACAAGTTGTTGCATATGCTCACCAATATAAAGAAGTGTTTCAAAACATTAAAAATCAAGTGGCAAATGATGACGCAGAACTTGCAATTGAGAAAACTAAGATAACGAATCTAGAAGCCACATTGTCAGCTGAGTATAGCGACCTTCAGTCACAGAAAATCAACCTTCAGAATGCAATAAAAACTCTTCCAGCTTATGAGTATAATGCTCAAGTCGCTGACTACAATAGCAGGGTGGATCAATATAACGCCCAGGTGGCAACGCTTAAATCATATATAGCTACCTATAACACTTTAGTGGAGCAACGTAATGCACTCGCAGTACAGCAACAAGGCCTTGCTAATAGCCTTAATTCAAACACACCTACCGTCACCACTAACTAATCTGTTACACTAATCTATATGGCAAAAACTAAAGTTGCGTATGTCTGTAGTGCTTGCGCAACTCAAACCAGTAGCTGGGCAGGTAAATGTGGTGCGTGCGGTGCGTGGAATACTCTTGAGGAGCAAATAGATGTTCGTTCAAGTTCTAAAACTGCAGCAGCACTTTCTAGTGGCTCAGTTTTAAAGCCTGCAGTAATTGATAGCAAAAAAGTTTTTAAGACGAAACGTATTAGTCTCGGAGTGCCAGACATAGACGAAGTTTTTGGAGGGGGTATTGTTGCCGGAAGTGTTTGCCTTATAGCGGGGCAGCCAGGTATTGGAAAAAGTACGCTGTTACTACAACTCGCGTATAATGCCGCACAGACTTCAAATGTTTTGTATGTAAGTGGTGAAGAGTCTCCAGAACAAGTTCAAATTCGAGGAGAGCGGCTCAAGGCGGCTCATAGCAATTTAAAACTTGTGAGCTCAACCAGCACTAATGATATAGCAGCAACGATAGCAGCTAATGAATACGATTTAGTTATTGTGGATTCTATTCAAACAGTAGCAGCAGAAGAAATAACCGGAATGCCAGGAAGCGTGAGTCAGGTAACTAATAGTACCCAGTTTCTCACTATTGCTGCTAAAAAAACCAATACTGCCCTTATTTTAGTTGGACATGTTACGAAAGAAGGTAGTATTGCGGGGCCCAAGGTACTCGAACATGCAGTAGACGTTGTGTTGCAACTTGAAGGTGATAGGTATGGCGGTTTTAGAATTCTTAGAGCTATTAAAAATAGATTTGGATCCACTAATGAAGCTGCAATTCTTGAGATGCTGGATAGCGGGCTTGAAATTGTAGATAATCCTTCGGCAGCCCTTCTTGCCGAACGTCAGCTCAGTGACGGCTCAGTAGTGTTAGCTACGCTTGAAGGCACAAGGCCGTTACTTGTTGAAGTGCAAGCGCTTGTGCATACAACAAGCTATGGCTATCCAAAGCGCGCAGCAACTGGTATTGACCTAAACCGTTTAAACTTGCTGGTTGCAATGCTTGAAAAACGGACGAAACTGAAGCTTTCAGATAAAGATATATATATAAATATAGTCGGAGGGATGAAGATAACTGAACCGGCTGCCGATCTTGCAATTTGTATGGCAATCGCTTCTGCTACAAAGGGTATGAAATTAAAAAAAGATGCAGTAGTCTTTGGCGAAGTCGGATTAAGCGGTGAGGTTAGGCATGTACCTTGGATAGACAAGCGCATAGCAGAGGCAAAGAAATTAGGTTTTGGTGATGTCATTGGTCCAAAAGTAAGAGGAGCGAAACCACCAGCACTACTGCATCAAATGAACGATGTTCGATCGGCACTTAATACATTTTTAGAGAAATGATGAAAAGGAAAAAATCATGTTTGAACTAATACAAACGTTGGCAATAGTAATTATAGGTATAATTGTTGTTACAAAAGAGTTCCCTCAATTGGCAAGAAAAAGAGAAAAGCAAAAGAGTGTCATTTTAGATAGTTGTGCACTTATTGATGGAAGAATTGTTGACCTTGTGCGTGCCGGCTTTATTCCATATACACTCGTAGTACCTGAGTTTATTTTATCAGAGCTTCAGTTGCTAGCAGATGGAAATGACTCACATAAACGAGAGCGAGCACGATTTGGGCTTGAAGTAGTTCAGCAATTACAAAGAGAACCCTCTGCTGAAGTTGAAGTAGATAAAACTGTAATTGAAGATCGAATGAATGACGACAAACTAGTTTCATTGGCGCTTAAATTAGGCGCAGATTTATTCACGACTGACTTTAATCTTAATCAGGTTGCAAGCATTAAAGGGGTAAGAGTCTTGAATATTAATGAGTTGTCTCATGCGCTACGACCCGTATCATTACCTGGTGAAAACCTTGAAATAAAGATAATACAACCTGGCAGTAATCGTGATCAAGGGGTTGGCTATATGGAAGATGGGACTATGATAGTAGTTGATGGAGCTCGAAAAGATATTGGAAAAATGGTTACCGTAAAAACAACAAGGACACATCAAACTGTCGCAGGGAAAATGGTTTTTGCTACTAAAGTTACGATTGCCAAGAAACGACAAGCAAAAATTACCCCAGTTCGACACTATGCTAATAAACATGAGTCTGCTCTAATTGATGCAATCGATAAGAGTTAAGTCTTAGGTGTTTTTTTAAAGGTTTGGTTTTTTAGGTAAGTTTGATGGAGCTGCAGGGGCTTCCTTTAGCGTAATTGAATTAGATGTAATGTCGTAGAGGTTTGCGTCTATTACCTCAGCAGTAAGGGTGCCTGAGCCAGATCCAGCAGGAAGGGTGAAGGTTAGTGGTGGGTTTGGATAAGTGCCTGAAGATGTTACCGCAAGTGAGCCGCCGTTTATTATATCACCATTTAGCTTGAAGTTAAGCGTGGTAAGCGCAGCTTTTCCTTGCGTAACGGTTGCAGATACTGCATAACTTCCGTCATTATTTTGATGAGCGCTCAGCTGCACGGTTGGCTGATCTTGCGTAAAGCAGCTATTGCCATCGCCATGAACATTATCTGTTGCTGTTGGTGCAGAGCCACCAACAGGACCGTATCGAGCGATGATTGGTCCGACCCATGCACTGAAATTTGGATCTGACGTAGGAAGCTCGGGCAGAAAGCCGCCGCCTGATTGTGTTTTACGGGCAAGCGCTGGTGTACAGTCAGTTGCAAGAAGTCCAGATACTGAATCTATTGCTGTTGTTTGTGAATTAGAGGGATATTGTGGATTGTACCAGCTAGGGAAAACGTCACACTTTCCACCTGAATTTGTTGCATAGCCCGAGTTTGTGTCAATACAGACAGTTTTCATATTAGAAGGTTTTGTCCATGCGGTGTTGCTTATATGAAGTTCCTCATCCGCTTGAGTCATGAATGATCGCCATTTGCCTGCTAGATTATTTTCTGCAAAATAAGTATGCATAGAGAATGGCTCTCCATTTCCATCAACTCCTCCTGCCCACATTCCGTAAACAATATCATTGGTGTATCCCATGAAAAGGTTATTATCTTGATAATCCGTTGTACCAGTCTTAGAAGCAACCATTACATTACCTGGTAGATTTCCGCCTTCATAATTTGATGCTTCACTTGTATTAAGCATGCTGTTTATGGAGTAGGCGATTTGAGGATCAAGAACTTGCTGGCCACTACTGTCTTTCCACTGGTATAGGGATTTATTATTTGAATCCGTAATACTTAAAATATATGCTTCCGGCTTGTATACCCCGCCTCGTGATGCAGTAGCGTAGCTATTTGCATGTTCATCTAGCCGTAAGCTTCCAGAGCCAATCGCT
>Ga0207956_1000007_pt1 | contig 90469 bp, 127 predicted proteins | sample CryBogCBE25Jul07_FD_184580 | JGI IMG/M metagenome (GOLD analysis project Ga0207956, IMG submission 184580) | Freshwater microbial communities from Crystal Bog, Wisconsin, USA - CBE25Jul07 (SPAdes) (version 2) | ecosystem: Environmental > Aquatic > Freshwater > Lake | place: Crystal Bog...
CACGTCTGCGTCCAGACGCGAAATAAGGCCCTGGCGGTTTCGGCCCTTCATTCTCTTCTCAACATGACCGGAAGTTGTATAACAAAAAATATAGAATTACAGTATCATTTTACTGAAAATAAATCTTCTATTATTCCTAAATTGTTAAAAACGGGCGATCGCGTAGTGTGGTTCGACTATGGTGTGAGTCCTGATAAGGAAATACTTGAAAAAATGATCAGTCCATTTGAAAAGGAAATTCAGGTCCTTGTTTTTCCTTGCGTTCGAGAGGGTGTAAACTGGGAGCAGTTTCGCAAAAAGACAAAGGCCGGGTCGCACGAACCCGTGAATCAAAGAGGGCTCGAATTTGATACAACCGTGGGTCGAAAGTTGGCTCCGGGCCTCTATCTTTGTGACCGGACCGCGGCGCGAATATGGGCTATGGACACAAAGTCGGTCAACAAAAAGCTCCGGACCTGTAAGGAGCCAGTTAAACTTCCGGAAGATCCCGAGGCTATGTTTGCGCGTCTCGCGGAAATTGGCGTGAAAATAGGCGTCGCGACAGAGGCAGAAATCTTGTGCCACTTTGTGCATGAATGTAAAGGAAACATTCTCGAGTCTTCCGGGCTCGAGTTTAAAGCTTAGAAGACTTGATTAACTATGGCATTAGAATTCATAAAAGAATCTTGGGGAGATCGGTTTCCGGGCCCTCAACCCGTTTCCATCGAGAGGAGACATTTTCCGTTACTCAAGAAACAGCCCTATTTTTTGTGCGAAAAGACCGATGGTGTTCGGCACCTTTTGGTCAGCATTGCGGATGGCGTTTTCTTGATTAACCGTGCGCTGGTTCAGACTCCGGTCCGAGGAGTCAGAATACCAAAAGAGACCCTTCTCGATGGGGATCTTGTGGAATCAAAAAATGGAAAATTTATTTTTGTTATTCACGATGCTGTTCGAGTCAAGGGTGAGGATATTAGGCTCGGGCCACTAGACGCAAGACTCGACAAGGCTCGGGGACTTGTGAAGGGTATCATCAAAACGGCCGGGGCCCCGTTTGAGATTCGGGTCAAGACTATGATCCGACTAGAACAGGCTCGGGAATTTCCTTCATTGGAATCCTTCGACTACGAGACCGATGGCGTTGTATTGACTCCGGTGAAAGAACCCATTAGGACCGGAACCCACGAAACGATGTTCAAGTGGAAACCTCGCGACCGTATCACTATTGATTTTGAATTAAGAATGGGAAATGAATTATATATTCAGGATAGGGGGAACCCTCTCAGAATGGCCGAGATGCACTTGGGCAACAAACGTCCGGACCTTCCGACCGGAACAATTGTCGAGTGTGGTTATGGGGATCTCGGGTGGTTTGTAGAAAAGGTCCGGACCGACAAGACCCATCCGAATAATTTACGGACATATGAGCGAACTCTCGTAAATTTACGCGAGGCTATAAAACTCACTGAATTAGTTGAGGCCGTATGCAAATAAACTATGACTAGTCGAATCGTAGAATATTATTTTTCCGGACGCCACCGTTATAGGGAAGGGTGAACCGGTCTGGGTCGTGTTGTAGGACCATAAATAGGAACCGTCAGTAATATTCGCAATTACTATGGGCATTCCCTGTATTTCCAGCGGGAAAGTAGATGAGGTCGGACGTGGTGCTCGGCTGACTGTTTGACCATCCGACCGGGCTCTGTCCCGATATAACGTCTATTTTGCACTTGTTTACATATTTTAATGTTAAAGAACAATCTGAATTTATTTGATAGGCTGGAGGAAGGGACGATATATTTATAACAACGGGCTTGGGAGCGTGCGTAGCACATCCAAGCTGTGTTTCGTTCGAGCATTGAATTGCGTAATTACTACAAATGAAAATGTCTTTTTCAGGTGGAAAGGGAGGGTAAGGCGTGGCGGAGATGGCGTTAAACCAGTCTTATACTTTCCTGAAAAGTATAACAGACCTGTAAATATTTTCAGCATGTATTATATATAAATATAAAAATGACGTCCGATAAAAGATGGAGTGAACACGAAAATACTTATATCCAATTTATGGAAGATCAATGCAGAGACCTCTACAAAAAGAATATGACGGATTATGAATACTATACAGGTCTGGCTCAAAGATTCAATATCCCTATAATTGCTTTATCTGCGGTAAATTCCCTGAGTGCGATAATACTCAATCAATTTGTGGACCAGGTTTGGGTGTCACTTGTGAATTCTATATTATCGGCCAGTATAGGAGTGGCCGGATCCATTCAACTTTACCTCAAAGTTTCTGACAAAATGACAACGGCCCTTAGGTCCGCCATGTCTTTTAATAAAATTTCACTTAAAATTGCAAAAGAATTGGCGACTCCACTTGAACTTCGAACGACCGATGGGCAAACTTTTGTTTCTGAATGTTTCGCCGAGTTCATGACGACAGTAGAACAAGGAAATCCATCTCATATAAGTGTTCATCATTTGTCGACCAAAAAGGCACCGCCCAGTAAATCGAGCGGATTTTTCGATCGCCTCTTTGCTCTTAGAGAACCTCTATTGTCTGATTATAGTGACAGTTCTTCTGTATAAAGACAATAATTATATGTTAATAACAGAATGTATAAGTTTTTGACCAGTATTCTTTCATTCACTCCGACGAACTGCGGAAGTCCGCCGCCACCGCGGAGTTTCGGCGCTCCTTCCCCACCCCCGGCCCTTCTAGGCACGCCTTCACCTCCCGCACCCCCGGCCCTTCTAGGCACGCCTTCACCTCCCGCACCCCCCGCACTCCGCCCGGAAATTCATTGCCACTTATCAATTTCATGTCCAGAATACGAAATTGGTGGATGTTTGATATGTGAAGATAATAGTGTGAGAGGTATATCCAAAAGATGTTTAGAAGAATGCGATATGCAGAGCGAGGCTATGATTTACGGAAGATATGACGGAGAGTATATTGAGGATTGTCTCTGTCTTCCTTTCGTAAAACCTGCCAACTCCGATTATGGTTTCGTCAACATCTATAAAGTGCCATATAGAAAGGACCTTTCATAGTTTCGGGCGCGTTAAATTCGTAAATGGACTCGTCGTCCTTGACATACCACTTGCCAAATCTTTTTACAACTAAATTATAGTGTCCATAATTGGAGGCTCCTCTGTGAACAACAAGAGCAAACAACTTGCGTCCCTGAAACTCATACGGAATTTCGATCGGAAATTTCTGTGAATACATTGAAAATGAAAAAATTATAGTCTTTGGCCACCGAGTGACCATTGTTCGGACCGCGGCCACATGGTGTTTCTTTCCGGTCTGATCCGTGTAGTCCTGTATGCCAGTGTATTTTTGTCTCAAATTTATGAGATCCTCGAGGTGACCCGGTGCATTCACATCGAGAATCATCATAGCAAATGAAGACTTTATGGTGGATATTCCACCCGAATAAATTGTTTCTTGCGTGTCTTCCCCGTTAAAAATTCCTGAAATTAGGTCTTTCCCGAGTGACTCTTCGAATATGTCTATTAGATGAAGTATAACCTCTTGGGCGTCGTGTTGGCGGTTGCTCGTGAAACTCGGAAAACGGGTTCTAAATGCAGTGAGCAGCTCGGACGGGTCGGCCGGTTCGGTCACGTCTCTGAGAAAAAGCTTTTTTACCAATTTTTGATATTCTTTCGTAATTGCACAATCCTTTTCGACTTCATTGAAGAAAAGATGTTTTGTCAGGGGTGGGACGTGTGCCAGACATTGAATAGCCGTGTTAAAAAAGCACGTGTTTCCCAAATTGTCGAGTCCTCTCATCTTAAGGACTACACGCGTTTGTTCTCTAATGGAAATCAAACCTGGTTCTGATCCGATGTGCCCAATTTTGTTTACAAAATGGACCGACATTATCGAGAAACACGCGAAACCAGGGGTCGAGATTGAGATGCGTCTTGGCAGAACAGCTGGTAGAGGATTTGATACCAATGTAGGCGCTTCAATATTCGGCAAGGTTCTTGAATCACTCGGAAAGTATTCTGGATGGGAAGAAACCAGACACACAAATTCGACCATTTACTATTTTGGTAACAATAAGCGGCTCACTATAGACGAGAATACTGATGAGCAAATGGGCCAAATTAAGAAGAGAATCTGTGTAGATGATTTCTCGCTCGACACCGCCCCGCTTGACATCCGCCTAGGAGTATCGTCTGAGGAACCTTTCGAATATGATGGCGAAGAGACTAGCACCGAGCAAAAGACAAAGGAGCGTTGGTCTTTTGTTAGGAAAAATTTATCTATAGATATGACAATTGTGAAAGGAAATCCTGATGACAAGGATTCCGATGATGACACAAATTATCAAATTGAATTAGAAATTATTGATCCGACTAAAATTAAAAATAAAATTGAGATTTATAATATTCTTCACAAAGTTTTTGACGTTATGAAGCTCATTTCCGTTTGATAGGGCCGGCCGGTCCTCCGTTCGACTTGGCCACATGAGTCATCCAGACATTCATGAATTTCTTGTTCACTCCGGCACGGACAACCTCCTTCCAGGTGTGTCCGTTTCTTATGTTAAGGCCCGCATTTATCATAGCATTAGACAGATTTGCCGTCGCGGCACTCTGCGGAACCTTGTATACGTAATAAATTCTCTGATTTTCGGGCTCTTTTTCAGATTTGGGTCCTCGACTCGGACTGAGCCTCTTGGGGATGACGAAAGGTCCGGGTTGTCTATTGGGCTTTGGCGGAACCTGAACAATCTGACCAGTGTTCATATTCTCATATTCATATGGTCCGTGCCCTCTTAAATTTAGATGAATTCTTATCCAGGCGTTCATGCCCTCTTGCAGTCTTTTGGGTATAGGATACTTGCCCTTGTTGTCGGGAGTCGTAGCCAGTTCCAGTAGGTGCTTCTTGAAATTTGCCCGTTTGTTAGTCGGGACCCAGTTGGGCACAACTATTTTTGTTTCATAATTTAATTTTATAATTTCTTGGCGTCTCTTGATTATCGCCTTCTTGGCGTAATCCTTTATTAAGGATGTTATAGCCGGCTTGAGCGGTTTTCCACGAGGTCCCACCGGAAGTCTTTTAATTTGTCGATTCAATTCATGAACATCTTCATTCTTGAAGTAATTTCCTAGAACTTGGCGAAGGACCGGTGTGTAATTGGGTCCAGGGACTGGCGCAGGACCAGGGACTGGCGCAGGGACTGGCGCAGGGCTCGGCGGCTCTTTCTTAGCGTTCGCCCGTCTGCCTTGTAGAACGATCCACAATCCATTGAATTTGTCGAGTATTTCCTTTTTTCCGAGCTCACCATTGACCACGTTGGGCATACTATTAAAGTTTGGCCAATTAGCCTCGGCTAATATTGCGCGGCCAATCTTCACTTTATCGGCCGCGGGAATATGCTTCCAATCAATCACGGTTTGCTTTCCGCCTTGCGTCTTTTCGATTTTTCTGTCCTCTCTCAATCTATACTTTACTCCGTTGATATTTGCGTTAAATTTCCTTATTGCCCCAGAAACTCCCGCCTTTAATTGAATAAGCTGTATCAAATCCACCGGCTTCAGGGCTTCACTCGCCTCGGGAATCTCGAGATTTCTTGCGATGGCCACGAGCTCCGCCTTTGTCAGACGAGTCGCCTGACGATCATTTATGCGAAGAATTCTGTTAATTCCCATTCTAACTGAATGTTTACGTTCAGATGCGTTGACCTTGACATTTTCAGATATTCCGAAAATTTTGCGAACCGCCGCGGGTATGTTTCTTCCGGCCTTGGTATACGTGCTGACGACGGTCTTTTTACCAGAACTCTTTATCTTTGGAACTTTGAACCAATATGGTTGCTGTCCGGGACCAGGTCTGACATAGAATCCCGGCTTCTCGGCGTTCCACCCCGGGGCGCGTCTGTTTTTCAGGGCCGTTCGAGGCTCCGCAACTTGAACGGCCTCGAGCGGGTGCCCGGCCTCTCTGAAAACCTTGAGGGTCGATGCAGGAATCGGCTGACCAACTTCCGCGAACGCCTTGACGACCTTTGGAGCCACTCCGGATAAATCCACCGTTCCTTTTGGATCCAAAATTGCCGGACCCTCTTGGAGTTTAATGAAATATTGATACACGTAGAGTCGGGGCTGGCCATCCGTTCCCGGTCTGATGTAATACCCAGGAGGAACTGGTGAAATGAGTTTGTCCCATGTTCCGGCACTGGGATTTCTGGAAGCGAGCTTATTAGGTCCGCCCCTCTCCTTTTTTATATCAAAAACTATTTTAGAAACTCCCCGGACAGTAAACAATTGTTTGAAAAGTTCTTTAGGAACCTCGATGTCTTCAATATTCTTTATACCCGAACAAAGGACCGTTCCGGTCTGAAAAACCTGAAAGGTCAGTTTGGGTTTTTTGAATTTTAGTTTCAAAGAAGGAAATGTTGACACCAATTCGGGATCATAATCATATGAAGCCGGCTCGGCAAGAAGTTCGGGGACCTTTTCGTTCAGCTCGTAGACGAGGGTGTTTAAGGCGATACCTGAATTTATTGTAAATTTTGTATTTATAATTTTAAATTCAGGTTTGAGTCTCGATGCCGACTCTGGGATCCACTTGTTCTTTATACAGTATCGGAGGGCCTCCTCGTAATTTCCTGAACCACTTATCTCTATGTTATCGGGCTGCAACTTTACGGTCAAGTTTTTAATTTTGGCCACTATATATTTAACGGCCGGACTGCGCTCGAGACCTATCCATTCTCCATCGACATATCGGACTATGGGCAGTTTTCTCAGGTTGTAATATCCCACGACCGAAGTGAACCCCTTGACATCTAGTCCCAAAATTCCATTTAAAAAATTTACATGAACGTTGAATTTACAAATATAATTAGTAATTGTGGTTTTGGAAAAACGCAGACCGGTCTCTTGAACGCCCCTCTTGCGTCTAAAAATTTTTTGAATCTTTTTGGCGGCCTCCGCACGATTCATACTAATCCTGAACATTTAAATCCAGACCAAAAATGAAAGGCTGAGTAGAATACGCGTTCCCATTGTATATACGCGAGTCGACCCGGACCTCCACCTCCTTTGAACTGAATGGTCCTGCATAGAAATCCTGATTGAACTTGTAGGTTCCGAGATTGTTCTCCTTGCAATGCTGGTTGAACTGCGCAACGAATATTTTCTGGGGGACGAAAATATCGGGCGCAAAACGGAGCTTCTCTGAGCACAAGAAGTGCTGGAGAGCATTCGTGACGGTCGCTACCTGGCTCTGGACCGTCTTGAAATACTTCGGAAGAACATTCCAAATATCCTTGTCCGCAAATTTATGAGCATAATCGAGGTATGCCCGAAGACATTTACACATAATCGCGGGCATCTCGGCCTCGAGCTTGTCATCCAGATGTGGGTCCGCCACATCGGATGCGATTTGTCTACTGAAATTCCAAGTGGCCAAGCGACGGAGAATAGATCCGGAATTATCTTTCCAATTCGGAACCTCATTTCCTCCCAAAATTCCGGGCGTCTTCCATTGAACGCTCAAAGCCTTCTCGTTCTTTCGGGCGATCGAAAGGTCCTCACCAGACACGAGTGACTGGAACTCGGCCTGCTCGAGTTGCAGATCGCCCTTGATCTCGGGACTAATGAAGAGAAATCCGTTACAGATTGATGAGAGACCGAACTTTTTCTCGATATTATTCGAAAGGGTCGCGACATCCTCACACTCGTAAAACTTGCGACAGACTTTGGTGATGAGCGTCGACTTTCCGGAACGTGCAATTCCCTTGAGAAAAGGAATAACCTGCCATCCGTCCATTTCATTCACCTCGAAACAGAGGCGCCCCATGAATACATACATCCACTTGGAGACGTCGTCCTCAAACTTCTGATAGTCCAGAACCTTTTGCATATTTGGTGTAGGAATATCCCACCAGTCCGTCAGGTTCTCATAAGGATCGAATTCTAGATCAAAATATTTACAAGATACCAGGGTCGGGTCGAGCTCTCGAAACTCCGGGCTTCCGTATTCATAAAACTTGATCTGATATTGATTTTTAATCGGACACCAATCCTTACCGACCAGAAGACCATTCTGGAATGACCACGTGTGACGGTCTTTTTTTATTTCCAAAAACTGAAAATCCTTGCAGTTCGACAGGTGCCGAACGACATCCGATACTATATTTCCTCGGCTCGTAAGGTTCTTCCACATATCAGGATTGTCCTCTTTCTGCGTCGAATCATATACAAAATCCTTAATCTCCTTGACGGGCCTCCATGCTCGGGTATTTCTAATTTGAATACAACATTGGTCTCTGTAGCGACGGTAGCCTTCGTCATAGGCCTTCTTCAGAAGATACAAAAGGAGCTTTTGATATGACGAAATATTCTCATCATCCTTAAGACTCGAGTCTGTGTTGTCGATGGCAAGGGTCGGATTTGTTACTCTGTTATAGCGCCGTTCCCAGAGCTTGAACTGGTCAAACATCTCTTGGCGATCTACGATGAGTCGACGGACCCTAAATTCTAGTGTAAATTCATCTCCGTTTATATCCTTGCTGGGCGTTTTGCTCGCCTCGAGAGAGTCGATTCGGGTCATCAGCATCCTGCAATGATTAATGAAACGGTCCTTTACAATTTTGATATTCTCATTTACATATCCCTGGGGGTATCCATCTGCGTCTCGCTCCTGATCGTCCGGAAACAGGACTCGGGTCCATACCTGGGCGGCCGCGAGAGGATTGGCACGAATATGAAAATACGCCTTTTTTTCATTAAAATTTATACAATTTTCAATCTGGGCAATGTCCCAAGAATTAATTTCAGTATTGTGATTGGCATTTCGGATCTCCTCTGCATGCTCGGGAGTTATTTCCTTTTCAATAGTGTGGACAGCCATCTGCTATTATGAAAGAGGCGTATTTTTTTAAGCGTTCGTCTGCGCCGGAACCATCTTGTTCAGAGTCGCTAGAACTTTGATCATAATCTTGTTATTCATGTCTATGCTCTGTGCAATTTTGTTCAAAATTACAGGAATGGTCTCCCCTTCTTCGGTCGCCATCAGAGACCCCAGGGCCTCGAACAAATCAACCGGCTCCTCGAATTCTTCGTCCTCGTCCATCTCGAGTTCCTCATCTTCTGGTGGAGGCTGACGGGATCTAGAGCTCATTTGTATAATCTTGAAAGAAATTCTAAAAGGGACCAAAACGCGGAACTTTTTTTTGTAAATATACTATATATGTCTGGAGCTCTGTTGCAACTCGTGGCCTACGGAGCCCAGGATGTTTATTTAACGGGTCAGCCTCAGGTTACCCTTTTCAGATCGAGCTACAAGCGTCACACCAACTTTGCGATGGAGACGTCCCAGCAGACGGTCAGCGGCAACATGACTTCGGGGGGGCTGACGTCGGTGGTTATTCGCCGGACTGGTGATCTCGTCTCTGATATGTTCGTCGTGCTCCAGTCTAACCAACAGGGAACGCCAAGCTACAACCCGCTGGTGTCTTCGAACGGGGCGAATGGCGTCGACATGTGCTGGGTGGCCGAGAGAGCCTTTAGCCAGGTCGAGCTCTACATAGGTGGTCAGCTTATCGACCGTCATTATCAACTCTGGTTCCGTCTTTATGCCGAAGTATTTATGAGTGAGACGAAGAAGCACGTCTATGGAAAGATGGCTTCATCTCCAGTAGTGAATAACACGGTCAACGCGGCCAAATCTTGCGTTTATTTACCTTTGCTCTTCTTTTTCAACCGGGATCCGGGTCTGGCCCTTCCGCTGATAGCTCTGCAGTATCACGAGGTCCGTATAGACTTCACACTGAGTTCTCAGTATAGCCAGTATTTCGGAAGTAACCCATTCTCTGTATGGGCAAATTACATCTATCTGGACACGGCCGAGCGTGATCTGTTTGCCAACAAGAAACACGAGTATCTGATTGAGCAAGTTCAGCACATTCAGGGCGATCCCATCAGTTCTCCGGGCGAGTTCGCGCCTTCAACAATTAGACTAAGTTTCAATCACCCGGTCAAAGAACTCGTATGGTGTTATCAGTATCAGGACACGGCCAACAATCCCGATTCTCTATGGAATTTCACTTCTAATATTCTGGGAGCAAATGGTGGATATATTACTTGTGGAAGCTCGACCGTAACTTTCATGGAACACGCCGGATGTCCAGTCGAGGCCAACATATTCGTTTCGGAGGATGGCGCCGAGGAATACCGCGACAACGATTATACAACTGTAGGACCTCTATACAGTTTTGGACTTTTATTCAATGGTCAGCAGCGTATGGCTCCTCAGCTCGGAAAATACTACAATCAGTATCAGCCTTTCCAATATCACAGCGGGAACCCTTATCCGGGAATATACGTATATTCTTTTGCCCTCAAGCCCGAGCAGCTCCAGCCGAGCGGAACATGCAATTTCTCTAGAATTAACCAGATTGAGACGGTGGCATCTCTGAAATCGGGCGTCGTCGCAACGGCCGCCAGAAGTCAGCAGATGTTCGCGGTCAATTACAATGTCCTGAAGATTGCATCTGGCCTGGGAGGTCTCGCATTTTCTAATTAAATTTTCTGGTTATACTATAATATACTATGGCTGGTGGTCTAGCTCAACTCGTGGCATATGGTGCCCAGGATATTTACCTTTCCGGGCAGCCCTCGATTACATTCTTCCAGGCCATCTATAAACGTCATACTAATTTTGCAATGGAGGATATTCAGCAGTCTGTGAATGGTTCCGCCTCGAATAACAGCCGAGTGACCGTCACAATTGCTCGTAACGGAGACCTTGTCGGTGACGTGTATGTTCGCCTGGTTCCGACAGTTGGCTCAACCACAACGAACAACGGCTCGATTGACACGTGCTGGATTGCCGAGCGTGCAATTTCAGACGTGGAGTTGACGATCGGTGGCCAGAGAATCGACAAGCACTATCAGACGTGGTGGCGCCTCCACGCCGAAGTTTTCCTTCCCGAGTCCAAGAAGATTACTTATGGTAAAATGACCTCTTGTGGTCTGCGCCTCGATGACGGTCTGAATCCTCCGAGCGTTTACTTGCCTCTGCTCTTCTTCTTTAACCGCAACCCGGGACTCTATCTCCCACTGATCGCCCTGCAGTATCACGAGGTTCGGCTCGATTTCGATATTGCTCCAAATTTCAGCACATTTTTCGGGAACGGAACTCCGGTCTTTGATGTATGGGCCCGGTATGTCTACCTGGATACCGAGGAGCGCCGGCGCTTCGCTCAAAAGGGTCACGAGTATCTGATAGAGCAGGTTCAGCACACTGGCGGCGACGCTCTGAACTTGCCGTCGGGTGCCGCCAACTCTCAGCAGACCGTCCGGCTCTCTTTCAACCACCCGGTCAAGGAGCTTGTTTGGTGTTACCAGAATAGCGATCTCATCGGAAACTTGAATGCAATGTGGAATTTTACGAATAATATGGGCAACATTGTGCTAAACTGTGGTGCCCCTGGTGGTGGGTCGCAGAGCCTATGGTGCCTACCTCACCAGATTGGGTGCCCTCGCTTTGATAACGGAAGCTGGGCTTGGTTCGAGGAGGGCAACGATTCGAACAGTGTAAACGCCCCTTTGGCTTCTTTCAAGCTCATTTTCAATGGTCAGGATCGCTTCAAGGAACAGTCTGGTAAATATTTCAACCAGGTTCAACCTTGGGGCTATCATTCGGGATCTCCATATCCAGGAATTTATACTTATTCTTTTGCACTCGAACCCGAGAGCCACCAGCCCTCAGGAACCTGCAATTTTTCGCGCATCGACAATGCCCAGGCGTGGATCACTCTCAAGGGGTCGACTATCAACACTGTCCAGAAGATGTTCGCGGTCAACTACAATATCCTTAGAATCCAGAGCGGCATGGGAGGTCTGGCCTTCTCGAACTAGGAGGTTTTTGTAGAGGCGCTGTAAAGGAGTAGCGCAAGTGCCCCAATTATATATAAAAGACCGAAATATTGCTGGCCCACAACGGTCGTGTTCTTGTCCGTGAGGCCCGTATACATGTCATAAATTCCAAGACCACCCAGAAGTATTACGAAAAGTATCATAAATAAAACTCCGGACATTTATTATATAGGTATAAAATAAATGGCCGACGTTGTTCAAGCCGTAGTGGCTGCACTTCCTGAGGGAGCTTCTATCGCCGATATACTCGACGAGGTCAGGAGCATGAATATACAGAATATACTCGGAACTCTTCAGTCGCAAGATTTTGCATCTGATATTCACCTTATAGAGACGCTCGTTCACAAGTTTGATTTGATATATGGTGATGTCAAGATTATTCTATCGAGCCTAAACTCGGAGATGGCCAAGAACCCGGCTCTCGAGCAGATATATAACTATTTAAAATCTAATAAGAGTATCCGCCAGGAAGTCCATAAGGTAACCGGCTGCTTCCCGTGCTTCCGGAAGTCTGTGCAGCCTTGACCCAAAAGGCGGCCAGGAAAATACCGGCCACGGTCAGAAGCGTCGCCTGAATCATCTCTCTTGGGACTTTGCGCTTGGTCGGATCGAGGAAATTTTCAAGACCCTGCATTATCAAGACCATCGCCAATATGAAAATAAGAAATAGTTCAATCATTTAATAATAGTCTAGATAAAAGTTAAAGTCTTAAAAATATAAGGCAATGAATTTCTCTTATATTATTGAGAGTATACTCCAACCCGAGGTTATACAGCCCATTGCCTATGAACTCGACCCAAAATGGAAAAATTTTGAAATTGAACTTGGTAAATTTAAGACTGAATTTGCCAAGGCGCGGGCCGAACTAACAAAGGCGCACCACCGTCACAAGTCCATGTCCGAGGAGTTGAATGTTATGAAAATGATGATTGAGAACATAAGTTCTCAAGACTTAAAAGAAAGCATCTCTTCTATCATAGACAAATACGAGACCGAAGAGGGCATCTCGGCCCTGGCTCAACAATGTGGGGAAGCGGCGGGGAAGGTGGCGGCGATGCGGAGTATTCTGATGGACACGAACGCCGATAGGTATGCAAAATTTACTTGTTTTGTATGTATGGATCGTCTTGTTGATTTATTTATTGAACCTTGTGGTCATGTTATATGCGAGCCTTGTTGGGCCCGGACCGTCAACAAGGATACTTGCCCGGGATGTCGAACCGCATGTGTCGGAACTAAGAGAATTTACTCCATGACATAAATAGGTTGGACCTGAGCAAGTCCTTAAAAGGCATCGGGCCCGCCGAAAAGCGAAGCTGACCATAGCTCAATTGGTAGAGCGAAGGACTGTAGTAGTTACAAGGTATCCTTCGGTCACCGGTTCGATTCCGGTTGGTCAGACGGGGGTGGGCTCTCATCTTCGGAAAACAAGCCTCGAGGGGGCGCCACCTCGTTAAAAACGGCCGGAAGGGGAGATAAATCCGTGACCGGTCCTCCACTTCCTTTTAGTGCTCTCATAGCTCAGTTGGCCAGAGCGTCAGACTGTTAATCTGAATGTCGCAGGTTCAAGCCCTGCTGGGAGCGTTTTTTAGCTGTTTAGCTCCAGTTAAAAAATTGTTTCACTCATCATTCTGCTCGATCTCGGGTTTACAGGTTAATTTATCACTCAATAATTTGAAGAAATTAGCTTCTTTTTCTTTCTCTTTAATTTTCCAATTAAAACTTTGTTGCTGAATACGACAAGATTTATTCCACATTTTTTCATACAGCTCGTCTATGAGTTCCAGAATTTCGTGATCATCTATTCCCTCGCGCATATTCCATAATTCTTCACATTTAAATCTTAAATCATCCATTAAAGACTATTATAACTTAAGATTTAATATGAAGGCTAAAATACCCCGCGCTCTTCGTGAGCAAGTATGGAGAACCTGGGTCGGTCGCAAGTTTGAACATAAATGCCTTGTGACCTGGTGTGAGAATATTATGACAGTTTTTGACTTTGAGTCGGGTCATAATATTCCTGAGAGCAAAGGGGGCACTTTAAATATAGATAACCTGCGCCCTATATGCGCCAAGTGCAACAGATCCATGGGCGATGACTATACTATAGATGAGTTTTCAAGAATTAGCAAAAGATCATCCCGTTTATGGGAATGTTTCAAGTATACAGCGCCTTCATCTTCTCCTGAGTCTTCGTCTGGAAGAACATGATTATAAAGACCACGAGCGGAAGGCTGCGGAGCTCGCTCAGGTTCGAATGAATATATCCCGCGACACCCTCAAGTGGGAAGGGTATCCTCTTTATAAACCTTCGGGACATGTAGACTATGACTGAAATGATTGAAAATTGAACAACCACCTCTAAAAAAGTCATCCACTTTGCCTGTTCCTTTTTCAATTCTGGTGTAAAATTGTCAAGGATCCGAGAGACCATGAAGGCAAATACGAACGACAGAGCACCGACCCAAGCAACTCCCAAATTTTTTACAAGTTCTAACATTCCTACAAGTATTAAAGAAAAAAGACTTTGGAAAAGAGGGGGCGAGTGCCCCCAGCGTCCCCGTAACTCAGTTGGTTAGAGTGCTAGTCTTATGAGCTGGAAGCCGCGGGTTCAAACCCCGCCGGGGACAAATCGACCACGTAGCACAATTGGATAGTGCACCAGCCTTCTAAGCTGGAGGTTGTGGGTTCGAAACCCACCGTGGTCGCCACGCATCAGTGTCCGAGTCTGGTCTAAGGAGAGCGACTTAAGTCCAGTCGTTCACGACTGTCTGAGCCATCGCTTGCTCTTCGGAGCGCACGGGTTCAAATCCCGTCTGATGCATTTTTGCACTTCATAAAATCTATGTGAATAACAATGGATTTTATGACGTGCACATGGAGTCCTGAAAACGAGGCCCAGGTTTATTTCAAAGTCGCGGAATACAAACCTGTTCAAGTTTCTGATTTTTATGAAATTATAAACGAAATTAGAAGCAGAGCCACGGGGCTTGTTATAAAATTCGATCTCAAGGGAGCCGGACCCAAGACAAGAGAGGAATTTCGCTCTTTATTTAAGCTGATCTGTGACGTGATAGATTACACAAAGGGCGATGGTCTCCTCAGAAAGGTCTATATAATAGGGGCCGGATTCTTCTTCAGGTTTCTTTATGGTCCGTTGAGTCTTTTGATACCAAGGGAAATTAGGGATCTTATTTTATTTTCATAATTCAGAATGGACTGGCTCAGGTTCGAGCCGGTTGATGACCTTTTAAATATAGAAATTATGGTTGCCGAAATGTTAGATGCACTTCCCGGAGACATTGACAAATACTGCCAGGAAACAATGTATCCGGTCCTTGATCAGATTCAGGAAATTTGTATAAGAAAAAGACTAAAGCAATCTTGTAGAGTTAATCTGGTCAGCGTAGAATTTCACAAATTAAATGTTCTTTTGCTAATTAAATTTATATGGAACATTCACAATCACACAAAGGAACACTTTTTGATTAATAGTTGTGAAATGGCCGGAGGGGACTCTATATTCGATGCTCTCATAGAGGCCGTCAAGTCCCTATTGCCAGGTGTCCTGCGCGATAAAATTATTTTAGGAGGTAAAACAAAATAAGCGCAATTGTAAAAATAAATAAAATTTTGTAATTTTGGATAAATAAATAAATTTTAAATATTGAAGCCAGACCTGGTTCGGTCCAGCTCAATTCGTGTTTGTGTATGAAAATAGATTTTTCATTTTCATATTCAGATTCTATAACGTCACTATACAATATAGTCATGGGAGAGTCTTTTAGGGCCGTGGAAAATCTTATAGGACCGGTCGTCGTAGATATGAAATAAGCTTTATTCAGATAATCTGCACGTTTTGTCCTATCATTTATACAACTTTCTATGAGTCTTTTGAGGTCGGGATTTCTCGGCGCGGCCACTATAAATGCGTTATTAATAAACCAATTATTATTGGTCAAGTGACCCATTGTTGTAAAACATGTTTCGATTACAGTTCGGTTTGCCAAAGATACTACGAGTTCACTACTGTCGAGTTCCGGTATATCATCGAGGGGGCGAATAGCGACCATGTCACAGTCTACTGCTACGCCGCCATAAAGATATAATACTACATATCGGCCAAAATCAACTTGTTGAATGAAATGTTCATAAGAGTCGAATTTTTGGGCACATTCTGGTCCGTATTCTTCACAGGCCTTCCGAAGCCTCGCATGATCCCACGTCCGATGGGTCCACGCCGGGTTCACCTCCCTGAGCAGGTTCACATTCGAGCGGAACTTTTCCGGCAGTTGGTCCCATCCCTGTATCCACACTTGATGGGTTATTTTCGGTATCGGCATACTTATACACGAGGCTGTTATTTTTTTCGGCTTCTCCTATCGCATTGTTCAACAGGTCTATGACATTCCAGAGAACCATCATGACTATGAGACTTTTATAACTTTCTGTTTTGAATTTTAAAACAAAAATGGGAATCAAAATCCATAGAGCCCGGGTGACCCACACATTCTCATGGAGGGCCCTATAGGCCATGAGAGTGGCCAGGACAACCTTCATTACAAGTTTGACTTAAAAAAAATAAGCCTAAAAAACACAATGAGTGACCTCTTGGTGTTCTACCCAAAAGGGAGCATACTCTACATAGAATTTCTCGGAAGGGCTTATATAGAACGCCAACCCAAGACGTCCGATGAAAGCCTCAAATTTATGAATGAAATTAAGCCAGTCATAGAACAACTCGATGCGTATGTCCTCAAGCACGGCTTCAAGGAAATTATGGAGGTGAACCTCAAGGGGGTCCCAATTTCTAAACTAAATTCAGAAACCGCCCTGAACCTTATGAACATGGTGTCGGCCATTCGACCCGACAAAAACATTTTACAGAAGATTGTAATTACCAATACAAATCCCGTTTTCAACATGCTATACAAAGGTGTCCGGAGTCGGCTACCTCCAAAGGTTCGCGATATTGTTCAAATTTCTTCAGACTCTAAATTTTTTTAGAACAAATATATATGGAGGAAGACGAGGTTGAATTTCTAAAAAGATTAGAAAGTCAATGCAATGAATATTATCATTACTATAATAAAGAAAGAATCTACTATTCTAGACTCGCAAACAGATTCAATATTCCTATATTGGTAACCTCGGCCATAAATGCGCTCATGGCCGTCGTCCTCAATTCATTTGTTCCTCAAAAATATGTGAGTATTCTGAATGCTATATTGTCGGCCGGAACCGGCGCACTAGGGTCTATTCAAATGTATCTCAAAATTAACGACAAGTTGACGAACGCGTCTAGAACTGCGCTCGTAATGAGGCGGTTGGCCCTAAAAATCTCGAAAGAATTGAGTGTCGACACAAAGACGAGTGACGAAGAAACCTTTCTGTCAGAATGTTTTACGGAGTTTAATGCCGCTCTTGAACAGAGTAATCCTGTGAAGAGGCACGTTGAAAATTTCCTCAAACTACAAAAGCCCGGATCTTTGGAGGAGCCTCCTTCCAAAACGTCTTCGGATCTTTCTGATATAAATTATATAGACGCCGATTCTCTTCAAGAATCTCCGGTGAGCTCAAATCAGAGCGCAAGCGAGCCTGAGGCAACTCCTCCACTAGAACAGGTGTGAAAGGGGGCTGGCCATCCCATGCCATCTCCTGGGCCACGTCGAGATCCAGTCCATCTACATTTACCCAATAATGTTCGCAGACTTCTCCAGTCTCTGCAATAATACAATATCCTTTGATAAGACGCGATTTTACGTAACCCGCCTTATCAAGGGACTTTTTCAAAAGGGCCACGTGGTATACAACCGCGCCACCGGTCCTGTGCATCTTGAGTCTGAGCGCAAGACGCTTTAGGATATCCATTATTAGATGCGGTTAAAAAAATAAGAACTGTATATACTAATGGATCCTATACTTACACCGAGCAACTCGCGGTTCACAACATTTCCAATCAGATATCCAGATCTTTGGGAACTATACAAAAAGGCCATATCTAGCTTTTGGACCGTGGAGGAGATTGATCTCGGGGGCGATCTCAAGGATTGGAACGGGTTGAGACCTGAAGAGCAGCACTTCATCAAGATGGTTCTGGCTTTTTTCGCAGCTTCGGATGGTATTGTGTTTGAAAATTTAGAACTAAATTTCACAAAGGATGTTCAAATCCCAGAAGCTCGATCATTTTATGCATATCAGGGATTTAACGAGAGTATACACGGCGAGACCTACTCACTTATGATTGATAAGCTCGTCCGAGACCCCGAAGAAAAGGAGCGCCTCTTCAAGGCGATCGATACTATCCCGGCGGTTTCCGAGAAGGCTCGCTGGGCAATGACTTGGGTCGGAAGTGACGCCCCCTTCGCGCAGAGACTGGTAGCATTTGCTTGTGTCGAAGGAATCTTCTTCTCTGGTTCTTTTTGCGCCATCTTTTGGCTCAAGAAACGAGGACTCATGCCGGGTCTTTCTTTTAGTAATGAATTGATAAGTCGCGATGAGGGTCTTCATCAAGAATTTGCGGTGACTCTCTATAAGCACCTTGTAGAAAAATGTCCACCAAAGGATATTCGTAAAATTGTTCAATCTGCTTGTGAAATTGAGCGCAAATTTGTTACGGAGGCCCTTCCGTGTAAACTCATAGGGATGGATCACGAGGAGATGACGCGCTACATAGAGTTTGTAGCGGATCGCCTGATGACCCAACTTGGGCAAGAACCTATTTATGGTTCTAAAAATCCATTTGACTGGATGGAAAATATCAGTCTCGAGGGCAAGACCAACTTTTTTGAGAAGCGCGTAGGTGAGTATTCAAAGCAGATGATTTCAGAGGGTGACGGGGTTCGCTTTGATGAAGATTTCTAGTCGTCCTCGGCATCGGCGCCTTCGCACGAGGACATGTAGTTGGACTTCTTGGTGCCGTATATAGTCATCCACAGGAAGTGAGTCAAGAGCACGTAGACCACCGAGTGCAGGAGCAGGCCGGCCATCGTCGGGAGGCCCTCTGGGCTCGCGACCCACTTGCCCAGAATGGAGCGGACCACCATGAACAGCTGAGGGCTGGCGACCACGAGGAAGACGACCAGAGGTAGGATCATTTTAGTAGAAATGAAAGACATTTAATATTCTTTCAGAAAATTATTTAGAACCAAGGAGCGGCGTAATTTATTGGAGGCGCTGCGGGTTCCTGCGGTAACTTTACATTTTGGGTCCGAATAGGAGCCCTGGGAGGAAGGGCCCCGAGCTCTATTCCACGGAGGTTGTTCCGCCCGCCCGGGCGCTTGGCCGGAGCCCGCCCGGGAACATTGGGAAAATTGAAAGCCTGAAGTCTTTGCGCATTATACGCGTCTAGAGACTTGAAAAAATCGGAATAAAGAGCCGGCTTTCCGTTCGGTCGTGAAGCGTTCAACTTTCTGTTATTATTCTTGGACCGACCCAATTTTATATATAAATTGGAATTGAACATTCCAGTCTTGGTATTCAGAAGACCGGCCATCGTCGCATTTAAATTTTTGAGTTTATTGGTCGCAATATTAACTTGGGCAATCGCTGGGGCGGCCGGGGCTGTTCCTATTGAGGCGGCAACTGCGGCCGAATTCGCATTACGAGAAGCCCGAACAACTTCGGCCACTCCCTGAGATAATGTGTTTTTATAAGCCTTGTTCATGTTTCCTGGCGAGGGACTGTTTAAAAGGTTCTTTATTTTCGTAGAGTTTCGCTTTTCCCATGGCGGCAGGGCGTTAAATGCCGCAATATACTTGCGGAGGGCGGCCCGGAGAGCATTCGAACCAGCTATCTGAGCCATATTTTTCGCATTCCCGGGGGTCAGGGTTCCCCGCTGACGACTGAGTCTCGCACCCATCTTGAGGTATACCTAGAAAAAAAGTCATGCAAGACCCATATAAAGACGTGAGACCTGTATATAGTAGAAGAGTCAAAATGGCAGTCCGTATGTTCAACACTTTCAATGCTTCCGAGGTTACTTTCAGCGAGGTTCGCAAGAACAAGCAGGGAGGAAAGGTGGTCTATCTCAATAGTTCTTCCGGTCAGAAGCTCTTGTTTCAGCTTCCAAAGATGCGCGCGCCGTTTGGTCTGAGCGAGTATCACGATGAGAAGTCGGGAAGCACGACCTACAGTCTTCCGCTGAGCCTAGAGGATCCGAGTATCCTCAAGAGCTTTCAGGATCTCGATTCGGTCGTTCTCGATTTCATCACGAAGAACTCTGAGGAAATTCTCGGCAAGAGGATGAATCGCGACGTGATCTCCGAGGGCATCTACAAGTCGCCCGTCAAGCCGAGCTCAAAGGAGGGTTACTCGCCGACACTCAATCTGAAGGTCCTTGTGAATTACAAGGATGGTTCGATTGGCACGGAGGCCTACGATTCCAACCGGCAGGTGGTGCCACTCACGGATCTCGAGAAGGGTCAGTTTCTCAACGCGATTGTAGAGATTAATCAGATTTGGAGGACTCCAGCCGGCGTGGGAGTATCTATTCGGGTTCATCAGGTGATGTTCGCGGCGGCCAACAAGCTCAAGCCATGCGCTTTTCTTGCCGTTGATGCCGAGCCCGAGGATGAGCGCGAGGATTCCAGCGATATTAGTGTTGACGGAGAGTGAGAATTAAATTTATTATAAGTGTAATATTAAAAGATGGATTGGATAACATCTTCAAAGTTTCAGTTTGTCAAAAACCCCGATAGACACTATGTTTTTAGAAGAAACAATAGTGGAAACACAGAAATAGATGTCCCTCAAAATATAATGACCAAGAGGAACGCTCGGTCTTGGCTTTTGGCGAATCCCGGACGGGTCCAGAACCCTACGCGATTTAGGCGCAAGAAGGCTTCCGTAGATTTAAGCGGTGTCGAGATTATCCAGAGAAACAATGGGACCGTGGCCATAAAACAGGCACTTGGCCTTCCGGGCGCGTATAAATACTTTACTGGCACACCAAAACCTTTTCGTATTTCGGCTCTAAATTCATTTTCAAATTCTATAGGAAAAAACACTTGCGGTTTGCGTTCCCAGTTAAAGACTTTTCTGCCGGTCGGTAAAGGTCGCCAAGGTATTGTGTTCAAGGCTCAACGAAAAGGAGAAACCTTTGCGATAAAGGTTATTCCTCGTGACCTTCTCGCGGCCGAGCGAAAGGAGAAACAGCCGGCAATTGTCGAATTTGATATTCAAAAGGCTATAAATGACGTGGTCCCAGGTCGCGTCGTGACCCCTTATCAACTTCTGCATTGTGTAGATTTTGTTCGGCCATCAGAGATTAACATGGCAAATGTTCAAGATCCCAGACATTTCGACAAGTCCAAGCAGAGCATAATCACTATGCAATGGTGCGACGGTGGGACCCTTGGAAAGAGGTGCCTATCTGGAAATGTTACGGATGATTTTCTGTTTACGGGAATGATAAACATACTTGATACCCTTGCAGATATTCGCCTGAAATATCCGGATTTCAGACACAATGATTTGCATCTCGAAAATATTTTTTTAGATCAAAATAAATTTTTGATAGGAGACTTTGGATGGGCACGACTTATGAAGAACGGGACGAATCCCGCGGTCAACACGGCCAACGGGACTCGGACCGCGTCATTTTGGGGAGTCGGGCCAAAGACGGACCCTCGGTATGATCATCATCTGTTCCTCAACGAACTCCGTGAATTTGTAATGAAAAATCCAGGAAAATTTCCAAAGACGGCCAAGTTTTTGGAAAAGGCGGTTCCGAAGGGATATCGCGGACAGAACAACGGACACGTCATAAATTATCGTCTCATATACGATGACCCGTGTCCGGGCCTTCCCGATCTTGACGAGATTATGGGATGGGCTCCTATGCGTCGCGCAGAGATCAAGCCGTCCGTGGCGAACCTGATAGGGGCAAAGGCCCGGCTACGCAAGAAGCCCGTCCGTCTTTTCACTTCACTGAATCTCGTAGAGGCTCGTGCGAAACTCCGGTCCAAGGCACTGATAAACGCGACCGAACTCGCCAATGTTCGTCGCAAAATTCGTAAATTAAAAGAGAAAAAAATAACATCAATCAATCTACAGGCCGCTCGGGCCAAGCTCAAGAAAGCGAACGCAAAGAGCCCGGCCGGGTGGCGTGATGTTAAAGTCCCGGCCACAATAACAAAATCCGCTGCATTTGATAAACTAGTCACTAAATTTTGGACCAATAATGGTAAAAAATCGGGAACGAATCCAAACGGTCCGGACTATTTTTATACCGCTTGGAACAAAGCAAAGAGTCGTGCTATAGATGCCATAAAGAAAAATCTGGCCCGAAAGGGTCCAGCGCCAGTTCGCGTCGTCGCACCTCCCGTTCCTGTGAGGGTCGCCCCCGTCCCTAAAGCTCCCGTGGCTCCTTTGGTAAAGGGTAAAAAGCCCAAGGAACGCAAGGCGGTCGTGATAGAACCCAAGATCTCAGGACGCGCAAAGATTATGGGCGCCTCTGGCCGAATGGTCTATGCGGACCTCATGACCATAGCAGACCTGCAGGCGTATGCGGCCCGGCACAAGATCGACATCAAGAGTGCTCGAACAAAGACTGAAATCATCCAAAAGATTTTGTCCAATAAAGGTAAATGAAGACCAAGGATATGATTCTGTGGGGCCTGGTAATTTTGGTCCTAATTTTAATAATTTTTAGACTTGGGTCAGTTTCCAATTATGAATTAAGATCACCTGTCGACAAGGGCAATGTGATCGTCTACGGTTCCAAGACCTGTCCGTGGTGCGTCAAGCAGGAGAAGTGGCTGACGGATAACGGTGTCCCGTATACATTTGTTGATTGCAAGGATGGAAACTGTCCAAACTTTGTCGACGCCTTTCCAACTTTGATGATTGATAACCAAATTAAAAAGGGTTACACGGAACTCGGTCCGCCGAGCTCCTACCCATCTCCCTCTCAAATTTAAACCTTGAAGGCCGCCAGAGCCACCGCGAGAACGAACGTGTGCCAGAGGGAGTCGACCGGCTTGAGGATCGTCACGTGGGGCACTAGAGACTGGTTCCATAGGAACCGGAGGAAAAAGGTCATCAAAATGATGTAAATAATCAGAAGCAATATGTTCTGAATGAGCTCGGCCTGAGTCTGAGACTTCATAAGATACGACATTGTTATTATGTGTGTGGAAAAAAAATATGCATAATAATAAGATGGCGGGACGTAACGCGCCAAACCCGTGGGCCCCAAAGTATACCTGGGCCCCGTGGGGAACGAAGGGCGTCGTCCACGATAACTGTTATGATTATGCACTCGGTTCATATTCCAACAACAGGACATCCAAGAGTATACCGGGTGACCGCAGCAAGATCAGTTCGGCCGGAATGACTTTCAGAACCTGCGCTGGAATATCAAAACGCGTCCTGGCTGACAATCCCGGAAACGTTTATAAAATGAAAACTCCCGGAGAAAAACCCAAGACGGGGTTCTATAAGGTTATGTGCTTCGTGGCACCCTCGAATGATTTTGGGGATCCGACGGGTGATTTTCATTGGTATAAGGAAATTAGCGCAATCAGGTATAAAATTCGAAGAGGTGACACCGTAGCTGCACTGGCTAAATTTTTCAAAGTCCGTCCATCTGTTATTATTGCGGCCGTGGCCAAAGGAAAGAGCCCTATAAATACGAGCGATGGTCGGGTCGCCAACAATAATACAGAGTTGCGGGTTCTCAATAAATACAATTCAAACTCTATTTCTCCTAAATTACCGGTTGGAAAAGTTATAGAATTTCCAGTTAAATTGTGGAGTCACAAAACTGGCTGGGCCGGTGGTCCGCTCATTGTCGACGCCTCAGGAAACACTATTTCGGACCCAAGAAAGGCTGACCGAAATTATACACCCGGATTTCACTATACTAAATTTTGTTCGGCCTATGGTGTCCGCCGAGGATTCGCCAAAACTGGAAATAATTCAAATCGCAACAGGGTCAACGTAAACCGAGTCCCCCCAGCACGTCCATGAGATCTTCACCGGGATTTATGTCAAAATGAATATCAGTATAAAATCTACTATTTCCGGGCGGAATTATTTGTCTAAAATCAAGTCCAAAACCTTCTGTTATGGGTAAAATATTTGATGTTGCGAAATTATTTACAGAAACGGTAGAATCAGAGGTGCGTTCTATAATGAGTCTGCACCGATAGCTCGGGACGTCGAACGGGACCCGGCACATTGGGCAGGTGGGGTCTGGTCCGGTGCAACTTGCTTTCCATCTGTTTAGACATTTAAGATGAAATTCATGATCACAGCCAAGTTTACGTTTTTGGCTATGGGCATTCATAGCCGTGAGGCACACGGAGCACTGCGGACCGTTATGTTGCCAGCACCTTTCTTGGCCTTCTTTTACACTTTGGCGGCAAGTTTTCCCTGATAAAGTAGGGGCCCCACACTGCATTATATTTTGTATCCATTAATTTTGTGAACGATTTGCGCGCCGGGCTCTGGCCAGCTCCAACTCTAGAGAGCGAATGGCGTCCCTATATTTTTCACGGATATTCTCCTCTATATTTTTTCGAAAGACGACCAGGGGATCATCATCCTGTTCCATTCGGCACGTCGGACACTCAATAGATGTTTCGAACCATTTTGTTATACATTTAGAATGAAAAACATGGCGACACTTGAGCTTCTTGTCTGACCTTTTGGTCATTTCGAGACAGACCGTGCAGGTCGTCGATGCGTGAGCCCTGCACTTGCCGTCTTCGACCGCCTTGTGCTTGCATTTTTTTCCTCCGAGTGTCACGGAAGAACAATTCATATCTACTATTGTAGAAGACGAATAATTTCTTCATGAATTTCCTCGGGTGTCCTCTCGGCGTCTATTATGACAACTTCACAAGGTAATTTTGAAATTAAATTGTTATACTCAAAGTCTAATTCCTTGAGGTAATCGAGATCTACTCCGGAGTCGCCGGCCTGTCCCCTGAGACTAATGTGTTCGAACGCCTTCTCTGGACTCTTTTTCAAAAATATATACAGGTCCGGATACCAAACAAATTTGTCATAAAATTGAGAATAGGTCAGGTCTTCTCCGTCTGTAACGAGGCCTCTATTCCTAAGGACCTTCCAAAAGACCGTCTTGGAGCTCACCAGGGACCTTTCATAAACGACCGGCTCAGAACACTCTATAGGACGCTGCGTCTGAAGAATTACCATGTGAAAATAAAATGCCCAACGGCTCGGGTCCTTGTAAAATTCTTCGAGAGGCCACTTTTCTAATGGCTCTCGGTGAACTTTCCATCCTTTTTTTTCAAGGAGATCAAGTTGAGTCGTCTTTCCAGAACCAATGTTTCCATCCACAATGATCCTCCGACTCATTATATAATACACGAGGCGTGTCTTTATTGCTCGAGCAGATTCTTATACTCATAAGCGCTTGAAGATGAGAGCCCGACCGGCTCGAGAATATTTGTATCGGCCACCTGGCCATTCATAGTCACTCCACACTTGCCGGACAGAGTCATAACGCACTGGCCATCCTTGACCATCAGAGGTGCGGTTGGAGCCGGGGTCATAGATACCGCGGGTGTGCTCGGACCTTGCATGAGCTGATTCTGCATCGGTGTGACTGCAGAGGTGGCAGCCGGAGCAGCCGGAGCAGCCGGAGCAGCCGGAGCAGCCGGAGCAGCCGTATCGGTAAAGTTGGAGTTTCTTCTGAGTAAAACTACGAGAATTATGAGCAGAACGACAATTGTGGCAGCCTCCACAAGATACTTCATATTACTAAATTCAAAGTTTTTATTTCCGGCAAGCCGCGTCACTGAGAGGGAGCTTCAGGTCCTCGGGGGACATGGACTGGAGCCGCTTGCGGTAGGTGAAATTATCCTGAAAGGCGATGTTATTATCAGACATTATCTTGTCATTCAAAATCGTGGAGGCGGCGAAGGACGTGATGCAGCGGCCATCGGCCATTCCCATACGCTGAGACATTTACTATTCGATTACATTTTATTTTGACAAAATTTCTACCCATTCCTTGAATTTAGCCCCTAAAATCACATCGAAGAGCTCCGGGGTCGCGACGGGCTTTACCAGGGCGTCTGACGTGATGGTCCTGTTGATAATTTCATAGGACATTGCTATCTCGTCAAGTGTTTGAGCCCCGGTCACAATTATTCTTCCCGTGCTGAAGACGCTCGCGGTCACCTGCTTCATACCCGGGGCCGGCTCGAACTTGATCTTGACCGCAGAATATCTATCCGGATCAAATGTCACTTTGAACATTGTGTTCGAAAACTTTGCGATTACAGCACGGAGGTTCACTGATGCGTTCAATGAAAAGTTGGTGTTGATCATACTGATGCTGATGTCGCCAATCGGGACATCCTGGTCCAGTTCCAGGACGAGTCCCAAAATAAAGGACAGTTGTTTCATAATTCTCTTGCAATCGATAAAGTCGGCGCACCCCGCCACCTGGATGGAACCGTTCGGAAAGAGTTTTACGCTCTTTCGCGAATACTGGTCCTGATAACCAATAGTGACCTGGTTATAAAAGGCCGTCTCCTTGAGCTTCCACTCGAAGCCCCGAAACTTGGAACCCTTGCGACGAACTGTTATCGAACCCATCTTTGCAAAATTTTCTTTAAATTTAGCCAAATCTATATTCTGGATAAATTTAGAACACATCGTGATGGTCGTCACTCGAACCCATGAAGGGTTCGGTCTGTTTGGAAACAGCTTGATAACGGCATCTCGAACTGAGTCGAGCTTCTTGATATACTCGAATGTGAGACGGGACGCGTCCATAGTTGGTCTCTCATGGATCACCTCATACTGACTTTCACATGACATTTTTTTTAGCGGCCCTTCGAACCACATTCGCGAAGGGCGTCTTTTTGATGTAAGATTTCGCAATCTTTTTGTAATATGCCTTGAGATGCTCTTCATCGGGGTGAATGTTGTTTGTCTTGGTAATTTTGTGTGCAATTATGGAAATCAATTTCTGTTTCTTGACCGAATTTAAAAAATTATTGAGAGCGCCATTTCTGATACTAGGTTTATTCAGTAGAGAAATGGTCTTTTTGTGACCACCCAATTTCTTTACGGCCTTTATTCCCTCTGGAGTTGCTCCCTTGATCTTGGCTTCTTGAATATTTCCGGCCGTCTCGTTCAGAGCCTCGGCGGCAATCGCCAATTCCGGTAAACCACCCGGCACTGTTTGAAGAGCCTCGACAATTGGTTTATTTGTATTTCCACCCGGAAGCTTCTCGGAGGTTGTAGGGAACGGAGCGACCGGAGGCTTGAGTGCGTTGCCCAAGTTCCCTGAGGTTGTAGGGACCGGAGCGACCCGAGGCTTGAACGCGTTCCCTAGGAACCCGTAGTTGGTTGATGGAGGGGCGGCCCGAGGTTTGAGGAACCCGTAGTTGGTTGATGGAGGGGCGGCCCGCGGCTTGAACGCGTTCCCTAGGAACCTGTAGTTTGTTGGGGGAGCTGAACGCGGTCTGAGGAAACCGTAGTTTGGTTGAAACTGAGACGTCTTCAAAAGTCTCTTTTGATTTTCTAAAGCATAATTTACTATAGAATTATTTGTTCTTCCCAAATTTGTCTTTATAAATATCAGGTTTTGGGGAGTCCGCGCGCGTCTTATTTCAATTAACAGGAGTTTAATTACTTCCTCGCGCCCCTTGAAAGACTTGGGCAATTTACGCAAAAGGTCTCCTATAGCACGAATTCTCGCGCCTACAGGTGCCTGCGCAAGTTTTCTCAGATTGGATGTGAATTTAGAAAAAATATTGATCGTCATTTCATTCTTGGCAACTGGTCCTAATTCTCCTTTTAAAATTCTAAGAACCGCCTCTTGGGGACCGTTTGTGGAAACTCGGCGTGCTATTCCAGCAGCGACCGGGTCCGGGAGTTGTTCTCCGGCCGCGAGTAACAATGGTATCGGACCAGTCTTCACGAGCTGTTCAGTGGCTCCGATCCCCAATTCTCCTTGAAGAATTCTTAGAACGGCCTCTTCAGAATTGTTCTTCACCGCTTTTTTAACAATATCCGAAGTGACATTATTGGATATTTTTTCTCCCGAAATTGCATTTAAAATTCCATTTAGAGGGGCCCGTTTGACCAGCTGAGACGCGCCTGAACGGCCAAGGCTTCCCTTGAGAATATTTTTAAACGAATCATTTTTGGAATTTGCCTGATTCTTGATGATTTTTATAATTTTTTCAGTGACCGACATATCCTAGTATGGACTCAGAAAAAAAGATGTCGTGACATAGTCAAATTATAAAAAGAGCCAACGTGAACAAAGCCAAAATGTCAGGACTCAAGACGCGCCTGATTGCTCCCTATCAGCACGATGGGGTTCGGTGGCTCGCAAAGCGCGAACTCAGTCCAACTTACCCCGGTGGCTTCCTGTGTGATGAGATGGGTCTGGGCAAGACGGTGCAACTTATCGCAACAATGCTAATTAATCCCAAGCCCAGAACTCTCATAATTGTCCCCAAGTCAATTGTGGGACAGTGGTGTCAAGAAATTGCTCGATTCGCACCAAAGCTCACGACCCATGCGTTTGACGGGGTCAAGCGCAGTTTGCCCGCTATTATTCCCGATATTGTCGTGGCTCCATATTCTGTTCTGCCCCATCGGCCCGGTTCCGAGCCATGCGCTCTTCTCTCGGTTTTCTGGGACCGCGTGATCCTCGATGAGGGTCATGAAATTCGCAACAAAAAGAGCAAGGGTCACATTGCCGCGATGCAAATCAAGGCGCCCATTCGATGGGTCGTGACCGGCACGCCCGTCTTCAATTCTATGAAGGATTTCGTGGCCCTTTGCGCTTTTGTTGGGATTCATCGCGATGTGGTCCAGGGATACACAGATGATATTCGGGCCAAGTATGTCCTTCGCAGAACAAAAGAGGATGTGGCCAAGGTGAATTCTCGGCTCGAGCTTCCTCCGTGCGATTTCGAAAATATAGAACTCGAAATGTATCCCGAGGAGTGCGAACTTTATCGGACAGTTTTTCTTGATGGCCAAGAGGTTGTTCGACACGTGATCCAGTCTGAGAACCAGGCTCTCCACCAGATGGCTCTGCTCGAGTGCCTCCTTCGCGCGCGCCAAGTGATGACGTGGCCCCAACTTTACTATGATGGGATGGCCGTAAAGGCCGAGACGGACCCGGAACCCTGGCTCGGTCGTTCGAAGAAACTCGAAACTCTGATCGAACTCATAAAGACGCACCCATCAGAAAAATCCCTGATTTTTACCCAATTTATGGGTGAAATGGATGAGATCCAAACGCGCCTAGCTGCAGAGGACATCTCGACTTTGCGAATTGATGGGTCGGTCACAAAGGAGCAGCGCGATACTCGGATCTCTAATTTCAAAAAGGCCAAGGGGTCGGTCGCTTTCATTATTCAGATCAAAGCGGGCGGCGTTGGGCTCAATCTCCAAGAGGCGACTCGGGTCTATATTACTTCGCCAGCCTGGAATCCGGCGACGGAGCTCCAGGCCATCGGGAGGGCCCACAGAACGGGCCAGACGCAGAAGGTGACTGTGCGCCGGCTAATTTATTCAGGTGAAGAGGCGATGCCGTCAGTCGAACAGTCGATTATGCAGCTTCAAGAATCCAAGGCGAAGATTTGCGCCGAGATCCTCAACGACCAGCGGCTAGCCACACAGGTCCCGAACGCGTCCAGAACAAAGATTACTATTCACGCTTTGAAGAAGATATTTGCTGTGTAAATTAAAATACCGCTTCATATTAAATGTCCGAGTCTCGCGCTGTTAGGTTTCATCAGGGTGACGCGTCTTTGAAGAAAAACCCCAAGGGGGAGATTGTGAGCGTGGCCAAGTCCAAGGCTGAGAAGTCCAATCCCTGGATAAAGGCTGTGATGAAGGCCCGCAAGGCTCTTATCAAGTCAGGAGACCTGGCCAAGGGCGAGTTTGCTCCAGTGAAGGGCAAGCTCTTGGCAAAGGCTCATGAAATTTATAAAAAATAAATGATACTTATATAATGGCAGGTGGAAAGTTCAGAGCTATGGTGATGGCGTGTTTTCTATTCTCTGCCGCGACCTTTATCCTGGCGAACGGGGCTATTGCCCAGGATTGTTACAATAACAACTCGACTTATGCGAATAACAACAAGAGCAACGCAAGTTTCTTGCTGAGTATGCTCATATGCGCCCCCCTGTGTATTATTAGCGCATTGATTGCATTTGTGATTGCATTTCGTATGCCTTAAAATAAAATTCAATAATATTAATGGCGGCTCAAGGCGTTTATAACGGTCTGGCCGAGGTCGGAAAGTTAAAGGCCACCATTGGGCTGGTTGTTGCGGTATGTGTAGCATTGAGCTGTTGTGCATCAGGAGGCATGGCGTTGTCTGACAAGCACACGGCCCAAGTCACCGCAACAATTTCAAATGTAAATTGTGCTTCAGCTACCACCACGTGTGTGGCTCCGGCCAATTACTCAGTGTCCGGAAATACGTATTCTATACAGACAACCTGGCCAACAAATAAAACTCCCGCTACTGTCCAGGTTTCTTATGATCCAAAAAATCCCGCTGACGGTATTCAGGGACAAACAAGTTCCATCGTGGGTATAGGAATGATAGTAACTGGATTTTTAATAGTCCTGTGTGGTTACCTGATTTATCGTTTGACCATGGCCTATAAACCTCTCGCCGCGGTCGAAGGTGTGAATGCAGTAGCCAGTCTTATATAAAAGCGCAGGTTCCTTTGGCCAACACAAGCTGGGGCTCCTCTTCGAACAGTGAACCTGCGAACCTGACCTGATAGGTTCTCACGGTCAGCCCCCAATTTTCATTGAAAAAATAAGTTGAATCGACATCTATAATGCATTGTAGTTCCAGCCCTCGAAAGAGACCTTCCTGAATATCCGGCGAGATCTGTTTCGAATTTTCATCAAAAATATAAGTCGCGTCGTCCACCTTAACCCTTAGGGACGCGGTTGACTTGAGGTTGGAGCTAAAAGGTTCCTGCGGACACAGGTGCGTCTCTAGATTTTTCCACCACTGAATAAAGTCTGGATGGTCCTCAAACTCTATATTCATACTTTTATATGCTGACAGGCCCCATGTGCTTCTCGCCTTTGGGATTTGGAATCTCAGCGGACAACCCTCGTAGACAAACTTGGAACGGCCCTTGGCTCCCGGGATTATCTCAATTCTATCGAGGTCTACATCGGACCACAATACCATTTTAAATTAAAATAGTTTATACTTTTAAGTAATATGGCTTTTAGTCTCAAACAACCATTGGGTGGTATGAATGCGCGTTCATTGTGGGCATCCATGAGTCCCATGACTACTCAGCTCGCCCCGGCCCGGAGCCTGAGTCCCCGGCGCCGCATTCCTCCGCGGGCCTCGCCACCACCCGCACGGAGACCGAGCCCTCCTTCACCCGCACGGAGACCGAGCCCTCCAAAAGCGGCCCCTTCACCTGCTAGAACACAGACCGCAAATCAGGCTTATAAATTGGGAGTTAAAATGGCTCTAAATAAATTATCTTCGAATAACTGGAGGCAAAAGGCCGAGAGGGCATACGAGGCTTTCAAAAATGCGGGTCTGACCAGATATTACAATAAAAATATGTGGATAAAAAATGTCAAGCGTATATACGCCAATTATAAAGGAAAAATAGCACACGGACAGGTGTATGGTATGGGTGGCGGAAGACATTATGCATCACAGAGTGATCCGGATTACATTCCATCAAATCATCCGAGATATGAAACATTAAGGAGAATCCGTAACAATATTCAGATATAATTCAGTAAACCAGGGTTCACCCGTGACGAGAGACATGAAAGAACCGTTCGAGCATATAATTTCTACATTATACGAATAATCTGAATAAAATATTTTCAGATCGTCATCTATTACCAAATCAACTGGTCTTCTTATAACGTGAAAGTCATGCAATCTAAAATTGTGGAGTGTTTTAGTCGACTCATTATATATTAATCCTACACGGGCCTTGTCCAGACCCGAAGGTATGGTTACTCGCCCGGGTTTAATTTTAAATTCTAAAAGAGTATCTATTGTCGGCTCCGAATCTTTTATGATTTTTATAATTAAATCGTCTGGTAAATTTTTCCATATATTTGGATCCATATTATTCTATCTAAACTTAATTTGTTTATTTATTACTACGTGTTCGCGCGAAGTTATCGGGCCCAGTTTGAATTCGGGCGTTATTACTTCAATTTCATATTCGTCCCAGCCCATATTGAAGACGTGTAACGTTTCTCTGATCTGGTCAAATTTTATACCCCTTCGGACGGAGTGGGCACCGGTTCCTCCATGCCAGACAAACTGTCTTAGGGTCATGGACTCTGTATCATAAACATATTCGTTTCGAAAATTGAAATTCTGATCTATTTTCAATTTTCGAGGCAAAATTCCAAAGTAAATACGGACATCGATATCATCCGCAAAACTCAAAACGAGCCTGACCAAATCGTATGGAAGGTCTTTCCACAACTTTTCCATATTATAGTAACGTTGATACTCTTTAAATTTCCTGAAGATTTGGACGCGGGGGGACGGTTGAGTAACGCCCGTTCCCGTGATTATATACAGTCGTTCCGTTAATTGTTTTATACTTGTTGAGACCTTTGCGATAGACCGGAACATTTCCATAGTTTGTCGTGGCCTTTAAAGGCTTGTATCCACGGGCCAACATACCCAGGTGTTTTCTCGCGTCTTTCATGAACGAGCGCGGGGCCTCTTGAATCACGCGGCTCGAGCTTCCCATATTTCTCCAGAGGCCCTGGGCCGCCAGATTCGCGTTTGAGTGTTTATAATTGAAAGATGCCATTTATATTTGTAAATAAAATTATCCAGAACACGTTTCACAGTCCCGTGAACAGGCCAGGACCGGGACTGTCACTTGCTGGGCCTTGGCCTTGGGCCGAGTCCTTAGATAGTAAAGCCCCGTCTTGAGACCCTTCTTCCAACCATAAATGTGCATAGAGCTCAACTTGGCCAGTGAAGGATCCTCCATAAATATATTTAGCGACTGAGATTGGTCGATGTAAACTCCGCGGTCCGCGCTCATATCAATGAGCGACTTTTGAGGAATTTCCCAAACGGTCCTATAAATCTTCTTAATTTCAGAAGGCAAATCGAGGTTCTGAACCGAGCCGCCCGCTCGAACGATTTCAGTCTTGATTTCGGGAGTCCACTTTCCAAAATTCTGAAGGGTCTTCACGAGATGCTTATTGACCATGACAAACTCACCTGCCAGAGTGCGTCTCAGATAGATGTTTGTAGTGTAAGGCTCGAAGGCTTCGTTGTTTCCTAGAATTTGGGCGGTCGATGCGGTGGGCATGGGCGCGACCAAGAGGGAGTTTCTGAGGCCCCACTTTGCAATCTTCTTCTTGAGATTATCAAAAGACGGTCTCTGTATTCCCCACAGATCAAATTGTAGCTTCCCGTCGTGGGCGGGGGAGCCTCTGAAAGTTTCGTAGGGGCCCTCTTCTTCCGCCAGCTTGCAGGACTCCTCGAGAGCGGCGAAATAAATAGCCTCGAAAATATCAGTATTCAATTGGCGCGCGACCGGGTCGTCGAACGGAAGTCTGAGCATCATAAACACGTCGGCCAGACCCTGAACTCCTATGGCGACGGGGCGGTGTCGAAGGTTTGATTTTCGCGCCGGCTCGGTCGGATAATAATTTCTGTCTATGACCCTGTTCAAATTTCGGGTCACTACCCGAGTTACTTGGCAAAGTTTCTCGATGTCAAACTCTCCGTTGCGAACAAATGCAGGGAGACTCAGCGAGGCCAAGTTGCACACGGCCGTCTCGTCAGGTCCAGAGACCTCCATGATTTCGGTGCAATTTCCTGTGATCATTCCATTAAATATTCCCATGTGTCGTTTGGGTTCGTTGAAGCAATATGTCTCGTCCCAGCGTCCATTGTCCTCGATCGAAATGACGCGGACATATTGACGGACGTCCCTGGATACCGGTGTGAAATTGCTTAAATCAAGGCGGTGAGTCTGGAAACCATGTTTAATAAGTGTTTCAACGCCAAGTGCAGATATCACGAGTCTCCAACACGTCTGTGTATCATACATCTTTTTTCCACCCTTTCCGTCCGGAAGCTCCGTCTCACCGGCTTCCCGCGAAAGGCCAACTACCGAACTCACGCCAACTGTGTGAAGCATCATTTGAATATCTCTCAAGAATTTCAAGTGAACAGATGCGACCGAAACACTCTTTTGGGTCGAGTTACCGGGGCATCCTTGGGTGTGGCCGTCCGCATCACACAGACCCGCAAACCACTGAAGACGAGTGGTGATATTCTCCGTCAAAGGGACGCTAAATTTTGGAGGAATGTTATGTTGGATCAGAACATTTATACGACCTTGAGCATCCTCATTTCCAGATGTGGTTCTGACATCGAGATATTCCAGTAGCTTCTTCTTTTCTCCATAGAGTGATATTCCGGGTATTGTCTTTGAACCGCTATATGTCGAATGGTAAGTCCCGTCTCCACAAAAGAAGCCATGGGTATACGGATCCCAGTCTGGCGCGTCCTTCTCTATAGAAACCACTGGGGGCGTCCATTTGATGAGCTTATCACCAGGGACAAGAGTTCTCATATCCTTGATTTCAGTTTTGGTTCCCACCTGAAGATGAAATTTGTGATGCTCAGTGCATTCCAGAAATGTTCCATCGCTCATGTTAACCCGAATAAGGTGGGCACAATCCGCCGTCTTCTTCACATCTACTGACGACCACTCTTGACCATTCCACACATCCACACTGTGTCCATGTAAATCCTTGATTGGTTTGTATCCATTTCGAGTAAGAATTTTGGTCTCTGGAGCGACGCACAAATTACTAGACTTAATTGTTCCTATATTTTGCTGATTCGTCTTTGCGTTCGCCGCATCCTTGTAGCACATATACGGAGTCCCGGTCTCGACCTGGGACTTGAGGATTGCGTTCCAGACGTCGCGCGCCTTTACAACCTTTCTAAACTTCCCCTTTAGAACATATTTCGAGTATAATTCATCAAACTCGGCCCCCCAGACATCCGGGAGTCCCGGACACTCGTTCGGACACATGAGATACCAGTCGTGATCGGCCTCTACGGCTTTCATGAAATTATCCGGGATCCACAGGGCCGTGAATAAATCGCGACACCGCATCTCCTCGTCACCCTGGTTCAGACGGAGCTCCAGAAACTCCATAATATCTGCGTGCCAAGGCTCGAGGTAAATTGCAAAAGACCCCTTGCGCTTCCCTCCTCCCTGGTTCACATATCGGGCCGTGTTATTGAAAACTCTCAACATGGGAATAATACCATCGGCTATTCCGTTCGTTCCTTTGATCTTTGAGCCGTTGGCCCGAATATTCGAGCAGTGAATTCCGATCCCTCCAGACCACTTGGAAATATGGGCGCACTCCTTGAGAGTCTCGTAGATTCCGTCGATCGAATCATCCTTCATAGCGACCAAGAAACAGCTGGACATTTGGGGCCTGGGTGTTCCGGCATTGAACAGGGTCGGGGTGGCGTGTGTAAAAAACTTGAGCGACATCAAATCATATGTTTCACGGACCCTCACAAGGTCCTTGCCGTGAATACCGAGCGCGACTCTCATAAACATATACTGCGGCGTCTCTCCCTCGTTAAGATACCCCTTCTGAAGTGTCTTGATTCCGAAATATCCAAATAGATAATCCCGAGAATTATCAATCCATGAATCAATTTCCAGTTTCAGGTCTTTCATGAACTCGGCTGACACGATCCCCTTGGCGTGCAGGGCAACCATGGCGTCCGAGAATGAATCCGGGCACGTCTTCTGAAGGTTCGAAACTGTGATGCGCATAGCTAATGTTTCATAATCAGGATCCTCGGTGATCATTCCTATGGCGACCTCGGCCGAAAGCTCATCTATTTGTGATGTTGAAATACCGTCATACATTCCGTTGAAACATTTTTGGGCTACTCTGGCCGGCTGGACATTTAGAATTTCAAATTCAGGAGCAGAATTGAGTTTTTGGATCCGGTCCGTGACCTTGTCGAAGAGCATCTCGACCACCGCCCCAGAGCGCTTAGTGACCTTCATTTCCATTTAAAATGCTCCACTTTTTTATGTGGGCTAATCTCAATGGAGACGTATGATCTCAAGCCGATACGCAAGGTCACAGGAACCCCTCTCAGTAACGCATTTTTTTCCGAATTTAACCGTCAGATTATCCACAAATCCATTCAGGAAAGCGTCAAGCGCCAAACGGGCCAGACCATAGACCGTCAGAACGACCTGGATCTTCAGGTTCTGATGAAGGTTGTTTATACTGATATGGCCCGGGATATGTATACTAATGTGCGAAATCAAGTCGGCGCGATGAACAATGAGACGGTCATTCGCGCTACGGGAACTATTCGAACCGGGTTACTTCAACAGACGTTTTATATGAGAGATATTTCACAGAACCGCGTCCCGAACCCCTTGCCGGTCAGTTCAAGCAATTTTGGGACGGATATCAATACAAATTATAATTTTGGTGTATAGTAATGAGGGCACTTGATGACATTCTGTTTGGATTTCTGATATTTTTTGTAATTGAACGTCTCATACGACTTTTTGGCAATACGGTTATAGAACCGTGGGTCAAATCGCAAACGGACAACCCCGATGTTCTAGAAAACTGGAAGTTGGGAACCGAGATCGTCTTTCTCATAGGGGCTTGTTTCCTCGTCTACAGATTCAGAAGACCATTGTCTTTTCTCACGACTTAAAAGGCACCACACTTATACATGTAATGAATAGGTTTCGCGATGAGACCGCAGAGATTTGCAAGCAAAAAGGTTGGGACAAGGCCCCTATAAGTGCCGTGTGGATGTTATACACAGAAGAGAGTGGCGAGCTCGCGAGTGCTATCCGTCAGCATCAGCGAATGTATAAGAAGACTGGGCTAAAAAAAGATAGGGGCGTCGACATCAAGATGGAGATGGGTGATGTTTTTAGTTATCTTTTTCAATTGGCCCATATGCTAGAAATTGATCTAGATGATATGTGGGAGCTTCACCGCAAGAAAGTCCAGAACAAAGTATATTTCAAAAATAATATAGGAGTTTATTAGATGGCTTCCGAGTTTATGATTAGTAATGATCTTCGCGACAATAAAATTAACCCGACCTCATGGACGGGGGATTTTGGCGTCAACTCGAACGGATTTCCCAAGAGCCTTCGGGTCGACGGTAAAACCGCAGTCTCTGCAATTGATGAAACGCCAATGGAAGAGCAGGAGGAACTTCGCGTCAGACCTATCGGTGACACGGGAAATATATACTTAAAGACGACCAGTGCCTCTGCCCCCAATGGCATATTTACGGCTAGAAAATTAGAGTATTCTGATGGTCGCGTGACGTGGTATCGCCCTGGTCTTCAGCCAAAGAAGCCCGGTGGGTTTCTTCCCGTGAGCATCAAGGATCAGGACAATTTATTTATAATATTGGCAATCGCTTCTTTGGGTCTGCTCTTTTTACTCAGAAATAAGTAACTTTCGGAGCGACCACCCTTACCATTTTTTTTTCAAGTATATTTTTTTCAACTTGCATTTGTGCATTCAACTTTGGACACGAGTGAACCTCGAGTTGAATGCACCCCGAACAGAACATTTGCTCACACGCACGGCACTTTAGCATCTTGGGCTTGTGCTTGCACATCATCTACTATTTCACACACAACTTTTTTCTTAATGTGGTCCGTTTCGCTGACTATCTCACAAAGGCCTCTTTGGCGGCCGAGGACGATTCGGTCCCATACGGATTTCATTACGGGCAGATATTTAGCGAACCATTCTCGGTCTCTCTTGACCCTCACGACTACAAACTCGCGCGGTTCCGGTTTGAATTGTATAAAATCACACTCTTCAAGATCCATAATTTCCAGCAAAAGTTGAATCTGCGGAAGGTAATGTTTAGGAACTTTTGGCTCTATTTTTCGAGTCAACGGACATTTAATTTCGATAAGAAGTCCATCCTCTGTTATGCCATCGGGAGAACCGCCGAGCCACGGATAGTCCCTGTGCTGAACTACTCCAATCTCATGAGACTTTCGTCCATAGGTCTCATCGTATAAATCCCGAACATAGGGTTCGAGAAGGGTCCCATGCGCCGTTGCTGCATTTCCGGCCCATTTTGTCCGGAGAACCTTTTTCTTGATAAAGGCCTCCACGGTCTCGTAACGATTCTCACCTATGGCGCTCGCCACGTCACTTGCGGTAATCATTTGCTCTCGGAGAGCGAGCCATTCTTCACTTCTTTGTTCGGCATATGTAGCTTCTATAAGTTCACGAACTCGTTTCACGTTTGCTTCCTGCATTTACCGGAATGCTTTTATTCTTAAAACGGGTGTCGGTCTTAAGTAATATTTCGGCCGCATTTTGCTCGGCCTGTTTTTTCGTAGTTGCAAATCCAGAACCGCCCTCCATGTTATCAACTAAGACGGTTATAAAAAATTGACCATTAAACTGTCCGTCGACGCGATACTCGGGCAAAGGATACTTTAGGGCTTGGCACCATCTCATCAGCTGGTCCTTGTAGTTATCATCCACGAGAGACGTGGTCACTTTGGTGAACGAGTCGAGAATGAATTTTTTTGCGTGAACCATACCTAGATCCAAGTATATAGCACCAACGAGAGCCTCGAAAACATCCTCCATAATGTGTTCGTTTGTGTTCCATCCGTTGCGCTCTCCTTTTTCATCCATAAGAATGAGTTTTTCTAGCCCGAGAACTTTTGAAATTTCACAAAGAGTCCGGCCCCTCACCATCTTGGTGCGAGCCTTGGTCAAAAACCCTTCCTGTTGTTTTTCGTGACGATCGAACAGATGTTTCGTAATTACAAAACCCAATACCGAATCGCCCATAAACTCGAGAGTCTCATAGGACCCATCGAGACCCGTGTATCGCTTCAGCGCGCTTTTGTGCGTGAAAGCGCGCTGATACAATTCTATATTTTTGATTTTTGTTCCGATCAAATTATTTATAAAATCTCGGGATATTTTGGGAGCGGGTGTGAGCTCCATTATGTGTTACCAAGTTTTAATATTTTAAGTCTTGACAACCTTGGGGCGCGACTTTTTCACCTTGGGCTCCTCTGGAGGAGAGTCGACCTGGGCGGCAGATGCCTCAACCGGGTCCGCAACCGGCTTCAGATAATGCTTGTTGATATACTTTTGCATATTCAGAAAGGTGAGCTGAGTGCCCTCGGGCACCTGCAGGAGCGCATTGAGAGGCTCGTTCAATGAAATGTTCTGACCATTCTTAAGACCATTCGTCTCGTAATACTGATTCAGAAGCTTGTTCACCTGAGACCGCGATACCTTCTCGCCCTCGGCCATACCTAGGAAACTGCGAAGTTCCTCCGTAATAGTCTGAGGCTTGTTGAAACCGTTATTCTGGGCCTTTGCCGCACGCTTCTCCCCCGTCGGGTCCTCGTTGTGCTGGCGGATCTTGCGAACATCCTTGTGAAGGGCGCGCAACTCCTTGTCGAGTGCCTGGATAGCAGTCAATACAGAATCAAGTGAAGCCATTTCTACTCTTTACGAGCTGGGTATCTTTAAGCCTAGAAATACTAGAGCCAAAAACATGAACATCACCAGCAAAGTCCAGTAAGGAAATGAGGTCGGCGCGACCGAAGTCGGCGTGACCGGAGTCGGCGCGACCGGGGCCTGAACTGGGAGCGTCGTGTCCATAGGAAGAAATGAGGCCAGTTTAGGAAACGCTTCAAGACGAGAAACTATCTGATTTGTGTTTTTACATGAAGGAACACAGCATCCTGAATCACACGGATACATTTGACCGTCCAATTTTGATATATATCCACATACGGTCGAGTATACATCGAATGGATCCGTGAGACACATGCAGTCATCTAGTATGAAATTTGAATTGCATTTACCCATTCCTAAAGTTAAAGAATATTTTATTAGTTAGTTTACAGATGGAGTATTCCAAGCCACAGAAGCTTCCGGATGGACGTTACTTTCTTAAAATTTCAGGAGCTCGCCATCAGGTCAACGGCCTGATTCTCCAAGACTCGCTCGAGAACCGAGCTGCCAATTTCAAGATCCCAGACAATCTTGGCCTGTTTCGCGAGGTCGATGACAATATTCTAGAGAAGGCCAAAGGCTCGAAAGTTGAATGGTTCGGCAAGGAACTTTCTGATGATACAATCACCAGTGCATATCAGGAGAGCGTAACAGACGGGCTCCTTGGGGCGGGTCTTGCGACCGTCAAGGGTCAGATGATCACGACCGCGTTCGATACCCAGAAGAATCCCACACCTCTCGATACCATAGCACCAGGCACAAAGTGTGACGTCTTTCTTGAACTGTCCGGTCTTTGGTTTCTGAAAAAGTCTTTCGGTCCCGTGTGGCGCGTTCTCCAGATCCGAATTAGGGGCCAGCCCAAGGTCCAGGCGGCCCTGGATTACATGTTTACGGATGAGCCCGAGGAGGAAGACGACCCAGCAGACTACCTTGACTAAAAAAATATTAGCAACTAATAATAAATGAATCGCAAGGGTCTGGTCATCTTGGCCCTTCTGGCAATAATAATTTTTTTGCTTCTGACCCGACGCCCCATGGTTTCCTCTAGTGCAGCAGTGACCGGTTATGGTGGGCAGGCGGTCGGAGCCCCGGCCGCCACGGGTATGAGCACATTTGACCCAGGGGCCGTTTCATCCGCCAGCCTCATTCCTCGTGATGTAGCAACCTCCGAGGACTTTGGTCAGTTCAGTCCAGACAAGATTCTCAGCGCCCAGAGCTATCTGGATCCCCGATCCCAGCTCGGTTATCCAGAGACGCTCGGGGGCGTTCTGCGCAACGCGAACCAGTCTGAGCGTTCAGAGCCGCCCAACCCTCGCACGCCCGTGTCAATCTTCAACCTCAGCACGATCCCACCCGACACCATGCGCCCCCGTTTCGAGATTGATCGCGAGTATTCTTAAGTTCTTTTTCCTTTTAAAACAATAGTAATGGAGTTCAAATCCGCAATGACCGAGTGGATAACACTCAAAACGCAGCTTTCCTCGGCCCGCCAAGATCTCAAAGTTCTAAATCAGCGCGAAAAAGAACTTCGCGGGTTCGTGACTCGGCACATGGCCCAGAACGAGATAGATACAGTTAAAGTCCAGGATAAGATAAAAGTAAATTTTAAAAACAAGACTGTTCGCGGATCCATCACCAAGGATGTTATTCGCCGGGGTCTTTCTGACTTTTTTGGGGGTAACGAGGCCCAAATCGAAGGGGCCCTTCAGGCGATCCAAGACGCGGCTCCCACAAAGGAGGTCTCGAGCGTCTCCGTCACTGGGTTAAAGGCTTGAGCCATATATTAATAAAGTAAAATGGGTCTCAATGATGAGTATTCTCGCGATGCCTATACCTATGAGCAGGTTTGGGACTCTGATGATGATCTCGATGTTGCTGATGATCTTCATCCAGCTGATTGGCAGGACTTGTATTCACAAGAACTCCTCAACGGCTGGATGGTGATACGGTCCTATATAGACACAAATTATATCACGTCTGGCGCAACCTACCCCAAGTTTGTAGAGTTGATCATGGAACCCTCGAAGTGGTATTCTACTGTCCAAGCTACGCGGATTCAAGAGAAGCTCTGGTCTGAAATTTCCCCAATCAAGGTTATTTCAGATAGGGTCTGCATCGAAAACTTTGCGACTTGGGCTAATAATTTTGACATTGTATAGTAATGATGATCGATATAACCGGACCGAAAGTTCTAGTTCCGACGATACTCTTTGGACTTTTGACCCCGGGACTCGTCCTCGACTTGGATCCGGTCATTCATATTTCACTTTTCGTCATTCTCTACTGGGTCATCATCAATTTTGGTTTTAAATTCACAATATCTCGATCGGATCTCGTGGCGTCCGGGATTCTGTTCTGGTTGCTTCTTCCCGGGACTATCGCAACCTTTCCACCAGTGTCTGATAGTGTCGCTCCAGTCATGGTCCACACCTTTATATACGCTATAGTATGGGCTATGGTTCGCTCAAGTATGCCCGATTTTTTCTAATAAAAGATTAGTAATGAAACGCCTCGTGATAGGTCCCGGTGCGATGGCTTTCTATTCATATTTAGGAGTTCTCTCTAAATTTAAAAAGGATGGACACCTAGATGACATTGAAGAAATTTCGGGAGCATCGGCCGGAAGTCTCGTGGGGTTTCTTTATTGCCTTGCCAAAGGTGACATTATAAAAATTCTTGATTATTCAATGGAAATTTCTGTAGATAAAATTATGAAACCTAATCTCAAAATTTTATTTGAAGATTATGGACTTGTGTCAAATAAAAAAGTTAGAACCCTCCTATCTGATTTATGCAAAAAAATAATTGACAAAGAGGATGTTACATTTCAGGAATTATATGATAAATTCAATATAAAACTCCATGTGAGTGCATTTTGTGTTAATCTTATGAAGACTGTATATTTTTCGGTGGATTCTTCACCCGGAATGAGTGTTTTGGAAGCCGTCAGCGCCTCCGTGGCCATTCCTTTTTTGTTTTCTAGTGTAAAATTGAATGACGGGTGGCGTTACATAGATGGGGGTTCTGAAGAGGCCGTCCCGGGTGCTCCATTTCTAGGACACGGTGACGATGTGCTCGTTATACGCGTCGGTTACGGAAGTTTTTTATTGAATGACCTCAAAAATATCAAAAGTTATGCAATGAGTATTATTTATTCAACTATGAAAATGCGTAGAACATATGATTTTCCATCAATTGAATTGAATTTATCATCTGAGGAAATTTTCAATTTCAGTTCAACCAGTGAAGAAAAATTAAAGTTATTTTTAAAGGGATATGAACAGGCTTCAATATTTTCTCAGCAATAATTAACAATGCGTTCCATAATGCGTTCAGAATATGTTCAGCACCGGACCCGCAAGGTGATCAAGGTCAAGCCGAGCAAGACTCGCAAGGGCTATTCTTACGTTCGTCCGGCCGGAACGACCCGCGTAAAGTCCGTCGCCATTCCAGATGTCGGCGCGGCCGGAAAGAGTCGCAAACTCATAGGCCCTCTCAAGGGTGGTATGTTGACCCGATACGGGTATCACCCAGTCGAGACGACCACGACGCGTCACCGCGCCCTGCTCAAGGCCATCAGCAAGGGTCACGAGAGTCCCCTGTCCGTATCGCGCCGTCTGCAGGCAATTAGCACGCTGACCAAGCGGACCCTCCCCCGGGCCTCCAAGATATACAAGGCCGATCGCTCCTGGATCAGCAAGAAGTTTCTTAAAATTTAAATATAAATAGATAACATAATGAATAAGACCAATTTCGATAGGATGACTCCCGGGGCCAAAAACTTGAGCATACGGACACTGCGTGCGAGCCAGATTCCTCTGAATAGTCATAGTCGTAAAATACTTCTTTTGGCTTTTATTGCTCACATAGGCCAGGCCCAAGGACTCGATCCGGCGACTGCGGCCGGGCTAGGCGGTATGCTGGCCGGGACCGCAATACGCGTCGGAGAATGGTGGGGAAAATTGTGGGTCGCTCAGCAAGCTTCAAAGGAAGCCAAGACGTGGCTGCCATACGCCGTCGCCCTCGCTTCTATTTTTGTTCTCGTGACTATTTTGAATTTTGTATCAAATTATGGAGAGAGAAGGTCTCGCGAGGCCAACCGCCGTCACGCCCTCAACATGGCCGCCAGGGCTCAGGCAAATGCCGCGGAGGAGCGGGCTCACCAGAGGGAATTGGCCCAAATTCAGTTTCAGCAATTTCAGTTGATGATGAACGCGTGGACCTCTGGGCGCGACCCGAGCGTCGGGCCTATGCTCTATAATGCAGAGAAGCTCGCTCTTCCCGTGCTCGCTGCAGCGCCCCGGCCAGCTCTGCTTTTGCGCAACGCAAACGCGAACGCGGCTTCGGTCGTCTCGCCGCGCAGTCTTCCCCTTCGTAGCCTTAGAGATTAAAATATTGATAAATCTTAAAATGAGTGTAGCCGCGGCTCTTGCACACGCGAGAAAGATGGGTTACCTCGAGAACGACAACTCGGCTCTTCAGGCCGCTCAAAAGCGGGCCAACAACCTTCGGGCGAGTGGTTACGGAGCCAATTCTCCTGCAGAATTTACACGAGTTCTGAATTCTCGTGTGAATTCTGGAAACAACAAGGGTCTCAAGACCCTTCTGAATAAGACGCCCGCGAATGTCAAGCGCCGTCTGAGCGTCCGAGCTCTCTTGACGTTTATAGCCGCGGTCGGGGGCGTGTATCTCGCCCGGAGACTGAGCGCTATGCAGGGAACCATCCCCGCTCAAGATTATCAGCAATTTTTACTTAAATATGCAAATGGTCTTTAGCGAGCCGGAAGAGCCCGCAGGGTCCGTCCGTGATAGGGCGCCGGAGTTCCCTCGAGGACCGTCCCGCGGACCGTCTTGTTCCAGTTGGCCACGGCCTCCTTCTTGAGCCGTCCAGTTCTGTAGACGACCGGGTTCACCATCGGGGCGTTGGGAACTATGGGAAGCCCGCGCTCCGCAGCGGCGCGGACATTTGCCGGAACATTTACACCTAAATAAATCTGTTGCATGACCTCCTCCGGGGTCCACCGCGGAACAACCCCGGTGAGGACCGGACCATATTTGCCATATGTATGATACACGAGTTTTGGAGCCCACGCGCTCTTGTTTACTTTTGTATTTCCTTTGAAAATTGCTGGAAGCTGAGGAACCACGCGAGTGTTGTGACTCGTGCCTTGCATACCCGACAAAAGGGCTATAGAACGGACCAGCGCTCTCGTCAGGGTTCCGGCACGGCGGCCACGGTGCGCCACCGAGGAACCCCGACGAGGGCTCGAGGAACCCCGACGAGGGCTCGGGGCTTGGCGCGCCTTTGTGGGGCTCGAGTAAATTCGGGCCGGAGCGGAACGGACTCCTGAAAGAGTCATGGGACCGCGAGGACTTCTCGTTGGAGCAGAACGAACACCACTCATTTGTTATTCTATATATAGAATAAAAAATGTCATGACAAGGTCACGATAAAGAATGTGCTTCTGAAATGTGCAGATAAAATGGAGGTTCTTCTTCGCTCTATTGCTCAGGACATATGGTCTTCGCTCGGGCCTGGTTACTCGGAGTCTGTATACCATTGTGCTTTCGAGGTTGCTCTACGCAAGGTCGGTCTTTATTACGAGACCGAGAGGATAGTTCCTGTATACTATAAGAAACAAAACGTGGGATTCGTTCGTGCGGACCTTGTGATCGATCGGAAGATTGTTATAGAGCTCAAGTCGGTCTCTAAGCTCAATGAGGTTTACAGAATTCAGACTCGAAATTATCTGAAGTTACTTGACCTCCAAGTTGGTTACCTCATCAACTTTCCAGACAAGAACGGGCCTTTTGAATTTGAAGAAATTTCACCACAGGTCCCCGAGCCGATGGAGGTCACTACAGAGTCCGTATAAACTGCCAGTTGAGCTCTCCACAAATTTTTTCCCAAATTTGATCTTGAATATAGAGCTTCTCGCGGGACTTGAGTAGCGGAAAGCACTTGAGATACTCATCGGCGTCCAAGAGTTCACACATTTTATAAAGAACAAATGAATAACTTAGAAAGTTCTTGCGGTTTGCGGGCTTGTGCTTCTCGAACGGTTCTTGGATCGAATGAAACATGAGCCGGAGCTTATCCTCGAGTGCCTGGGGCATAGTTGGGGGCGTTATCCCACTAATCATGGTGGTGATATACGGGACGTGTTCGTAATACTTTGAAAAGTTGAGCTTTTTTAATAGGGCCTTTACTTTTTCATGTGTAATATCCGATAGATCCTTTAGTTTTTGCTTTTTGAATTCGCTCCTTAATTTAGAAACAACTTCCTCGGGGACGTTTGTTGACTCCTTTGCCTGAAACTGACTTACCCATTCATTAAAATGATTTTCGCGCTTGTATGAATAGACTATGTTCTTGTCGTGTTCCTGTTCTTCTTTATACCCGACACTGTCTCCCAGTATATACTCGGTCGTTCCGCATTCTCTGCATATTTCCTCACTTGAGGATTCATCAATGAATTTTGAATATTTACTTCCACATTTATAACATTTAACATCTGGCGCCGTCATTTTTATTTCATGACCCTCATCTTCAATTTCATTCAAATATTTTTTATATATATCCTGTCTAGGAACCCCCTTGCGCGAAGTGACCTTCATGCTCGCTACAGTATTTGTAATAGTCTCCTCGACCGCTTCTGCCGTGTATTCCTTTATAATAGGTATACACGACAGAATATATTCAGCGACCTCGTCCACATTTTTGCAAGCCTTTAATCTTTGATCATATCGGGCCTCCATATACTAAATTATACGCATTTATTTATCCTCGTCAATTTTAGGAGCTAAATAGAATTTCAAATCTCCCAAATTGGCAATTGTATATCGGAAAATTATAGGCATATCTGCATTTATAGAATTTTGCATAATCTGAATACTCGAACACATATTTGTAGCCTTTGTAAATAGGTTAATATATTTGAGACTAAATGTTCCTCCAGTTCTGTTTACAGATTCTGGGAACTCTATGACGGTCTTCTGGTCGGCGAAATCGCCCTTGCAACTCAGCTCGAGTTTGTTTCCCTCGCGAATAATGTCCATCTCATTTGATAGATTGTTCATGTCGCGAGCCATTTTTTGAAAGTCAACCGAGGGCAAGGTGGTCACGACATTCATGTCGACATCGGGAAACTCTAGTTGATCCTCGTTGATGTCTAGTAATTTTAATTTAAAATTAGTAGAAGATCTCTTTTCGGTATTCTCAATCTTCATGTCCATGTAGTCACGCCCGGTGATATTTATCTCGAGTGTATCTTGACCTCCTATAGATTTGAGGAGCTTGTGAACATTCGCCATGTTCATTCCGGCAACTATATCAGATGGACACTCATACTCTTCAAAATTTTCCGAACCCATAAACATATGGACCAGTGTCACTCGAGCCGTGTCCAGAGTCAATATTTGAATACCCTTTGGACTGAAATATACATTCACGTCATTGATGATATCCTTGAGAACCTCAAAGACTGATTTAAGGGCCGAGGCCTGTATCGTCTTGAAATGCATCTTAGTATATTAATGCAATCAATCCTTTATCTCGCTTCCTTCATAGCGTCGGCCGGCTTGGCATCTATCCTCTTCTGCATTTCGGGCGTAATTTCGGGTTGCAGAGTCACTCCGTAACGTTCCAAGTCGAACATATCAGAGGTCTCGGACCCGTCCAGATTGCTCGTAGACGGACCAGAGGCTGACCACATCTCTATTTCTTTTGGTAAAATCATCTCGAGCCAAGCCTTGACATCGGCCCCGACGCACATTTTTCCGTCGTTCGTAATCAGAGTAGGGACTCGCGTTATTTTCTTGGACGGAATTCCCTTGCGACCAATCTCATGAAGCCGAACAATTTCAGAAAGAGATGCGTTTCCCTTTATAAAATTCAGAATATCATTCGAAAATTTACACTTCTCAGAATAGACCAATAATGCCATATACTAAAATTTGACTTTTTTCATTTGCCCAGAAGACGCAGGATATTTTCGCCTAGTATAGTATTAATGAAAACATTCATTATTGTCATGTTGGTCTTGCTGGCCCTGTTCTTCCTGTTCAACAAACAGGCCTCGACCTACTCCACTGAAGATGGCGATACCACGGCCCCCATACCACCAGTCGTTAACGAGGCTATTCTCGAAAAATTCCTAAAAGGAAACCCCGATCTGGTCCCCATAGACACCGTCTTCATAAATCCTCAGGCAGATGGCTCGTATGTATCTCGAGTTTTGTTCTTCAACTCGAGTATATTCTCTGGAATTCAGTATGATATTGTGTCTAGAGTAAATGCTGATGGCTCGGTTTCAATCCTGTCCTCGGACCTCACGAGCCAGCCTGACCCTACAGTCGGGTTCAAGCCCGACAAGTATAAGTCCTGGAAAGAAATAGACGACAAGCTTCAAGCCGTCATAGCTATGACCCCTTTGTCTCTAAATACTCGTTCTTAATTTGTATATATTATATCAGATGGCCATATCGGCTAAGCAAATTTCTCTTTCGGAAAAAAAGAGAAATGAAGCAAAAAAAGAATACTACAAGCACCTTCTTGAACAATTCTGTAGAAAAATTAAGAATTCTTCAGAACTGGGACACAAACATTCTATACTGACGGTTCCGACATTTATGGTTGGTTTTCCAAAATATGATTTGACTCAGACGGTTGTTTATATGTGCCGGCAATTACAAAGGCTGGGATACCGCGTGGATATGGTAGGCCCGCTGGATATTAAAGTTCGGTGGTCAAAACAGGTCGAACAAGAAGCGGAAGCGCCGCCCGAACTCCCCAACCTCGTGAATCTTCAAAAACTGGCCCAAAAGGTTCGTTCGTCAAATAATCGTAAATAATTACTATTCTGTATTATAAATGGATATCCTCAACGAGTCCGAAAGACGCTTCACCAAAAAGCTCTGTGATGCGATGATACCAGTAATGATAGAAACTTTTTGGGATATGTGGCTCGAGGCCAAAAAAGAGACGCGAGGTCGCCATGCGGTCCAGAATTTCCAGGAGAGACTTCGGGGCGTAAAAACTTGGAACTCTTCAATTTCAACTAAAAATTCAGACGCGATCATAAAAAACCAGCCACTATTTCCCAGCCTTCTCGCTGCCGTGTTCATTATACACGTCAAGATTCTGAGCGCCATCCGGACCGACAAAAAATCAAAAAAGATTTGCATAAAGCTCCCTGCAACCGACGTCTTTTCTCAGAGGTGCTACGAAGCCTGCGCCAAGGATCTCTACGACTCTCCTAGCATCATAGTCGACAACAAGCCAGAGCATGAACGCATCGAAGACTTGAACAGGCGTTTCAATAAAAATATTATACTCATAATCGAAGACCTCGTTCCGACCGGTGAGATTCTGAGCACTTACCTCCCTTCTATGGGTGACGGCGGTGACCTGAATATGGACGAGGAGCTCGAGGAGGAGCCAGAGGATGATATTCCAGACGTCGTGGACGATGCGCCTCTAGGGAATATGGAGTTTGGACAGACTCCCGGCGGGGAGCACACACAAGTGACGGTGAACAATAGTTTGACGCCGCCGAGCGTTCCGGGAGTTACTCCAGTCGGTCCACAGTCAGCTCCGGAAGAGGGCGAGTCCCTGTTCAAGGATGCTCCATTACGGATTGAAAAAATAACCCCGCCAGTATAAAGGATGGATTATTACTTCCGGGACCCGCTCGGAGCATCTGTCATAGCTGCGGCTATTGTTATCGCTTTCGTATTTGCACGTTCAAAGATTAACAATGAGGGAAATCTCAAAAACTCCCAGTATTTCAAGCCGGCATTTCTCGTTGGCATATTAGTGTTTTTCATAGTTCATCAGGGCCAGGGCGACTCGGGCCCGGTCCTCAAACAACCTTACTAAATTGACTTAAGGATGTGATTTCTTTAATATAAAATGACGACCCTCAAAGCATTCGATGAGATGATGGGCCAATTTCTCACCGAGCTCGCCCGCATCTTTCCAGACGAAGCCGTAAAGACCCCAATGGACTGCAAGTCTTTTATGGGTCACATAGGCCCCTGGTCCGGAAAGATAATGACCAAAGATGATTCGTTCTTTTGTGAAGAGAATGAATTTGTAAAAATTATGAATCTCCAGGTGATATGGAAGCGCGATGATTGTTCCGAGACGACTCGGCAGGCAATTTGGCAGTATATTCAGTCCCTTTATATGATGGGAACAACCTTCAGTATGTTTCCTCCCGAAATGCTCAGCATGATAGAGACCGCGGCTGAATCGTGTGCAAACAAGATGAAGGACGGGGGTCCGATGGATGAGCGGGCCCTGGCTGGTATGCTCGGTCAGATGCTCGGCGGTCTTGGCCCTCCTCCTCAGCGCACAGCAGGTCGAATTCGATCAAAGAAATCTTCTCGATAAATATAAGAATGGAATTGAATGATATTTTCAAAAGTAGCGAACTTCTTCAGTTTTGGCCGAACTCTACACAGGGCCCGAGACAGCGCGTGTCGGCCACGGCCCGTTTTATTATTTACGCGGTCTGTTTATTCTATATAATTTCGAGAGATGTGCGGATATTCGCCCTCGGCGCGGTCGCCCTTTCCGTGTTATACTATACGTGGAAAACACAGTTGTCCGTTCCTGAAACGGGAATATCCTATTATACAGCTCCTACTATAGATAACTCGATGGCCAATCCGGTTCCAGGAGACGCGATGAACCTTCCGGGGGCGGCGTGGTATCCCAATGTCCGCGACAAGGTCCAGGACGCCTGGAGTCAGATTCATCCATTCGAGAGCATTCGCAACGCCGAAAGAAACTTTTACACCGTCCCGGATAACGACCAGACTGCCTTTGCGGACGCGGCGTTCGGAAAGCCATTTGCTCCTAAATGCCACGACCAGGGCGGAGTGTCTTGCAACCCAGACCGCTTTTATTCCGCGTTTCCAGAGAGACCGCAGATGCGGGGCGGGAATTAAAATATGCGTTAACAGCAATGAGGAATCTGGATTATAGCCAGAATGTTCTCGAGTCTGGTGTGTGGCGCGGTCCGGCCCAGATAGTTCTGCAAGACAAAACCGACGTCGAGAGCCTCCTTCGAGAGGAGCCCACGACCGGGTCCAGAAAGACCTGGGCCGAAAAACCCTACGACTTTCCGAACAGTTATATAACAATGCCCGTAAAGGTCCTCGAACGCAATCCAGTCAGCACATATGCCGACGATCAAAATAATCGATTCAAGCAACGGTATCCATTAAAATAATTTTACAGTCATATACTAATGGACCCGGTGGCGTTAGCAGCCATCGTAGGTCTCGTGTTTGTCGGAAAGACTTTGTCGGACGCCAAGTCTTCAGCACCCCCGGCAACCAGGAAACCAATTACTCAGAAGGATCTGGACAGAGCCGCAACAGGCCAAGGTGAGCATCTTGGCGATTTTTTTGATCAGAGACCTGGAAATCCCGACAAGGGTAAGCGTATAGGTGATTGGCGCCTTGCACCAAAACGGACCGTGACGGGATTTCAGGACGTCTCTTCGAACAGTTCAAAGATGCCCTATGGTCAGCCTGTATATGATCTTTATAACCGCCAATTTGTTACCAATATTCAGAATAACCTCGCGCCGACCGGTCAGCCTATGACTGTCGGCCCCGGTCTCGGTCTCGCTCCGGACGTTCCGGCCGGTGGCGGCTTCCAAGACTACTTCCGTGCCCTCCCCGTGAATATGAACGAGGAGCGCCTCACGACTCTTCCGGGCGCGGAGGGCCCTCCGGACGCCTTCGTGAAGAGCGGCGGGCCGGCCTATGTCGGTAATATAACTCACGAGGCCAAGTCTTCCAAGACGGCCTACCGTTCTCCAGCAGCCTACGGAGGTGGCGGCGCTCGGGGAGCGCTGACCGGAGCGGCCGGCCGCCCCAATTACGTCAAGGCCAAGAGAATGACTGTTCGGGCCGAAACGGGCCTTCGGACCGACACGCTTTCCACGGGCGCAGCCCAGTATAAGGTTAATTTACCATATGGAAACGCAACGGACAAGGGTCTGACGAGAGGAACCGGAAACAGATCAAAACCAGAGCGGGCCGGAAATCCTGGAAGAATGAACGTAAGAAACGATCCTGTAAACCAAGTCGGCGTGATAACGGCGACGCGAGCAGAGTCTCGGGCCCTGCAGCTGGGGCCGGTGGGTCCGACCACCAACAGCCCGAGTCAGGCGTATAAAGCTCCTGAATTTGATAAATTAAATGAGTTAAAGGGAAAAAGAAATCCATATTCATCACCATCCAGTCTCGACATAGCAATTCAACAGCTCGAAAAAAATCCATATGCACTTTCGCTAGCGCCAAGCGTTTCTTAAAAAAATATGTCCATTTAGTATAAATGAGCGGTGGCGTTGTTCAGCTCGTGGCTACCGGTCCCCAGGATGAGTGGCTTACTGGAAAACCAGAGGTGTCCTTCTACAGATCCAACTATCGTCGTTCGACTCATTATGCAAATTCCATCGAGCGCCAAATTATCCAGGGCGACCCATCTCCTGGCAACATCTCCACGGTCCGTTTCGAGAAAAAGGGTGACCTGCTAAGCTATGTATATCTTTCAGCAGTAAACTCGAGTGGTGACCTTGTTTCTCCACAGTGGAGCGTCATAATTGACAAAGTTGATTTGTATATCGGAGGACAGCTCATAGATACACAGGATTTCCCGTATAGCTCACAGATTGAGCCTGTGACGGGGTCCCAGAATGTTTCTCAGAGGAACCGGGCCCTGGCCGACGTGACCGCAAGTTACTATAGCTATATGTATCCTCTTAAATTCTTTTTCTGCAAAGACTGGTCAGTCGCCATCCCCCTCGTGGCCCTTCAGTTCCACGATGTGGAGATTCGCATCACCTGGTCACAGTCACTGGCCCTTTCGGCCGGGACCCAAATACAGTCTTGGGTAAACTACATCTACCTTGATCAGGCCGAGCGCGATTGGTTCGCGACGACCAAGCAGGATATGTTGATTACGCAGGTTCAGAGAACTACTCAGATGGCCAAGAGAGTCCAGGAGATTGCCTTGTCCCAGCCCATCAAGTTTCTCGCCGTTGTAGCGCCGAGTTACACGCCAACTGCAGTCCAGAGATTCCATACCCAGATTAATGGCACAGATATAGGTGACATGCGTCCTTTGCCGCATTGGACCGATGCAGCGCCCTATTACCACACGCCTGTGGGCTGGACGAGCACACTGCCAGTTGCCATCATCCCCTACTGTCTCGACACCTCCAAGCTGCAGCCGACCGGGACCCTCAACTTTTCTCGTCTCGACTCGTTCCGTATTGTGGTCCCCTCCACTGGGACGGTCGCGGGCGTATTTGGCGGCGGTTACATTTATGCAGTCAACTACAACGTTCTCAGAATTCAGAACGGTCTTGGCTCGCTTCTCTACGCCTCGTAAAATATAACTAAATACTATAAATGAGTGGAGCGGTCCAACTCGTTGCCACGGGTCCTCAGGATGAGTGGCTCACGGGGAAACCCGAAATGTCATATTTCATGACGAATTATCGTCGCTCGACACATTATGCAAATTCTGTCGAACGGCTCGTTGTTCAAGGAAAACCCATCGATGGCGGGTTTTCTACAGTAAAATTCGATAAAAAAGGAGACCTTCTTAGTTATGTCTATCTTACTTTTTCAAATCCAAATGGTTCAACTGCAGTTAACATCGACTGGTTACTTCCTGGACTACCATGTGTTATTGACAGAATTGAACTTTATATAGGTGGTCAATTGATTGATACACAAGATAACATATTTTTATTGGCCGTGGACAATCCCCTTGAATGCAGATCATTTAATGAGGGAAAAATAAATAATGTAAGTGGTTCATTCCTTCCTATGCGTTTTTTCTTTTGCAAGGATTGGTCGGCTGCTCTTCCACTCGTTGCTCTTGCTTTTCACGAAGTTGAAATGAGAATTTATTGGAATTCAGTTTCGACTACTATATCTTATGGGTTCTATCCACAAGCATGGGCAAACTACATATATCTCGATCAGGCTGAGCGCGATTGGTTCGCGACTAATACACATAATATGCTAATTACACAAACTCAAAGAACTTTGACCAGCACCAATTTTAATCAAGATTTACCATTTGCAAATTCTGTAAAATATATATCATGGCCCGCATTTCATTATGAAGAAAATTACTTCTCACGAGACGTAAGTAGTTATCAATTTAAAATACAAATTAATGGAGTCGATATAGGAGAGTCGCGTCATTTACCTCACTGGACAAGTGTTCCGTTGTATTACAATGTCAAATGGGCTCAGCCATATACAATAGATAATATACTCGCCCCGATGAATAACGGTCTTGGTGGGTTGGTTCTCATTTCTTTCTGTCTAGATACCTCGAGTTTACAGCCTACCGGAACTTTAAACTTTTCAAGGATAGATTCTTTCAGAATTGTTGTTCCTACGAGTCTAAATGGAGGTATACAGGCATTGCAAAATTTCGGCAACTATATTTACGCGGTAAACTACAACATCCTCAGAATTCAAGATGGAATGGGCTCGCTCCTTTATGGATGTTAAATATCCACTACTATTATAAATGAGCATTCAGCTCGTGTCAACCGGTCCTCAGGATGAGTGGCTCACGGGACATCCCGAGACGTCACATTTTATATCAAATTATAAAAGGGCAACACATTTTGCACATTCTCTTGAGCGCCAAGTTATCCAGGGAACTCCGGCCCCGGGTAATATCTCTACCGTCAGGTTCGAGAGGAAGGGTGACCTATTGAATTATGTTTATCTTTCCGCCGTAGATGATTTTGGAGATATGGTAAATTATACCGGGTGTCCTTGGCAATTAGTCATAGATAAAATTGATTTGTATATAGGTGGACAATTAGTTGATTCACAAGATTTAAATTATATGATGAACATCGAACCCATTACAGGGTCTCAGAATTTTTCACAGTTAAATATGTCAAATGGAATTCCTTATTTTTTACCTCTAAAATTCTTTTTTTGCAAAGACTGGACAAACAGTATACCGCTCGTGGCCCTTTGTTTCCACGATGTTGAAATACGTATTCATTGGGCATCTACACTAACTCCCGAATTATTGTATCATTTTGAAATTTGGACCAATTACATTTATCTAGACGCACCTGAAAGAATATGGATGGCCAATAATCCAATAGATATTCTGATTACTCAGGTTCAGACGGTCGGGCCGGCGAAATCATCGGTTCAAGAACTCGCTTTTGCGCACCCCATAAAATTCTTGGCGACTCAGGCGTGCGATTACTCTGACAAACCTCCATATGATACAGAGCCCGCAAAAGTTCTTCAACAGAGAATGCTCATACAAATTAATGGAATTGATATTGGTGAAATGCGTCCTTTGCCGCATTGGACAGACGCCGCCCCTTATTATCACACCCCCTTGGGTTGGAATGTAAATCCTAATAATAATATATCAGGGACCCACATTATTCCCCCCAAATTTGTAGTAATTCCTTGGTGTCTTGACACGGCCGACTTGCAACCGTCTGGGACCCTAAACTTTTCAAGACTCGACTCTTTCAGGTTGGTCGTGCCGAGCTCAACCACTTTGGCTGCAGTTTTCAATGGGAATAATATTTATGCCGTAAACTATAACGTTCTAAGAATTGATAAAGGCCTTGGGTCCTTGCTTTACGCATCATAATTGGCTAAATATTTTACTTGTAATATCCCAGTATGCCTCGAGAACGTCATAAAGCTATAGCTATACCAATGAGTGAAATAGGGGGACTCAAGCATTTTTTGATAGTCCATGACAGGCGCTACCGAGAATGGACATTTGTGACGGGCGGATGCCGACGTCGCGAAATCTACAATCCTCTTCGGTGTGCAGTCAGGGAACTAGAGGAAGAAATGCGAGGCCTCATAAATTTGAAAAAGGGTTCCTATTCCTATTTCAAATTTACGACCGATACACCCGAACCAAGGGATATCGAGGATGGAGTCGACGTAATAAACCATTACCATGTGTATATTTTCAATCTACCAATGACTGGAGCCGAACACAAGCACCTCATCAAACGTTTCAGTGAAGAAAAAAAGAAAATGGAGGGTTCCGAGGTTCCCTTTCGCAAAAATTATGACGAAAATGACGAGTGCCGGTTCGAAAACCTCGATTCTATCACAAAGTGCCCAAACCTGTGGCCTATGATCCGCAAGCACGTCATAGGAAACCCAGAGTTCACTCAGGCCGTGGCGAGCAACACTTGGGTCACATTCAATTTAAATTCTATTATATAATTAATGCAAAACGCAGAGCGTGTCGCTATGTGGATCATACTGGGCCTGGTCGTGTTCTGGATTCTCTTCAGACAGGCTTCGGACTTTGTGGTGGGCGGCGCGAGTATAATGGACGCAGACGAGTTTAGTAAATTTCCGACTGATATGAAAATTTCATTAAAGAAGGGTCTGGCTAAAATAACTGATGCGCTAGGAGCAAAGGTTTCTTCAGAATGGAATTCTCTTACAGATTCAGATAAAAAGAAATGGCAAAGTCAGATTGATTCAGCCTCTTCGAAAATTGTATCCAATATAGCAAAGTCCCCAAATGTAAAAACAGCAATAAATCCAGCGACTCACAACGACGTGAAAAGACCGGCCACAAGTGCTTCAGAGATAAAGACCTCTAATTTCGCGCCCTTTTAATAAATTAAATAAATTCGACTAATTTAGAAATGACAAGGTCAAAGATTGAGTTGGCCACTATACTCGCTGGGCTCAGGGGCAAAGGTGATGATCCCGCGCAGCTCGCCCGTGAAATGTCTGTAATGAAGCTGTTTGCCGAGATTCAGAAGATGGAGGACGAGGTTCCCAAGGCGCCCGAGGTTCCCAAGGCGCCCGAGGTTCCCAAGGCCAAGAAGAAGCACGTGCTGTCATGGCTCCTTGATTCAGATGAAGACTAACTTTAAGAATATGAGTATATTTAAATAAATGACAATAGACCGATGGAGAATACCAAAAGGTGCGGGAACACACGTCCTCATGAATGGGGGCGTCCTTCTCGTGCCGGACTCTGAAATTAACGAGTTCCATCGAGTCTATTTAGAAACTATCAATTCTGGAACAAAATTGTATGTCGTCGAGCAAAAGACCGAACGGTTTAATTTTTTCGTTGACCTTGACTACAAGGCTACGGAAAAACTGAGTGACGGAGACCTTTATCAATTTTGTGACATAATTCATTCGGCCATAGGAGTCGATCGAAAGTTTTACGTGGCCCGAGCCCAGCCCAGACCCCTCAAGGATGGCCTGATCAAGTCCGGAGTCCACATTCATTGGCCCGGATTAGTTGTGACCAAGACCAAGGCTCTTCAATTAAGAACTAAAATTATAGAAGAACTCGGTGAAGGTCCGTGGGAGCAAATCATAGACGCGTCGGTCTATGGCGGTTCGGGACTTCGTATGCTCTGGTCACACAAGAAACCTTCGGGAGATCCTTATATACCCAAAGATTTACCAAAGACCGTAGAGACACTAAACCTCATGTCGATCAGGGTGACTGGAGAGGATGCTCAAGAAAGCAAGGATCTTATAGAGGTCGATGGGTTGGCCGATTTTATTCGACGCTCAATCAAGGGCCAAGAACACATCAGGGTCGTAAAGGTCCGAAGACACGAGCACGATGGCTGGTTTCTACAGACTGATTCGACGTATTGTGACAATATAGGTCGACCACACAAGTCTAATCATATATGGTTCAATATACGAGCCGGTCGAATTTCACAAAGATGCTTTGATGAAGAATGCAAAGAATTCAAAGGGGCCGAACACATTTTGCCGCCATCTATAGTGGATAAATTAGTAGATGTGGCCGTTGTCGGAAGTCCTTCGACATCTGTTTTCAAAGAATTTTTTTCGGGACCGCCCCCTCCTGCCCGTCCCACATTTGGAGCAGGTCCCGCGGCGTTTAGAACGGTGGGTTTCTAAACTTACTTAAACGTAAAATGTATTTATTAATAAGAAATGTCGACAACCCGATACGGACGCGTGTCCAAGCCGCCCGAGCGTTACGAGCCTCAAGAGCAGGTCGAGGATGATTATGCCGAGGATGATTATGACACAGAGGAGTCTGAAATTGAAAGCGACTTTGATGACGACGAGGACGAGTCAGAACTCGATTCTGAAGATGACGCCGACGAAGATGGAAATTTAGATGGATTTGTTGTTCCAGATAAAAGCGAGAGTGATGTATCAGACAGTGATGGAGAGACCACCGTTTCTGTCGAACAGCGAGCCGCCACCGTTCCTCTCGCAAGGAGAGCCGCCATCAAAAAGCGACCCCTCAGAAAAGAGACCCGCGGTAACGTGGACTGATATCGAGCCCGAGATCGCGCCCGAGCCTGTTCGCGAAGTGTGGACACCGGAGCCTCCGCGTTATCGCGATGAGCCACCTCCCTGGGAGGCCCAGACGCAGACTCTTCTCCCGGCTCCCTTCAATAACCCCATTGCTCTTTTGCTCCTCGGTGTCGTCATTGGAGTTATCATAATGAATATGCGCCCTATTATTGTCAATCCGGCCCTTAAGTAAATTCAGCCGGACTCAAATTTGATAAAACATCGGACTTTCCTTGAAAGTCGCCAATTGACCCAGAAGGGTCTTTATATATGTCTTCTTGGACAAACCCTATCCAGGGATTTGCCCTAATTAACGGATCTTGAAAAATATCGGACTGATATTTTTCAGAATTCTTCGCCTTGACCAATACTACAAGAAGTAGTATCAGTGCAAGGACCAGTGCTATAAACATTATTATTTATACATATTTTAAGTTGCCGCCTTGCGCTCCTCGATCACCTTTGCGACCCGCTCATCCGCAATCTTCACGAGCTCGGACATCTCCTTGTCCGGAAACTCCTTCGTCAGATCATCGAGAAGCTCGGCCGGGTGGGGAATGGGCGGAACGTCTGGCTTCGTGTAATATTTGGAATTCTCATCGGCCGGATCAATATACGGAAACTCGCCCTCGGCCGGCTTGGCCATCATATCGCGCTTGCGCTTCTCGAACATTGCAGCGGCCTGCGTCTGATTCTCCTTATACTTTGTCATAATCTCCTCGAGCTTCTCGTTCTGATAATGGACATCATCAATCTGGGTGCGGTCCGGTGGAATCAGAAGCCATTTATACATATCTACCACGTAGATATCTACGAGGGCATCCTCCCTCTGAAGGCGCTTGGCGTGATTCGCAGCCTCGTCACGCGTTGGAAAAGCTCCACGAATTTTCAAACCGAGCTTTTCATTCTTCTGCGGAAGATCCGGTCCAACAAAGGATACACACGCAAAAAGCTGTCCTGGGACGGTCAGATAATCTTGCTCAAGAGAACCCATATAAAAGAAAGAAGCTCGTATCTTTTAAGTGATGGATCAAATAAGAAAATTGCACAATTCGTGTAAAAAGGAACTGATAAATGCCAATGTTAGTCCTGGGTCTCGCGTTTTGGATTGTGGCTGTGGGCGCGGGGGGGACTGGTGGAAATGGAAGGCGGTCGGGGCGCACGTGTTCGCTATAGATCCCGACGCCGAATCAATCGCCGAGGCTGAGATTCGGGCCCGTGAAGCTAATTTGCCAGTGTTTTTCCTTGGTTTGGGTGACATACGACAGGCGGCTTTTGCAGGCCCCTTTGATGTGGTTTGCTACAACTTTTCACTTCATTATATAGTGAATTCTTGGGAAGACTCCATCAAGGGAATAGGCTGCGCCGTCAGGCCCGGGGGGCTCTTGATCGGCGTCGTCCCTGACAAGAACCGGGCCATATCAATGGCCGACGAATTCGGAGAATTTTTTGATCGCCTAGGGAACAATTTCAAGATTTGGAGAGGCGGTCGCCGGCTTCTCATAGGCCTGGCCGACGGCCCCTTCTATGCAGAAGGACCAAAGGATGAACCGCTCCTGGATCCCGAAACTCTCATCGAGTCTCTGAAGGGTGTCGGCATAGAACTGGTCTCATGGGAACCAATGATACCCGAGCCCAATGGACTCATTTCAGATTTATATTCAAAATTCGTTTTTAAAAAATTGTGAATGAGTAAGGGATGATAGTTTATTGTCTAATTTTAGTTTTAATTTTAATTTTAATAACTCAAAGAGAACCAAAAGTATTCGTCCAACTCAAAGAGCGCTATGCACAGATACTCTCCGTTCTTCAGAAGACTGGCGATCCGACCTGGACGCCCGTTTTGACCCCTTCTATTTTGACAGGGATGCGAGGCTGGAGCAGGGCACAGGGAGCCATAGGTTCCAACGTGAATAAAGGGTATGAAATTTACATCTGTCTTGATGGAGACGATGTAAATTCGGCCACATATGTGCTCATGCATGAAATGGCTCACATGTCAGTTCCAGAATATAGTCACTCTGACCACTTCTGGGATAATTTTAAAAAACTAAAGAAGATTTGTATAGATGCGGGTCTCTATGAACCGACCGGAACAAGGGGTTACTGTGGAGATACCCTAATTGATTAGGTATTTCTGAGCAAAATAGAAAATAATGGCAACCACAAGTGCCGTCACGACGAGTCCCGTCATGGAACGGTCACCAGACTCCCCCAAAAACTTGGGAACGAAAGAACTCAGCTTGTCCTGGACCGGCTCGGAAAAGGCGACGACCGCCGCCACACCCGCTATGAGCGCCTGAAACTGTTCGTTCGTAAGACCAAGGGGATTTCCACTCTTCGTTCTGTTAGACCCACCAGGGTGAACCGCCCCGCCCTGCTGAGGCTCTTCGATAATTTCTTCAATCGGTGTCGAAAAGTCAGCCATTTGAAATTGGTCAACCTTTTTTTCTGGCTCTTTTTCCTCATGAATTGCGTTTATTAACGTGCTTCCTTCAGTCATATCATAAGTATCCATATGTAATTTTAAACTAAAATAGAAAAAATATTAAGGCGCGGGATTTTTGACAACCGTTACGACGCCCCCTTTGCGCCTCACGGTTGGCTCCAAAGGACCACGGGGTGGCGCCCTGGGATTGTAGTGCTGCTGATGGCACTTCCAGAAGGCTTCGTTTCCTACCCTAAAATTCTTGCGAATAGGTGACTTATACCAAAAAACACAGTCCGTAATCTTGTTTGATTTAGAAGTATTGTCCAGGACGAGGCACTCGTAGTTTTCTGTGCAAGCATCCATAACCTGTGAAAATTGATCAAAATTTGGAAACACTCCGAAAAATGCTTTATACAGATTTTCACGATTCTGGCGCACATTGTCTCTTAGGGCAAACACGTAGTCGACATTTGTCCTAATCATAGGGGTCATATCCATACAATACTGAGTGGTCATCATAAAGAAAATCTTCCAGTGACGGCCATTCATGAAAAGTTGGCGAATGCAAATATCTCTCATAAAAGATTTATCATACATGCAGTCGTCCATAAGAATAAAGACCGGCTGGCACCGACCGAGCGCCAAGAGTTTCTTTTGGCGCTCTATGAGCTTTTCGATCGCATCCTTGTTATAGTCTCCATAGACGAAGAGGTCCGGTATGAATTGTTTATAGTGCCCGTTTCCTTCTTCAGTCCCGGACATTGCTATACCGGCCGGCAAGTGCCTTTTGTTCCAGAGGATGTCCGTAACAAGGGTGCTTTTTCCGGTCCCTCTTTTACCTATAAAAACACACACCTTATCATCCCCCATTAATGCCGGATTGAACTTTCTCAATTGGAGAGCCATATCTCGGTCCTACAATTTAGTAACAAAATCGAGAGTCGCCTGAAACGCACGAAATAAGTTCTGAGACATTATCAGGAATGAGTTCAGGTTTTATAGAACTCGCGGCACGGGGTCAACAGGACGTGTTGCTCACAGGATCGCCCCAGATTACTTATTTTTCAGGGACGTATAAACGCCACACTCCATTTGTCCTAGAGGCTTTTGATAATCAATTTAACGGGACCAATATTCAGTGGGGCCAAACGGCCATATGCGAGATTCCGTCCCGTGGCGACCTTTTGAGGGCCCTGACCCTTCGGCTCAGCCTGCCAGGTCTTTGTGACCTAGGAACTTATTACGCATGGAGAACGCCCCCGAGCCCGTTGAACGCACCGGTCGTGTGGCTGGGACTCGCGAACGGAACCACCATAGGGCCGCTCATAGCACCATATTCATCAGTTTTTTATTATTCTACGGACCCTGGAAACTTGGCGTTGTGGGGCGCACCTTTCGCCCCATATTTAAGTTTTAATTCTGCAGTAAACAAATTTATATTTACAGGAGTCTCGAATGTAATTGTCCCACAGAATTCCAATACTATTTCGGCCGTGGGACCTCTTTTCTGGGGGTTCGATCCTAATAATTACGACAGTTCGACCACGAGCAATCTCGTTTATAACGCCGTATCGGGAACGGTAACCCCAGACTTTTCTATACCCTTGACTGGCTGGCTCCAGAGGACCGTATTGAACAACAACTATCCTAGCACTTTAGGGTTATATCTGTCACTCTCGGGCGCTCTGTTGTCTATAGGACCTTCCTTGCGGCAGCTCGCACTCTCGACATGGTCTATAAATAATTCTCAAAATCAATTTATTGTTTTAAATGGAAACTCTATAATATTCAATACAGATGGTCTCTACGAGGTCCGGGTGGGTTTTGCACTCGCTTCTGGTTCGGTCCAAACTTTTAGTTACGGTATAAATTCAAGCACAATTATAGGAACATATTCACCGTCCGTGTCGACCGACCCGACCGCATCAATCGTCCTTCCGATAAAAGGCGTCGCGGGAAATTCTTTGTCTTTTTTTATTTCAGGTTCTTCCGGTTCCATGTTGACTGATGCGTTTTTTGTGATAACTCCGGTCGATATATATTACGCATTTAATAGGACCGTGGCGGCAAATTCAGGGACTATACCTCTTTATGGAAATGTGGCCAACTTTACTTCGCCCGATATTATACTCAATTCTGATTCGTCATTTACTTTTACATCACCCGGCCAATATATGATAACTGGGTCGCTTTATTTGAGTCCGGGTGTATACGCAACATCTGTATCACTTGTGGCTCACGGAACTGAATATATATTTGATATGTCATCAATCGGGCAGTCGCCAACATTCTGTTTTTCTATACCACTTTATGTTTTAGATACTTCGACAACGTGTAGCTTGATTTTGGCAAAGACTGGTTCTGGAAATATTTTACCTGGGTCATTTTTTAGTATTAAAAATATAACTCAAGGTATAACGTTTAGCGGGGGTGGCGGCATCACGGCTCCATTGAACTTGGTGACTCAATTTTATTCTTCTAGTTCTCCATTAATAACAGTGAATGGAAATGGTTCAATGAGTTTCGTGGAAGCAGGTTCGTATATGTTTGTAGGTTCTTTCAATTCAAATCATCTTATAACTTCTGTTATAATAGAAAACCAACCAAAGACAATTGTGTTTAGACAAGATGTTAATTTACAACTTTCAAACACTTACACAATATCTTTTCCATTTTATATAGCCGACACGACTATTCAATACTATATATCTCTTTTGGGCGGTCTTACATCACTTTCGGGCCTGAGTGACATGATGATATACCCGATAGGAGTCTTCGCGCCCCCGACTCCTTTCACGAGCTACTCATACAATGATTCGGTCGGGACACTCGCCATAAAATCGGTCGATCTTCGTATCGGTGGACAGACCATCCAGACACTGACGGGTGAATATATAGAAATATGGAACGAGCTAAACGTCCCGCTGGAAAATCAACCGGGCCTCCAGGTTCTCATAGGGAAATACGACACATCATCCATAAGCGTTCCCGGAAGAACATATTATGTAAATTTACCCTTTTATTTTTTTGATAGACCGGAACTCTATCTTCCGCTCGTAGCCCTAGACCGCCAAAACGTAGAGGTCGCAGTAACTTTTGGCAATTTCTCAGACCTGACGAGTGTTCAAACTTTAGACACGACTTTCGGAGCTTCTGTGATCGCCGAGTATGTATACTTGGCCGACCCCGAGGTCAACTGGTTCAAAAATCACAGACTCGATTATGTCATCACTCAGTGTCAATACGATTCTTTCATTGTAGACTCCAACAATTTTGAATTAAAATTCAAAGGACCCGTGAAGGAATTATTTCTGATTCTTCAAAACTCGGGCCAGACTGGATATGATTATTCAAACAGTGGTCTTCAGAGTATCGGACTCACGTTTAACGGTCAGGATGCCGTCCTGGCCAGCACAGTCGACTCGGTGTATATGGGAACGATAGAACCGTTCAACAAGTATCTTAACTTTTTCTCGAAACCTCCCGGAAGCACTACATTTGGCCGTCAGTTTTTTATATACTCTTTCGGTCCCGGACAAGTGAACTTTAGCCGAATCAGGAACGTGGTCCTCGATGTGAACGTGTCCCCGCCCAGAAGTTCCCAGCAGTTGCGAATCGTGGCACTCTCCTACAATGTTTTAAGAGTTGAAAATGGTATGGGTGGAATTATGTTCAATTAAGTTCTCCGTTTTTAGTAGATGGCAGGCCGTGCGACACTGTCTTTTATAGGACCCGAAGAAGTGTTTCTCAGTGGCGAACCCGAAGTGACCTATTTTATACAGAAATACCAAGCCCGGACTCCGTTCGCCTCTCGGGTTGACGTCGTCCCTTTCTATGAAAATGTTTTGAATTTTGGAACAGAAAAGGTATTGACTCTTCCCAGATCGGGAGATCTTATAACAAATATATATCTCCGTGCTGAAATCCCTGCGAACGCCATAGTGCTCGACTCGGCCGGAACCCTACTCTTCAGTTACATAGAACTTTATTTTGGTTCGGAACTCATAGAGAGGCTATGGGGTGAATATATCGAGATTGCTTCGGACCTTGGCGTGCCGGCCGCAATGCAGCCCGGTCTTTCGACACTCGTCGGCAAAAACCTGAAGTTCTCGAGTCCGGCCAACTCGTCCTACACTATAAAACTTCCATTTTCGATCCTAAAAAGGGGAATTCCTATATGCGCCTTCAGAGAAGACGTCACACTGCGAATCGCATGGAATCCCACGAGCGTATTTCTGGCCCCGACGAGCCCACGCATTTCACCAATTTTTCAGGCCCACCTAAACGTCGAGTATACCTACATTTCGGATTTTGAAATAGATTATCTTCGGCGACCACATATTCAAATCATAGAACAGGTTCAGTTGGCGAATTATTTTTCGTATAAAAGTAGCGCCCCCCGAGTATTTCAGACTGATATAAATTTTTACAATCAGGTCAAGGAACTCTATTTTGTGCTTCAAAATGATACAGCCCTCGGATATGATTATTCTATAGTAGCCAACGGGTCGTCCACAAGTATAGGAACGGGCGACATACTTTCTAATTTAGAATTAAAATTCAATAACGTGGAAAGAATTTATGGCAACGTAGGGTCTCCAACATTTCTGGGAATTATACAGCCTATGGAATATCATACTCGGTTGCCCGACCGTATATTATATACTTACTCATTTTGCATAGAGCCCGAATCGGATGTCCCGTCAGGTTCTGTAAATTTTTCATTAATTAACAATCAAAATATAAAATTCACACTCCTTCCCAACCCTAACAACGTGAATATAAGAATTTACGCCAGATCATACAATTTTCTTCAGTTCGGATACGGTTCAGTATCTCCATTGTTCTCGAACTTTTTTTGACTTAAAAGATATGTCCGTTTAAATCTCAAATGGAGGAGGCCGCTATGGACATCTTCCTTCCGGTTATGGAGTCGGCGACAGTTCTGGCGGCTCACTACGCCAAGGCCTGCGGGAGGGACGTCGTCTGCGCCGAAGACATGAGCATGGGTCTCATGTATTCGGCCCGAAATGTTCTTGGAAAGCAACTTGGTTCTTTGTATCCCGAAATTTACGACGAGGAGGACGAGGAGGAGGACGAGGAAGAGGAGGACGAGGACGAAGAGGTCGAATGGAAGAAATACGAGGGAACTGATGATATGGCCAATAAGATGAATGAGTGCATGGAGACCTGGGAAAGTTGGGAACCCGAGACGCCCGCTGAACGTGCGTTAAAAGATTCAGTAGACAAAAGTTCTGTTTTTTGTAGGAGACAATGAGCTTTGTCCATTTTTTGTGCGATGATGACCAGGAAGAGGAATGTGTAAAATATTTAACAATTCTTCAGGAAGAGGAATATGAGGAAGACGAAGTCTCTGGATATTCTGGCCCAGAGACGACCTCGAGTATAGAACCGCCTCCTAAAGAATCTCATATAGTTCCTTGGGAACCAGACCAAATTTTTTTCACATTTATATAATAAATGGCGTCCATGATTGGTGATATTGCTGTCCAGCTCGAGACCCAGTCTCTGAATTCCGTGGTCGCAGGTTTCTCCTTTGCTTCAGCGCTTGGATGGTATGCAGTCGTCAAGACCCTGGTGTCTCTGACGGTCAAGGCTGGCAAGGATGGTATCCAGCACGACCTGATCGCGGCGCTAGTGACTACTCTACTGGCAATCATCGTATTCCTGATCGTCAAGGCACTCGCACGCAACGTCAAGATTACCGAGCCCAGCCAGACGGTCTTCGCGGTGACCCGCTAAAAGAGAGGGAAACTCAGGCCGTCGAGATACCAGGTCCTAGCAACGTCGTCAGGAACGAGTGAAATATACAAAATTGTATAATTATTCACACCTGAAGATACATGACCAGCTGTAAAAACACCTATATTACCATTAGTCTGATTGAAAATTGGATAATGCCGATTATTTAATGTATCATTTGAAAAATGATTTGGCCAACCAAAATATGCAGTAGAATAACTACTGGAACTGGACGTCGATACAGATCCCGTAAAATGAATAATATTGAATGGGTCTATATAATAACGTGCATTCGATGCGTTCGCATTTTGGGAAGTTGCCATATTTGTCCAAGTAAATCCGGCACTCGGTATCAAATTACTAAAATACAAGTTGTTAAAAAACCCGTTATTCCAAACATTGGAGCTGGACCCTATGTTTGAAGTCGCGCTCGATGTCAGAAGGTTGCTAAAGTAACCATTGGCCCAACTCGTGGTGGGGGCCCCAAAATTTCTAGTATTCGAATCGGGTAAAATATCTCCCCCCGAGCGAGTATCACCTTGGGTAGATAATATATAATCAGCATCGGGTTCTGCTCCTATACCAGTAAGTCCTTCTAAAAAGGTCTGTCCATACACATGAAACTGATAGTCTGTATCGGGCGCTATCACTCCTATTCCGACCACACCCTTATTCCATAAAGTGCCAGTCGTTACAACATTTCCAAAGTTTGTAACGGCCGTCGTCATTTATATTCTTGACTAATATTAAATGTCCAAAGTTCTCGCATTCATCCTGTTCTTCCTTGTTGCGAACCCCATGACCTACAGCGTCACGGGCAGCCTCCCAGTGCTCGGTCCCTACATCACCGACAACTATGGTATGCCCACCCAGGTCGGCGTCCTGGTTCACGCACTCGTGTTCGTGCTTCTGATGCACCTTCTGTGGGGCCTCATGAAGAAGTAAACTGTTCAAGAGCGTTATTTAAAGCCCGTCTATACGCATCCTTGACGGTCTTCAGGCCCTGATATTCGGCCAGGGTCGCCAGAAGGCCCTCGCAGATGTCTTTGGCATTTCTCTTCTCTTGTTCAAAAAGTGAAAATAAAAAAGCCTGATTCTCTGGACCGAGGTTAGCCCATGCTTCCTCGGCACCTTCCCACAAGACTTTTGTTTCCAATTTTGAATCAAAATTCCTTTGGATCCAGTCACTCATGAATTTATATTCAACCTGGGACTTTCCAGAACGTTCAAAGACGTGGATGATCTCCCCGTCGACATTTAGTAAGCAAAGTTCACCCTCTAGAATTTCTACAGTCGTCATCTTACTATAATATAATAACTAATATACTAGCCAGGGCCGCGCCCGCAACCATCATACCGTGATTTAAATCAGGGGGCTCTTCTGTAACTGTTATAGACTTTACGGGACCCGTGGGAGAAACCGGAACAAAGATGGTCTCGAATCTTAGTAAAAACATATTGCGTCCTATAGTTCCTGAAGATATGGGAGCTCCGGTGTCTGGTAGTCGCCACTGGATAGTAAGTCTTTCTAATTTATCTATACGTGAAGGATAATCTACGGCTATTCTATAATTTGAATTGAATTTTGAATCGACCGGAAATGTTGCAAATGAACCATAATGAGCGTTTGATGTTGGGACGAAAACGTTGTTCGTAAGTGTCAGTGAGTCGGCTACAAGATTTCGAGGCGTCCGCAATTCTACTATATCAAGCGTCAAAAATTGATTTCCCGAATAATTAGGGGTCATTACTGTTAATAACTCTACACGACCTATGTTAATTATCGGTCTGGTTAAAAAAAGAGTATAAGAGCCATGGCCTGTTTCGGATCTGTTGGAGTCTATATATACGATGTGATCTCCCATCTAATAGTAGTTCGGAATTAATTCAGGCTTAAAATATCCATAGAAAACGACCAGTCCAGTCCATTGTTGTTGAGGACATAACCTAGAAAGTCTCGGACAGTCACGTTGAGACGGTCAACCCGAGGTCCCCTATCCGACACGACAATCTTTTGCTCGTTCTGAGATGCCTCGGACCAATATATCGTGTTTGAACTGACATTATTCATCGGAATTTTAAATGTAATTTGATTAGTCTCTTGTGATGACTGTGCTAAATTTTCAATCCATATGGTCACATAGTTATCAAAATTCAGTATCCAATTATAGGTTGCCGGAATAGTTAAACCATATAACACCTGGGTTGGAGTGTATCCCATAAAATATAAAAACGAGTTTGGCGTTGGTGTTCCGAAATTGCCTTGACCAGGGATTGATCCTCCGGCCACCGTATTGAATAACCATGTCGAATCTTGTGCTTGATCACGTGAACTAATATGTAGAGTGGAATTGCCCCATTCATAACCATATACAGTAGAATCATCTCCAGGTGTGAAATAACCTATGTTGTTATATGCAACCGTCGTTCCTATTGCGGTTCCTATACTTGGATCAAAATTAATAATTATTTCAACCGTGTTTTTGAAATTCGTATTAACCGACCATATATAGTTAGTTCCGTCGAAAGTTGCGTAAAAAATTTTACTTGTGACTGGACTTGCACTAAATACTTGGTCATTGAACATGCTAGCAACATTATACGATCCAGGATCAATAGTAACGTCAAATGTTTGAGTGTGGGTGCCTCCTCCGTCATATTCATTTACGCGAACAGTAAACACGTTGTTCGTATTATCGATTTGTATAGTGCCATCTGGTGGGAGAGGGGCGGGAGTGAAGATTGTGGGCGACGTGTTAGAAAACTGGCCTAGAGTTGATAAAGGTGCCTCACGTCCATCATCCGGATGGATGGTTGCTGAATTTAGTTCAGAAATTGTATTATAATTTCCAGGATTTATGGTATAATTTGTAGAATTATATTGAAATGTGTTATAGGGAGCCCGTATATTGTAGAAACCTATGGGTATCTGGGCATTCTGGAGGGAAATCTCGCGAAGGGCCCGATGCCTGTTTCCCAGAAGTATATTACAGTTGAAAGGATTTCCGTTTTGTTTGGTGACCCTCGTATCGTCCGAGGTGTCCAGGTGAAGCTGCGAAGGACAAAGCATTATATTATAATGTGAGTAGAAAATATATGGAACAATTGTTTCACTTTCACACGGGGACAGACTCCGTGATAAAGGTGAACGGGAACCCATTCGACTGTTCAATTTTACTCAAAAATATGTATAACGTAGAGTCCGTCAGTCTGGAGTCGGTCGAGATGGCCCATGGGTTCTACAACATCAGAAGCCCCATTAATACTTTTACGGTCGATGGAATCTCGTATTCAGTTCCGGAAGGAAATTACACAATCGATACTTTACTGGCTGCAATGTCTAGTTCATCTGGATATGTCTTTGAAAAAGATGGTGATAGGATTAACGAATATAAATCAGTTGCTCCACCTTTAGTTACATACGGATTTAACACTGCATATGCTGCACCATATCAGACAATTTCTGATGGCGGCCTGACCGTAACGGGATCTCAAATTATGAGCGTCAATAGGGCCGAACCGACCATGCTGTCTTTATACGCAATACAAACGCAAAAGGTTATGTTTTCCGTCAAGGCTGGCTATGTTCCTAATCTTCCAGAATTCACGTGCGTCGGTCTAGCGTCTAATGTGTTTATTAACGCGGGATTCACTACAACTTATCTAGGTGGAGGAGATGGCTTGTCGAGTGTCGCATTTTGGGAAGATGGCGCGTATTATTCAGCTGCGGGCCTTCAGGGTCAAGGATTTACATCCGGATTTACTACGGGTGATATAATAGACCTGGCTATAGATACAAGAGATTACAGCATACAGTTTAGGGTAAATGGCGGTTCATGGACTTTGCCACAAGATATTAGTTTCATGAGTGGCCAAGGCCCGTTCTATTTCGGAGTCTCTGTATATGCTGAAAATGGAGCGAACGGTTCAATGACTCTGCAGACGACCGCCATGTATCGTCCTCCAGCCGGGTATAGGTTCATTTCACCCATAGTCCAAACAAAAGTTCAATGGGATCCGGCATTCGCGGCCCCTCACCAATATCTCACAAATTCGAATGAAATCCTGACGGCTTTTAGTAATATATATGAATCATTAGTTCATCCGTCTATGATAACCAATTATCCGATAAATGACGGATCCAAACTAATGTTTTCCATCAAGATGAATACGATTAACGAATTTTCATACAAAAACGACTTGGGAATTGGAAACAATGATTTCAAAAATCATGACTGCAGAATCTGGGTTCCAGAAGATAATCCTTCAAATTGTGCGGTCATAACCCAATTTTCTGGACAATTTTACAATTTAAATGTTGATGGTGCACCTACTGGGTTACCAATCCCTGGATGGAAATATGGTGATATAGTAGATACTTGTGTTGATACAATTAATTATCTTATATGGTGGCGCGTAAATGGAGGCCCGTGGACTTCAGATTCAGGTGGTATTTCTTACCCTGATAATGCAGGACCGACATGGACAGGACCTGGAGATCCGGCGAATGCAGGTGGCGGTGCGTATTTCGCTTATCTCAACGCAGCGCCACCATATTATCTTGTTATATGTCTGGGTCCTAATTGTTCGGCCACACTTCTCGATACAGCAAATTATAGCGTCCCTGCTGGATTCACTTTTATACCTGCTTTTCCTCCTGGAATTCTAACAGTCACTCCAAATTCTCTTCTTAATTTACTCGGATACTCATTAGGAAATCCAAGCGGAACATCTACGCAAAGTTACTCATTCCCGTTCGACAAGTATCTGAATATATGGATGGAAAACATAGGAACCTCATCCAACGAAAATCAAAAGATTACGTATAAGGTTCCTATAAGTTCCTCAAAAACTTTTTGGACAAATAACTCTTTTAACAAACAGTTAATTTTCAATCAAAATAGCCAGTTTCCTTTGAACCGCCTGAATATTCAGGTCCTTGATCAATTTGGAAATAAAATTGATAATAATTTTTTGGACTGGTCATTTACTTTGAAAGTAAGGGGCCACCGATACCATCATCAATAGTGTAATCGTGCATTGAGTTCAGGACAAACTCAGAGCCACCACAGACTCCAGCGCCCGACAGGGCGTAGTAATCAGCGTTCGGTCCGGGTCCCGGGACACACTCGATGGACTGAGGCAGATCGAAGATGCTCGCGGGCAGTCCCGAGGCGCTCGGCCCAGGAGTCGATACGAGCGGCGAGGGCGTGAACGAGCTGCCCTTACCCTGGAGCAGAACATAGAGAATAGCCAGCAGAAGCGTGATAATTATGGCGTGAACAGCAACCTTTCCAATCTTGATTGCCATTTAACTTTTACAAATATTATTTTCAGGAATGCGTTAAAGACTTGATGCACTTTTCTTTAAATAGATCAGATGGACCTGACCTTTGAGAGCGCCGATGGACCGACCCTAAACATGAATGACGACGAGACCAAAATTTTAGATGAGATTTCTGTTCAGCTTCCCGAGAAAAAGTCAATTCCCCTGAAGTCCAAGCCGCCCCGGCCGAGCCCGTTTTCTCGCCGGGCCCCTACTGCACAGCCCGAGGCGGCCGATCCTTCTGAGGGTCTCGACATGTTCATGAACCCTGGAAAGAGAACCGCCCCCCCACCTCCGCCTATAGAAGAGTATGATGGGGCCGATGAAGAGGGCTATGATGAGGAGCCTGAGCGTCAGGGCCAGTTTGGTTCTGGAGCTCCACAGGAACCTTCAGAGGGTTACAAAACTATTGAGGACGAGAAGGCGGATCTTTTGAACAAGATTACTCGTCTTAACAAGAAGGGTATAAACTCGAGTCAGCGACTGACTATCTATTCGGACATAGATGAGATTCGGACCGAGTATAAGAGAATGACCTATGGAATAGAGGTCGAACGTTCGATCAAGTTCCAGCGCCGAATGCTCATTGCGTGCGTTACGGGCCTCGAGTTTTTGAACGACAAGTTCGACCCTTTTGACGTTGAGCTAAATGGCTGGTCCCAAAATATGATGGAAAATGTAGAAGATTACGATGGAGTCTTTGAGGAACTTCATAACAAGTATAAGACCAAGATTCAGGTCGCGCCCGAGGTGAAGCTTCTGATGATGGTCGGAGGGTCCGCGATGATGTTCCACCTGACCAACTCCATGTTCAAAGCGGCCGTCCCAAATGTCAGTCAGGTTATGAAGCAAAATCCGGATCTGATGCGTAATATGGTCGATGCTGTGCAGCGCTCACAGGATCAGGCGCCTCAACAGGGCACCGGGCGCGATATGCGCGGACCCGGCATGGATTTTGGATCTCTCATGAGTATGATGGGACCCGCGCAGCCAGTGGCAACCCGCACAGGTCCTCGCGTCGAGGACGCCGAGTCTGTGTCGGATATTGTATCTATTAATGACGAGGGCGGCGATACCAGAGAGGTTCGGGTCGGCGGAAAGAAACGCGGACCCAAGGGGGCCAAGAAGAATGAGGTATCTCTCTAAGAAATTTCTTTACTAAAATTAGTAAATGGCATTGTCCTATGCACCATTTGAATCCAGGCCACCCATCAGCAGGGAAGTGCCAAGGTCTCCCCCGACGCCTCTAACAGATAATTCAGAGTGTAATTATATAGCAATGCTTTTTGTAGGAGCCATCATCTTGATGGGGCTGGTCGATGCTACAAGGAAGCGTTAAATAAATATGAACTTATAATAATATGACAACTCTGGCAACTTTGCTAGGTTGGACGAGTGAGGACATCACGGCTGACGCAACATATAGATATCAATTTCCATTTGATACCTATATTATCGTTTATATAGAAAACATCGGTTCATCTTCTCAGGATTCAAATAAAATTACGTATAAAATTCCATATGATCAGACAAGTTCGACAATTTATTGGAGCAGAAATAATCAGAATACTCAGAAAGTATATAATGCCAACAGCATTTATCCTTTCAATCGCTTGAATATAAAGATATTTGATCGTTATGGAAATCCACTGAATAATAATGGAATCGATTGGTCATTTACTCTCAAAATTCAAGGTCAATATATTCATATTAACACCGCCTTGTCCACCTCTGGCGGCGAGATTGCCGGACCGCTCGTGACAAAGAATGGAGATTCCTTCAATTGTTCGATTCTTTTTTCCAGAAAGTATGTGAATGTCCGAGAGGTTTCTCTTGAGACTGCAGAAATTCCGGTAGGTTTCTACAATATGCGTTCACCATACAATACAAACAGAATTCTGACGGTCCCTGAAGGAAACTACACTATAACATCTCTCATGAATAAGCTCGATGCTATATACTACATAAATCCGCTCACAGGAATAATAACCCGCCCGACCATGATAAATACGGGTCTCCCTATGAGTAACCTCCTAGCGGCCAATGTAAGAAGTCAGCTCTATTTCGGGTCGTCAAATTGGATAATGGACACGGCCTTTCCGAGTTTTTCGACCTACTCAAACGTGGTGAACATAGCTGGACATACTATAACTCAAATGAGTTTTGATACAAATGGCTATCCTATTTTTATAGATACCTCTTCAAATTTATTATTATCAAACACTTTGACGACTCTTTATGATTTTACGTCTGATATGTCAAGTTATTCTTTTGCGTTGCCCCCAGCGGGTTTTAGCGGATTTGCGGCAAATTCTAGAGGAGATATAATGTTTATTGATACGGTAAATTATCAGCTTGTTAGATATGTCATCAGTCATGGCGTTTTAACTTTCGATAGTGTTTATTTTGGCCCAAGTTCTTACGATCTCGCCCCTTTGGCAATTTCTGTAGACGTTGACGATAGGTTATATGTGTTTAATACATATGTCGAAGGTGGCGATTACTCGTTAAATGTATATGATCCGGACATGATTAGTTTATGGGAAATTATCGACTACTATACACTTGATCAGCGTCCACCATTAAATATAGTATATATGACTGTCACTACGGACTTTTTGGTTTTTGGAGTTCAAAATTCTCCATCTTTTGCAGTCGTCCAAATGAATGTTGGAACAGTAGTTGAAATAGGTTATTTACCCACCAGTTCGACGTGCACAGGTGTGGTCGCAATTGATAATAGATATTTAGTTTTTACATTTTTAGGAGACTACAATCTCTATATCTGGACCATACAATAACCCTTTACGGGGCCCGCCGGCGGTTCGCCCGTGTCGAACCCGAGTTCTCTATACACGGCCGATCTCTTTCCATACATACTAAAAAATACGGACCATTGATCGACTATATCAATTATAAGAGGAGCATTGACCTTTCCGGGAGTTTCTCTCATAATTCGACCTATAGATTGTTTGATATCTGATTTGGGAGTCGAAAGCACAACAGTGTCTAGAGCCGGAATGTCGAGACCCTCATGGGCCAATTGAAATGTTGCTATCACTATAGGTCTTTTTGAAGATTCCTCGAGTTCTGATTCTTTCATTCCTCCTATATACAAACCAGACTTAGAGCCAAATTTATCTTGTAAGTAAAGGCAATGACTTCGGCGGTCGCTCAGAACGAGCACTCGCCGGCCATCTTTGCAGGCCCCGAGGACTTCTCGGACGATGAGGGCGTTCCGGTCTGGGATATCCACGAGGATGTTGATCATTTCGGCCATGTTGATTTTTCCAAAACGCGTGACGGGTGGAGCTTCCTTAAACGCCTCATGTGTATATTTAAGCGCCGAGACCCGAGTAGTGATCTGACAAGACCTTTCTGCGCGAAAGAATTCAGGCCCCAGGAACCAATACAAAAGTCGCGTAAGTCCATCTTTTCTTTCTGGCGTCGCAGTAAGTCCCAGAGTGTATCGTGGACATATCTTGAACATAAATTGTGAAAATGCGGGCGCCCCAATATGATGCGCCTCATCTACTATCAAAAGTCCAATAGAATCAAACGCTCTTTTTTCAAACTCCCTTTGACACATCGTCTGTATAAGTGCTATTACGAAATCCTTCTCGATATCGAACGTGTCTCCCTGAACCCGTCCAATAGTCGCCCCCGGACAAAATTCTTTAATTTTCTGGATCCATTGATTGGCCAGGAACTCTTTGTGAACAACGATCATAGTTCGAACCTTGAGTTGTCCCGAGAGAGCCAGCGCGACGGTCGTTTTGCCGAACCCACAAGGGAGTGATAGAACGCCTCCGCCCTTTTCTCGGAACGCGCCGAGTCCGCTTTCAAGGGCTTCGGGCTGTCGAGTCGCTTCTCGGAGTCGTCCGGTAAAAGAGATACCAGGGCACTCAACACAAGGACCTCTGGTATCCCTGGAGGGATCCCCAAATTTTTCGAGGCCGTAAAACTTTGGGACAATAAGAGAACCATCGGTCGTGGTCCTAAAAACTTTGAATGAGGCTGACTGAATACCGACAGCATTTTCTACTGGTCTTACAGTGAGTTCACGTTTTATCTCTGGTTGGGATACTGTCAAGTATCCGTTCCGGCAGAGCATTCCTTTACTGAATTTAGAATCCAATATTCTAAGCCCTCCCATATCTTTTTAGTTATGTCTATTTCGACCTCATCTCCCTTGACGAGTTCCTGAACAGTCTTGAGACCCTCGACTCGACACATGACCCGGCCATAACGGAAAGGGACTTTGACGTTATAAAGTTTATTTCCTATCAAGAAAACCATATACTTGCGCCCGCCCACATCGTAATAGGGTGTAGCCACAGCCGCCTTCATGACTTATTAAATTATTTTATGTTTAAATAGTAGATATGCCGAGTAGCACGGCGCCCCCAGCAGCTCCTTTGGCGCCTCGAAATGTAGATAGGTATACAATGGTTCGTTCGAATGCCAATAGGGGGAGCGGTCTTACAAACGGTCTGGGTAATTACACCCCTAATCAATGTGCGGCGGCATGCGATACTTTGCCTCAATGCGTTGCGTTTGCAGTCAAAGGTGGCGACAACTGTTATCTTTACTCGGCCGACCAAAATCAGGCGAGCAATGCTCCCGGGTTTTACATTTTTCACAAGGACACGCCACCGCCCGCCGACGTGTATAAAGGAAAGCAGGTCCCCATAAGTTTCGCCATGGCAAATGGGGGCGCGAATCAGGATCAGTGGCAGCAATCTGGGGGAAATGGCTGCGCAGGCTTCAATGGTTACTTTCATATGCCCGTGAATAATTTTGGATCAGATTACAATGGAAAATGCCCAAACTTTTTCAAGTTGAGTTATTGTCCATTATCTTTGGGAGTTCCCACCTCTGGGACATACGCCAACCCGGACGGTTCGCCTTGTGACTCGAGTGGACCCGGGTGTATAGGCGGCGATTTTATGCAGAATTTACAAAGAAAATGCAACTATTCATCAATTAATATGAGTAATTTCATTACTCCGATGGGAATATTTAATGATGCGCTCGGACAGCAGGTCCTTCAGGATCCCGACTGGAAACAAGCCAAAAATGACTATTGTTCGCTTAGTCCAAATATAGATAAAACCGAATGTCGAAGCTGGCTTTCATCGGGACAGGCCGGCGTGAGTTATAATTCTCTAAAAATGAGTATTTGTAATTCTGAACCAAATTGGGGAAATGACAAAACTTGCGTAAACGCTATCAATGGGGTCTATAAGACTGGGACGGCCGCCGAAAAGACCTATGCATCCACTATAGTCAATGCATATTGTGCGACCAATTCAACTTCGAATGTTTGTGCTTGCCCTAATGCGACTCAGAAAACCATAGACCAGTGCGTCGCGACTCCTACACTCCCTGGATGCGATTCTATATCGGCCAAGGTTGGTAAACTTCGGACCCTCGGCGCGACCTTTATGTCATCTGAACTCAAGCCTTATTGCGCATGTGATCAATGCCTGCATGCTGCAGCGAGTTCAGATGGAAATTTCCTGGCCCAACCCGGTGAGGATTGCACAGATACTATTAACGCGTGTTTTTCTCAAGTCACCGTCGGAACTATGTCAGATAATTCAGCTATAAATGCAAGCTGTAATATTTCAGCAATGAGCGGAGCCTCTTCAAACACTTCTCCGACTTCCACTACGAGTCCTGTGACCACGCCCACGACTACGCCAAGTCCTCCAACCACCCAAGACTATACGGGTTATTATATTGGTGGTGGCGTTATTTTATTTTGCATATGCCTTATAATAATTGGAATTATGATGATGCCTAAAAAATAATATGAACAATTATTAAATGACGCCCCTAGTCATACTACTTCTGGTTTTGATATTGGCCCTAGTAGTGTTTACACGACGGACAAGCAGCGCTGACCCGGTCGTTGACCCCAAAAAACTTCCTTCAGGTTCTTTACTTTCCAAAAAACCTGAAGAAGATTGTGCTACTAAATATGGTTCTGGTTGGGTTAAATTTTCAATGACAAGTTGTAAAAAGAATTAGCCCTTGAGAGATTGTGCGAGCTTGGCCAAGTTTTCTGGCGACAAGTTCTTGAGTGCTCCAGGAACGGGAACGACTGTCGTGGCGACGTCCCCACCGCTTTTGCGCCCCATCATAGACATAACGACAATTATGCAGCAGCAGCAGCACACGAGACCGCAAATAATACCTACAGCGGCTCCCGCCGAGCCGAATAAGGCGGTGAGTGGTCCGAGTAATGCAGTAATTAACGAGTCCAGACCCGAACCTGATGACGAAGACGCTTGACTCACGCCAATCTGCTGGGCCGTCGTGGCCTCCGCGCTCTGTATAGCATTTGATACCGCATTTTGTATACCCGAAATTACCAGTTGTGAAACAATATCTTGACTAAAATCCAGATTTGTATTTCCGTCACAGCTTCCGATAGTTACAGTTTTCGTGTTCTTATTAAATACAGTGTTCATAATGTTAAGAATCTGTGTATCGGAAACATTTGTCTGAAGAGAATTTGTCACGTTATTTTTATAGTTAGATACGGTCGTGGAAGTTGCCGGGGCCGTCTGAAAAAATCCAGCATGAGCATTGGAATCTTGATCAATTTGTGCCATTGCAGATGCTACGATATTACTGCTCAGAGCGGATACATCACTCGGAGACAAAGTTCCGGTTGTGGTTTGAGTGGAGGTGATCTGCTGCGAGGCGTTTATGTTACACCCACCTGAAATACTTCCTATATTCAAAGTTAGATCATTAAGGTTAATTCCAGAGGCCGAAAGAGTTTGGCTCTTGCTTTTAACAGTATTTGAAATATTCTGGTTTATCGTGGTGAGATCCATAGAGGTTGTTGACGTTGAATGCGAACCGCAGTCCCCTATGCCAAAGGCACAGAAACCTTCTGAACGTCGGCCTATCTTTATTTCAGCCATTTAATATAAGTAAATAAAAAATTACTTTAAGAATCTGATACTGTGTAGGCTAGTATGGTCAAGGTCATTTTCTGCCTCCCCGGGATGAGTTACGGACGCGAGTTTATTACGGCATGGACGGACCTTGTTATGCGGGTCGCGTCTGATGGTCACGAGGTTGCACTGGCTCAAAACACCTCCCCGGACGCCTGCCTGGGGGGCCGTTCGCCCTTCGATCAAAAGATGCCTTACGATGTTATAATGTGGATAGGTTCCAATATTCTATTTAAATATGATGACTTTGTTGAACTACTGAACAGCCCCCACGGGGTCACTGCCGGTTACTATGTAGAAGACGAGCGCACCGGGTTTGTTTCTTATATGACTGATTCTCCAGTAAAATTTGATGAAATTACTGAGAGTTCAGAGAAGTATCAGAAGGTTTCATATTCAGGAATGGGTTGGATGATGGTTAAATCGGGAGTATTTGAGAAACTCGAGTATCCCTGGTTCAGTGGTGGTCCGACCCCGGATATTTCATTTTCAAATTCTCTTGCCAAGGCGGGCGTGGATATTCACGTCGACACCAAGTTGCGTGTCGGACATCAGAAACTTGTTATAATTTAAATTCAGAAATCAATTCATCAATTGAAGTATAGTAGCGCGCGAGGTCCTTTTTGAACCGAGCATCCTGCTTGGCTCCTGTTTTCACGAGCCATGCAAGATTCGGCTTTGAGTATTTTGTTCTGGTCTGATTTTCGGTCGGTTTCCTAGGTTTCACCACCTTGGCCGCGGTCTCGACGGCCGCGGGGCGCTTGTCAATATATGACAGGGCCTGCATGACCGTATCGGCCAGGTCATCCTTCTTTTTGTGTTTATCAAAAAATGTTACCCAATCAGAATTAGTCTCTTCGATAAATTTGCGGGCTCTTTCGACCGATGCCTTTTTGCGTTTTGCATACTGGGCCTTTCCGGCCCCGGCCACGTCCGGAATTTTGTGCCGGGCGTCCCATATGGTCACCTCCTTTTCCTTTACCAAAAAGTAGGTGTGAAGAAGATTCTCGATACCTTTCATACCTCGGTTCTTGTCGGGCTGCTTTTCAATAATTACTGTTTGGGCATCTAGAATCCAAGATTTATCGTTTAGGTGGCGGACCATGCATGCGAACACGCCGTCCGCATGAAGTGGCGGGACGCCACTCACGTCCCACTTGGCAATTTTACGAGTTGTCGGATTTATTAAACACATTGCTAAATTTTTAATTCCACAATCTATCGATAGCAACATTAAAGAATATTGGTTTTTTAGGTTTAAGTAATGTCCAATTTAATTTGTTGGTGGTGCGTCCATGCGTTACCCGAAGGTGTCTGTATTCATTTACCTATGAAATATGATGAAAAAAAGAAAACATATAATTCTATAGGTAATTTTTGTTCTTGGGCTTGCGCCAAGGCATATGCCATAGATATGGGGACGACCCGTTCAGGTGAGATTTGTTCTTTTTTGGCCCTTATGAGAATGCAGTCACTTGGTAAATATCTTCCGCTAAAGCCCGCCCCAAAACGCCAGAGTCTTGCGTGTTTCGGAGGCACAATGAGTATAGAGGAATTTAGAAGTTATAATGGTGACATAGAACCTCCACGAATTCACTATCCCTTTGAACACGTCTACGTCCCGGTAACGGAGACTATAAACACAAGAGCTTCACTTGGTCCCGTGAACAAATTGAATGTATCCGGCCGCCTCAAGGCAATCGAGGATTCTCCGGCCGAAAATGAAACCTTTCGCCTCAAAAGAAGTAAACCATTGAGCAGAGCAACATCAACACTCGAAAGTGCCCTAGGGATCAAGAGGAAAGAAAACGCGTCATGAAAAAGTCATATAACCCTCAGGATTTTGTGAATTTAAAACAAAGATGCAACATCCTCTGCGTGACCATGTGCGTTCCAAATTATCCGCAAGCCTGGGGCCGGGTATTCTGGCTAAAAATTCAGAAATTAACATCTTGAATTGGGCCATAAAGAAGACCCATAGCTTCAACCAGCAAGCTTCGTGGGAAAATAGTCACTTCCGGTCAATCTACAAGCAGAAGGCGGCTGATATAATGTCTGAGATGAAGAGGTCTCCAAAGGTTGACGTGAGTCTAATGGTCGTTGATGGAACCGTCAAAGTTTTGTTTGATATAGTTCCTCAATTGGTTTCGCGAATTCGATCAAAAGAAATAGATGTGAAGAAGTTGGCGTCTTATCCGCCAGACATTATTTGGCCCGACGGGCCCTTTTCAAAGGCTATATTCAAGAACAGAATGAAAGATGTCATGAGAGAGAAGAGTAGGGCTCAGGCGGACGACTACGAGGGGATGTTCAAGTGCGGCAAATGCAAGTCGACCAAGACGCGTTACTACCAGCTCCAGACGCGTTCGGCCGATGAGCCGATGACTACCTATGTAACCTGCATCTCATGCAATTCACACTGGAAGTGTTAAATTATTTTCTGTAATTATAATACCAATGGCTCCTCGCGGTCGTCCCCCAGCACCCAAGACTGCTACTCGTTACCTGAACTCCAAGCGCCGCGTGATCTACGAGACGGCCGATGGCAAGTTCGTGGTCAAGTCCGCCAAGGGCACGACCTACAACCCCAAGGTTGCCTTCGTGAAGAGCCCAGGCGGCACTGAGCGCAAGCTGGCAAACACCAAGGCACGCCCTCCCACGGCTATCCGCCCCAAGGGTTTCCGCCGTCCTCGGGTCAACCGCGGTGTGGCTCGTGGCCCCCGTGCTGGCCCCCATGCAGGAAACCTGGCTGCGCTCTTCAGCCCAGTTGCACCCAAGCCCCGTGGCCGTCCCCGCAAGATGCCAATGAGCCCAGAGTGGAACCTGCCAAACCCTTACCTGCGCAAGGTGCGCAAGAACAAGGGCATGGCGCGCCCGCACGCCCGGGGCCCCCGCGGACCCCAGAAGAAGAAGCAGGAAGCGATGTTCGCCCGCCTGATGGCTCCCCTGAATTAGAATGTTTTCTAATATTAAAATGGAGTCAACTGGTTTTCTGAATTCTAAGCGTCGTGCGATTATGAAGACGGCGCAGGGCAAGTTCGTGGCTCGGTCGGACGGTGGTGCCTTGGTCTATAATCCCAAGGCCAAGTTCCACAAGAGCCCCGGGGGAACTGAGCGCGCAACCAAGTATGTTAAAAATCTGTTGACCATTCCGTCCCCAATTCGCCCCAAGTTTAACCGCGTAGAACGAAAGAACAAGGGAAAGGCCCGCGGGACCTACGCACCTCGCCTTGGTGGCGTTCGCGTCCTTCCGATTAAGCGCGCTCCGCATATATCGGAACTATTCGAGGGTTACAAACCCAAGCGCCCAGTAGGCCGGCCCCGCAAGATGCGGATGAGCCCAGAGTGGAACCTGCCCAACCCCCATCTCCGTAAGGTCCGAAAGAACAAGGGCATGGCTCGTGGACCCCGCAAGCCCAAGACGATGCTGTATAAAATTAAATTAGGTGGCGAGTATGTGTAAATTTACTTAAAAACATTTTATGTAAGCAAGAACAGATGAGTCTGGTCAAGGTATGGACCGACGTCGGTTCTCGCAAACCCGTTCCGCTACTGGCCCGCATAGTGGAAAAACAGGGTAAAATTTTCACCATCAGATACCTTTCCGAATCTGATGATAAAATTTGGAGATATGAAGATGATACATATGAAATTGACAACGAGTCAATCGCCGAGTATCTAAAAACCGACATGGAAGAGGATGTTGGCTTCAAAACCTATGATGATGGTTTTTTAAAAATTGATTCGGATGATGATTATATTCCTTCAGACGAAGAAACCGAAGAGGAATCAGAAGATTCTTATGAGGAAGATGAAGAGGAAGAGGAAGAAAATCTTGATGATTAATAAGATGAATTACTTAATTTTGATTCTTTTATTGATAATTCTTGGGCTCGTGATGCGACAGAATGCTTCTGGATATGCGCCACCGTGCACCGCGTGTGGTATGCAAGCTTAAAAGTTTGAATAATTTATTATTAAATGACGACGACTTCTTCATTTGTTTCTAAATTTGACAGTCGTAATCAGAGCCATGTCGAGTGGCTTTCTCAAATGATTAATATGGCTGAGAATATGGGACCCGAAAAGAAGTTTGATATGATCGCAGAAATTAACAAAAATCCAATGGGCCTGGTTTTATCGAGTAAGGATGCACTCGAGTGGCCCCATATTCACTTCTGTCTCTGTGCGGTCTATGCCAAGAACGTCCTCAGGGGTGAAGCTCACGTGCCGAGTTCATAGAGTTCCGCGAGTCTCTTTTTATAATATTCATCAGACTGGCTGAAACTAGCGAGTTGACCAGAAAAATTTATAGATGAATTTTTATCTAAAATTTCATTTACTGTTATAAGTTCCAAAAAATTATCCATACACATGCGAAATAATGAATCCGTTTCCCATTCTTGAATATATACATGATTCAGGTTTCCGTAATTTACTCCGGATGGCAAAATCAAATTATCTGAAAGTATATCGGGCCATTCATTTTCATGAATAATATGAGTTTCTATCATTTTACTCACGAATATAGCGTCATTTTTATCTTTAAATCCCAAGACGGCGGTGTTTTCGGTCCTTAACGTGAAGACTCTATTTTTATCAGAGTTTATCGTAAATAATTTTTTGGGTCTTCTGTCACCATATGATTTTGCCAGTATAGGCGGTCGAGGTGGAGCCACTATAGACATCTTTTATATTAAGTTGTTTAAAAAAAATGTCTTGAGCGCGCCAAATTTCTCAGACTATGGTAGGATACAAAGTCTCAAAATGGAGCGTGAGTGCACAGTCTGCTATTGCTCGGAGGGCTCTTTCCGCAAGCTTGCCTGCGGACATGAATTTTGCTCGACCTGCATAAAGAACTGGTATCTCAAAGGAACCGGTGCGAGCACATCGTGCCCAATGTGCCGGCGGCCCATTCACTTCAAGGGTTTCCGGGATATCCGAGATCAGTGGGACGAAGAGGCCTGGGAGAACCGTTGCGCCGAGGTTCTCTCCGAGGCCCTTGATGAGTGTGTGGAGGAGGCCCGAGAATTCTCAGCGCATTTTGGCCCGAAATTGGGACGCCGAATTATGCAGCAATGCCTTGATGAGCTCAAGGATATCGAGCGGACCTACAATTTCCTCAAATCGCAGGAGGTCGCGAGCGAGGATATTGAGTATGTTCTTTTTGAGACCGATGAATATTTTAGTGACCGGCACGCGAACAAGTGCGAATGGCTCGATGAGCCCCCTAAAGAAACCGCCACGCGCTACCCGCGCCTAGAGGTCGGGAAGGTGGCGGGGGCCAAGAGAGGCCGCGCCCTCAGAGACCTGTTCGAAGTGATTACGATATATTGTCTAGTTGTTTAATCCATACATTTTGGAAACCCCCTAATTTTTGTTCAAAATTGTCCGCCTTGAGCTTCTCTCGAATCTTGCTGTAGTCGCAGCGCTCTTCAGCGTCCGCCTCGAAAATCACAAGACGAAGACTCTTGATAAAGTCTGGATTTTCGTCAAAAAAAGTCTCTAGAAAACCTTCACAGTCCGCGACCAGAACATTGAACTTCATATTCAGATCCTCAAGGGTGAAGGTTGGTATCGAAGAAGCCGCGTCTAACTGTGACTGGGTTCCGTAACCACGACACTCTTCGAGGTTCGTAAGGCTTAATTTCTTGCGACTAAGAAATCCTTTAATAATTGTGAAATGGCAATTATTTGCATTCTTGTTAAATTCGAGCGCCTTCCAGACCCGCTCGTCCGGTTCTATGACCACTTGATTCTCTTTGTTTTTTAATTTAGAATTGATAATACACGAGACCGACCCATACCGGGCCCCTAGTTCTAATACGCAATCGTTTTTTTCGATCCAATTGCTTACTAGGATTTGTTCGAATCTTTCATTATTGAGAGTATCGACTTCTCTAAAATTTTCATCTAGAATAATACATTTTATTACTTTATTTTGGAATCAGACCCGGCGGCGCGTGAAGTAAGAAAATACCTATGATAATTAGAACCAGGCCAAAGTATTCAATGGGTCGATTGAGTCTTTCGCCTAGTATGAAATAAGCCGCTAGTGATTCTAGGGCGGCCGATACACCGTCCCACATTCCATTTACGTAGAGAACGTTCCCTTCTCTCAGAGATTTTATAAGAAAATAGATGACACCGACGTAACCGAGGGATCCCTGGGCGAACGCCGCTGAACCGCCACCGCGTGCAAAACTTTTGAACCCAAAGTCTCCCACTATTTCGGCAACTGACAGAAGGCTGATGTCGAGGGTTGACATTATAATGTATTCACAGATAAAAACTATCGACACTTCTAATGTATAATGGATGCTATCGAGGCTGTTCTTGACCTGGCGAAGGAGCGCGACGAGATTGCGAACGAGCTAGAGACTTACGAGTCCTGGTTCGAGACATTGATCGGTCGCAACGTGACACTTAATCTGAAGACGAAGAAGAAGACGCGCTTTGTGGATTGCGTCGTGACCGACTTTACTCCGGGCGAGGGATGGGAGCTAACAAACGAGGAGGACGAGGTGTTTATGGTGACTTTTGAGGATCTATTTAGTGGTAAAATTACTTACTAAAACATTCGTATAACTCATTGCAAAATTCTTCCAAACGGGGAACTATGATGTTCGACCACATTTCTTCATCGCGAGTAATATCATGACTCATGACCTGTGAGTTATACTGCTCAACCAAGCGAGCTTTGGTCAGACCTAGCATTTGCAGGTATACTTGAACCTGGACCATTTCATATTCGACGACTTGCTTAAATAGTCGGTTTGTTCTGTTTTTGATTTCGACCAGAACTCTGGAACCATCAGGTCTCTCTTCGATCCGATCAACCTTTCCGACAATTACAAATCGAAAGTCGCCGAGTTCACACACATTTAAATTGTAAAATGAATTATCCCGGACAAGTCGAGCCCCCTCTTCGGCCTCGACTTTATCGGACGTCTTATCCTCTGAACGAGTTCCGTGCGAAGTGTATACTCGGCTTCGAATGTGATCAAGGACCTCGCTCTTTTGTTCGCTCGTCAAATTCGTGTCTTTGGCTATAGATTCGTTCACAGAATCCATAATAGACTGAACTTCGGAGGAGTCTTGGGCTTTTATGTTCGAGACGCGTTCCAGAACCTCCTGGGCGACAGGAGAGGCTCTCAAAGCCTGCTGCTCCTTGTCCCGTCGGGTCAATCCCTTGAAGGTTTCGGGCTTATACTTTTTCCACATGTCATCTCGAATTTCCGTTCGACTCTTATACCGATTCATACCGATGATCGCCGCAACATCGCTCGCTTTTAGAACAACCCGTGAAGCCATATTTAGTCAGTTAAAAACTAACGTCTCTATCTGAGTATATGGCGTCAAGAACACTTAAAATTTTTGCATGTGTGCCAAAGGTCGTGCCCCGTCGCACACGGATTACTTCCCGTGAACTACGAAGCGCAATTCAGCACGCCAAGAATTTGTGCTATAATTATGAAGACACCCCAGAGTGTCGGGCCGCTTGGGAAAAGGTGGAGGAACTCTCGTCCGAGATGGAGATCAAGCATCATTCAGATAAATCTTCAGAGCAAGATCGATCTGAGTCCCGGGAGTCATTCTGAATTTTTTCTTAAATTCATCCTGTAACTGAGATCTTGTGTTTGAAACTATCTGTTCCCTCATCTCATCATATTCATCATGGACCTCGATCGGTGCCAATTTTGTTCTAAAAATGGAAATTTTATCAAGTGCCATGGCATTTTTTAAAATTATTTCATCTACTTTCTTCTTTGAAATTGCACATATATATTTGTGGGCCCTTGAGTGTTTTTTTATATATTTGATCGAATCCTCCATATTGAAAATACGCGTCTTGAAATAGTCATAGAATTTTTTGAAATTCCAGGGTCACTTATGGAAAAAATATCGGCCCGAGAGTCCAAACGCACTTCGGCAAAAAAGTCGTCCGACCGTTCAGTCTATAGTCAGAAGGCTGTTCGGGCCAAGGAGGCCCTGACTGAGAAAAAGCGTCTTGAGAGTGCCAGTAAAACTCACAAGTTTTGAATTTTAAAATAAAAATGGAATCGCTCCTCCGACCCGGACTTGTGTTTGAGGCGCGAGACCTGTCATCTTCTGCCGGTCTCGAACGGACCGCTTCGACTTATTCATACGGTCCCGATTTTGAAATTTCACCAAAGTCCGGTGAGGTTTATGTAATATGTCTGGATGGTTCAGTTCAGTCGGTAATGGATCCGAACCGGCCCATCGGCTGGGAGATCCTCGAAATCGGAGGGCAGTTTTATTTTCGAGTAAAGCAGGTTAATTTTTATCCAAAATTGTGCTCGGTCACGCATGTCCGGAGCGAACCAAACCCTCCACGGGGAAGAAACGCCCACTACTCCCGCGAGGCCGCCTTTGAATCGCAAGAGGCTTATATAGTCGAATTTGATGATGATGGCGAACCAGAAGTTTCGAGTCGACCAGCAGTTCTAGAGATGCTGACACCCCCGGGTTCTCCTTGAAAATTAGTGTAATATCGTAGTCAATTTTATTTTATTCTGTTAATTGTAGTAATGAAGGTCTGTGTTCAGACTCTAGTCCTTGTGAGGAGGGCCCAAAGGCATCCTTTGGGTAAAAAGGTCCTCCGGCTTCACAAAAAAGCAACGAGAGATGTGGGTATGGGAATAGTCCCTAACGCGCTTAATGATCTCGTGTTCCATCACGCCCAACTCAGTGTAGACGAGGTAATACATGTGACCCAAGACACCGTGGCCGCCACTGCTCTCGCGATTGCTATTCGACTTTTGTTAATGAATATCGAATCTTGACCGAAGGATAAATAATATTAAAACAAACTCGTAGACGTCCATTTCCCCCAAAACCTTTTTTGGGGATAATGTAATCTTCGCGCGGATCCAGTATCCCCCAGTCTTTGGTGTCAACCTGGATAGGGCCATCAAAGTGAGGAATTTCTATAATCTTTCCATTGACACTCTCTTCGAAAGATATTTTTGTATTAAAAATCAGATCTGAACCTTGTCTCATGAAAATAGGATCATCATCAATTTTAATATTAAATATAAGATCGCCCGGCTCTTCGTCCCTGGATCGGGCCTGTTCACCCATTTCTCTTTTGACAATCTTCGCCCCATTTTCAACCCCGGCTGGTATTTTTAATTCTAAATTGAGAGACTCGACCTTGTGTTTTCTGAAATTGCATTCGAGGCACCCGTTTGATGAATACCCCTGACCCGAACACATGTGACAAGGCTGTGAAAATGCCATCGGGCCCATTTGAAGCTGGACATTTCCACGCCCATCACAAGACCGGCACCTCCTCTGGCACGCGAAGCAGGGTTTTTCCAAAGAAATTTTTAGATTTTTTGAAATTCCTCTGAATGAATCTTCAAATGAAATTCGAATAGAATGTTCGTGGTTGGCCCGACGAACAGGACCGGCCGGTTTTCGGAATCCCCCAAACATCTGAGAGAACATATCGGCCTTTGGGTCCGGTTGAGGGTTCGAAATAGAGTCATAAGCGGCCTGAATTTTCTTAAATTGCTCTGGGTCACCACCTTTATCGGGATGGTGCTGCATAGCAAGACGGCGATAGGCCTTTTTCACATCGGCCTCCTGGGCCCCTCTAGGGACCCCCAGAACCTTATACGGGTCGTCCATCTACTTTTTAATAGATTTCTTCTTTTTAATAAGACGGCGCACGGCCGATTGAATTTTCGCCGCCGCCGGCTTGACTCGAACGCGAGTCACGTCGCGAGGCTTGACCGGTCCACGCGTGACTGGATTCTTGAAAAGGACGTTTTTGGGCATGGCCATGAGGAGCTGATAATTATTTTTCACACCAGTGTTTCGCATCAGTGACCAGAATGTAGATTTGTTGTAATAATTCACACGTCCAGAAGATGCGTCCCGGACTTTATAGACTACCGGGCCGTATTTTGCCTTGTTGAGCGTAACGGGATTTATGTAGTCATCAGGGATGAAAACTGTGGGAACGGGCGGAAGAGCGAGTCTTTGGGCGATCTGTTCATACCGCTTTTTACGAGCCCTATACGCCGCCTTGACCTTGTTCAGAAAGATTTTATCGACCAAAGCCTGCTCCTTGGCCGTGACCATTAACATTACTCCATATTATTTTGTGGAAATCCGGCTACATTTTGATTCATCTGGTTTGCGCTCGCCGCGTAGGCCGCGGCCGCTTCCTGAGCCGCAGAACTCGGACCGACTGTGCTATTTGGTCTGATTGTGTTTATGGATTGTCCGGACATCAGGGCCGTCAGGACTTTCTGAAGGTAATCGGGCTTGTTCAGAGCGACGCGATACGTATCAAAGAACAATTTCTTTCTTCTTATAGAATTTGCCATATTATTAGCCGACTTGGGCCCGAGCAAGTTCAGGGCCCTTCGGACCTTTTCAGCATTGCCGGCTCTTTGTGATCTCATTAAATTTTCAACTAATAGAGTTCTCTTCATAGTAAGTGACTGGAGGTTCGGCTGGTAGGAAGATGCGGCAGCTGCGTTCGGGGCTGAATTATTTCTGTAATTTCCGGCGCTTGTATATCCCGTGTATGCCGTGACCTTGTTGTTCGTTACGGAATTTACGCGTTTCAGTGTTGTCCCTACAGGTTCAATCCAGTTGGGGTTGGCGTCTACAAGTGTCTTGATCGTGTTGTATCTTCTCCCGGCCAGATTCTTGTAAGCACGTCCAATTACGGTCGTCTCGTTGAAAACATTATCCAGGACCATCTTGAACTGCTCCACGCGCTGATGGTTCAAAAGGTCTATGAAGGCGCTAATCATTGGATAATTAATACCGGTAACCTGACAAAATTGTTCACCATTAATTTCCCTAACCTGCCGCCAATGGGAAAGTTTTATCATTTCGTTTGTGGACGTGAATTTTCTTTCTAAATCGTTATTTCTTCCGAACATTATAGCCCGACGGGAATTTGATGGTGCTGAACCTTTGAGGAAGGCTACGAACCAGGTCCGGACAACGGGTCTAACCCATCCGCTCCAACTCTGCAGGGTTGCTTGCTCGCTCGCGTTCCGACTGGGCTTGGCTGCTAGTTGCGCAATTTTGGAAGTAATATAGTCCAGATAATTGTCAAATGCTCTCTTGACCCTAATGAGCTGGTTATACTCGTGGGCACCCTTGTTGTTTGACTCGGTCTTACCGGCTCCTATTTTTAATTCAAAAATGTTAATAACCGGTTGGTTCCCTTCCAATGTCCACTGGACTACATCGGGCTCACCGGCCCATTTACCCTTGGCGTAGTTCTGAAGACCCGCTATCTCAGTATCGACCTCATTGGGTCTTCCGGGACCAATTTGCGAAACGAATCGGGCCGGATCGTTTACGTGCTGAAGAGTCACCCGAGTTTTAAGAAAGATTCTGTTTCTTTTGCCGTTTGTCACTCCCTGGCCAATAATTTGTCTGAACGCAAGACTTCCTGGTCCTTTTATCTCATTACGGTCAAGATACGTGACATCGGTCGCCTGATCCCTGAATCCCATAGAGTGCAGCTCGAGATATGACCCATTGGCGGCCTGGGCCCGAGCCACGTCTTTCCACGTCTTGGCGAACAATTCCTTGACTTGATTAAACTCCTGGACATTTTCACGAGGGACGAGCATACCCGTAAAGTCAAGAATGAGACTTAAATTTTCTTCATCATCTGGGTCTAAATCGAACATTGAGCTATCATGGACGTCTCCGGACGTGGGATCAACGGCGGCCTCAGAGGCGGTCGCTTTATTGTGAAAAACCCATTCGCCTATTTTGTTATTCGGAGTTACTCTGAGAGAGGGGAAGACCCCGCGTGGGAGGTTTACTGGACGGACTCTTCCTAGACTGAAAAGTCCCGAGCCAAGATTCCGAGACCGCGCCTTGAGGTTTTCAAACGACGTCTTCTTTCCTTCTGCAAAATTCTTTGAATGAAGAATAGCAAACTCCGAAAGGGCCGAATTTATGGACAACTGTGGAACTTGCCTAAGCCGCCCTCCGGGTCTCTCTGATTTCGCGAACCATTTATCACCGTTTAAAATAAATCCCTTCTGTGTCAAATAGGTCATTTGAGAATTTGTTAAACCACCCGGGGCGGAGCCTGTATTTGTTCGCAGCCTCTTTGACATTAACATAGTGTCAGATAAAAAAATCAGCCTCTGTATATT
>Ga0207956_1000008_pt1 | contig 89815 bp, 88 predicted proteins | sample CryBogCBE25Jul07_FD_184580 | JGI IMG/M metagenome (GOLD analysis project Ga0207956, IMG submission 184580) | Freshwater microbial communities from Crystal Bog, Wisconsin, USA - CBE25Jul07 (SPAdes) (version 2) | ecosystem: Environmental > Aquatic > Freshwater > Lake | place: Crystal Bog...
GCAATGGTGTTGGCCTTAAGCGAAAGACCCTTGGTCGACACACCGACGGACGGAGCGGCCAAGGAATTGTTCCTCGTGTAGACGACGTTCCACACCACAGCGGCCGCATTCACTACGAGTGCGAGGGCCCACGTCGTCATTCGGCCACGCCGGTTTTCGCGCGCCTTGACTAGCCCCAATGAATCACGTGCCGTTGTTCGGCGGCGAAACACTTCGGCCACAACTGCGGCAATGATCAGACAGAACCCCACGATGTAGGCAGTTGAGTAGTGGGTGAACGCCAGCGCAACGAGAAGCACCGCGACGGCGCGATAGGCACGATTCGCCGGAATAGTCCGCTCCACCAGGAGACCAATTGCGCCCACCATCAGCAGCGATCCCATGCACTGGCGCGACAGCGCAATCAACTCATTTTCAAAGGCGGGCAGTGACACGATGAAAATCGTGACCATCGCCAGTGGCACCCCGGGTCGCACCTTCAGAAAGTCCGCGGCAATCCAGCGAGGCACATCAAGCATGAACACGTACAAGCTCACCGGCACGAGTGCGAGGAGAACAGGGGTGACAAACCGGAAGAAATCAAAGAGTGAGATGCCGGTCAGATTGTGCAGCATGGTCGGCAACACCGTGAGCGACAGCATTGAGGAGTAGGCGTCGTGGTTCGTCGGCGCGAGCCAGGCGCCACGTGCGGCGGTCTGGAGTGCCACGCCGTACTCGTGTTGAATATCCCAACCGTACAAGCGCTGGCCCCGCAATGCGGTGCCGAGTAGCAGCGCCAAGGTGCTCGAAAACAGGAGGGCGACAAACGGTGCTCGGGTAGAGCCACGCCATCCGCTGGCGCCCGCCTTGTTCATGAGTAAGTAGCAAACTCTCGATGACTTACGCCAGCCAACGGCAATCGGAATGACGAGCGCCGCAATCGCCACCACGGCACTAACAATTGCCAACGTTGGCGAGCCAATGGTATTCAGTCGCGCAGCACCAAGTGCGGCTAACAGCACCATGCTCGAGCTCGCAATCAGGGCGAGCGCACCATACGAATTGAGGCCTCGAAGAAGGTCAGCGGCCGGATCGCGGTGGCGACGAGCACTCGTGCCAACCATCACCAGCGCGAGGCTCGCCCAAAGCGGAACCTGCGCGGCGTTGTCGAGCGGACGCCATTGTCCATCGACGTACACGGTGAGCGAGGAAATCCATCCCACCACCATTAGTGCCACCATGCTGAAGGAGACGGCCACACTGAGACGTGCCGCCAGGCGCTTCGGCTTCACGCCGAGGAGGTCCATCAGCCACGCACCGGGGAGCAGTAAAGCGCTCGGTCCCAGAATGAGCGCTGACGACCCCGAAGGAAGCTGGTGAGCAAAAAGGGCCGCTGTGGCGATAACCCCCACCCACAGCGTGGTCAGGATTGGCCATCCCACGTCGTTTGGCTTTTTCGATGCTCGAGTTTCGGAAACGCGCACCGCGGCGACCGCGTAGGCGACAAACCCAACGAGCGACGCCACATCGTCCACCAGTCCGGCAATCGGAAAGGCAATGCCCTGAATCCATCCGCGACGCAACGCGGCGACAAGCCAGTTGAGCCGGAGCAGGTACGTCATGGCTGCCGCGGTAATGAGTGTCGTTGTTGCGCCCCGAAGCTCGAAGCCAACGATGGCCGCGGCAGTAACAATGAGTGGCATCACGCGAAGTGCCGGTAGGCCGCCATTACGCAGCCACCGTGCCGCAACCCCCTTGCCAGCTCGATAACTGCGCTTGACCGTGGCGCGGAGCGATGGCTTGAAGTCGTGCGGCATTACCAAATTCGGCGTCACTAATACGGTTTCACTACCGTGCGCACCCTGGAGCGCCGAACAGATTTGTGCTTCCTCGCCTTCACCGAAAACCAGGTCAGGGTTGAAACCACCCACGGCGAGAGCAGCGTCTCGCCGGAAAGACATGTTGGCCCCGATGAGTGACAGTGCGGGGCGTAAGCCGTCTCCGGGCGTGGTTGTTCGCCGAAACTGCCGAACGATTCGATACCAAAGACTCGGTGACGTACCGAGAGCTTGCTCCAATGGCTGGGCGGGGTCACTAATACTGAGGTATCGCTCGTTGAACGATGACGGTGAGTCAACGCTAATCACCCCGCCAATAGCAGTCACCGAATGATCCACCGAAGACCAGGCGTCAGCCAACTTCTTGGTCCACTCCGGGAGGGGGCGGCAGTCGTCGTCGCAAAAGGCCACAATTTCTGAGGTAGCCATCTCGAGTCCGGCCTGACGGGCGGCGGCGATACCCGCGTTGGCGGGGAGTGAGTGAATGGTGACCCCGTAGGACGCCGCGACCGCGGCGGTCGCGTCGGTCGAGCCATCGTCAATGACCAAAATCGTTGTCTGTAGCTCTTGGGCCAAAAGCGCCTCAAGACAGGCACCAATACGGTCGGCTCCGTTATAGGAGCAGACGACGACAGTCAGGTTGGTCGTCATGCGTTGACCATCGATTGAATCGTCGCCGCGTACGACGCCGCGGCGGTGTCCCAGTTGAATTCGGGGCGCCGAAGGACTTGGTGTTCGTAGAGATTGGTGTCGTGGCGTGGGTTATCAAGCCAGTGGCGAGTGGCCTTCGCGAATCCATCGGCGTCTCCCGCAACCACAATGCTGCCGTCAACACCGTCGGTAACGAGTTCCTGCGACGCATTGGCAGGAGCATCCGACACGACCACCGCTGTGCCGGAGGCCAAGGCTTCGGCCACCACCATGCCAAAGCCTTCTCGTTCCGAGGGACACAGCACGACACGCGCCCCCTTCATCAACGACCAGATCGTGTCCTGTGTTTCAATTTCGCCGTAAAAGACGACGTGGTCGCGGATACCCAGCTGCATCGCTAGGTGCCGAAGATCGGCCTCTTCTGGGCCAACGCCGACAATCCCGAGCCGCAGTGATGGGTCGTCAGCGATAAGAGCGGCGAGCGCCCGAAGAGCCAAGTCGGCTCGCTTGTGCACCAGAAGACGACCAACGAACAAAATGTCGGGCGCGGCGTCTGAAGCGATGACGTCGGCAATTCGACTCAAATTGATGGCGTTCGAAACGAGAGAAACTTTCGTGTCGCGAAGACCCGAACGATGGAGTCGCTCCTGTGTCTCGTGGTTCACCGCCACAATGAGGTGCGGCAAGCGAGCGGACAGCCACTCAATTGCTGCGCCAATGAGGCCGAGTGGCCCCATGTATTCGCGCCAATACGTGACACCCCAGTATTCGTGCCAGGTGACGACAAGCGGCGTTCGCTTCAGTGAAGCAATCAGACGCAGCGGGATCAGCTGGAGATACGGCATGTGATCGGCCTCAATCACATCGCAGCGCGCTCGGAGCAATTTCATTGTCGAACCAGCGAACAACACCGCTTGCCGAATCGACCGCCGGTGACCTTTGTAGAGGGGATAGTTGTTGCAGATCGCCCGGTAGTGGAGGCGGCCTGACGAGGTCACAATGTCGGCGGGCTGGCTCGTCCACCAACGCATCGTCGCAAGTTCGACGTCAATGTTGTGGGCAAGCGTCCGGGGCAGCAGTTCGTTGTAGCGAACTTCCTTGCCCCCCTTGTGCCAGGGGTAAATCGCATCGGACACCACGAGCAACCGAAGCCGCGGTGTCTCCGTCGCCTTACCCATGTTTCTTTGGCCCAACAACGGGCGCGCTCACGGTGACGATGCTGCCTACTTCGTTGATGTAAATCGTGCCACGGCTTGCCCCAGTGGTCGGAACGGAAAACTGAACTGTTCCACCGCTCGGCACGCTGAGTGTGCCTGTCGTCAAGGTGTGGCTATTTTCATAGGCTCGCCAGGCAAAGGTCCGGGTGTTTCGGAAGTGATTCGCGAGCACGACCTCAATCGGTTGACCAATGGTCGTGGGCTGAATCGCAATATAGGGATTGTCGAAACTGAGAGAGCTAAACACTGCGGGACCAAGGGAGCCACCTGTTGCACGAAGGAGCACGGTCCAGGCCGTGGGGCCGCAGAAAATGAGTGCCACAGCAAAAATCAGCACGGTACCGGTGCGCACCAGTCGAACGCGAGGCGGCGACTGCACTACTGCTCCCCACTTGCGAGAACAGAGACTCGAGGCGTCAAGCGCCGATCACGAGCGCCGTACGACGTTGTGCCGCGACACCGAACCTTCACCAGGACGTAGACGCATCGGAAGGCGTCCGAGAGTCGAATTTTCTTACCCTCTTCGACGCTGCGACCAACGTAGCTAATTGGGACCTCGAATGGCCGAAAGCCCAGCCGAAGCATCTCGGCACTAATTTCAGTGTCAAGACCGAAGCCTTCCTCGGTCAAGGTGAACGAGCGCAGGAGCGGCAGCGGCAGCAACTTCAAGCAGGTGTGCAAGTCACTGATTGCCGAACCAAACATCACGTTGGCCGCCAACGTCATCGCGTGATTTCCCAACGCGTGACGGCGCGAGGGATGAACGGTGCCAAATCCCGACATGCGACTGCCGTAAACAACTTCCGCACGCCCCGTCGCAATGGGGGCGACGAGTCGAGGAATGTCGTTGACGTCGTACTCAGTATCGGCGTCAAATATCAGAAGGTGACTGCCGGAAGCGGCCGCAATTCCCGTGCGGACAGCTGCACCCTTGCCTCGATTGACCTCATGCGCAATGACACGCAACCGGTCGTCGGTGAACGTTGACAAAATCGCCGCTGTTTCGTCCGTTGACCCATCGTTGACAGCGATGATTTCAATTGGGGTCGGCAGTTCTACGCTTAGAAGCGTGGCAATGACGGTCGCCACCGATGCCTCTTCGTTGTAGATCGGCACGACGACGGAGAGGCGAAAGGCCGCCGGTACCGCGTTTGACGTCATTGGGATTACCTGCGCGTCCGGGCTCGTGGGCGGCGTCGCGTTAATCGCGCTCATTGTGTCACCTTCACGGCCGGGGCGGGCAAGCCGATACCGATCTGCTGCAGTCCCGCGTCACGGAATTGTTCCTCGGGCACAAAATACCGAGTGTCGAACACAACGGGCGTGGCCATCGCGTGCGCGATGTCCGCCCACGGCAGCTGAAGAAAGTCAGGCCACTCGGTCAAAATCACAACGAGCGAGGCCCCGGTCGCCGCACTGATGGCGTCCGAACAAACCTCAATACCATCGAGGTGTTGTGTTCCTGCGGAGATAACAGGGTCATACGCCCGCACCTCGAGTCCCGCGTCACGTAGGGCGCGGGCAATGCGCAGTGCCGGTGAGTCTCGAAGGTCATTCGTTCCAGCCTTGAAAGCGAGTCCCATGATTGCCACCGTGGAACCACCGCTCCGGTGAACCGATTCTCGAATTTTCGCCACGACGTACGAAACGTGGTCATCGTTGCTTTCGTGAGTTGCCGTCAGTAGGGGTGACGTAATACCCAGAGCGGTGCGCAAGTGCTCGAGAGCCGCAATATCTTTCGGGAAGCACGATCCTCCCCATCCCGGGCCTGGCGCTAAGTGCGAGGCCCCAATCCGGGAGTCGCGACCCAAGGCGTCACGCAGCACCGAGACATCGGCCCCAACGTGATCGGCCAGTCGTGCGACTTCATTGATGAAGCTGACCTTCATGGCCAGAAAGAGGTTGGCGGCGTACTTGATCAATTCCGCCGATTCAAAATTGGTCACAATCGCTGGTGCACCCGTAAAGGAGAACAGCTCTCGAGCCACCTCGGCACCCTCGCCAGTGCGGGTCCCAAAGACCACTCGCTCAGGCTTCAGGCTGTCGGCGACGGCCGAGCCTGTTCGCAGGAACTCGGGCGCGTAGATGAGTTCAATGTCGTCGCGCAAGAGCGGTGCGACAAGGCTGCGAATCGTGCCCACCGCCACGGTCGACTTCACGATGAGGGTCACGTGATGCGGTAGGCGTGGTGCGAGTGACGTTACGACCCCCATCAGAATCGAGAGGTCGGGCCCATCGACCATTGACGGCGTCGGCACACAAATCATGACCACGTCCGTGCCGCTTAGCGATGGCTCTTCCTCCACTGTGGCCAGCAACCGTTGGTCTGCAACCACGGCCGAGAGGTGAAGTCCGAGGTCCTGCTCGAAGTGTGGCGAAACCCCCTGGTTGATGAGATCGACTCGTCGTTCATCGTTATCAATAACAATTACGGAATGTCCGTGCAGTGCTAGCGCAACGCCCGTCGGAAGCCCGACAAATCCAGCTCCGACGATGGTGACGTGCATGCGCTTCTTGATCTCTCCAGGCCTTTCGCCCCCCCGTGGGCCGCGGCATGCTTCAATTCTGGTCGGATTTGCATTAAAAGTTGCCTGAATGAATTTTTTTTCGTGAGCAGAAAAATATATTGGTTCTTTTGTATTTTCCCCTTTGTAGGGTGTTTCCTAGGGGGGCCACAGGGAAGAGTACACACAATGTTTCACGCACGGAAAATTGAGGAAGCTCAGCAGCACGTGTTGCGAGTGACTCAGGACTTTTTAGCAATGAATCATGACGAAAAACTTCGCGTCGCGCGCATTGCCGAAAGCGCCGAAATGAGCACCAGCGTCATTTACTCTTACTTTGATTCCCGCGAAGGGCTCATTGACGCGGCCTATTTGAATCTGTACCGAGAGCAGGACGACCTGATCACCGCGACCATCACGTTGTGGCTGGCCGGATCCTCAGCGGTGGGCAAGAAGCTAAGCCTGGACCACCTGCACGAAATTGAGCGTGCTGTTTTGGAGAAGTTGGCGGACAGCGGTTCGGTGCGCCTGCGCACCGTGGTGCGAGCCATCGCCAACCCCTCGTACAAGAAGCGGCTTCACCGTGAAGATCAGCGCCATCTCGAAGAACTGGCCAGTGTGCTCGGAGGGGCCTACCCGAACGAAACCGCGCCGATGATCCTGTCCCTGGTGAAGTCGACGTTGATGCTCTCACTCGTGCGGGCCTCACTCGAAGCTCTCGGCCAACCCATCAGCGAGAGTCAGGCCGACATCATTTTCATCACGTTGATGAATCCCGACCAGCGCGAGGACGACATCGCGCCACTGCGCGCTCTCTAGCGTCAGGGCATCAAAAGAGTTGCAATAACGCCCCTTTTCTGAGGGTGCCCTCCCTCTCGCCCCATCTGCGATAATGGAAGGCATGCGTAGTGACTCGGCGTTGACGCGCACCAAATCTCTCGGTCAGCACGCCTACGTCTTTAGTGACCTCGACCTGGATACGCATCACAGGCGACTTCAACGTCGATCCACGAATTGGTGACGTTTCTCGGTGAGATTGACGACCCCGCGACCATTATCTTTGCGGGAAACCTCTTTGACTTTGGAGGTCGACCCGCCGCGAACGAAGTGCGGGCCACGCTGGCCAACCTCCCGTCCTTTGCTCGTGCTCTCCGAAAGTTCACCTCACAACCACGACACCACGTCATCGTCCTCCCGGGTGCCCATTGAGTAGCTCCATTACGCTCCCCGCCGGCACTGGCATTCTGGTTCCCCTGCAGACGCCCTTCGGGGGCGACACGTTGATGACGACTGCCGTGACCTTCTTGGATCGCAAGTGGGCTCACTTGCAGCGCGATGAGGACCAGGTGGTGCGCATCCACGTTGGTAGGTCCGACGACAGTCGCTGACAACACATGACCGATGTCGAGCTCACGAGTCGCGTGGTCGCTGAACTCTCAGAAATCCTGCGAGAAGTCATTACGCCAATCGACTCACTGGTCCAGCGCTGGCCCAATGGCCTGCCGCAATATCGCGTGGGTCATGACGAAATTGTCCAGCGCGCTCTGGTAGCGGCCGAAGTGAGTGGACTCGCGCTGTGTGGCAACGCCTTCGACGGGGTCGGGGTTCCCGCCACCATCGCAAACGGTCGTCGAGTTGGACACTCCGTATTGGAGCGCGTCGCGAACTAGAAAGCCTTGCCGCAGCCTTGGCAGAAGTTCTGCCCCGGCAGACGCAACTTGCCACACTGTGGGCAGAACTGCGCTGCCGTGGTGTCGGGCTGATACGTGCTCATCGACGAGCGGCCCGCCTTTGACGGCTGGCAGTACATGATGAGGAGCGCAATACTGCCGAGAAATGGCAGCAGCCCCAGAAACAAGAAAAATGGACTCAGCCCCGCGTCGCGGAGGCGGCGTGCGGCCACTGCCAATTGCGGCAGGACAAACACCAACAGCACGATAAATGAAAGTCTCGGAATGACTACTGAGGCACCAACAACGCACAGTACGAAAAACAGTTCAAAGTACCAGTACTCCGAGCGAGACGCGTAGCCCGAGAACGTCGCGTACTTCTTGAAGCAGGTCTGAATCGATTGGCTAAATGTCACGGTTCCTCCGAATATCTGCACTAAATGTAGTTCGATATACAACGCCGGCGTGGCATCAACGGCACGGTCCACGCTGAGGTCTGCGAGACTGGGGTCATGCGCAGTGGCCTCATGACGGAACGCACCATCTCGTATGGGCAACACGTCTACGTCTTGAGCGACCTCTCCTTGTCACCGTCGAGCTCTCCCGAAGACTTGGCGATTACTCGCCTCTGCGAATTTCTCGGCGAAATCGACGACGCAGCCACCGTTGTCGTTGCGGGAAACTTCTTTGCCCTCGGTGAGCGCCCCCTTGAGGACATTGCGGCCACGTGGGCCGCACTGCCTCAGCTACGCGATGCGATTACCGCCTTCGTGGGCGTCGACCATCACCACTTGGTGCTGTTGCCGGGTGTCGCCGATGCCGCACTGGCCACCGACGGGGCTGTCCTTGCCCACTTAGGCGAGCTCGGCGTCGAAGTGGCGCCCTCCCTCGATCTCACCCTCGAGGCATCCGAAGGGCCCTCTCGCGTCACCGTGACGTCGGGCACCACGCCCCGACTCGATACCAGCACTGACGTGCCCCGCCTGGACGACCCCTCCGCGGCACCCCGCTACATTTCGTCGCGCACGCTGTATCGCCGCTTCGCTCCCGCACTGTGGACCGGGCTGGCCGCCGTCGCTGGTTTTGACCTCTTCAACACCGCGACTCGTATCTACGATCTCGCGACCCACCATCACTACGTGGGTCACGCCCCTCACACCCACACCTTCGCCGGCAACGTCATGCTGAACTTGCTGGTGTTGGTCGTCCTTGAGGCGGCCATCGTCACTGCGGTAAGTCGAGCGGCGCGTCGGCGCTTTCGCTGGCGTCACCACGATGAATCATCGTTTTCGGAACCGCTCGCCGAAACGCAGGTGGGCGACGTATCGGCCATAGACGCCGCACGTTCAGCCGTCACCAGCGGTGCGAGAGGCATGATCGTCGGTGGTGCGGCCCGCCTAGCGCTGGCCTACCTCGATGACGGCTTCTGCGCCTCCCCTGGCCCCTCGAGCCGCGTTGTCACCGAGTACGAGGCCGCGCTGAACCTCCCCTCCGTCTTCCGTGAGGTCGAACGGTTCTCACTGGTCACCCTTGATGTTGGCGCTGACGTCCGCGTCTCGGTGGCTGGCCATCAGTCCTCACCCGATCACGGCACGCTGCTCGAACGACTCGTCGCCCGCGCACCAGTTCAACCGGGACTGCCCGAACAGGCCAGCGAAGTAGGTGCGTGGCCCAACGGGCAGCCTTTCCCCGCCAACCTAGAGGGCCTCACCCAAGCTCGTCGTCAGCGTTCCGTGCGCCGCTGGGCGAGCGGCTTGTTACTGCTCGACGGTGTGGTCAACATTCTGGTGACGGCGTCGCCACCGCTGCGCGAACGACTCAGCCACGTCCTGAAGTATTTACCCCTCGGCACCGTGCAGTCGGCGGCAGTTCTGACGGCGGTGGCGGGCGTAGCGATGATCATGCTGGCCCGTGGTATTCGACGGGGGCAACGCCGTGCCTGGTACGTCGCGGAAGCGACCCTCGCCCTTACGGTCGTTTCCCACGTGGTGCGAGCCGGTTCACTGGCGTCATCAGTGGTGGCCGCCAGTATCTTCACCTTCTTACTCATTCGCCGCAAAGACTTCGCCGCCCTCACCGACCGCACGGGTCTGACTTCGGCGCTGCCGCGCGTGCTGCTCATTGCCGCACTCGCCGTCCTCACCGCCGCGCTGAGCCTCGAAGTGGCGGCCCGCCACAATCACGCCTACGTCTTGCCGAACTTTGGCGCCGTGCTGGCGGCGTGTGCCGAACGCCTGGTCGGCATCTATGCCACGACGCTCCCCGACCGCCCCAGTGACTTCATCAACCCGGTGTTACTTGTCATTGGTGTGACGTTGTTCGTCGGCATCCTCTACGTCATCACCCGCCCAGTCGTGGACCGGCGCCTTTCGACCAGTGGCTACTCCGCCGAACGTCACATCGCGGAACTGCGCGCCCGCGACATTGTCCGCCGCCACGGTCGAGGCACCCTGGACTACTTCGCCTTGCGCGACGACAAGCAGTTCTTCTTCTGGCGTGACTCCCTGGTGGCCTACGCCGTCTACGGTGGCGTCGCCCTCGTGTCCCCGGACCCCATTGGTCCCGACGTTGAGCGCGCCGGCGTCTTTAGTGCCTTTCGCGCCTTCGCCGAGAGTCGAGGCTGGACCATCGCCATCGTGGCGGCGGCCTCCGAGTGGCTACCGACCTATCACGCCGCCGGCTTTCACTCGCTGTACCTGGGCGACGAAGCCATCGTCGACTGTCAGAACTTTTCCCTCGAGGGCGGCAAGATGAAGGGCCTGCGCCAGGCCTGCACGCGCCTGGCCAAGCACGGCTATAGCGTTGAGTTCGTCGACCCCGCCACCATTGCGCCTCGCGACATCATGGGCATCTTGGATCTCGTGGCCCTGATGCGTCGGGGTGACGACGAGCGTGGTTTTGCCATGATGCTCGGTCGCCTCTTTGACCCCAAGGACAAGGGGCTGTTGATGACCATTGTCCGTGGTCCTGACGGCAAGCCCGCGGCGGCCTGTCAGTTCGTGCCGGCCGCGGCAATTAAGGGCTACTCGCTCGACCTCATGCGTCGCGACCCCGGTGAACACCCCAACGGCCTCATTGACTACGCCCTGTGCTCGACCATCGCCCACCTGGCCTCCATTGGCGCCACGGGCCTGAGCCTCAACTTCGCGGCTTTCCGTGGGGTGCTCGACGGCGAGCGCGGCGAAGGCACCTGGACCCGCGTCGAACGTTGGACGCTGCACCGTCTCTCGGGTGTCTTGCCAATTGCCTCACTGTGGACGTTTAACGCCAAGTACCAGCCCCGCTGGCTCCCTCGCCACTTGGCCTACCCCGCGTTGGAGAGTTTCGTGCCGGTGGTCAGTGCCATTCTGCGCGCCGAGTCGTTAACGGAGATTCCTGGACTGGGACGGCTCCTCGCCAACGACCCCGCAAATCGTCCCGGCACCGTCATCCCACCCGACGTGCTCGAGGCGGCAAAGCGCGCCCAGGTGAACGACTAGACCAGTCGTCGAGCGACCGCGGCCACCAGACGCTCGGCCGCTTCGGGCACGAACGTCAAGAACAAACTGGGCTCAACGAGCTCGAGCTCCATCACCTGCCAGCCCGATGGCGCGGCCACCAGGTCGATGCGGGCGTAAAGGAGTTCAGGGAGTCGGGCCAAAATCTGTTCGCCCAGTGCGAGGGCCGATGCATCGGGCACATCGAGCGACATCTGCTCGCGGCGAAACAGGGCGTCGCGTGACTCCTGGGGCGTGTTCAGCATCGCCCCCTTGGCCATGGCGTGGGAGAACTGACCGTCGATGTAAATCATGGCGTGCTCGCCGAAGATGTCCACGGTCTGGACGTAAGGCTGGACGAGCGCACTGCGGCCCCGCACGTGCAGATCGGCCACGTGACGTCGCGCGCGATCACCCTCGTGCGCCCGGTAGCGGTCGGCGTCAATCGACCCCGCCCCCACCGCTGGCTTCACGACAAAGTCCACGCCGGGAAAGACCGGTGTCTGTCCGACCTCTACGAACGTGGAGGGCACGATGGGCAACCCGGCACTTTCTAAGTCGGCGAGATAGTGCTTGTCGCTCGAGTACTCGACGATGTCGTAGGGGTTGAACAGGCGCGGTACCTGCTTGGCCCACGCCAAGAACTCGGCGCGGCGCGGCGAGTAGTCCCAGGTCGAACGCAGCACGGTGCAGTCGAAGCGATCCCACGCCACCGTCGGGTCATCCCAGACCTCAAGGGAGGCGTCGATACCAGCGGCCGCAAAAGCGGCCACCAACACCGGGCTATCGACGTCGACGTTCTCGCCGGCGCAGGTGGCAATCGCCACCGAGGTCATGGCTGGAAGATCAGTGACGCGTGTGCGGAAATTGAGGTCAACAAGCTCGGGTCAATGCCCAGCGCAATGGCGTAGACCACGGCGAGTGAGATGACGACGCGCGAGGCCCACGGCACAACCAGGGGCTCGACCTCGAGGTTCTCATTCGCGTAGAGGCTGGTCGTCCAACGTAGGTAGGCGAAGGCTGCCACGCAGGCACCGGCCAGGGTGATGATGGCCCCGTAGGTGTTGCCGGCGTCAATGGTCGCGGCCAACACCGCAAACTTGCCGTCAAAACCCACGGTGAAGGGCACGCCGAGCTGGGAGAGCAACAGCACCGACAGCGAGAAGCCGATCCAGGGGTTGCGCCGAGCGAGGCCCTTGTACTTTTCCAACTCGTGGTTGGAGTCGCCCACGCCACCGACCAGGGCGACAATGGCGAAGGAACCAAGTACCACGGGGGCGTAGGTCATCACGTAGAAGGCGGCGGCCGACACGCCCGCGGCCGTTCCGGCCCAGACGCCGAGCAAGATGAAGCCCGAGTGCGTGACCGAGGAGTAGGCCAGCAGTCGCTTGGCGTTGACCTGAAGAATGGAGAAGCCCGCACCCACGATGGTCGAGAGCACGATCAGGCCGAAGAAGATGGGGCGCCAGGTGTCGATCTGAGTGCCCAGTCCACCGAGCATCACGCGAATCATCGCGGCGAAGGCACCGCCCCACACGATCGAGGCGTGGAAACCAGTCACCGGGGTCGGTGCACCTTCGTAGACGTCAGGTGACCAGAAGTGGAAGGGGGCCGCCTGCACCTTGAAAGCGAAGGCGACCATCATCAGGCCACCACCGGCCAGCAGCAGGCCTGGGTGCAGCAAGTGGGTCGAGCCCAAGAAGTACGAGATCGAGGTCACGTTGGTCGTGCCCGTCGCGCCGTAGATCAAGGAGGCACCGTAGACGAAGATGGCCGCGGCGAAACCACCGAGCAAGAAGTACTTCATCGACGACTCCGACGACTTGTAGCGGCGGCGGTTGAAGGCGATCAAGCAGTACAGCGCAATCGAGAGAATTTCAAGGCCCAAGAAGGTCAACACCAGGTCGTTGGCCTGGGTCATCAACACCGAGCCCGAGGTCGCCAGCAGGGCCAGCATCTGGTACTCGGCACCGTTAAAGCGCTCGCGGCCCTGCCAGTCGTGGGCGATCAGCAGTGCGAAGGTCAGCGACGAGCAGATGGAGGCCGACATCACCACCGAGAAGCCGTCCATGGTGATGGCGTGGGCCGCGGTCGTGATGGCACCGTGGTGGTCCACTGAGTACCACTGGAAGAAGGAGGTGAGGAAGCCACCGAAGGCGGCCGAAATGGCAATGGTGGACGACAAGCGCGTCGAGAGACGATTACGCGTCAGCGCGGTCAAGAACAACAAGACCGTGGCGGCACCCGTCAGCAGCAGGAACGGCAGAATTGCCAGGTAGTTAATAAGTGGGGCGTGCAAGGTCACTTGGAGACTCCCGTCGGGGCAACGTGGCTAACAATCTGCGTCACGGCCGGTCCAATGCGGTTCAGCACGGGTGACGGGAAGACACCGAGAACAACGACCAGCGCCACAATGGGCCAGAGCACACCGCGCTCGGCCTGGGACACGTCCGCCAGGGCCGCGTTCGTACCGGAGACTTCACCGTGGAAGGCACGCTGGTAGGCCCAGAGCCAGTACACCGCCGAGCCAACCACACCGAGGGCGGCGGCGAGCGCCCACCACAGGTGGGTGCCGAAGGTACCGATCAAGATGAGGTACTCACTCACGAAGCCGCTCAGGCCGGGCAGGCCCATGGTCGCGAGCATGAAGAGGGTGAAGAGACCGGCGAAGACTGGCATTGGTGCCTGCAGGCCGCGGAGCTCGGCCATGGTGACGCTGCCGCGACGCTTCTCGAGGTAGGCCACCAGGGTGAAGACACCCATGGTGATGACACCGTGGTTGAACATCAACAACACGGCGCCTTCGGTACCGATCTGTGAGCCCGACACGACACCCAAGGTGACAAAGCCCATCTGGGCCAGTGAGGAGTACGCGATGAAACGACGCAGGTCGCGAGCGGTGCAGGCCACGAACGAGCCATACAAAATCGAAATAACGGCCAGCGACATCATGACGGGGCGCACGGAGTTCTGCGCCTGGGGCAGCAGGGCCACACCGAAGCGCAGCAGACCGTAGGCACCGAGCTTGGACAGCAGGGCCGAGAGTTCGATGCCGGCGGCGGCCGGTGCCTCGGCGTAGGTAGAGGGTGACCACGTGTGCAGTGGCCACTGCGGTGACTTCACGCCAAAGGCCAGGGCGAAGGAGACAAAGACCCACACGGCGGCCGTGGTCGACAAGGTGACCTGTGACAGCGCGGTGTAGGAGAAGGTCAGGGCGCCACCGGCCTGGTGCTGGTGCTGCACGGCCAGGTAGATGATGCCGGCCAACATGAAGGCCGAACCCGAGAAGGTGTAGAGGAAGAACTTCATGGCCGCGGCCTTGGCCTTGGCGCCACCCCACTGGGTCATCATGAAGTAGCAGGGCACCAAGATCAGTTCAAAGAAAATGAAGAACTCGAGGAGGTCCTGGGCGACGAAGCAGCCCATCGTCACGCCCAGCAGCAGCAACTGCCAGGCCACGTAGGCACCCTCACGGCGACGGTCGCGCGCACCCACCAGGGCGACCAACACGGTCAGGGCCGTCAAGACGATCATCCACAGCGAGACACCGTCCACGGCCACGCTGTAGGAGAGGCCGAGCACCGGTGACAACATGTGGCGATAGCCGAAGTCGAAGCTGCCCGCGTTTTGGACGTGGGCGTTGTAGAGCACGGCCACCACACCGGCGAGGACGAGCTCCACGCTGGCGGTCGCTACCGCGACCACGTAGGAGCGGCCATCGTGCTTACGGGCCAGCAACGCCAGCCCCGCACCGATGAAGGGCACCAGTAAGAGGGCGCTAATCAAGAATGAGGAGTGCACGACTAGCCAACCTTCGCTACGAGATAGACGACAATGAGAGCGAGACCGAGGAACATGGCCAGGGCGTAGTGACGCACGTAGCCCGTCTGGATCTTGCGCAGACCCTTCGACGAGCGCTGCACCGTGGCGACGAGTCCCATCACGGCCCCGTCAATGACCTCTTCTTCGAGAACATCGCCGGCGAACTGGGCCACCGCGGTGAGCGGACGACCAATCGTGGCGTCGTAGGCGTCATCCCAACGCCACACGTGCTCGAGGAAGTTGCTCTCGAGACGTGGGTTCGATGAGCGGCCACGCCACAAGGTGGCCGCGGCGAACAGACCGAGGACGGCGGCGGCCACGTCAACGAGTGCCAGCGTGATCTGCAGACCCGTGCTCTGAACGAGTGCGGGGGACGAGACGATGGAGCCGCCCAGCCACGTTGACAGCGTGTGGTGGTGCACCCAGGGCAGGTCCAAGATGCCACCCCAGATGGAGAGGAAGCCCAAGATGATGAGAGGAATGGTCATGACCAGCGGAGACTCGTGGGGTTCGCCCTCGTGGCTATCGCGGAATCGCTCGGTGCCGCGGAACGTCAAGACGAAGAGGCGGGTCATGTAGTACGCCGTCAAGACGGCCGTCAGCAACGCGAAGGCGTACAGCACCTTGTTGCTCGCGTACAGGTTGGTCAAAATGGCGCCCTTGGCCCAGAAGCCCGCGAACGGTGGCACGCCCGAAATGGTCAGCCACCCGATCAAGAACATCGGCGCCGTGACGGGCAGGTACGTGCTCAGGCCACCCATCTTGCGCAGGTCCTGCTCACCGTTGAGGGCGTGAATCACGGAACCCGAACCGAGGAACAAGAGTGCCTTGAAGAAGGCGTGCGCGATCATCAAGAAGATGGCGGCGTCGTACGCACCCGTACCGACAGCCAGGACCATGTAGCCAATCTGCGACACGGTCGAGAAGGCCAGGACCTTCTTGATGTCCTTTTGTGCGGTGGCCACGGTGGCGGCCACGAAGGCCGTCAGGGCACCAATGATGGCAATGGTGTGACGACCGTCAGCCGAGAGTGCCAGGACGGGCGACATACGCACCAGCAAGAAGACACCGGCCGTCACCATGGTGGCGGCGTGAATCAAGGCCGACACTGGGGTGGGGCCTTCCATCGCGTCGGGCAGCCAGTTGAACAGCGGGATCTGCGCACTCTTACCGGCCGCGGCCAACAGCAGCGCGAGCACGACCAGCGTCGCCGTCGTCGGCGACAGCTGACTGGCGTTCTGGAAGATGGTGCCGTAGTCGAGGGTGTGCAGGTGGCTAAACAGCAAGAACATGGCCGCCAAGAGACCGAGGTCACCAACACGGTTGTAGATGAAGGCTTTCTTGCCGGCGCTGGCGGCAGCCTCACGGTCGAAGTAGTAGCTCACGAGCCAGTACGAGCAGACGCCCACGCCTTCCCAGCCCACGAAGGTCAGCACCAGGTTGTTCGCGAGGACCAACAGCAGCATGGAAAAGACGAAGAGGTTCAGGTACAGAAAGAACTTGCGCACGTCCTTGTCGCCGGCCATGTAGCCCGTCGAATAGAGGTGAATCAGGGTCGAGATACCCGTGACAAAGAGGCACATGGTCAGCGACAGCGGGTCAACGAGCAGCGCCGCGGAGACGTGCAGCGAGCCGACGTTCATCCACGTGAAGAGGTTCACCGTGGTCGGGACTTCCTTGTGGAGGTAGTCGAGGAACGTCACCAGGGTGGCGATAAAACTCGCGCCGACGGCGGAGGTGGCGATCACGCCGGTGGCGCGCTCCGACAGCGTCGAGACATTGAGCAGCATCAGCGCGAAGCCGAGCAGCGGCAGCAAGACAATGAGAATGGCGGCGTGGGACATCTCAGCCCTTCATTTCTGTGAGTTCGTCCACGGACGTGGAGGCGCGGCGGCGGAAGACCGCCACCACAATGCCCAGACCGACGGTGACTTCGGCGGCCGCGACCACCATGACGAAGAAGACCGAGACCTGTCCCCCGACGTCACTCAAGGTGCGCGAGAAGGTCACGAAGGTCAAGTTGACGGCGTTCAGCATGAGCTCGACGCACATGAACATGATGATCGCGCTGCGGCGCGTCAAGAAGCCGAAGGCGCCAATGCCAAAGAGCACGGCGGCCAGCACGAGATACCAAGCGGCGGGAACGCTCACGACGACTTCTCCTCTCCCACACGGGGACGTTCCTTGCGGGCCAGGTTGACGGCACCGATAACGGAGATGATCAACAACGCGGCCGTGACTTCAAAGGCGATGAGGTAGGTGGTGTAGACGGCGGCACCAATCTGGCGAATATTGTCCGCGCCAGTAGCCAGCGGCGTGCCGTTCGTCGAGACCGCGGGCACACCGGTGACCCAGTGTGAACTGGACATCAAGAAGACCACACCGGCAATCACCAGCGCCACGGCCACGCCGGCCAGGGTGCGCTGGCCCACGAGGGGTGCCGACTCGGGTTCGTTGGTGCCGTCCACGCCCAGGAACATGATGACGAAGAGGAAGAGGACCACGATGGCGCCGGCGTAGACAATGATCTCGACGGCGGCGAGGAAGTCGGCCTGCTGGGCCAAGAAAGCGAGCGCGACACCGAAGAGGCTCAAAATGAGGCTTAGGGCGGCGTGCACCGGGTTCTTGTAGATCAACACGCCCAGGGCACCGCCGAGAATCAGTAGGGCCGAGGCGACGAAGACCGCAATGTCCGGCAGGGCGTAGGCGACGGCACTCATGCGGACTCCTTGGGCTGGGTGGCCCGACGACTCAGGCCGGCCAGAAAGCTCAAGCCCTCAGTGGGCTGCTCGTCGGGTGAGAGGTGGCGAGCGAACGCGGTGCGAATGTCCTTCGAGCCAGTGGCGGCGTCGTCACGGTTGATGCTCTGGCCCGCTTCGGGCGCGCGCACGCCGGCGCCCAGGTCACCGCTCCACTGCACGACGCCCTCAAAGGCGGCGTCACCAGCGGGGGCGGTTGCCCGCATCCAGCCACCGGTCATCGCGGCTTCACCCTCGCGCCAGTCTTCCCACGGCAGACGCTGCGGGAAGCCCTTGTCGTCCACGAGGAGCTGGGGCTTGGTGTAGATGGCGTCACCACGGTTGGTGAAGGAAAACTCGAACATCTTGGACTCGGTAATGGCTTGCGTCGGGCAGGCCTCAACACAGAGGTCGCAGTGAATGCAACGCAGGTAGTTGATCTCGTAGACGTAGCCGTATCGTTCACCGGGGCTGACCGGGTGGTCGGCCGGGTTGTCGAGACCACGGACGTAGATGCAGCCCACGGGGCAGACACCGGCGCAGAGCTCACAGCCGATGCACTTCTCCATACCGTCTTCGTAGCGACTCAGGACATGGCGGCCGTGCTGGCGAGGCTGCTTGGGTCGCTTGACCTCGGGGTACGAGACGGTGACCGCACGGCGACCAATGTGTCGCATGGTGAGCTTGAGCCCACCGAAGAAGTCTGTCCACTTCGCCATTACTGCTCCTCCCCGTCGACACCGTCGAGCAGGTCACGAATGAGTTCACCGGGAATCGGACGCTTGGCCACGGTGGGCAGGACCGACTCGGCACCGTCGCCGCGCTCGCCACCGATCTCAAAGGAACGTGACAGCAACATCGACGCGAGAATGACAACGGCCAACGTGCCAAAGCCCCAGGCGCGCGACACCAAGAACGCGGCCACGACCAACATCCACCCCAAGCTCAGCGGAATCAGGCGCTTCCAGCCCAACTCCATGACCTGGTCGTAGCGGAAGCGAGGCAGCGAGGCGCGGAACCAGATGTAGGCGAAGGCGAAGAAGCAGGTCTTGACCACGAACCAGAGAATCGGGAAGACCCAGCGCAGGTGCGCCACGTTGGGGATGTAGCCGGCGGGACCACCGAAGAACATCGTCACGATGATGGCCGACTGGGTGATGGTGTTCAGGTACTCCGACAAGAAGAACAATGCAAAGCGGAACGAGGAGTACTCGGTGTGGAATCCACCGACGAGCTCCGACTCGGCTTCAACCACGTCGAAGGGCGGACGATTCAACTCGGCCGTGATGGCGATCAAGTAGATCACGAAGGGCACCAGGCCCAGACGAATCAGGTTCCAGTGCCAGAGGCCGTTGCCCTGGGAGTTCACGATGTCGCGGGTGGAGAGTGACCCGGTGATCAGCACGACGGTCACCACCGACATACCCAGGGCCGCTTCGTAGGAGATCATCTGGGCCGAGGCACGCACCGAGGACATCATCGGGTACTTCGAGCCCGACGACCAGCCGGCCAGCATCACGCCGTAGACCGAAATGCCCGACATGGCGAGCATGAACAAGATGCCCATTGGGGGGTTGGCGACCTGCAGTTCAATCACGTGGCCCGCCACGGTCACGGTGCCGCCCAAGGGCACAATGGCGAACGTCAAGATGGCCGGCACAATGACCAAGTACGGGGCCAACTTAAAGACGAAGCGGTCAGCCTCAGCGGGAATGATGTCTTCTTTAAAGAAGAGCTTGATGCCGTCGGCCACCGTCTGGAGGAGACCGAATGGGCCCCACTTCTGTGGACCGATGCGACTCTGCATGTCGGAGATGGCCTTGCGTTCAAACCAGACCATGATGATGACTGAGCCCAGGCCCACGGCGAAACCGACGAGGACCTTGATCAAGACAATGAGCAGCACGGCCGCAGTCGTGCCGTTGCTCAACAGTGGGTCGACGGTAGCGAGGAAGTTCATCGTGAGGTCATCCGGACTTGGCTCGTCAAGAGCGTGGGTTCATCGAGGTAGCGCTGGACCGCGGCGCCGAAGACGGTCCGCGTACCAAAGGGCACCAGCATCGTGCCGGCCACCACCGCGTCGTCAGCGATGACGATGCCGTCGAAGGAGCCAACGCTCGTGGTCACCGTGACCATGTCGCCATCATCGAAGCTCAACCGAGCGAGGTCGAGGTGGTGCACGCGCAGCGTTGCCGGCTCGACCAGTGGGGTCAGCGCGGGCGCACCCTGCATCGTGATGCCGTTGTCGTAGAGACGACGCACCAGCACCACGCGCAGCGCGTAGGCGTCGGCGATCGGCGAGTCCACGTGGGGGGCGGGCACGTCATCGAGGGTCGGGCGACCAATTTCGACACCACCGTCGGCGTCGATCGACGAGATGGCGCCGGCCGTTGTGGCGGCGTTCGCCGTCTTCGTCGAGCGCAGGCCGGGGAAGGCAATGGGGTCCATGGCGCGACGAGGCGTCGGGGTGATGGATCCACCAATGACCACACCGTCGAAGGCCTGGTCGTGGAGGACGGAGAGTGCGGGATACCCGGTCGTCTCTTCGATGGTCTTGGCGACCTGCTCCACCGAGGTGAAGCCCAGGTGCTGGCCACAGGCTTCCGCCAGTTCCGCGGCAATCGCCACGTCCGACCACGCCGAACCAGGTGCGGCAATCTTCGGTACGACGCTCGTCACGCGACCTTCAATGTTGGTCACGGTGCCGAGACGCTCGTGCTGTACGTGCGCGGGCAGCACCACGTCGGCGAAGGCGACGGTCGGTCCACCGTGGCCCGCGACCAAGACCAGTCCGGCCAGTTCAAGGGCGGTCGCGGCGGTCAGTTCGTCGGCCACGTTGGTGATCACGTCACCGAGCGCGAGGATGGCCTGCTGCTTGCCTTCACGGACGGCCTGGAGCTGACGCAACGACGTGCGTCCGGTCAGTGGGCTCACACGACGGCCGGGCAGTAACTGGGGGCTCAGCCCCATGTCGAGGGCACCACGCACGTTGCTACGGCGAAGCGCCGGCAAGAAGGTGGCGTTCGGGAAGGCCTTGGCGAAGGTGCGCAGGGCCTGGTTGATGAAGACGGGCGACTCGGCCAAGTTGGTGCGACCAACGACGAATACGACGCCGGTGCCGTCACCGATGAGGCCACGAGCGGTGGCGAGGTCGTCATCGTTCAGCAAGGTACCTACGGGCACCATGCCGTCGACCAGTGCCTTGACGATGACGTCCGCTTCGCCGGGGCGAGTGGGCAGCGAGACACGAGCACTGCTGGTGAGCGCGCTGGGCGCTGTCGTCAGTTCGATCAACGCGTTCTTGCGACGCACGACGTTCTCGCGCAGACGCAGGAACAAGACCGGTAGCTCTTCACGCAGGTCGCCGGTCAGCGTGACCACGACGCGCGCAGCTGCCGCGTCTGAAATCGTTGCAGCCGGCAAGGCCTGCATCAACACGGGGTCGAGTCCGTCACCAAACTGGGCGTCGAGGTTTTCGGTGTGCAGCACACCGCGACCGAAGCGCTCCCATGCGAAGGCGCCTTCATTGGTCAACGCAGCACCACCGATGATGCCGACCTGGTCACCGCCGCCGGTAGCCATCAAGATATCGGCAGCCTTTCGCAGTGCTTCGTCCCAGGACACTTCACGCAGTTCACCGTTGACGCGCACCAGTGGCTGCGTCAAACGAGTGCTGGCCGACAACACGTCGGTCTCTTCGGGGTGGCCATCGATGCTGTCGAGGCTGAAGCGGCCCTTGTCACAGAGCCATCCCTGGTTCACGGACTCCACGTCCACACCGAGCACGCGCGTCAGGCGATTGCCCGACGACTGCACGGCGACACGGCAGCCCACGGCGCAGGTGGTGCAGGTGCTCTCCACCTGCTCCAAGTCCCAGGGGCGGGCGTTAAAGCGATACGGCTTGGCGGTCAGGGCGCCCACCGGGCAAATCTGCACGGTGTTGCCGGAGAACACGGAGTCGAAGGGCTCGCTCGGTGACGGTGCGACTTCAATGTTGTCGCCACGACCCGCGAAGGCGATCTGGGCGTCGCCCGCGACGTCGGCCGCGAAACGGGTGCAGCGAGAGCACTGGATGCAGCGCTCGCGGTCGAGCAGCACGTTGGCGCCAATCTCAACCGGCTTGACGAAGTGGCGCTTCTCTTCAATGAAGCGGGTCTCGCCCGACCCGTGTGCCAGTGTCTGGTCCTGCAGTGGGCATTCGCCACCCTTGTCGCAGACGGGGCAGTCGAGTGGGTGGTTGGCCAGCAAGAACTCCAGGACGCCGTCTTGGGCCTTCTTGGTCTTCTCCGACTCGGTGTTGACGTTCATGCCGTCGCTCACGCGCAAGAAACAGGCCGGCTGCAGCGACGGACCACGGGGACCATCCACCTCAACGAGGCACATGCGGCAGACGCCCACGGGCTCCATACGAGGGTGGTAGCAAAAGCGGGGAATGAAGGAACCGGCGCGCTCGGCCACCTCGATGAGCAACTCACCGGGCTGGGCCTCAACGCTGCGACCGTTCACGGTCACGGTCACGCTGGTGCGAATGGGATCAGTCATGCGGACAGCCTCCGTGGTTGACGTGGGCCACAAAGTCGTCGCGGAACATCTTGATCGCGGACGTGACCGAAGAAGGGATAGAGGGACCGAGCACGCAAATGGTCGTCTGCTGTGGCGGCCAGGAGAGCCCTGGGGCGATGTTGTCGCAGAGGTCGAGCAGCAAGTCGACGTCTTCGAGTCGGCCACCACCGTGTTCAATGCGGTACATGATGCGCTCAATCCAGCCCGAACCTTCACGGCACGGCGTGCACTGACCACAGGACTCGTTGGAGAAGAACTTGGTGATGCGCCACACGGCGCGCACCACGCAGCTGTCTTCGTCCAACACGACGACCGAGCCGGAGCCGAGCATCGAGCCCAGGCCACCAACTTCGTCCTGACCCAAGGGGGTGTCGAGCAGATCTGGCCCGAACCACGGCGAGGAGACACCACCGGGGATAATGGCCTTCAGGGCCTTGTTCCCGGGAATGCCACCACCCAGGGCGGGATCGAAGATGAGGTCACGGAAGGTGTTCTTCACCATCTCGATTTCGTAGACACCGGGGCGGTTCACGCGACCGGCCAAGGCAAACAGGCGGGTTCCGGTAGAACGACCCGCACCCATGGCGGCGAAGGCGGCCCCACCATTCACGATGATCCAGGGCAGGTTCGACATCGTCTCAACGTTGTTCACCACGGTGGGCTCACCGTAGAGACCGGTGACTGCGGGGAAGAACGGGGGCTTGATGCGCGGGAAGCCGCGCTTGCCTTCGAGGGCCTCAATGAGTGCCGTCTCTTCACCACAGACGTAGGCGCCCGCACCGGTGTGCACGACGATGTCGAGTGAGAAGTCATGACCAAAGATGTTGCGACCCAGCGCGCCCTGAGCGTAGGCGTCGTTCACGGCCTGCTGGACCCGCTCGAGACCGAGGGCGAACTCGCCACGCAGGAAGATGAAGGCCTGCGAGACCTGCAGCGCGTAGGCGGCGATGATGACGCCCTCCACCAGCTGGTTCGGGTCGCGCTCGACGAGAAAGTGGTCCTTAAAGGTGGCGGGCTCTGACTCGTCACCGTTCACCACGAGGTACGAGATGGGCGATTTGCGCAGCATCGACCACTTGCGGCCGGCGGGGAAACCAGCGCCACCGCGACCGAGCAGTGAGGCGGCGTCAACCTCGGCGGCCACCTGTTCGGGGAACATGGTGAGAGCCTTCTTCAGACCGTCGTAGCCACCGGTAGCGAGAAAGCGCTGCAGCGTGTGCGAGTCGTCGTACTGGCTGCCGCGAGCGGAGACAATCTTGGGGGTGTCGAGCGAGGCCATTACTTGGTCTCTCCCTTCAGGGCTTCGGCAGCGGCGGCGGCCTCAGCGGCCGCCTTGGCGATCGCGTCACGCTCAGCACGGGCCGCAGCGGCGGTAGCGCGCTGTGCCGCGATCTCTTCACGAGGCACCTGCAGTCCACCGGAACGGCGGACGCGTACCAGGGTGCCGTGGCTGGGCACATCGTGGTCACCGGTGCCGTTGCGCAGGTCGGAGACGAGCGCGTCGAAGGCGCTCGGCGTCGTGGTGCGGACGTAGCGGTGGTTGACCTGCACGCAGGGCGCGAGGTTACAGTCAGCCAAGCACTCCGTCTCTTCGAGAGTGAACATGCCGTCAGCGGAGGTGCCACCTACGGGGCAGCCCAGGCTGCGCGTGGCGTGCTCGAGCATCTCTTGACCACCATTGAGGAGGCAGGCGATGTTGGTGCAGACGCCGACGACGTAGGTACCCACGGGCTCGAGGTGAATCATGTCGTAGAAGGCGGCGGTGCCGCGCACGTCGGCGGGGCTGGTGCCCGTCAGCTCGGCGATCTCACCAATGGCGCCCTCGGTGAGGTAGCCGTCTTGCTCTTGGGCGATGTGCAGCAGCGGCAACATGGCCGAGCGCTTGCGCGGATACAGCGTGACGAGTTCTTCGGCGCGGCGGCGCAGTTCGGGGCGCAAGTGGCTCATCGGTCTACTTCTCCCATAACGGGGTCGACCGTCGAAATGACGGTAACGGTGTCGGACATGGTGCCACCACGCATCAGGAGCGGAATGGCCTGCAGGTTGGTAAAGCTGGGGGCGCGAGTGTGCATGCGGTACGGCTTCGCGCCACCGTCAGAGACCATGTAGCAACCGATCTCACCGCGAGGTGATTCAATGCCCACGTAGGCCTCACCGGCGGGAACCTGGAACCCTTCGGTGAAGAGCTTGAAGTGATGGATGAGCGCTTCCATCGACTCGCCGATACGGGCGCGTGGTGGTGGCGTGACCTTGGGGTCTTGCGTGCGGTAGTCACCGGAGGGCATCTTTTCGACGCACTGGCGAATGATGCGAATGGACTCACGCATCTCGTTCAAACGAATGGCGTAGCGGTCAAAGTTGTCGCCGTAGGTGCCGACGATAACGTCAAATTCCACCTGGTCGTAGGCCAAATACGGCATCGAGCGGCGCAGGTCCCACGCCACACCCGTTGAGCGCAACAGTGGTCCTGTGAGGCCCAACGCGAGGGCCTCTTCGGCGGTAATCGGCGCGACACCAATCATGCGCTGGCGGAAGATGGGCTGACCAGTCAGAAGTCCGTCGTACTCTTCGATGCGCTCGGCCAAGGTGTCGCAGATTACGGCGATGTCGTCTTCCCAGCCGTCGGGCAGGTCAGCGGCCACGCCACCGGGGCGCACGTAGTTCAGGTTCATGCGAAGACCGGCCGTCTTCTCGTAGAAAGCGAGAATGAGCTCGCGCTCGCGCAGACCGTAGATCATCATCGACGTTGAACCAAGGTCCATACCGTTGGTCGCCATCCACACGAGGTGGGAGGCAATGCGGTTGAGCTCGTTCATCATCATGCGAATCCACGTCGCACGGGCGGGCACTTCGATACCCAGCAACGCTTCGACGGTCAAGGAGTAGACCGTTTCGTTCCCGATGGGGCTCAAGTAGTCCATGCGGGTCACGTTCGTGCCACCCTGGACGTAGCTCAAGGTTTCGGCCGTCTTCTCCATGCCGGTGTGGAGGTAGCCAATGACCGGCTTGGTGCGCAGAATGTACTCACCGTCGAGTTCGAGCATGAGTCGCAACACGCCGTGCGTACTGGGGTGCGAGGGACCCATGTTGATGATCATGCGCTCATCGTCGGAGTTCTCGATGTCGATCGAGGTTGGGTCGACGTTCAGGCCCTGAAGGCGCAGAACGGCACCCATCTCCTTGCCGAGGTCGTCGACACCCGTTTCGGCGCGGGGGCGAAGCTCCTGCGCACCTTCGTGGGTTTCGGCAGCCAGCAGGTCGAGGCGGTCGATATTACGTACCTGGTCACTCATCGTGGGCCCGGGCCTTCCTTGAACTGCACCGGCACGCGGCCGACGCCGTAGTCCTTGCGCAGGGGGTGGCCCTCCCACTCTTCGGGCATCAAGATGCGCGTCAAGTCAGGGTGGCCGTCAAACAAAACGCCGAACATGTCAAACACTTCACGCTCGGGAGCTTCGGTGCCCGGGTAGAGCGAAAAGAGTGAGTCCACGCGGGGCTCGTCGCTGCCCGCCTGCACGCGCACGCGGACGCGTGAGCGCTTCGACACGCTGAGCAGATTCACGACGACTTCAAAACGGGTGGGGGCAATACCCTCGGCCACGAAGCGATCGGGGTGCTCGAGGTAGTCAACGCCACAGACGTCGACGCACATTTCGTAGCCGTCATCCTTCAACGCCTGCACCGTTGCCACGTAGTCCTCGCGGGTGGTGAAGTAGACGGCGTCGCAGGCCGTGCCGGGCGTGACGACCGTTGCGGCGGGCATGCCCGCGGGCGAGGTCACTTCGGCGTCCCTACGCGAACAGCGACCGGCACCGTGGGCGTCCACGAGGGCGCTTCGGCAATGTGGGTCGGAGTTTTCGCGGCGCGACGCTTGAGGATTTCGCCGGTGCGAATCTGTTCGTGCAGCGTCTCAATGGCGTGCATCAACGTCTCGGGCGAGGGTGGGCATCCCGGTGCGTAGACGTCAACGGGAACAATCTGGTCGACGCCCTGAACCAAGGCGTAGTTGTTGAAGAGGCCGCCCGATGAGGCGCAAACACCCATAGAAATCACGTACTTTGGCTCCGCCATCTGGTCGTAGACCTGACGCAGAACGGGGGCCATTTTCTGGCTGACGCGGCCGGCCACGATCATGAGGTCGGCCTGACGCGGCGAGTTGCGAAAGACTTCCATGCCGTAGCGCGCCAAGTCGAAGTCAGCGCCACCAGCAGCCATCATTTCAATGGCGCAGCAGGCCAGACCAAAGGACACGGGCCAGACGGAGGCGCGACGCGCCCAGCGAACGAGGTCCTCGACGCGGCCGGTAAGAAAATTGTGTTGCAGATCTTCGAGGGCCACTAGGCAACCTTCTCCTGCTCAGTGGCGATGCGCACCACGGTGGATGATGACGTGCGAGTCGGCATGGCCTTCACCAGGCGAACGGTTGGGCCCCACGAGAGGGCACCCTCGGAGACCAAGAACAACAGTGCACCAAAGACGGTGAGCGAGAAGATGCCGATTTCAACGAGACCGAAGAGGCCGATGGACCGGAACATGACCGCGAAGGGGTAAAGAAACACGACTTCAATGTCGAAAATCACGAAAATCATGGCCACCAAAAAGAAGCGAACCGGGAATCGTGCTGGTGGCTCGAACTCCGGCACAATGCCGCACTCGTACGGGGCGAGCTTGGCGTCAGTGGGGCGCTTTTTGGGCGCCAGCAGTGACGAGGCAAGGAAGGATCCCGACGCAAAGAGCACGCCCAGAACTAGCAGGCCGAGTAGGGGGAGGTACTGACTCACGGACATCAGCATAGAAGAGAATTCGTCATGTGCGACGTTGGACATGCGATATTCCGCACCACTCTTGTTGATATCGCGCCGAAGGTGCGAGGAGGCAAAACGGCCCTGCTGCCACGCCCCATCGAGCGGCCTGCGGTGCCCCCGATGCGTCGAGTCAGCTAGACGGCCGAGCCCGACGACGGGCTGACCCGAGTGGCCAGAATGTCGGTGACACTGGCGACCAACGAGCCGACTGCTCGATAGGACGGTGCGAGCACGAGCAGCGTCACCTCATAGTGACCTGAGGTGACCACGACAGTGATCAGACGCTCCATTTCTCCTGATGAAGTGGCAATACCGTTGAGTGGTGCGATACCGGCCACCCGGAATCCCTGGGCGAAGGTGTGCACCGTGAGGCCAGTGCCACTGCGGACATTGGGCGACGTCACCACGCCCGACAGCGTCAAATTGGCGTTGGCGTCGGCGAAGCAGCGACCAAAGTTGGCGCGCTGCATCTCGGCCGTGTCCCGCGCCACCATGGAGGTATCGACGTAGTACTGCGCACTGGAAACAATCTGGACGCCGCCGGCCAGCGTGGATGAGTAGACCGGTGACGAGACTTGGTAGAGCGGCTGCTGGCCCGCGGCGCCAAATATCCGGTCCGCGACGGCCGAAACGTGCAGACAGGACTGGAAACGGCCACCGATGATGCCAAACGGCGAGGTCGGCGAAATGGTCGTTGTGGTCGCACTCGATGACGTCAGGAGTTGATTCGCCGTTCCCACCACATTGGTGAGCGGCGATGGCGACTGTGACGTCCACGCACCCGGCAGGTCAGCGAAGGTCAGATTGAGTGCTCGCAAGGCAGCCACCTGTGATCGGGTGGCTGGCGGAGCCACCTTCGACCCGATAACACCGGCAAACGACGTCAGCACGATAATCAACACCGTCAGGAGGACCGCCACTTGGCCCCGGTCCTTGCGAACGCTGCCCCCCGCGGCACGGACATAGGGCGCCAGTTCGCCAAAGGCACGGCGTCGCTTCGTCCGCCACAGGAACGTTCGCCCATCGATGGAAGCACTCAGCGCCGTGAGGAAGAGTCCTTGGGCGAGACGCAGTGACGAAAAGGCCTCCCACGGTGTCTGCCACGCGACCGGGTCCTCACCAGCAATTTGGGTCAACGTCGCCTCGTCCAACAGCAGCGTGACGTTGTCCGTAGGGCCGTGTGGCGAAAAGCTTGGCTGCACCTGCCAGCCAGTGGAACGAACTGTCACAACACCTAGCCCTTCGCGATGCGACCAGCGGCACTACCGGCCGCCTCGACACAACGCTCAAGGTCGGCGTCAGTGTGGGCCATCGACACGAAGAGGATTTCGTAGGCACCGGGAGCCAGTGCAATGCCCTGGTCGAGCATGGCGTGGAAGAACGGTGCGTAGAGTCCGTTGTCGCACAGCAGGCGTGCTTCGGCGATGTTGTGGGGTGCGGTGAAGGGCTCACGCGAGAGGTAGAGGCCGCAGAGTGGACCCTGCACGGGAACAACGGCGTGCAGACCCGCACTCGTGATTGCCTCTTCCATGGCGGTGGCGAATCGGGCGACGCGCGTCGCCAAGGCGTCGTAGTCAGCGGGTGTCACCGAGGACAGCACGACCGCACCGGCCGCGGTCGCCATCGGGTTTCCCGACAAGGTGCCCGCTTGGTACACGGGACCCTTCGGTGCCAGTACCGAGAGCACATCTTTGCGCCCACCGAAGGCTCCCACCGGGAGCCCGCCGCCAATGACCTTGCCGAAGCAGTACAGGTCGGGCGTAACGCCAAAGAAGGTTTCGGCGCCAGCGAAGTCCAAACGAAATCCCGTAATGACTTCGTCAAAGATCAACAGTGCGCCCACGCGATCGCACTCAGCGCGCAACCCGGCGAGGAAGTCAGCGGTCGGCGCCACGATGTTCATGTTCGCGGCCACCGGCTCCACCAAAACGGCGGCGATGGTCTCGTCAAGCTGCGGCACCACGTTGTAGGGCGCGACCATGGTGTCGCCCACTGCCCCAGCGGTAACGCCCGCCGATCCCGGCAGGCCCAACTGGGCCACACCCGATCCGCCAGCAACCAAGAGGCCATCGGAGTGGCCGTGGTAGCAGCCGTCGAACTTCAAAATCTTGTCTCGACCCGTGAAGCCACGAGCTACGCGCACGGCGCTCATCACCGCTTCGGTTCCTGACGAGACCATGCGAACCTGTTCAAGCCCGGGGACTCGTTCGGTCATCAATTCGGCAAGGATCACTTCACCGGGCGTCGGGGCGCCGAACGTCGTGCCTTCGCCCGCGCCGGCCCGCAGTGCCTCCACCACGCGGGGGTGGGCGTGGCCCAAGAGTGAGGCGCCGTAGGACTGAACGAAGTCCAGGTACTTCGTACCTTCGACGTCTTCAACGTAGGCACCAGATCCGCGCACCACGGTGTAGGGCGTACCACCGACGGAGTTAAAACTACGCACCGGCGAGTCCACCCCTCCGGGAATTACGCGACTCGCCCGTTCAAACCAGGACTGATTGGTCATGACAACACCGTCGCAATCTCTTTCGCAAAGTAGGTAAGCACCAGGTCGGCACCGGCCCGTCGGATGGCGGTGAGCTGTTCCAGCGCCACCGCCTCGCCGTCAATCCAGCCACGTTCGCCTGCGGCCTTAATCATCGCGTACTCCCCCGACACGTGATACGCGGCGACGGGCACATCGAGGCTGGCGCGCAGGTCGGCCACGACGTCGAGGTAGGTCATTGCGGGCTTCACCATAACGATGTCGGCACCTTCGGCCACATCGAGACGGGCTTCACGCACGCTCTCACGACGGTTGCGGTAGTCCTGCTGGTAGCCACGGCGGTCGCCACCGTTGGCGATCTGTACGTCAACGGCTTCGCGGAACGGTCCGTAGAGACCGCTGGCGTACTTGGCGCTGTAGGCCATGATCACGGTATCGCTGAAGCCTTCGTTGTCGAGGGCGGAGCGGATTACCCCGACCTGACCATCCATCATGCCGCTCGGGGCCACGACCGCGGCGCCGGCTCGCGCTTGGGCCACGGCCATCTGCGCGTAGAGCGGCAGCGTGGCGTCGTTATCGACCGACCCGTCCTCGCGGACGACGCCGCAGTGTCCGTGGCTGGTGAACTCATCGAGGCAGGTGTCGGCCATCAAGACAACATCGTCACCAAACTCACGACGCAGCCTCTCGAGGGCCACTTGAATGATGCCGTCACTGGCCCACGCCTGTGAGCCCGTCTCGTCCTTGGTCGAGGGCAGACCGAACAAAATGACGCCACCGATAGTGACGCTGGCCAGTTCGTGCACCTCACGCACCAGGGAGTCGAGTGTGTGCTGGTACTGCCCAGGCAGCGACGTAATTGCCCGCGGGGCGCTCGCCCCTTCGGCCACGAACAACGGCGCAATCAGGTGCGAGGCAGTCAGTGAGGTTTCAGCGACCAGTTGGCGCAAGGCCGGGGTGCGCCGCAGGCGACGAGGGCGTTCGATAGGAAACACGATGCCAGCCTACGTCGCGCGTTCGCGGCCATGCCGTGGACGTCTTAGGCCGACAACAGCGTGGTGAGGTCGCTTCCCCACGCGATAGCAACGTTCTCGTGACTCACGGCCACGGCGTCGCGGGTCGTCACCCCCGGCACCACGACCAGCGTCGTGGGCCGCGCCACGCTGGCCACCACGCGCCACGCCGACGGTGCGGCGATAACGAGGACGTCCGCCGCGGCCACCACGCTTTTGTCGTGCGCCGACAACGTCACGGGAGTGGTGGCGTAACAGACGATGTGCGCTACCTCGAGGCCCTTGTCACGCAACGACTGGGGCAACGCGGGCTGGAGATCGCGCGCGCCCAGCATCAGGACCGGTCCGCGGGTAATGCGAGGCGCCAGGTCGGCCGCCGACACGCCGGACTGGTGGGTGACCTCAAAGCCACGTGCTTCGAGCATCGCTCGACAGGTCTCGCCCACGGTGGCAACCTCAACGGGGTCGGCGAGCGCCGGTCGCACTAAGTCGAGGTAGGCGCCAGCGCGAACACTCGTCACCACCAAGGTGGCGCAGGGGTCGCTGAGCGAGGTCACCGCCGAGGCCACCTCGTCGTGGGGAACGTAGGTCGTTGCCGTCAGTGGCACTTCAGCGACCTGCCACGTCGCCGGGATCAATGAGCGAAGCTCGTCGTTGTAGCCGGCTTCGCGAGTCACGACAACGGTGCGCGCCATCACGGTCCCTCTAGCCGGCGACCAGCGCGGCGCCACCACGTTCGTCGCGCAGCAACACGGCCAGATCACGACCGAGCGTCGCGGGGTCTGCCCCACTGATCTCGGCGCGCACGCTGGTGGTACCCGTCGGAGCGGCCATGACACCACGAATGGAAAGACCCTCACCATTTACCCAGGCGTGTGCGGCCACCGGGAGCGAACAGCCCGCCCCGAGTTCGAGAAGGAATGCTCGTTCGGCACGAAGCGTTCGGGCAGCGTCCTCATTCTGCAATGGCGCCAGGGCGGCCTGCGTCGCCAGGTCATCACCACGCGTCTCGAGCGCCAACGCGCCCTGTCCCACCTGGGGAACAAACCACTCGGGGTCGAGGAACTCGCTAATCAGCTCGCGCTGGCCGAGACGATCGAGGGCGGCGGCCGCGGCCACGACGGCGTCGACGTCATCGCGCTCGGCCATGGCAAGGCGCGTGGCCATATTGCCGCGCAGTTCAATGATGGTGAGATCGGGACGGCGTTCGAGCAAAAGTGCGCGCCGTCGTGGTGACCCGGTCGCCACCGTGGCCCCTTCGCGAAGGTTGTCGAGCCTGCTTCCCACCAGGACATCGCGAGCGTCGCGGCGCTCGGGCACGCACGTGAGAGACAGACCCGCCGGGGTCAGGCTCGGGAGGTCCTTGGCCGAATGCACCGCAATGTCGGCGCGCCCCTCCAACACCGCACGTTGAATTTCAACCGCGAAGACGCCTTGTCCACCCATGGTCGACAGCGCCGCGCTGGACTGATCACCTGATGTTTCGAGTCCAACAATGGCGGTCTCGAAGCCCAAGGCCTGCAGGGAGGCGGCCACCGCATTCGCCTGCAGCATCGCCAGTGGCGAACGTCGGGTGGCGAGACGCAGGGTCATGAAAGATCAAAGAGTTGGCGCGTCGCGTCACTCAACCGCGCGCCGTGGTCGGTGCCCGCCGACTCCTTGAGTGCGGTCGTGGGACGATGCGCAATCTTGGCCACCACCGAGCGAACGACGGAGCGCAGCACGTCAATCTGTTCACCAGTGAGACCCTCGAGATCGCTCGCACGGCGCTCGAGCTCGCGTTCAACAATGTCGTCAAAGTGCTCACGCAACTCCGTGACGAGGGCGGCGGCACCACGCGCGCGCTGGTCGTCGAGGAATTTTTCCACGTCGAGCCGCACAATCTCCTCGGCCGCCGCAATGGCGTCGCGTCGGTCATCGAGCGCGCGGTCGACCTGGACCTTGAGTGAGTCAATGTCAATGCGGGTAATGGCGTCGAGTTGATCGACGTGGCGCTCGATACCGTGCGGCATCGCGAGGTCCACCGCCAGCAGTGGCGAAGTGCGCTGCGCCAGTTGCGCCGTGGTGAGAATGGGTGCTGGCACATTCGCCGCCACGAAGACCATCGAGGCCTGGGCCACGTGGTCATGAAGGCCGTCGAGTTCGCTCACACGAATCTGCGCTGCGTCAACCTGTGCCACGAGCTCCGTGGCTCGCGCCAGGGTGCGATTCACCACCACAATCTCAGACACGCGATCACTGCCCAGCAGCGACCGCACAATCCCGGTGGCCAACTGACCCGCGCCCACCACTACGGCGCGGTGGTCACTGTTGGTGTCGTGCGCCAACGCGCTCGTCACGGCGGCGTGAGCGAAGCTGGTCGTGCCTCGGGCAATGGTCGTTTCGTTGCGCACACGGCGCCCACTGGTAATGGCCCGTTGAAAGAGCTCGACGAGTGCCGGTGAGGCCACGTGTTCCTCTTGGGCGAGGTCAAGGGCGCGGCGAAGTTGACCGAGAATCTCGTACTCGCCGGGCACCACGGACTTCAGCCCAGCCGCGACGGCGAATAAGTGGTTCGCCACCCCGCGGTCAAAGTGAATCGTGAGGGCGTCTTGAAAGTCTTCCGGCGCCAGTGTGGTGATCTCACAGAGCGTGTCCGTGATCTCATCGATGGCCCCATGGAAGCGATCACTTTCGACCACGATGAGCGTTCGCATGCAGGTCGACGTCACGACCGCGGCCGAGATATTGCGGTGGCTCACCAGTGAGCGAAGCACCTTGGGGATAACGGCCTCGTCGAGGGCGACGCTCTCTCGCAGCGCCAATGAGGCGTGCTCGTCGTCCACACTCAGTGAAATTACTGCCATCGAGCACCCGTTCTCATCAGAGGCAGTCTAGGGGGCAGGTGGCGGCGTGCCCGTGGCCGTCACGCCCACCGAGTGCAGGATGCCACCAGCAAAATTCATGTTATTCAACAAGTGGAACACGAGAATCTGTAACTCGATGGAGAAGTCCACGTAGTGCACCGCCACCCCGATCGGCACGTTGACGACCGTCGGGGCGAAGTTCAAAATGGCGTGAACATTGGCAGCCACCAACTTGTCAGCTACTGCTTGCGCCGCCGACGCTGGCGTGCAGATCACGCCGACTGTCGCTTCGATCATCGGCTCGTCGATTGAACGCACGACGTGACCGGCAACCTCGCCTCCAATCACCGTGGGGTCGGCGTCGTAGAGGGCGGCCAGTGAGGCGCCTCGAATCAAGAAGTTGGAGGAGTTCACTAAGGCGTGGCCCAAGTTACCCATGCCCACGACGACCACGGAGTAGGAACGGTCGTGACCAAGCGCCTCGCCGATCTTCTGGTCCAACGTCTCAACGTCGTAGCCGGCTCCGCGAGTGCCCAGCGGGCCCAGCCCCGAGAGGTCGCGGCGAACGGTGGTGGCGGTGACGCCCGTCAACTGGGCGATCTGGCTTGACTCAATACGGGTCAAGCCGCGGCGGCGGAAACTCTCGACGATGCGCTGGTAGATCGGGAGTCGACTAATCGTCGGCTCTGACAGTTTGCGGATTCGTAGTCGTGGCGTCGCCATGATCGTGTCCCCTTCGGTTCGTTACCGCGCCATATTGCGACTGCGTTCAGCGGCCGACGCCACTGCTTCGAGGAAGGCGGCACGCACCGCGCGACCCTCCAGCATGCGCAGGCCCGCGGCCGTTACCCCACCGGGGCTCGTGACCTGCGCGCGCAGCTCTTCGGGGCGCTCGCCGGTCTCGGCCAACAACGCAGCCGACCCCTCGAAGGAGGCCACCACGAGCTTGGTTGAAATCTCACGCGACAGGCCCTGGTGAACACCGGCCTCGATGAGGGCCTCGACCACCAGGTACAGATAGGCCGGCATCGGCCCGGACAGACCCGACACGGCATCAATCTGACGTTCGGTGACTCGCACCACGACACCGACGGCGCCCAGGATTGATTCGGCCCAGTCAAGATCGGCGCTGGTGCAGTGGGCGCCACCGGTGATTGCCGACACGCCCTTCGCGACGAGGACGGGCGTGTTGGGCATAGACCGCACGACTGCGGCGGGAGCGCTGAAGCAGGCCTGGAGACGTTCCGTTGACAGGCCGGCGACGACGGACAGCAGTCGGGTCACCCCGAGCGCACCACAGATTCGTGCCACTCCTTCGGCGTAGTCAGGCTTCACGCACAACACAACACCGGTCTCTGGTCCAACGTGGTCAGCCTCGAGTGATTCGACGACGGTGACTCCGGGGAAGCGCTCCGCCAGTGATGCGGCCTTGGCCGCACCGTGTTGCACGATCAGAAGTTCTTCCGGCGCGCACCAGGACACGCGCAGCAGACCCTGGGCCAGGGCCGCGCCCATACGTCCACCGCCGATAATGACTAAACGGAAACTCATTACTCAAGGCTATCGGAGGGTGGTCGAGACCGTCCCGCCCTAGCAATGAATGAGTTTTTTGCTGCGAATCTGCTCCACCAGGACCACCAGTGCGGCGGCGGCGGCGTGCCAGGTGTAGCCGCGGGCGAGTTCGGCAGCCGAGCGACCGATAGCACCCTCGAAGTCAGCGGCCATGAGCTCGTCGACTGCGTCGGCCCAGTCTGCGGGCGAACGCGTGGGGACGAGGGTCCCATTCACCCCAGGACGAATCACATTTAAGAGACCACCGACGGCACTGGCGACGACCGGGGTGCCACACGATGACGACTCCAAGGCCACCAAGCCAAAACTCTCCGAGCGCGAGGGCACCAGCGTGACGGTCGCGGCCCGCATCCAGGTTGACAAGGTGACATGGGACTGCGGCGCCACAAAGCGCACCCGATCAACGACGCCCGTCTCACGTGCGCGCTGGTGTAGTGCGGCCAAGGTAGCCGGCCCGTCGGGACCGGAGGGTCCACCGATAATGGCCAGCGTCGCGTCCTCGCCGCGCTCGCGCATCGCAATCACCGTCTCGAGCGCCAGGTTGACGCCCTTCAAGGGCTGCAGCCGGCCGACGTAGAGCAGCAGGGTGTTGTGTGCATCAAGCCCGAGGGCCTGACGCGCCGCCACCCGGTTGCCGGGCGAGAAGAAGGCTCGCTCCACGCCCAGTGGCACGACATGGATGCGAGCAGGATCAGCGTCGTAGAACTGGATGAACTGCTGCGCCTCCACGTCGCAACTCGCTAACACGGCGTCCGCACACGAGAAGATGACTTTTTCCTCGATGGCGCGCTGGTCAGACTCAGCTTCAAAGTGATCGGCTTTGACGAGTTCGAGCGTGTGGAACGTCACCACCAAGGGGATGTCACGCTCGTGCTTGAGCTGGTGGCCCGCCATCGCACTCAACCAGTAGTTGGCGTGGACGACGTCGGGGTCGCCGATGCGATCAAAGACTCGGGCCACCCCGTGGGTGAACTCCTCGACGTAGGCCAGTTGCTCGAAGCGGTCGAGTGGGCGCATGGGGCCGGCGGTGATGTAGTGAACGGTGTAGCCCGGCTCCACGAATACGTCGTCGGCGACGAAGGGGTTGTCGCGACGCGTGAAACTGTGGACGTCGTGACCGGCTCGGGCCGCCGCCGTGGCGATCTCCCGGGTGTAGACATTGGCGCCACCCGCCGACGAGGTCCCCGCCTGCGACTGGGGGTCGGTGTGAAAGAGGATTTCCGCAATGCGCGCCACGAGAGTCAGCCTAACGGCGAAACCCGATTAAACAAGTCGGCTTTTACGATTCCCTCATTCGAGCCACACCAAATGGGTGACCGACGCGGCGTCAACGAGGCCAAAGCTGCGTGAATCTGTTGAAAAATCGGGATTGTCTCCACGAAGGTCCAACTGCCTGCCCCGTCGTGCCACGCACCGCTTGACCAGCAGGCGACCGCTCCTACGGGGGTCGGGCACGACGACGACGTCGCCCACGCGAACGCGACGCCAACGCCGCAGTGCGAGGACTTCTTCCCCGGGCACCAGGGTCGGCAGCATCGACGGTCCCTCGACAACCACTCGACGGACGAAGCGGGCAAGCAGTCGGGACATGTCGTGCATGGTAGGCGAAGGCGGTAGGTAGTGTGAAGAAAGAAGCTGGTCTCACGACCCTATCGAAAGGTGAAGCACATGGCGCTTCGTTCATTTATCTCCTCGCTCGTGTCGTCGACACCTGCCCTCACGGTCTCGGCTCACTGCGACCTGCCCTGCGGCGTCTACGACCCCGCTCAGGCCAAGATTGACGCACAGTCGGTGAAGGCCTGCATGGAAAAGTACGCCGCATCAACCGACGGCGACTTCAAGACTCGTGCCCTCATCATCAAGGAAGAGCGTTGCGAGGCCGTCAAGCACCACCTGTGGGTCCTGTGGACTGACTACTTCAAGCCGGAGCACCTGGCTGCCCACCCCGACCTGCACGACCTGTTCTGGAAGGCGACCAAGTCAGCCGGTGAGGCCAAGAAGACGAACGACGTCGCCGTGGCCGACCGCCTGCTGGCCGAGATCGACCAGATCGCCGACATCTTCTGGGCGACCAAGAAGTAAGTCCTCTTCATACAAAATGCCCGGTGGCTTCGGCCACCGGGCATTTTGTTTTCTTTCGCGTTCTTAGCCGAGCTCGGGGTGTGCCGCGCACGTGGTCAACGTCGGGTTCGCCGCCAACGCCGCGTCGTCAATCGCCCCGTCACAGACTTGGCAGCGGCGGTAGTTGCCCGCCCGAAGTCGCTCGAGTGCCCGCTCGACGCCGGCGAGGGTCGCCTCAATGGAGTTGACGGTTTCGTTGGTAATCTCAGCCACGTTCAAATCGTAGTCTGCCGATAAATCCCCAGTAACCGGCGCACTATCCTCACAGACGTGGATGCCCAAAATACTCAGCCTGAACGTCAGCCCACCGACACTCGTCGCGGGCGGCTCCTCGACTCGGCGGCCCGAAACAATGTGCCGATTAAAGCCATCTGGGCCACCATCTTCTCTGTCGTCCTCGTCTACTTCATCGGCCTTCTGTTGTATCGCTTGCGGGGTCTGGCCATTTTGTTCCTCATCGGTGGCTTCATTGCCCTGGTGCTCAACCCACTCGTTGACATCCTGCAGCGTCGGATTGCCCGCCGCGGCGCGGCCGTCTCCATTGTTTCGATTGTGGCCCTGCTCTTTTTCGCACTGCTGGCCTTTGCCTTTGGCTACCCACTCATCAACGCCTTGACGCATCTCTCCAACACGTTGCCGGGCTACGTGGACAACGCCATTCACGGCCACGGCTGGATTGGGCGGCTCTTCGTTCGCTACCACGTCGCGGTATGGGTGCAGCACAACTCGTCCAAGTTGGTGTCGCTGGCCAACGGTCTTTCCAAGCCCGCCCTCGCAATTGGCAAGGGCGCACTGTCCATGTTGCTCGGGCTGATTACCTTGATCGCCCTCGTCATCTTGCTGCTCCTGGAGGCGCCGAAGATCAAGCAGTTCATCTTTGCCTCCCTCCCGCCCGCTCAGGCGGAGCGTTTGGCAGTCATTGGCCAGCGCATCACCAAGGCCGCCGTGGGTTACGTGGTGGGCAACCTCATCATGTCCTTCACGGCCGGACTCGCGGTACTCGTGACGCTGTGGTGCCTGCACGTGCCCTTCGCGTTGCTCTTCGCGCTCTGGGTCTTTCTCGTGAACTTCCTGCCTCAGATTGGCGGCCTCGTGGCCGGCCTGCCGACCGTGCTGTTCGCCTTCGGCCACTCAACGAGTGCCGGCGTCATCACGCTGATCGTCTTCGTGATCTACTCGCTGCTGCAGAACCATGTCCTCAATCCCATTGTGATGAGTCGCGCGGTCAACTTAAATCCGCTCTTGGTCTTTGTGGCAATTCTGGTTGGGGCCGAACTCGGCGCCTGGGTGGCGGGAACGTTTGGCGGACTCGTCGGCGTTCTGCTGGCAATCCCAATTGCTGCCGCACTGCAAGTCATTGCCAGCGAGTGGTGGCACAGCACCCATCCGGAGAAGTAGCGCGTACTGGCGGTGCGAGAGCTCTTCGGACTGTGCCTGTTGACCCTCCGAGTGCCGCCTGTACAGAGGTCTACTCCTTGATGATGTAAAATTACATCATGCAACGAACACAGATTTCCCTCACCGCTCTCGACCGAAAAATCCTTGATCGTGAATCGGCTCGTTCGGGGCACTCCATTGCTCACCTCATTCGCATCGCCATATCTGCAACGTATGGTGACGTCGACAACGCTGACGAAGATTTGACCCGACTGCGACAGTCATTCGGCACGTGGCGCAGCAACAGCCCTGGCGGCGAAGAGTACGTCGAAGGTGTTCGGTCGGGTTCGCGTCTTAGGCCCCCTCGGCCATGATTACCCTCGTCGACACATCGGTACTCATTGACTATCTCCGTGGTGTGCAGCCTGCCTTTGATGCCCTCGAAGAAGCGCGCTCGCAGGGACCTCTGCACGCCAGCCAGATTACGTGCAGCGAGATTCTCGCCGGTATGCGACCGAAGGAAGAGCCTGGCACACGACTGCTCTTCTCCGTGGTGACCTGGCACGACGTTGACGAGGAGATTGCCGAGGTGGCCGGCGCTTTGGGGAGAAAGTGGTTAGCGAAGCGGCCCGGTATCGACAGCGCCGATCTACTTATTGCGGCGACCGCCATCAGCATTGACGCGACGCTCTTGACGCTCAATGTCAAGCACTTTCCAATGTTTCCCGCCCTGCGTCGGCCGTATTAGAAGTAGAAGAGCTTCGTCGCCGTGGCAGACCGCTCGGCGAGAACGCACGACGGGTGGAGTAATCTGGAAATTCCGGTTGGAGCGTGGCAAACGCTTCGCACTGGCATGCGGGCCGCTAGCTCATCGGGAAGAGCAGGAGACTTTTAATCTCAAGGTGCTGGGATCGAGACCCAGGCGGCCCACCACTCGTGTCTGTCACCGCGACTCGGCTTCATGTCACACCCGTCTTTTACGGTTGATACATGAAGAAACACATTGAATTGACTGGATATGGTTCCGGTCGTACGACGACCGTCGGTTCGTTAACCGGCAACTTGGTGGAGCTCCTAAGCGCAATGCGTGCAGATGGCCGAACCCTTCTTACCCTGGCGGAGTTTTCGGACTACCGCTACGTGCAGGTCTTCGTCCACTCGGACGGCGACGTCATCGGCGAAGTGATCTCGAATCTCAACATTCAAGACATGATTGCCGTGGAGCCTTGGGCCGAAGACAAGCTCCGTCAGATTGGCTTCAACGAGCCGGCCTACGGACCAAACCCCAACTGGTGGGTACGCGCGCACGATGACGAGTCCTATAACGACCTCGTCGCCAAGATGAACGCGGCCATCTTTGAAGCCCTGGGTGAAGCCCCCGCCAACGAAGTCACCGTCTCCACGTGGGACGTCGATGTCCCGACCGGCTGGACGCTCGACGAGCTGCGTGAGTCGATGCGCGTCTACGTGGAGGAAGGCACCGGTGACCTCGATGACTGATGGCGCCAAGATCATTCCGTTTCGCCCACGGACCACAGTCCCTGATGCGATCCCCGTCGGTCAGCAGTGCTACGTCGTCAGTGGTCGCTACGAACGCCACAAGCGCAGCTTCAATGTCTGGGGGTACGACCTCCAGGACGCCGCGGACGGGGCCCAGTCACTCATTGACTGGTACGCCCACAACAGCTCGGGTACCTACGGCCCCCTGGTCTGGCAGCGCGGCGAGATCGTGCTGACTCACAGCTACGACACCAGCATTTCAATGCCGCTTCGTCCGTGCCCCGTCGCACTGGTCAAAGCAGCAACACCAAAAACTACGAAGAGAAAGAAGCAATAAATGGGCGCACTCCTTGCCACCATCTATGTCGGTAGCCGCAGCACCTTCGGCGACGACATCAACCCCTACGACATCATCGAGCTCCACGAAAGCGATGGCCTGGCATTCGTCTGGCGATCGCTGAGCCAGCTCAATGACGACCACTCGTGGATCAACGTGAAGCCCGAGCGACTCGCCGAGACGCTGTTCGCGATTCTCGGCGTCCACCTCGATGGCTACCGCGACCACCCGCTCGCTCGCCACGGTCAAGTGTTCCTCGCCGACAGCGACGACGCGGCCATCAGCGAACTCGCCGCCGCGGCCATCAAGGACTTCGGCATCGAAATTCAGGCCACGCTGCACGAAGCGAGCCCGTTACGCGCCGAGGACTTCGCGGCGCTCACGAACGCCTCGGTCGTGATCTTTCAACAGACGTACGCGCGTCTACGTCAATCCGACAACACCTGGCGCGTCGAAGGGAGCTTGCAATGATTACCGAAAACGAAATGCGCGAGTGGCACCGCACCATGTGCCACGTCACCCCATGGCTCTACATCAGTGGCGACCTGCACCCCGACTCCGCTCGGGCTCAAGCGCAGCTGGCTGAGTGGGTCGGCCGCGGTGTGACCGACATTGTCGATGTCCGTGGCGAGTGGTCCGACGCGGCCTTCGTGGCTGAACACGCTCCCGAGGTCGGGTATTACTACTTTGGCACCCACGACGACGGCAGCCTGCAGCTCGACTCGTGGTTCGACCAGGGCATCAAGGCCATGCACGAGGCGCGTCGTCGAAAGGACGCCACGTTGATGGTGCACTGCCACATGGGTATCAACCGTGGACCCTCGATGGCCTTCGCCATGCTTCTCGAAGAGGGTTACTCCTGCGTCGAGGCTCTGACCGATATCCGCGACTCCCGTCCGATTGCCGCCATTGCCTACGCGGAGGATGCCCTTCGCGCCCACCACCGTCGCCACGGGACGAGCGCCTCGCTCTACCTGGCAGAGCGAGCAGCGATGCGCGAGTGGTTTAGCGACAACGAGATTGACGTCCGCACGGTCATCCGCGCGATTCGCACCGCGTCGTAAGGCCCGCTGTCATGGGCATTTCGCCTGATCATTGGCGGAGCCGACACTGTTGCACCCGGTTGGCATCATGTGAACTACTTCCCAACAATTAGAAATGTTGGTGAATGACGGTTGGTTTGTCACAGCGAGCACCTACGGTAGTGCTCCCACGAAATGCGACGTGAAGGAGCGCCCATGAAGAAGAAGTTCACCCACCCCCGCCGTTCGATGTACGACGGACGTTTGGAACTCTGGCGCATCTTCAATAAGGGCACCAAGGGCTTCACCAATGCCTCGCCGGTCGAGGACTTTGGTCGCCAGTTGGCGCAGATTCGCCTGCTCGAGGGCGCGACGATCGAAGGCTGGTTCCAGTACGACAACGAGCTCACCGCGCTCTACGTCAAGGGGTCGACCTACATCATCCTCGACCGCTTCGAGTCGATCGACAACAGTGGCCAGTTCCCACTTACCGAAACCCGTACCGTGCTGTGCGTCGGTGGCGCGAGCTGGGACGAGGTGTGCGAGGTTGTCGTCGCCCTGCAGTTCAACGCGACCACCGTGACGGCGGAGGACTTCTATGGGGCGTAGTTCCATGAACCCCGTGCGCTACGCCGAAGGCCGCCTCAACCAGGCCATGAGCAAGGTTGGGCCCTTCACCTACCAGCAGGATCGCCGTGGCTTGGACGTCATTCGCGTCGCCCTGTCAGACAACCCGCTCTTCGTGCTCATTCAGTGCTTAAGCGACGTTGGTGGCAACATGACCAGCATCTTCGAGCACCGCGGCACGGGTGCTCGAGTTCTGGTGTACGAATGGCACTGCCCCAAGGACAGCGACTGTCGATTAACCCACGGCTACTTCCAAGTGCGCGCCACGTCAATGGAGGACATGGCCCTAATCATCGACGCGGTCGATAATGACGCACAGTCGCTGGACGATTTCATGGAAAGTCACGTGCAGCCAACGGGCTACCACGACGATTGGGAGGGCGACGAGTATGAATAATCCAGGTGAAGGCGACAGGGAATCACTCTCGGAAGCCCCGTTGCGCTTTGTCGAAAGTATGGAGCGCGAAACGGCGGAACGAGAACAGCTGTTTTTTCACGACCCGCAGACCCCTCGACCCGCCCAGCAACCTTTCTTCGGCTACCCCACGCCGCCTCGGCGCCGCACGCGGACGCAGCGTTGGCGAGAAGAGACAAAGACCGACTGGCGCGGACACCTGCGATTCTTTGGGGCCTCGGTCGCCTTCTTTAGCGTGGCCCAGTTTCTGCAGTACGGACTCTTCTTGTCGAGCCCCAGCGCGGTGGCAACATTCCCGATCAACGTTCTGAACTTTCTCGTCAACGCGGCGTGCGACGTGCTCGAGGTGTGTGGATTCCTCGGGGTATTGACAATTGTGCTGTCACCCCTCATCCCCCTGGGCGCGGGCATCGACCGTGTCACCCGTCAGTGGCCCAAGGCCGCGAAGAGGGTGCTGGGATGGCTTCGTACCGGCATGTGGTTCGCGGCATGGTTGTGGCTCTTTAGCCCACTGGCCAACTGGTACCAGGACTTCTTGTGGTCGGCTAGCGGCAACAACCTGGTGCTCACCGACGTCGTCAGTGTCGTGTTCGGCCACTTTTACCTGCGGTGGTGCTGGAAGCAACTTCTGAAATTGCGCAACGTGAATACCCTGTGGCGCAAAGGGCGCCGCGCCCGGCGCTAACGCCCCGTCACAGCCATTTCGTAGAATGTAGATGCGAGTGGGATCGTCCCGCGAGCGAAAGGTGTTGATGACTTCCTACGACTTCATTGGTGATATTCACGGCGAGGGCAACAAGCTCGAGGGCCTGTTGCGCAAAATGGGGTACGAAGAAGTTGACGGTGTATTCCGCCACCCCGACCGCCAGGCCATCTTCGTCGGCGACTACGTCGACCGCGGCGACCACCACTTGAAGGCACTGGCCATCGTCAAGGCCATGGTCGAAGCCGGCAGCGCTCGTGCCGTCATGGGCAACCACGAGTTCAACGCCATCGGATACGCCACGCCCCGTTCCGACGGACTGGGCTTCTTGCGCTCCCACAGCGAAAAGAACACCAAGCAGCACCAGGCATTTCTCGATCAGGTAGGTGTCGACGAGGATCTCTACGCGACCTACATCGAATGGTTCAAGACCTTGCCGATGTGGATCGAGGAAGAAAGCTTCTGCGCGGTCCACGCCTGCTGGCAGCCGGACACCATTGCCCAGCTCACCGCCGCCGGGTACGACGGTGGCATTGGCGAGGGTGCGACCATGGAAGCCCTGTACGTACCCTGGGATGAGTTCCCGGGAAGCGCTGTTGAGACCATTTTGAAGGGGCCCGAATTTCCGGTCAAAGAGTTTGGCAATGACGGACGCGATGGATACTTCAACGATAAGGGGGGCCACTCACGTCACATGGCCCGACTGCGCTGGTGGTTAAAGGACGCGACGAGCTACGCCGAACTGGCCGACATCCCAGAGGGCACCGAGTCCAACTTGACGCTTCCGACAGATCGTGGTCCCGAGGACCTGTTGCGCGTGACGTATGGTCACCCGACGAAGCCCACCTTCTTTGGCCACTACTGGCGTACGGGTGACCAGACAGTCATTGGAACGAACGCCGTCTGCGTTGACTACAGCGCCGTCAAAGACGCCAAGAACCCGCTCGTGGCGTACCAGTTCACTCCGGGCGAACCGCTGAGTGACGACAACTTCATCGGCTTCGTTCGCGACGAAGTGAACTGACTAACGTCAGTTCTAGAAGTCCGCGACTAAAGGAACCTCAGTTGTCCGAACGTGACATGCCCTACGAACTGGTGACGACGAACGACCGGTTGCGCGAAATCCTCGATGACCACGTCGGCGCCGAACGGTACGCCTTCGACACCGAGTTCGATAATCGCCGCACCTACTACGCCCGCCTCGCGCTGGTGCAGGTCGCTTGGCCCGACTTCATCATGTTGGTCGACCCCTTCAGCGTCGACGTGACGTTGCTCGAGCCGTTGTTCGCATCCGACGCCATTGCAATTGCCCACGCCGCCAGCAACGACCTCACGGTGCTCGATCGCTACCTCGGGGTGCGGCCGGCACGGTTGTTTGACACGCAGATTGCCGCACAGCTCACCGGCATGCGCGGTGCATCACTCGCCTATCTCGCCTCGGAGCTGTTGAGCATTGAACTCGACAAGTCGGAGCAGACCAGCGACTGGACGCAGCGTCCACTGAGTACCGCCGCCGAAATCTACGCCACCAACGACGTCGCGCACCTCTTCGATATTGCCGACGAGCTCTTCGTCGATCTCACGGCGTTGGGACGGGTTGACGCATTCGATGAGGAGTGTGCCGCCGTGTTGGCCACTACCGCCCGACCCACCGTGCTCGAGCAGTCGTGGTGGCACCTCCAGAACCGCGAGCAGATCCCCACCCGCGACTTGCTCTGCGCCCAGTATCTGGCAGCCACCCGCGAAGAACTTGCCGAGATGCTCAATGTCACCCGACGCTATCTCGTTCCCGACGACACAATTATCTCAATCGCCTCACGTCGCCCGCGGAGCCGCGACGCGATGCGCGCCGCACTCGGGCGACGGGTGGACGAAGACTTAGTGCCTCAGTTTGTGGCGGCACTCGCCGCCGCCGAAGCGAGCGACGGGGGCGAACTCCAGCTCCCGAGCGACGATCGTTCCGACGACATTCGAGGCTTGCTCTCCCTGCTGCAGGCCTTGGTCTGGCAGACGGCCACACAGATGGGACTCGAGGCGTCAGTGTTGGCGTCAAAGAACGACCTGTTGGCGCGAATTGATAACCGACCGAGCAAGCTCGATCGCGCCTGGCGCGGCGACGTCATCACGGCGACCATTGACGCCGTCATCGCCGGCACCGTTGCCTTGACCTGGCGCAATGGCCAGCTCGAGGTGGTCGAAGCGTCGTAACTATTCTTCGAGCGGGCGCAGTTCTTTGCGCACGTTGCCACCGAAGGCGTAGCCCACGACCGCAATCAAGATAACGGCAGCCAACGTCCCGAGTGTGAAGAGTTCGAAACGTAGTTCGGACACGCCCCACGAGTCGGTGAAGGAGTAGGGCACACCGGTGAGACTATGCAGCACGCTCGGCGCAATCGTGGTCAACGCACCCACGATCAAAAAGCCCAGCACCACGGTGCCCAGCACGAAGAATCCGGCGGGACCGCCTGGCACTTGGTAGGGGCGGTGGCGCTCCGGGTAACGCCGACGGAGCACCAGAATTGCCGGCACAATCAGCAGGTACGAGAAGAGCAATGTTGAGACGGCGGTGTTCAAGACGACCTGAAAGACCGCGGCTGAGGAGCCCTGGACGATCTCCATGGCGGCCACGGTAAAGAGCGAGCCAATAACGCCCGAGGAGATATTCACGCGAAGTGGTGTGCCAAAGCGCTCTGAGAACTCACCGAAGTAGCCACCGAAGTAGGTGCCGTCAGCGGCGGCCATGGCCTGGGTGCGGTCAGTGGAGATCATCCACGAACTGCCCAAGTTGATAATCGAAATAACGAACAGGGCTGCGGCGATCTTGATCATCGCGCCGCTCGCCGGACCGTAGACACCGGCGAAGACGATTTTGACGGCACTTAAGTAGCCGCTCAGACCGCTGACCTGGTCAGCGGGCACCACGAGCACAATGGCCAAGACCGGCAGCAGGTAGGCCAACGCGGTAATCAGGGTGCCCCAGCGAATGGCGGGACCGGTGTCGCTGGCCGCATCAAACATCTCTTCTGACGCGGAGTTCGGCGCTTCAAAGCCCACGTAGGAGAACAGCATGACGGGGGCAGCGAACAAGAAGCCCGACATACTTGGACGCAGGTTGGCCCAGTCCTGGTGCGCAAAGCCGTGCAGGAAGCCGTAGATGGCGGTCGTCACCACGAGGAGCACCAGCACGGTCATCTTGGCCCACGCCCCGATGTTGAGGTAGATCTTGCCGGTCTTCAATGACATGACGGCCAGCAGAACAGCAATCCAGACGTACCCCAGCTTGAAGGCCCAGTCAAAGAAGGAGCCCGACGGAATGTGCACGATGTAGGCAGAGAAGGTGCCGCTGGCAATAAAGGCCAGGGAACCACCGAGCCAAATCGGCGTGGTCACCCAATACATCACGGAGGTGATGCCGCCGGCCAGTCGGCCAAAGGCAAACTTCACCCACTGATACGGGCCACCCTCTTCGGGAAACGTCGAGCCCGTTTCGGCGAACAACATGGCGTAGGGCACCATGAAGACCAGGACCAGAATCACACCCCAGCCCACGGACTGCAGACCACCGGAAGCGATCGAGCCGATGGTGTCCATGGAGATGACCGCCGCCACGATGAACAAGACAATGTCAGCCCGTCGCAGCGACTTAATAAAACGCTTGCTCTGCTCGGCCGCTAATTCCGTCTGGTTGCGACCTTGTATCGCCTGATCCATGACACCCCCCGCGTCTGACGTTCATCCTAGAGAACGCCACGTCCGTGACCATGTCAGCAACAGTGGTCATGGCAAACTACGTCATGGCCGAAACCACGTCGCTCGAAAGTTCCTTCTCGGGGGTGTCATTTCCGGCCATCTGTGCCAGCTTCATCACGATTGGCGCGACCGCGTCATTCTTTGGCCCCCTCGTGAATGCCACGGCCGCCCGATTTCATGAGTCCATCGCGGTGGCGGGGATTTCGCTCAGCGTCTATTTCGTCGGCGCTTTCATCGGTGTGCTCGGCGGCTGGTGGTTGGTGCGCAACTACAACGGGCGACGCACGTTGGTTCTCGGACTGGCCCTGCTCGCCGGTGGCGGCGCCCTGGTCACCATCGCCACGACACTGCGGGGCTGGCCCCTCTACTGTGCGGCGGTCGCGCTGATGGGTGCGGGTTTTGGGGTGTTGGACTTTGGGATCAACTCCATCCTCGCTCGCAGCGCTGAATCGCAGCGGGCCCATCGCATGTCGCTGGCGAACTCCTTTTGGGGAGTCGGATCGATTTTGGGACCCCTGCTCATTGTCCTGGTGCGCCCCAAGAACTTTGAACTCCTCTTCGCCATCGTGGCGACGTTGGCCGTACTTCTCACGCCGCTCGTCAAGGGTCTGAGTGCTCCGCCGTTGCGCTCGGTGCCGAGCATATTGCAACGTCCTCGCTGGGCGCTCGCAACGTTCTGTGTCGCACTTATCAGCTACGTCGCCGTCGAATCGGCGGCCTCGGGCTGGATCGCGACCGACATCCACAGCCGAGGCTTTAGTCAAAGCGTGGCGTCGCTCTCAACCGCCGGCTTCTGGCTGGGGCTCACCATTGGTCGCGCACTCGGCGGACGATTGCACCGCATCATGTCGGCCCAGCAACTCGTCGAGGGCGGTCTTGGCCTGTCGGCCCTCTGCGCTCTTGCGGCCACCCAACGGCCGCTGGCCGTCGGCGCCTTCTGTCTCCTTGGTGCCGCCCTCGCCAGCGTTTTCGTCTTCGGCATGCTCTGGTATCAAGAGATCGTGGGTGACGACAACAACGGCATTTCGATCATCATCATCTGGGCGATGTTGGGAGGAGCGATCGGCCCCGCCGTCACCAGTTGGTGTGTGTCGGCGGCCGGCAGTGGCGTCATTCCCTGGGCCATTGCGGGCTTTAGCGTTCTTACGCTGGGCCTGTTTTTCACTGCCCACCGCTTCGCGCGTTTGCGCTAACGCGTCAGTCGAAGGTCTGGTCGCGCCAGTCCTGCTTGGCAAAAATCATGTGCACGTCGCTCACGTGACGCTCAAGGAACGCGGCTTCGCAGTACTGGAGATACAAATTCCACATGCGCTGGAACTTGTCACCAAGGCCGAGCGCGTCGTAGGCGTCGTGGCGGTCGGCCAAGTTCTCGCGCCAGCGGCGAAGGGTCTCGGCGTAGTGACGACCAATGTCCTGCACGTCAATCAAGCGCAGATCAGAGACTGCACTGGCCGTTTCGTGAATCGCTTGGACGCTGGGCAAAAAGCCACCGGGGAAAATCATGTCCTTGATGAAGTCCTGGCTGTGCTTGGTGCGTTCATAGGCAATGTCTTCGATAACAATTGCCTGGAGCGCCATGAGGCCATCGGGCTTGATTAAGGCGGCGCAGGTGCGGAAGTAGGTCTCCAGCTGGCGCCACCCAATGGCTTCAATCATCTCGACGGAGACGAGCTTGTCGTAGGTACCGGTGAGGTCTCGGTAGTCCTGGTTCAAGATGGTGACACGATCGCTCAGACCGAGTCGCTCCACCAGTGCGGTGGCGTAGGCGTGCTGCGCGTCAGAAATCGTCACCGACGTCACCCGACAGCCGTAGTTCGTGGCCGCGTGCACCGCCAGCCCACCCCAGCCCGTGCCGATCTCAACGAGGTGATCGTCGGGCGAGAGCGCCAGCTTCTGACACAGCAGGTCGAGCTTGGCTTTGGAGGCCTCCTCCAAGGTGACCTCGGGCGACGCGAAGTACGCGCAGGAGTACATCATGGTGGGGTCCAGCATGACTTGGTAGAAACTGTTGCCCAGGTCGTAGTGGGCGAGGATGTTCTCCTTGTCCTTGACCTTGTTTTGGCGCGTCAGCCACTGGGGGCGATTACGAAGTGGTGCGAGCCAGTTGGCGACGAGATCGAGACGGTGCAGCAGGGGCGCCATGTTGCGAATAACAAACTGCACGAAGCCCGTCAGGTCTTCAACGTCCCACCAGCCCTCGGTGTAGCTTTCGCCAAAACCGACCGAGCCACTCTTCACCAGTGCGCTGTAAGTGCGCAGGTCGTGCACCGTGACGGGAAAGACCGGAGCACCCTGACCGAAGGTGACCGAGGAGTCGCCCTCGTGCAGCACCAACGTGCCGTAGGTGAGTCGACGCAGCAGCCAGCGCAGCACCGCCTCGCGCCAGACCGAGCGGCGCAACTTGGACGTCCGTGAGGTGTGGGGGGCAATCTTGTCAACCACGGTCAATCCCTTTTTTGGCAGCCTTCGATGGGTGGGAGAAGAAAGGTGCACGCTTTCGCAGGAGCGTGAGCGCTTCGCGATAGATCCCGTAGGTCACCCCATAGGTCGTAAAGGGGCGGCGCCACACCAGCGACTGCATGGTCGAAGGGCTCATCTCCACGCGCTTCAGTGTAAGCGAGGCGTCAAACACCTTCACCTCGCCGTGCCAGTTCTCCAGATGAATGCCGAGCGTTTTTCCCGGTGGCGACCACCGGCAGACGTAGTCGTGATCCATGCCTAGAAAGGGCGAGACGTGCAGCGTCTTGGTGAAACGTGGCGCGGGGTCGTCGCCCCGTAGGACGTAGCGGCGGCGCTCCAGCCACGGCGTTGACCGTACCTCGAGCACCACAAAGTCAATCGCGTCGCCAGCCTCGTTGTAGACGTAATAGGTCGTCAAGGGATTGAAGAGGAATCCCCATGTCCGAATATTTCCGAGCAGGGCAATGCGCCCCGTCGGGCGGACACCCTGAGTGGTCACAATCTCATCGCGCACCGACTCGTCCAGCGACTTCGCTCGGTCTCCGCCGAAGTCGTTTCGGCGAAACCACACGGGCGCAGGGTGGCGTGCTGACCACCACGGACTCAGTGCGGTAACGGCATCGACTTCATCCAAGAACAACAAGACTTGTGTCGAGCGATACCGGAACTCGTGGGCCACGTTGCCCGTTGCGGGCGCCGCATGGCGAACGTGTCGGACCCACCCTTCGTAGAGGGCGCTGTTCACGGCGTGACCACGGTCACGTCGGCCCCGAGAGCCTTGGCCACCACAACGCCCGACCGGGCGCCATCTTCGTGAAAGCCGTAGCCCCAATACGCTCCGGCGTATGAAATCCGATCCACACCAGAAATCTCGCTGTGGCGTACCTGTGCCGCCATCGCGGGACCATCAAAGACCGGGTGCGCGTAGTGCATGGTCGCAATGACCGTGGCCGGATCAATGGCCTCAGGCTGATTTAACGTGACGTAGAAGGTGTCAGGACCCACGTGCCCCTGCAACCGCGAGACGTCGTAGGTCAACGTCGGCGCCGTCGCACCGATCAAGCGGCGATAGTTCCAGCTCGCTCGGGCAGCGTGTCGTGAGGGCATCAACGACTCGTCGGTATGAAGTGTCGCCACATTGTCCTGATAGCCAATCGCCCCTAAGACCTCAACTTCCGCTGCGCTGGGATTTTGCAGGAGTCGTAGAGCGTCGGTTGAGTGCGTCGCGAGAATGACGTGATCAAACGTCTCGCTACCGCCCGACCAGGCAACTTCCACACCCCCGTCGACGCGCCTAATCGCGGTGACGGCAGTGTTGCAACGCACGCGGTCGCCAAGACGGGCGGCGATGGCGTCCACGTACCGCACGGAGCCACCAAGAATCGTTCGCCACTGAGGCCGATTGGCCACCGACAGCAGGCCGTGGTTGTTTAAGAAGCGAAAGAGCGACCGTGCGGGGAAGGCCGCAAAGGTCTGGGGATTGGCGCTCCAGATCGATGCGCCCATAGGGATGAGATAGAACTCACGAAAAGCATCGCTGTAGCCGCCGCGTCGGAGAAACTCGTCGAGAGCGACGTCGTCACTCGTGGTTGCGAGGTGCGCGAGTGCAGCCTTGTTGAATCGGAGAATGTCCCGCAACATGCGCCAAAAGAAGGGTCTAAACAGGTTGCGTGGCTGGGCGAAAATCGTGCGCAGGTTTGACCCGCACCACTCGATGTTGGCCGCGTCATCGGCCACGGAAAAGCTCATGTCGCTATCGCGGGCCTCAATACCAAGGTCGCGGAACAGGCTCGTGAGCAGCGGGTAGCAGCGGTCGTTGAAGACCATGAATCCGGTATCGATGGCGTAGGTGTGGTCGCCACGGCGAACCTGGTGGCTGTGAGCGTGACCGCCCAGTCGATCATCGGCTTCGAACAGGGTGATGTCGTGCAACGGATGAAGGAGATGGGCGCTGACGAGGCCCGACACCCCGCTGCCCACGATGGCAATACGCACTGCTTGCTTCTCCCTGTACCTACCGAGTCGGCACGACCGGCACTTTGAGATTACCGGTATTCTCAAGGTGAACGACTGGAGCACCAATGGCCCGCTACCGCACGACGATTACATCGTCCCTGAGCCCTCAAAATGCCTTTGACTACATGGCTGACTTCACCAATGCCGAAGAGTGGGACCCCGGCGTCGCCCACGCCGAGCATCTGAGCGATCTGCCCGTCACGCTCGGCTCACGCTTTCTCCTCCAGGCCATTTTCGGCAAGTCCACCATGCCACTGGAGTATGTCATCGCGGCCTACACGCCCACCGAGCGTGTGGTTCTGGTTGCTGAGACCGACAAGGTGAAGTCGACCGACGAAATCACCATTGTCGCCAATGGCACGGGATGCCTGGTGACCTACGATGCCGAACTCGAAACACTCGGTCGCTTTCGCTGGGCCACCCCCATTGTTGCCTTGATGTTCAAGCGCATCGGTGACCGCGCTCGAGACAGCCTGCGTCTCGTCTTAAATCCGTGACTCGCCCCCTCGCCCGCTTCCTGGATGCGGCGCTTGAGGCCAGCGTCGTCGGGAGTTTCTCGAATATTGGCTACATCGTTCGCTCACGCCTGTGGCGCTGGGCGCCCCACCAAGAACTCACGGGAAAAATTGCCGTCGTTACTGGCGCGACGTCAGGGCTAGGACTCGAGACGGCCGCTGAACTCGCTCAAGGCGGCGCACAGGTTTTCATCCTCGCTCGCGACGCTGGCAAGGCCGCGATCGTGATCGAGGCCCTGACGACCAGAGTCGGTCGTGACGCCTTCACCTTCGTCGAGGCCGACATGGGCTCGTTCGACAGCGTCCGTTCCTGCGCCACCGCCTTGCAGGGGCTCGCTCCCCGTATCGACATCCTCGTGCATAACGCCGGCGCCCTCACCACAACCTACGGCCAGAGTCCCGATGGCGTTGAGGCCACAATCGCTACCCACCTGCTCGGCCCCTTCCTCCTCACGTCACTGTTGCGCGACCAGTTACGCGCCGCTGCCCCAGGCCGCGTCATTACCGTTGCTTCCGGCGGCATGTATTCGTGGAAATTTGCTCTGAGCGACCTTGTCATGTCACCTGAGGCGTACGACGGCGTGAAGGCCTACGCCCGTGCCAAGCGTGCGCAGGTCGTTCTTGGCCACGAGTGGGCGCGACGCGAATTACCGGCGGACATCTTGTTTGCCACCATGCACCCCGGCTGGACCGACACCCCAGGACTCGCCGCCTCACTCCCCGGCTTTTACCGTGTTGTTCGCCGCTGGTTGCGCACGCCGGCCCAGGGTGTGGACACGATTCTGTGGCTCAGCACAAATCAAGAATTAGCAAGCCACAACGGGGACTTCTTCTTCGACCGAGCCGTACGGAGCGAGCACAAAATGCGCACGCGGACGGTCAATCCGGCCCGAGATCAGATAGATCTGTGGTCGTGGTGCTGCGATGAAACTGGTGCACATGTGGAAGAGTAAGAAGGTGAAGAAAATTCACTGGTCCAATCAGTGGCACCTGCACCCCGGCGTTCGCAGCGGGGATCAGCTGACCCGCGGTGAGCGAGCGGCCGACAAGATGCGCAACGCCATGGGATCGTGGACTTTTGTCTTTTGTTTCTTCAGTGTGATGATCATCTGGGCCATTGTCAACACGTGGTTCTTCACCAAGGTGCTCCACCACAAGGCCTTCGACCCCTACCCCTTCATCTTGCTGAACTTGTTCTTGTCGATGATGGCGGGGGTGCAGGCAGCGGCGTTGTTGATCGCGGCCAAGCGTCAAGACGCCATTAGTTCCGAAGTGGCGAGCCACACCTCACAGAACACAGATGACATCAAGTTGCTGCTCGAAGAGAACACCGCACTCATTCATCACGTCAAGGCCAACACGGACCTGCTCGATGAGCTCCACGCCCACTTGAGTGCCATTGGCGAGAAGCTGGGCGTCGACGGCGGCCAGTTCTCACCGCCCGAGCAGTTTTAGCTCCGTCGCGCTGAGCGCACTGGCGCCAACACAATGAGTGAGGCGTAGATCACGATCGCAATGGCGATGTGCATCCACACCAGCACCATCACGGCATCGAACGGCTGGCCCAACACCAAAATGGCGACATCGGGCAGGAGCAAGACCAGGCTGGCGAGAATAATCAGGCGCAGGTAGAGCCATTTGGCCTGTGAGGAGACGCGCGTCACAATGGGCCAGCCCGCGCAGCCACCGAGCACGCCGATGACCGTCAGCTTGCTGTAGTCGGCGAACTGAAAGTGCTGGTAGTGCGCCTGCTTGGGGAAGAGTGCAATGCCAATCTTGGCGAGCACCCAGTCGGCCACCAATGAGCCGACCACTGCCACCACTGTCGCAAGTGCGACGGAGCGCCACGTCGGGCTCGTGCGGGGCTTGAAGTCCACGTGAAAATAGGCCAACACTGGGCGGAGAAATGCTGGAAAGCTGTCTAGCGAGAGGTTCATCCCGGTCTCCTTCTTCACCGTCAGCCTAATAAACGGCGGTGCCTACAGTACGTGGTCGAGTGGCGCGTCTTCTAAGAATCCTCGTAATTGACGACCCATGTCGCGAGCGGGCCCCGATACTTCGCCGAGCTCTACGCCCTCGATCGACGTGTCGTCACCGGGCTGATACAGCGACACCCGCATACCTCGGCCCCCGCGACGCGCCACCACCGTCCACGGCAGACCCGGGACTCCTGAGTCGTGCTCCGCCACAATCGTGCTACCCACCACGGTGACGTTCCACTCCGGTGAGGCCGCGGCCGCGCATACCCGCGAGAGATCTGATGAGTTACTTAACGCCATGGTCGTCCTTTATGAGCCCAGCGGGCCACTGCCAAACTCTACGGGGTGGTTGTAACGAACACTGCCCACCGCACGAAGGCGGTGGGCAGTGTTTCAACGATGCGTCGCAGCGCACCTACGGGGCTTAGCCCTGGTAGCGCTCGATGGAAGCGGCCAACTCGGCGAGAGCCTCGTCGCGACCGACCCACTTCTCAACCTTGACCCACTTGCCTTCGTCGAGGTCCTTGTAGACCGTGAAGAAGTGCTTGATGCGGTCCAGCGTGGCCTGAGGCACGTCGGAGATGTCGTTGGCGTGCTTCCATGCGGGGTCGTAGCTCGGCACGCAGATTAACTTGGCGTCTTCACCCTTTTCGTCGGTCATGATGCACATGCCAAGAATCTTGGACTCAATCAAGCAGCCGGGGAAGGTGGGGTAGGCAGTGAGGACGAGTGCGTCCAAGGGGTCACCGTCGCCGCCCAGCGTGTCGGGAATGAAGCCGTACTCGGCGGGGTAGCCCATTGAGACGATCAGGTGGCGGTCCAACTTGATGGTGTTGGTCTCGTGGTCGAACTCGTACTTATTCTGCGAACCGGCGGGGATTTCGACAATGACATTGACGCTGCTCATGCATGCTCCTAGGACGTTGTGACGATGGTCACGGGACAACTTTACTCAACATGCCCACGTACGGTCGCTCCTAGACTGGGAGCCAGCGCCGCCCACACGTGCGGTGGCAGCTGTCTACCGAGAGATGCCCATGACGACCGTTGAAAAGCACCCCCGCCTGCCGGCCACGTTGATTTTGGTGGCGGCCATGATGTCGCTCATCACCAGCCTCGGTGCTCCCCTGATTACCACCGTGGCCACGAGCGATCACGTTCCCGTCTTTACCGCGACCTGGATGCTGACGGTCACCTTGCTCACCGGCGCCCTCGCGACTCCCATCATGGGCCGCCTCGCCGACAGCCCCCACCAGCACCGCGTCATCTCCATCTCACTGGGCATCGTTATCGTCGGCCTTCTCATCGCGGCCGCGTCCAAGAACTTCACCGAACTTCTCGTCGGTCGCGCCTTGCAGGGCTTGGGCATGGGCCTCGTCCCGGTCTGCATGGCCATTGCACGGACGCACCTGTCACCGGAGCGGTCTGCGCGAACGATTGCCACCTTGTCCGTGACCGTAGCCGTGGGCGTCGGTTTGGGCTATCCACTCACGGCACTGATCGCTGAGTTCGTCTCGTTCCACGCATCCTTTATCGTGGCGGCCGCCTTGGTTGTCACCACATCGATCATCGCCCGACGGGTGTTGCCGCCCAATGTCAATGGCAAGGCCGAGCCCTTCGACTTCCCTGGTGCCTTCTTGCTCACCGTCGGCCTCACCGGCTTACTCTGGGAACTCGGTGAAGGCCAGGTCTGGGGCTGGCTCTCACGGACCTCGATTGAGATGTCGGTGGTCAGCGTGGTCATTCTCGCCACATGGGTCATCTTTGAGCTCCGCACGAAGGCACCATTGGTTGATCTTCGACAGACTCGCATCCGCAATGTCTTCGCCGCCGACATCGTGGGCTTCGTTATCTCGACAGCCTTCTATCTCTTCTTGCCCATTTTGGTGGAGTTCGTCACGATCCCACCAAGCACCGGATACGGCTTTGGCTCATCAATCTTCGTGTCGGGCCTGCTGTTGGTGCCACTGTCGCTCGGTACCTACAGCGCGAGCCGCTTCGCCCCCGCGATTATCGCCAAGGTCACGGCGCGAGGAATCTTGCCCGTCGGGTGCCTGTTCTTCGTCGCTGGCTCGGCCGGTTTTGTTGTCTGGCACGCCCACCTCTACCAGGCCTTCGTGGTCTCCGGTGTCGCGGGGCTGGGAGCCGGCATTACCTTTGCGGCCATGCCCGGTTTCATTGTTCGCGCGGTGCCTGCTTCCGACACCGGTGGCGCACTTGGTCTCTATCAACTGGTGCGCAACGTGGGCCTCTCCATCGGTTCAGCCATCGCCGGCCTCATTCTGGCCCACTACACCCCGGCGCACGAGGTCAATCCAACCATTGAGGGCTTTACCGTCAACATGGAACTCGCGGCGCTGCTCCTTGTGGTGGCGGGCGCCATGGGCTACGCCCTCTTACGCGAGAGTTCAGCGGCCGCCGCCCCCCTCGAAATGGAGAAGGCCTCGTGAGCACGTTCATCGCCACGTTGACCTGTCAGGATCAGCCGGGCATTGTGCAGGCGCTCTCGAGTGCCATCGTGATGGTGGGTGGCAACATCATCGAAAACGACCAGTTCACCGACCCGATGACGGGTGTCTTCGTGATGCGCACCCGCTTCAGTGCCGACGAGGGCAACCACGATGCCGTCCACACCGTCCTGGCCACGCATCTTGAGCGCTTTACGCCCGTGCTGACTGTGCGACACGAGTCAGCACCGCGACGCGCCTTGATCGCCGTCTCCAAGTATGACCACTGCCTCGCTGAACTTCTCTACCGCAAGAGCCAGGGCGACCTCGATTTGGCTATTCCGGCCGTGGTCTCCAACCACCCCGATCTCGGCCCGCTGTGCGCCGCGGCCGGCGTCCCCTTTCACCACATTCCAGTGACACCCGACACGAAGGAACGCGCCGAGGCGCAGTTGCGTGAACTCATCGACACTTTGGATATCGACTTCATCGTCCTCGCCCGCTACATGCAGGTCCTGTCGTCGAGCTTTTGCGAAGACTTTGCCGGTCGCATCATCAACATTCACCACTCGTTCCTCCCGGGGTTCAAGGGAGCTCGGCCCTACCATCAGGCCCACGCCCGTGGTGTGAAGCTCATCGGCGCCACCGCCCACTTCGTGACGGCCGACCTCGATGAAGGGCCGATCATCGACCAGGACGTCGTGCGGGTATCGCACGCCCGCACCGTCGACGATTTTGTCGCCTTGGGTCGTGACGTAGAACGCACCGTGTTGGCGCGAGCTGTGGGGCTCATTGCCCAAGACCGCGTTGCCCTCGTGGGACAACGCACCGTTATTTTCTCGCAGTAATCAGGTGACGGGGTTGCGGGTGGCGAAGCGTTCGTTTGCGAACTCTTCGTTCGTGATTACGGCGACCAAGTGCTCCACGGCGTCGTAGACGTCAACGTAGCGCAGGTACAGCGGCGTGAACCCGAAACGAGCAATGTCGGGTGAACGGAAGTCACCAGTGACCCCGCGCGCAATCATCGCCTGCACCACGCCATAGGCGTGGGGATGATGCATCGAGACCTGCGAGCCACGACGGTGGTGTTCCCGTGGCGTGGCGAATGTGAAGACACCAGGGAGGCGCTCCTCGACCAGCGACAGAAAGAGGTCCGTGAGCGCCAAACTCTTCGCACGCACCGCGGACATCGTGGTGCCGCCAAAGATGTCCAGAGCGCCGTCGAGTGAGGCCAGCGCCAGAATCGACGGACTCGAGGTAATGAAGGCCGCCATACCCTCGGCCGGTTCGTAGTCGAGGGTGAAATCAAAGGGTCGGGCGTGACCCAGCCAGCCCTGCAGCGGATTCTCCGCAACACCCTGCCAGCGACGGGCCACGTAGCCAAAGGCCGGCGCACCAGGGCCGCCGTTCAGATACTTGTAGCCACAGCCCGCGGCGAAGTCGACGTTGGCGCCACGCACGTCCACCGGTACCGCACCCGTCGAGTGAGCGAAGTCCCACAGCATCAATGCCCCAGCGGCATGTACCTGTTCGGTGATACCAGCGAGATCAAGCATTTCGCCCGTGCGATAGTCCACGTGGGTCAGCATCACGAGGGCCACGTCATCAGAGAGCTCCTCCTCCAAATTGTTGCGGTCGATCGGGCGAACCTCAATCGGACGCTTCGTGAGTCGCGCCATGGAGTTGGCGATGTACACGTCGGAGTGAAAGTTCGCTGCGTCAGTCACGATGATGTGACGATCGGGACGAAGTGCCAGTGCGGCCCCAATGAGCTTGGCCAGCATGAAGGTCAGCGTGTCGGCCGCCACCACTTCGCCGGGCTCGGCCCCAATGAGCCGAGCAATTTTGTCACCCACCACAAAGGGCAGGTCCATCCAGTGTGCACTGTTCCACGACCGCACGAGGCCTTCACGCCACTGGGACGACACCACTTCTTCGATACGTGCCAGGGAACGTTTGCTTAACGGGCCCAGAGAGTTGCCGTCGAGGTAAATCTCGTCGTTCAACAAGAAGGCCTCACGCAGCGAGGCCAACTCGTCTCGCTGGTCGAGCACTACGGCATCGTCTCGTCTGATCATCGCTGCCTACCTGGTGAGCGGCTTGTACTTAATGCGGTGGGGCGTGTCGGCATCGGTACCGAGGCGCTTGTGGCGCTCGGCCTCGTAGTCAGAGAAGTTGCCCTCAAACCACCGGACCACGGCGTCGCCCTCAAAGGCCAGCACGTGCGTGGCGATGCGGTCAAGGAACCAGCGGTCGTGGCTAATGACCACGGTGCAACCGGGGAAGCTCAAGAGACCGTCTTCGAGGGCACGCAAGGTGTCAACGTCGAGGTCGTTGGTGGGTTCGTCCAAGAGCAGGACGTTGCCACCCGAGCGCAGCACCTTCGCCAACTGCACGCGGTTGCGCTCACCACCGGAGAGCTCGCCGACCTTCTTTTGCTGGTCGGAGCCCTTGAAGCCGAAGCTCGACACGTAGGCGCGGGCGTGGATTTCACGGTTGCCGACCACCATGTGCTCTTGGCCACCCGAGATCTCGTCAAAGACCGTCGACTGCGGGTCGAGGCCGTCGCGGCTCTGGTCGACGTAGGCGAACTGCACCGTGGAACCCACGGTCAACTCACCGCTGTCGGGCGTTTCGAGGCCCACCATCATCTTGAAAAGCGTCGTCTTACCGGCACCGTTCGCCCCGATCACGCCGACAATGCCACCGGGAGGCAGCATGAACTCGAGGTTCTCAATCAACAGGTGATCGTCGAAGCCCTTGGTGATACCCGACGCGTTGACGACCACGTCACCGAGGCGGGGGCCGGCGGGGATGGCAATTTCCATCTTGTCGGCGCGACGCTCGGCGGCCTCGGACTCGGCCACGAGTTCGTTGAACTTGTTGAGGCGAGCCTTACCCTTGCTCTGGCGCGCTTTCGGGGCCATGCGAATCCACTCCAGCTCTCGTTCGAGGGCGGCCTGACGGACCTTGTCACCCTTTTCTTCGGCGGCCAAGCGGGCCTGCTTCTGCTCGAGCCAACCGGTGTAGTTGCCCTCGTAGGGAATGCCGTGACCACGGTCGAGTTCCAAGATCCACGAAGCGGCGTTGTCGAGGAAGTAGCGGTCGTGCGTAATGGCCACGACGGTACCGCTGTAGTCCTGAAGGGCACGCTCCAACCACGCCACTGACTCGGCGTCGAGGTGGTTGGTGGGCTCGTCGAGGAGCAGGAGGTCGGGCTTCGAGAGCAGGAGGCGGCACAAAGCAACACGGCGCTTTTCACCACCGGAAAGGTGCGTCACATCGGCGTCGGCTGGTGGCAGGCGCAGCGCGTCCATGGCGATTTCCAACGTGCGATCGAGGTCCCAGGCGCCTAAGGCGTCAATCTTGTTCTGAAGCGTGGCCTGCTCGGCCAAGAGCGCGTCAAAGTCGGCGTCGGGGTTGGCGAACTCGGCGCAGACTTCGTTGAAGCGCGCCAGGAGGTCTCGCTGTTCAGCCACGCCGTCCATCACGTTGCCGACCACGTCCTTGGTGGGGTCGAGCTGGGGTTCCTGTGGGAGATACCCAACCGTGAAGCCGGGGGTAAGTCGCGCCTCACCCGTGAAGCCGTCATCGAGGCCGGCCATGATGCGCAGCAACGATGACTTACCCGAACCATTGCCACCAATCACACCGATTTTGGCTCCTGGGTAGAAGGAGAGGTTGATGCCCTTAAGGACTTCGCGGTCTGGTGGGTAGAAGCGGCGCAGATCGCGCATGGTGAAGATGTATTGAGCGGCCATAGCTCTATTCTCCCACGTCCGCCGCAGCGCATTGTGTGCAGGGCGTTGCCCGTAGGCTGGAGGCCATGAGCGAAACCCCAAATCCCGCACACCGTCACGCCCCTGATTGGCTGATTCTTACTATTGCCTGCGTTGCGCAGTTCATGGTCGTTCTCGACGTCTCCGTCGTGAACGTCGCCCTGCCCCACATGGGCATGGACTTGCACCTGGACCAGACCCAAGCCCAGTGGATTGTCAACGCCTACGTCTTGACCTTCGCCGGTTTCCTTCTTCTCGGTGGACGCTGCGCCGACCTGTTCGGTCGTCGCAAGGTCTACCTCGTTGGAGTGGCCATCTTCACCCTGGCGAGCATCGCCGCCGGTGTTGCGCACACCGGTTCTGAGATGATCATCGCCCGCGCCGTCCAGGGCCTCGGCGGTGCCGTGCTCTCCCCCGCCACCTTGACCATCATCGTAACGACCTTCGCCGGACCTCGCATGCCCAAGGCCATCGGTGCCTGGAGCGCCGTCGCCGGTGCCGGTGGTGCCGTCGGTGGTCTCGCCGGAGGCATTTTGACTGGTGTGGCGTCGTGGCGCTGGGTCTTCTTCATCAACGTGCCCTTTGGCATCATCGCCACCGTGGCTGCCATGATGTACCTGCAGGAGCGCCGCAACCAGGAGGCCACCTCGAAGCTCGACATCACGGGTGCGTTCTTGGTCACTGGTGGCCTGAGTGCCTTCATCTACGGCATCGTTAACACGACGACCCACGGCTGGACCTCGTCTTCAACCCTGACGTGGCTCGCCGTTGCCGTCGTTGGTCTCATCGGCTTCGTCCTTTGGGAAGCCAAGGTCGCGTCGCAGCCACTGGTCGCTTTTCGTATCTTTAAGTCACGCCCCCTCACCGTCGCCAACGTGGTGATGCTGCTGGCTGGTGGTGCCTTCTTCTCGATGTGGTTCTTCTTGACGTACTACTTCCAGAACATCCTCGGCTACGGCGCTGTTCGCGCTGGCTTCTCCTTCTTGCCAATGGCCGTGGCGATCATCATCGGGTCGCAGGTGTCGTCGCGCCTCTTGGTGAAGACGGGCGTCCGTCCACTGCTGGTTGTCGGTTCCGTGCTGGCAACTGCCGGTTTCTACTGGCTCTCCCTAATCACGGTCCACTCGGCCTACTGGGCCGACCTGCTGCCGCCATCAGCGCTGGCCTCATTCGCGATGGGTTTGTTGTTTGCGCCTCTCGCTACTGCAGCAACCGCCAAGGTTGACCGCAAGGACGCCGGTCTGGCATCGGGTGTGTTGAACTCAGCCCGTCAGATTGGTGGGTCGCTCTCGCTGGCCGCACTCGGCACCGTTGCCGCGGACCGCACGCTGTCGGCAGTTCACAGCGGCATCGCCCAGAACGTTGCCTACGTTGATGGCTACGTCCGGGCCTTCCAGGTTGCCGGTTGCATCACCGCCGTTGCCTTCTTTGTGTCCTTTGCTCTGCCCGCCAAGGTGGGACACCACTCGAGCCATGCGGCACCCTCGCCAGAGGCTGCCGGCGCTGCGGGCCATTAGAGGTCTGTCACCACGCCATCAATCCGCTGTCAATTGACAGCGGATTGATGGTTTTGGGGCAGTAAGTGGACGCGTTCGAGGACGGCGGCTGGTGCCACGACATAGAGCCGGTTCACTGCCCTGGTCACCGCGACGTAAAAGTTTGTGTCAGAAATACCCTTTGGGCTCACCGCAACAATCACCGCGTCGTATTCGAGACCCTTAGCGCGGTGTGCCGTTTCGCACGCCACCACGTGCTGTCGTGCGTCCCCGACCTTCACCAAGTGCAATTCGTCCCGCAATAGATCTCGCATACCGGAGTCACTCGCCACCACTAGAACGTTCTTTGGGTGAATATCGTCACGCTGGAGCCAGTCAAGACAGATCTTCACATTTGCAATCACGTCACTCGCGCGAGCACTCGGAATACCAGTAAATACTTCACTCGAGGGCAGCGACGCCGGGGCCGCCGAACCATCAAGGAACCGCCGAGCAAGTAGCGCGATATCTCGCGAGTTGCGAACATTCTGACGGAGTTCACCATGAACCCAGCCCGCCGAAATGGCCGGTGGCGTGAAGCCGCGCGAGACAACTTCTTGGTGCGTGTCGGCAAGCAGGAACAACTTCCCTTCACCATCAGGGTCGAGCAGAGACTCCAGCATCCCAATCCAGGCCGGTGAGAAGTCCTGCGCCTCGTCAATGATGATGCGGTCGAAGCGCTGGGTGACGAGGTGCCAATTTTTTAGAAGGTGCGCAGGGAGTTCATCCATCCAGAACGACGGATCATCCTCGCGAATCTTGAGCTTGGGCATGCCCTCGAGTGTCAGCACTGTGCGCAAGAAAGCACCGACCACGAGAGTTGGTGCGAACTCGTCATCGTCGTCAACGACATCGGCAAACTGCGCTCGTAGCTTTTCCGCGAGTGGGTCGTTGTAGCAGGTGAGCAGTACCCGCTTCGGCACCTCATCTTCTTCGGCGTAGAGCCCGAGTCGGGTCCACTTTGAGGCCAGATAGGTCTTGCCCGTGCCGGCGCGACCCGAGACAAAAACTCGGTGGTGCACGTCGAGGCACGAGAGCGTTTCCACCTGAGCGTCACAAATCGCGTCGAGTTCGCGGCGAATGTAGTTCGAGACCAGTTCTGGCTCGTAGACAAAATCTGCAGTCGGCGCCAGATAATCAATGATCGCCTGGCAATCAGACGGTGACAGCTGTCCGGCCCGATACGGAGTGCAAAACATGTCATCAATAGCTGCAGTGAGGTTTTCAAGTTCAGGGGCGAGAATAAGTTGCTCCCTGACAATCCCCGCGGGGATCCGTCCGGTTACCTTTGGGCAGTTCGGTAGACAGATGGCCGAGTGGACCTGCACGTACTGGTTACCGGTTTCTTTGGCCAGCAGGCGCTGCAATTTATACATGTTCCCGCGGAGCTGTGCCACCGGGTCTCGGTCAGTGCCGACCCACTTGCCACCCTTCAACCTGATCTCTCCGCCCTTGACTTCAATCAGTCCCACGCCCCAAACGGGGTGCAGAAGAATGATGTCGGCCTCGGCATCGTAACCTTCTGACTTAAACAGAAAATTGACAAATATCAGCCAGTCGTCGTTGAGCCGCTGCTGCAATCGGTCAACGACGACACGCTCCGCGCTGTTCTTCATCTTGTGCACTTGAAAGTCCAGTGGAAGGATGCGGGCCATGATTCTCCTCGATGTTGGTACGTAGCACGAAGACTACCGCCTGGCTCTTTCGAGCCCTCGCCTGCGAGGCGCAGCGAGCGGCCCGCCTAGGTCAGAGTTCGCTCTGCGCCGCGTCGAGGGTTGGCTCGTTGCCCACCGTCAAGAAGAATCGCAGCGAGAAGAGTGCGATGACGGTGCACAGCGTTCCACCGAGGTAGAACGGCAGGCGAAGCCCACCCTTGGCCACCACGCCACCGAGAAGTGACCCAAACGGCATCAATCCCCACACCAGGGTGCGCCGGGTGCCGTGGATGCGACCGTAGAGCTCGGACGGAATGGTGCTCTGGTAGACCGCCATCAACAAGACGTTCCACTGGGTTACCGCAAATAACTCGAGAGTGGTGACAATCGCGAAGAAGTAAATGTTGGGCGAGAATCCAACAACCAACGTCAATACGGCACTTGTCGTAATGCCGAAGGCCATCGTGCGGCTTCGCCCGAAGCGCTTGGAGAGCTTGGGGGCCATGAATCCCCCCACAATCGCGCCGATGCCCTCAATGGTGAGGAGCGCGCCGAAGTAGGTGGGCTTCAAGTGCAGTTGATGCAGGATAAAAAGTACTGACGTCGAACTGGCCATCGAGAAGAAAAAGCCGATGGCAGCGGTCGTCAGCACCAGGCGGAGGATCTGCTTGTGTGCCACCAGATAGGCCATACCGAACTTCATCTCGTCGACAAAACTGGTCGTGGACTTCTCGACTCGCTCTGCGCGTTGTTCCTGCAAGAACTTGACCGGAATGAGCGTGGCCAAAATGGCGGCCACAAAGTAGCCAACGCCGTTGGCGGCGAAGGGCAGAAACACCGCCGCGGCGTAGAGAAAACCACTCAACGGCGTCCCCACAAAACCCTGAATCACCGTTTCCGAGATCTGGAGTCGAGAGTTACCTCGTTCAAACTGGTCCTCGGTGAGAATTTGAGGAATCAGCGACTGTGCAGTCGTATCCGCCGCAACCTCGCAAATACCGATGATGAAGGCGGCGAGTAGGAGCCACCAAATGGTGATGGTGTGTGTCGTAACCGCCAGGACAATGAGTGAGGCAACGAGGAATCGAATCGCGTGGGCCCCCGCGAGCAAGTGGCGACGGTCAATGCGGTCGACCAGCACACCAATAGGAATGGCGAAGAGCAGCCATGGGAGCATCACGATGCCGCTCATGGCCGAAATCAAGACGGGATTCTTCGTGAGCGTCACTGCGAGAAGTGGCGCCGCCGCCATCATCACACCGTCAGCCACGTTGGCCGCCAGTGAGGCGCCCCACATCCGGTTAAATGCAGTGCCGAGTGACGAGGCCACAACGTCTTACCAGCGGGTGAGTTGCCCGGCAGCGCGACGCTGCGCCAAGCTCGGTGCCGCCGCGTCCTTGGCACTCATGATGGGTTCGCCGGTCAGGGGCCACGGTACCGCGATCTCCGCATCCAACGGGTGGATCTCGAGTTCGTTTGGCGCGTCGTAGGGCGATGACAAGAGATAGGCCAGTGCCCCGACTTCGCTGGTCACGCAAAATCCGTGGGCGACACCGGCCGGCAGCAGTACCGACTTGCCTGCGTCAGCGGCCAACGAGACCACGACGAGTTGGCCAAAGGTGGGTGACCCTTCACGAATGTCGTAGATGACGTCGTCCAAGGTGCCGTGAGCACAGGTCACCAACTTGGCCTGGCCGCGCGGGGCCACCGAATAGTGCAGGCCGCGAACGACGTTCTTCGCCGACACCGAGAAGTTCGCCTGCTCCACCGAGAAGCTCTGTCCCGCCGCCGTCAGGTCAGCCAACTTGAACCACTCGCGGAACAGTCCGCGGTCGTCACCGAAGACACCGGACTCCAGGATGAAGCAGCCGTCAATGGCTGTTTCGATCAGCTTCACTTGGCATCCTTCAGCGGACGCCACCACGACTCATTGTCCACGTACCACTGGACGACGGCCTGCAGGCCCTGTTCGAAGGGAACTTGCGGGCTGTACCCGAGCTCGTTGCGAATCTTGCCGCAGTCGACCGAGTAGCGACGGTCGTGGCCCAATCGGTCAGCGACGGGCTCGATGCTCGACTCGTTCTTCCCCATCAAGGCCAGCAGCTGGTAGGTGAGTTCCTTGTTAGTCAACTCAGTACCACCACCGATGTTGTAGATCTCACCAGCGCGGCCACCGGCCAAGACCAGCAAAATGCCACGGCAGTGGTCGTCGACGTGCAGCCAGTCACGAATGTTCTGGCCGTCACCGTAGAGGGGCACCTTGTAGCCATCCATCAAGTTCGTGACGAACAGCGGAATGACCTTTTCGGGGAACTGGCGTGGGCCGTAGTTGTTGGAGCAGCGCGTGACGTTGACGTGCATGCCGTAGGTGCGGTGATAGGCCAACGCCGCCAGGTCCGATCCGGCCTTCGAGGAGGAGTAGGGCGAGTTGGGCTCGAGGATGTGGTCTTCCTTCCAGGAACCCTCGGGGATGGAGCCGTAGACCTCATCGGTGGAGACGTGGACGAAGCGCGCGACGTCGTGACGACGGGCCGATTCAAGCAGCGTCTGCGTTCCCAGAACATTGGTCTCAAAGAACAGGCGCGCGCCGGTAATTGAACGGTCAACGTGGCTTTCGGCGGCAAAGTGGACCACCGCGTCGGCGCCGCGCAGCGTCTCATCCACGATGGCCTGATCAACGATCGAGCCGTGCACGAAGGAGACGCGCGAGTCGCGCAACGCCGTTTCGAGGTTTTCCATGCGGCCCGAGTAGGTCAAGGCGTCGAGCACAACAATGTCGTCGTAGCCCAAGTGGTCTTGCGCCAACAGCATCTCGACAAATCGCGAACCGATAAAGCCGGCTGCTCCCGTAATAACAATGCGCACAGCGCTACCTCGGCCTTCAGAAAGGGGGGAAATCGGTACCTATACTAGTGGCGTGAAGGGAATCATTCTGGCCGGTGGTAGCGGCACTCGTCTCTACCCCATTACCCGTGCGGTCTCCAAGCAGTTGCTGCCGGTGTACGACAAGCCAATGATTTACTACCCGCTGAGCACCTTGATGCTGGCAGGTCTGCGTGAGATCCTGCTGATCACCACGCCCCACGACCAGCCGGCCTTCCAGCGGCTTCTCGGTGACGGCTCACACTTGGGTATCTCGATTTCGTGGGTCATTCAAGAACAGCCCAACGGCCTCGCGCAGGCATTGATTCTCGGCGAAGAGTTCTTGGCCGGCGACAAGTGCGCCCTTGTCTTGGGCGACAACCTCTTCCACGGCCCCGGTCTGGGTACCCAGCTGGCCGCCAACACCGACATTGACGGCGCCCTGATCTACGCCTACGAAGTTGCCGACCCGACCGCCTACGGCGTGGTGGAGTTCGGCGACGACGGCAAGGTGGTCTCGATTGAGGAGAAGCCGAAAGAGCCCAAGTCGCACTTCGCGATTCCCGGCCTCTACTTCTACGACGAGAAGGCACCGGCGCTCGCCAAGACCTTGACACCCAGCGCCCGCGGGGAACTCGAAATCACCGCACTCAACAACGCCTACCTCGAGCTCGGCGAACTCCACGTGCAGACCCTGTCTCGCGCGGTCACGTGGCTCGACACCGGTACCCACGAGTCCCTTTACGAAGCGGGCGGTTTCATCCGTGCGCTGCAGCACCGCACGGGTTTCGCCATCAGCGACCCCGAGCAGATTGCCCGCGAACAGGGCTGGATTAACTAACTCGTTGGTAACGAGACAGCGCGAATGCGCTGTCGTAATGTGGAACTACAAGTCGAAGGAGTTCTATGTCTACGTTGACCATTTCTCGCCGCCAGGGCGCACTGCTCGATGCAGTTGTTCGCCCCTCATTGATTGCTGACGCACTGCTCGTCCTCGTTGGTGCCGCCTTCGTCGGCGCGCTGGCGCAGATCTCGTGGATGGTCCACCCCTTCGCCGTTCCCTTCACCGGCCAGACCTTGGGCGTTTTGGTCGTCGGAGCCACCTTTGGCCTGCGTCGGGCCGTTGGCTCCATGGCGCTGTACGCTCTGGCGGGCCTCGCCGGTGTGCCATGGTTCTCCGCTCACACCCACGGCTACGTGAAGCCACTCTTCGGCTACATCATCGGCTTCGCTGTCGCAGCCTTGGTCATGAGCTACCTCGCCAACAAGGGTGCTGACCGCACCGCCTCCGGCGCCATCGGTATGTTCGTCCTTGGCGAACTGGCCATCTACGCGATTGGTGTGCCATGGCTTGCCGTTTCGTACCACCAGAACCTGGCGTGGGGTATCACCAACGGTCTGATCCCCTTCCTCGTCTGGGACATCGCCAAGGCCGTGGTTGCCGGCACCTTGTTGCCGTTGGCGTGGCGCGTGGTGCCCGACGCCAACGAGCGCTAAGCGCTCACCTTCACTACGCTGGTCACTATGTCGCAGTGGCCTGAACTACCCGCACCAGACGTCTCCGCCGAACACCCCATTTCGGAGCATTGGATCTACACCGGTGGGCATCGTCCCCCGATGCCCCGGGTACTCAACGACCGCATGACCCAGCACTGGCTGGTGCCGTCAATTCCCGACGAACAGCACCCGGCCCTCGAGCGCTTTGCCGCCCGTCGCGCGGCCCTCACGGCGCTCTTTCCTGGTCGCACCATCGTGGTGCCCTCGGGCAACTACAAGGTGCGCTCCCACGACACCGACTACAACTTCCGCACCGCCAACGACTTCTACTACTTGAGTGGCTGCAAGGACCCCGACGTGGTCCTGGTGCTCAAGGATGCGGAGGCGACGCTCTACCTGTCGCCCCGACGCGACCAGTCCACGCACCAGTTCTTCACCGACCCTCGCTACGGGGAGCTCTGGGTGGGTGCCCGTCGGGGCCTCGAGGAGTCCGAGATCTTCTTCGGACTTAGCGCCAAGCCCCTGGACCAGCTCGAAAAGGATCTCCTCGAACTCGACCCCGTCAACGTCTTGGTGGACCGCGGCATTGACGCCACCATCGACAGCTACATCCCGGCCAACGACGATGACCACCTCGTCCCCTTCACCTTGAGCAACCACCGCCTCATCAAGGACGAATACGAAATCACCCAGCTCCAGGCCGCGGTTGACTTCACCATCAAGGGCTTCGAAGACGTGGTGCGCGCCCTGCCCAGCGCCCGCGTTCGTGGCGAGCGCGTCGTCGAGGGTGTCTTTCACTTGCGCGCACGTGTCGAGGGCAACGACGTGGGCTACAACACCATCGCCGCCTCGGGATCAAACGCCACCATCTTGCACTGGATGCACAACTCCGGCCCCGTAAACGACGGTGACCTGCTGCTGCTCGACGCCGGTGTCGAGGTGAACGAGCTCTACACCGCCGACGTCACCCGCACCATGCCCGTCAATGGTCGCTTCACCCCGGCGCAACGCCGCATCTACGACATCGTCAAGCGGGCCGCGGACGTCACCATCGCCAAGCTGCGTCCCGGTTTGCCCTTCACCGACATCTACGCCACCGCCACGCGCGTGTTGACTGAGGGGCTCATTGAACTCGGCATTATGACCGACGACATCGATGTGGCAACCCGGCGCGACACCCAACTGTTCCGCCGTTACACCCTCCACGGCACCAGCCACATGCTCGGTCTCGACGTCCACGACTGCACCCAGTCACGTGAGGTGCACCTCGGTGGACCGCTCGAAGCGGGTCACGTGCTCACCGTCGAACCCGGTCTCTACTTTCAGACCAACGACCTCACGGTGCCCGAGGAATATCGCGGGATCGGCATTCGCTTAGAGGACGACCTCTTGATTACTGCCGACGGCTGCATCAACTTGTCGGCGGCACTTCCCCGCGATCCCGATGAGATTGAAGCCTGGATGGCCGGCCTGTGGGCCGGCGGCCCCGGCGACCTCGCCCGTTAGTCCGTTTCGATCTCTTCGCGGCTGATGCCGAGGAAGTAGAGAACGGCGTCAAGGTACGGCACCGAGAGCGCGGCGTCCGCAGCGGCGCGCACCACCGGCTTGGCGTTAAAGGCAATACCGAGACCGGCCACCGAGATCATGTCGATGTCGTTGGCGCCATCTCCTACCGCCACGGTCTGCTCCAGTGGCACACCCACCTGGGCGGCAAAACGGCGCAGCGCGGTGGCTTTGCCGGCGCGGTCCACGATGGGGGCAGCCAGGCGACCAGTCAACTTGCCGTCAACAATCTCGAGTTCGTTGGCTTCGAGGTAGTCAACGTGGAGCTCGCGCAACAGCGGGGCCAGTACTTCAACGAATCCACCTGACACCACGGCCGGGACGTAGCCCAAGCGGTGCAGCGTGCGTAGCAGCGTGCGTGCACCCGGTGTGAGGCGAAGACGTGCTCGCACCGAGTCCAAGACTGATGCGTCAAGCCCCGCGAGTAGGGCCACACGGCGGCGCAACGACTCGGCGAAGTCCAGTTCACCGGCCATCGCCGCCTCGGTGATCTTGGCGACTTCTTCGGCGCACTGGCACTCTTCGGCCAGCAGGTCGATGACCTCGTCTTGCAGCAAGGTGGAGTCGGCGTCCATCACCACGAGGTGCTTGGCGCGACGATGGAGTCCCGCGCGCTGGATAGCGAGGTCAAGGCCGTTGGCCTGAGCGGCGGCCGTCACCACTTCACGCAGCATTGTGTGGTCATCACCCCGAACCACGAGTTCGTAGCAGTCGACGGGGTAGGTGGCTAAGTGCACAATGCGCTCACACGTGGCGTCGGCCGCGGCGAAGGCGCCAAAGACCGCCTGCAGCTGCGCCGGTGCGATGCGCGGCGCCAGCAGAGTGACGAGCAAGCGGCGGCCCTCGGCCGCGTCCGTCTGCTCCACCACTTCGATAGCGGCCGCGAGGCCATCGCGCTCAATGTCGCGGCTGGCAATAGCGGCACGCACATCGTCAATGGTCACAGTGTCGGGAACGGTGACCTCGCCGCAGAGGACGAGCGAGCCACGAATCGTAATCTGCGCCACGTCAGCCAGGTGGCCCTCTCCCTGCGTCACGAGGGCGAGCGCAGCAAAGAGTTCGGCGCCGGAACCAACACGGTCTGGGCCGGAAACGGTCACGAGATAGGTGGTGGGCACCCCTAAATGGTAGAGGGTCTAGGCCACGCCGTCGTGTTCGGCCATTCGAATGGCCCGCACCGCGGCCACATCGACGTTCGTGCGTGCGTCAAAGCGCCACAGCGTCGGCAGTGCCGTCATCACTACACCCACCGCACCGGTGCAGGTGAGGCCACCCACCGTCAGGGCACACCGCAGCGACGTCCACGCCGCCATCACGCCCGCGCGGAACTGCCCCGCCGTTGGCCCCAGGGTGTAGGAGATCATCTCCATGCCGCCCATGCGGCCGCGAATTGCGGGTGGGATCGACTCGTTCCACATGGTGATGCGGAAGAGCGCGCTAAAGGCATCCGCCCCACCAGCGAGCACCAGACCCCCAAAGACAATGGGTAACGGTGAGCAGAACCCAAAAACCGCGATGCCCAGCCCCCACAGCGCGGCCGACGCGGCAATAGCCCGTCCGTAGTGGTGCACACCATGCGTCCACTTCGACAACAGCGTGGCAATAAGCGCACCAATGGGTAGGCCGCAGTAGAGGACGGAGAGTGCGTAGGTCTCGTGATAGTGAGCGGCCACAAAAGGCAACATGGCGACGGGAAAGGCAAAAATCATCGCAACGAAGTCAATGATGTAGGTGCCGACAATGTCGGCCCGTGAGCGAAGAAAACGCACCCCTTCGCGCAGCGCATCGCGGTCGGACGCGTGCGCTGTGGCGGAGGGGACGTGAGCGGCGAGACCCCATAACAAGAAGATTGACGCAGTAAAAGTAATGAGATTGGCGCTGTAGATAAAGGCCGGGCCGACGGCAACGGCCGCGAGCCCACCGAGTGCTGGCCCGATGATGGAAGCGATGGTGCGCGACGTCACGCCCAGTGCGGAGGCAGACTTCTGCATCTCGTGAGAAACGAGTGACTGGTTCAAGGCCGCGATACTTGGGCTCTGCAGGCTCGAGAACGAGGCAAAGATGAACGCAGCAACGTAGAGCACCCAGGCCTGCGGATGGGGCTCGAGGGCGTTGAGCAACGTGCCGGCCGTCACCATCATCATCAAGACCTCGAGCGTGATGATCAAGACTCGTCGATTTACGCGGTCGGCCAAAACACCGCCGTAGAGGCCAAAGACAATGAGCGGCAGCAGCTCCGCGAGTCCCAGTGACCCGACGTCTAAGGGCGAGTGCGTCAGTTGCTTGAGTTGATACGGCATCGTCACGTACGTCGCCTGTGAACCGAGCGAGGTCACGAAACCCGCAATGAACAATCGGCGATATTGAGCCGAGGTGCGTAGTGGCGTCAGGTCAATACCTATGGAGAAGCTCATCGCGGAGCCCCTTCTTGCCAGCCGGCAACAGCGTCGTAGTGGCGCAGCACACGTGCGGGAACACCACCTAAGACGACGTGATCGGGGAACGCACCGCGCACCACCGCTCCCGCGGCCACCACGGTGTTCTTGCCCAGCGTCGTGCCGGGCAGGATGACCGCATTCGTCCCGATCCAGCTGCCCGAGCCAATGACGACACCGGCTTCCATGGGTGGCTGCCACCCAATGGGAGCATCGGGGTCGAGGTAGGAGTGGTTCTGGTCCGTGATGTACACGTTCGGACCTATTTGGATGTTGTCCCCGAGGACTATCGACCAGTGACCGATGAGGTGTGAGCCACGACCAATAATGCACTGCTTCCCAATCGAGATCACCGGCGAATGCAACATCTCTTGCTCTGGTGACATCCCCACTGACAGCGTTACGTAGGGGCCAACTAAGGAGTTCTCACCCAGCGCAATGTAGCGCTCGTTGTAGATGGTGCCTTGCGGTGCCATGAGGCCCGCGCCTGAACCGAAAGAGTAAAACGACGACGCGTATCCGTCGGTCGGCCCCACGGTAGCAACCTCATTGGCGTACGCACGGATTCGACGCACGAGTGCGCCGAGAGCGTGACGATATCGAAGGCGCAGTGGCACGGATGCCACGCTACTTGTCGTCGCTCGGCCCAGAACCATTCAGTCCCGAGATCGGGCGTCGGACTAGTCGAGCGTCAATGGGGAGTCGATGTCTTCTTCTTCGACTGCAGGCAGCAAGGCATTGGCCATGTGCTCGCGGACGCGGACATCAATCTCTGACATGGTCTGCGGGTTTTCGCGCAGGAACGTCTTCACGTTTTCGCGGCCCTGACCCATCTGCTCACCTTCGTAGGTGAACCAGGCACCGGCCTTCTTCACGAAGCCCAGCTCGACGGCGACGTCGAGGATTGAACCTTCACGGCTAATGCCCTGACCGTACATGATGTCGAACTCGGCCTGCTTGAAGGGGGCAGCGCACTTGTTCTTCACGACCTTCACGCGGGTACGGTTACCGACGACTTCCGTACCGTCCTTGATTGACTCCACACGACGGATGTCGAGGCGCACCGAGGAGTAGAACTTCAGCGCCTTACCACCAGGGGTCACTTCGGGTGAGCCGTAGATCACGCCAATCTTTTCACGCAACTGGTTAATGAAGATGGCCACGGTGTTGGACTTCGACAGTCCACCGGTCATCTTGCGCAGGGCCTGACTCATCAAACGTGCCTGGAGACCGACGTGGCTGTCACCCATGTCGCCTTCAATTTCGGCACGTGGCGTCAGAGCAGCGACGGAGTCAATGACGATGACGTCAAGTGCACCGGAGCGAATCAGCATGTCCGCAATTTCGAGAGCCTGTTCACCGGTGTCGGGCTGTGAGATGAGCAAGTCGTCGATGTTGACGCCGATGGCGCGGGCGTAGACCGGGTCCATCGCGTGTTCGGCGTCGATGTAGGCGCACACGCCACCGTTGCGCTGGGCTTCGGCCACGGCGTGCATGGCGAGGGTCGACTTACCTGATGATTCGGGACCGTAGAGCTCGACGATGCGGCCTCGGGGCAGACCACCGATGCCGAGCGCCATGTCGAGGGCGAGAGCACCCGTGGGAATGGCTTCGATCTGCATGTGCAGGTTCTCACCCATGCGCATAACCGATCCCTTACCGAACTGCTTCTCGATCTGACCGAGAGCGGCGTCCAGTGCCTTGGTGCGGTCGTCGTTTGCCATTGCTGTCTCCTTGATTTTCTTCACGAGGGAACTCTAGGAAGCCCTAGTTACATCGGTCGTAGACATCACTATAGTTGCCTTACGAACAAATGTTCGTATTTATTTCTTATGAAATTACGAGGCTTTTGCCATATTCGTCGAACATGGTGCGGGATATTCCCTCGCCACCGACTCCGACCTAGAGCAAACGGTCAATCGTCTGTCGCAACGCGTTGAGTGCGCTGATGGCACCATAGGAGCGGATGCGAGCGCGGTCACCGGGCAGACGGAACGACACGTGTGAAACGCTGTCGCCCACCGCGAGCCCAACGAAGACGGTGCCCGGCACCTGGCCATCTTGCTCGTCCGGACCGGCAACACCCGTGACGGAAAGCCCCACGTCTGCACCTAAGAGTTCGCGAGCACCGCGGGCCATCTGCTCAGCCGCCTCCGCACTCACCACGGGCCCCTGCGCGACGCCCAAGAGTTCGTGTTTCAGCGCTGAGGCGTAGCTCACCAGTGATCCACGGAACCACTGTGACGCACCGGGAATGTTCACTAAGCGACTCGAAATCAACCCACCGGTCACCGACTCGGCGAGGCCAAGGGTGAGTCCGCGGGCCACCAAGCGCGACGCAATCGCGTGCTCCATGGTCTCGTCGTCAACGCCAAAGATGACGTCACCAAAAGCGTCGGTGATGAGCTTGCGGACAATCACTTCTTCGTCGGCCAAGAGGGCGACGGCGTGTTCGACGTTGTCACCGCGAGCGGTGAGACGGACCTTAATGCCCTCGATGCCACTGGCCAGGAAGGCAATGGTGACGCGATCAGAGTTTTCGAGCTCGTCGAAGCGTGAGTCGATGGCCTCGGCCAGACCCGACTCGGCGGCGCCCCAGGTACGCAGTACTCGCGAGGCAATCACGCTGGTGTTGCCTTCGGCCTGCGAACGAGCAATCAAGTCAGGCAGAATCGCCCGCGTAAACATGTCGCTCATCTCGTAGGGCACGCCCGGCACGCAGTAGATGACTTGAGCGCCAACCGGGCAGATGAGTCCCGGGGCGGTACCGCGCGTCTGGTCGATGATCGTGGCGCCCTCCGGCACATCGGCCTGAAGGAGATTGTTCTCCGTCATGGGGCGACCCCGCGACGCAAACATCGCGGAGATGCGCTCTACGAGGAAGTCCTGGCGCACCAGCGACACGCCCATGATTTCGGCCACGGCACTCCGGGTGATGTCGTCCTGCGTTGGACCGAGGCCACCGCAGATAATCACCGCGTCGGACCGAGACAGGGCAATGCGTAGCGCCGAGATAATCCGCTCGTGGTTATCACCCACGTGCTGGTGAAAGTGCGAGGCGATGCCGTTGGCAGCGAGTTGTTCGCCGAGCCACTGTGAATTGGTGTCGGCAATCTGCCCGAGCAGTAGCTCGGTGCCAATAGCAACTATTTCAACGCGCACGGGCGAGCAACGCCTTTCCGTCGACGTAGTAACGCCAGCCGGTGTAGACGGTCATGACCACGGCAATCCAAATGGTGACGTAGGCGTAGATGAAGTGGTGGTTGAAGTAGGGCAACACGCAAAAGGCAATGGCCCAGTCCTGCACGAAGGTTTTCCACTTGGCGATCTTGACGGCGGGAATCGAGATGCCCACTTTGGCGGCGCGCGAGCGGTGCACGCTCATCCACACCTCACGCAGCGTGATGATGATGGCTGGGACAATGAAGCCCTTTAGATCAACGTGTCGCGAAAAGATCAGGGCGTAGAGACCACCGAGCACGATGATCTTGTCGGCCAGGGGGTCGAGGTAGGCACCCGAGGTCGTGGTGCCGTAGCGGCGCGCCACGATGCCGTCGAAGTAGTCCGACGCCGCCGCCGTGCCGCCGAGGACAACCGTCCACCACGAGGTCCGGTGAAAGACCAACAGGTAGATAAAGACCGGCGAAATGCCGAGTCGGAAAAACGTCATCAGATTGGCCGGCGTCAGCAGTGCGGTTTCGCCGTAGGTGCGTTCGCGAGTGCTCATAGTGACTTCCCCTCCAAGTCCGTGCCGTGCGAGTCGGTAATCATCACGTCGAAGAAGCCACCAACGGGTAGTGCCTCATCCACCATGATGATGCCGTCAATTTCCGGGCACTCCCCAACACTACGACCGATACCGGGCGCGTCAATCAATACTCGCTGAGTGGTGCCCACCAGGGCATCGCGCTTACGGGCGGTGATGGCATCTTGGAGTTCGGACACTTCGCGCAGGCGCTCGAGGGCGAGCTCATGGGGCACTTGGTCGCCGAGGCCGTTGGCGTACGTGCCCTCTTCCTTCGAGAACGTGAAGAAGCCGGCCCAGTCGAGCTGGGCCGCTTCGATGAACTCGAGCAACTCGCGCTGGTCGTCTTCGGTCTCACCGGGGTACCCGAGGATGAATGACGAGCGGAACGTCGCTGTTGGCTCCATCGCCCGAATAGCGGCGATGCGCTCCAAGAAGCGATCGCCATTGCCCCAGCGGCGCATGCCGCGCATCAGTGGACGCGAGACGTGCTGGAGTGACAGGTCGAAGTACGGTACGCCGGTCGACAGAATCGTCTCAATCAGGCCACTCGTCAGACCCGAGGGGTAGAGGTAGAGCAAGCGAACGCGTTCGATCTCGTCACTGAGTTGCCGGGTGAGTTCGATGAGTGGCTGGGTGCCGCCCTCGTCGAGGACCTCGACGGCTTCGCCCAGGGCGCCACGACGACGGTCGTTACCCCAACTCGCCAAGTCCTGGGCAATCAAAATCAGTTCCTTGACGCCACCGGCCGCCAAGTCGCGAGCTTCACGCAGAATCTCTACGTTGGAACGCGAGCGCTGGTCACCGCGGAACGTGGGAATGGCGCAGAAGCCGCAGCGACGGTCGCAGCCTTCGGCAATTTTGACGTAGGCCCACGGCGCCGAAACAGCCGGACGCGGCAGGTTCAACAAGTCAAAGTCACTCTTGGGCTTGGTGCCTAAAGTGACGGGTGTTTTTGGCGCCAGAGCGGTGAGGCTCTCGTTGAAGCCGGCCACGAGGTCAACCTCGGGCAGTGCTTCGGCCAGTTCGTGGCCGTAGCGTTCGGCCATGCAGCCCGTAACTACGAGTCGAGCGCTGGAGCGCTTTTGGTCGGCGAGCTCGAGGACCGTTTCGATCGACTCTTCGCGCGCGGCCTCGATGAAGGCACAGGTGTTGGCGACCACGAGGTCGGCCGATTCGGGTGAGTCAGCGAGTGAGTATCCCTGCGAGACGAGCAGTCCGGCCAACTTCTCGGAGTCGACGTGGTTCTTCGGGCAGCCCAACGTTTCAATCCAATAGCGCACTGCGCTCCTTACAAACAGGAACACCGAGCGCGCAAGCGCCCGGTGTTCGTGGCGGAGAGGGAGGGATTCGAACCCTCGGGCCCGATTTCTCAGGCCGCATTCTTAGCAGGAATGTGGTTTAAACCGTACTCACCCACCTCTCCAATGCTTCTTTATCTTAGTGAACATTGAACCAATTGGGAAATCCTCCGAAAACCATTCCCGAGAGCCCCATTACACTCGTGACAGTCCTATTCAGAGGGAAGAAAATCATGCGTTCAGCTCGTCTCGTTCTCGCCGGCATTCTCGGCGCTTCGTTGCTCACCGGCGTCTCCGTGGGATCGGCCAGCGCGACCAGCGCCCCGACCCTCGCGTCGTGCAAGACCGCCATTGCCTAGCAGGAGATCTCCTCCGGCAAGTTGACGGTCGCCACCGACAACCCCGTCTACACCCCCTGGTTCGTCAACAACAAGCCGTCCAACGGGCAGGGCTACGAGTCGGCCTTCGTCTACGCGTTGGCCAACATCTTGGGCGTGGCCAAGACCAACGTCGCCTGGGCCTACGAGCCCTTCGACTCGAGCTACACCCCTGGCCACAAGTCTTTCGACTTCGACATCAACGAAATCTCCGACACGCCCGACCGCGCCAAGGTCGTGACCTTCTCGGACAGCTACTACGACGTAAACCAGTCGATTATCGCCCTCAAGGGCAACAAGATTGTGACGATGCACTCGGCTGCCGACCTCAAGGGCTACCAGTTCGGTGACCAGATTGGCACCACCGGCCTGACCTACATCAACCAGTACATCAAGCCCACCAAGCCCGCGCGCGTCTACTCCACCCTGGACCAGGCCGTGGCCGCGCTCCAGAGCAAGCAGATTGACGCCATCGTGGTCGACACGCCCACCGGTCAGTACATGGCCTCGTCACAGATTGTCGACGCCAAGAACAACCCCTTGGCCACGCAGGTCGGTCAGTTCCCATCAGTGGGTGAGCACTACGGTCTGCTCTTCCAGAAGGGCAACGCCCTGGCGGCGTGCGTCAACGTTGGCATCGCCGCGCTGAAGGCGAACGGTACGTTGGCCGCCATCACTAAGAAGTGGCTGGGCATCTACACCAGCGTCCCAACGCTGCAGCCGTAAGAATCGTGTCGCACGAGGCCAGCACAACGGTGCTGGAAACACCACCACTGTTCTTGCCGCGGCGCAAGTTGCTCTTCACTGGACGTCGCGCAATCGCCGCATCCGCACTCTCCAGCCTCGTCATCTTGGGCACGATCGTTGCCGTCTTTTACCTGGCGCCAGGCGGTGCAGCCGTGCGGGCCTTCTTCTTCGACCCGCAGCAGATGTGGCTCTCCTTTAAAGGCGACCCCGCCAAGAGTTTGAGCTCCATCGGCTCGGGCATCTTGACCAACATCTGGATGTTCCTGGTGTGTGAAGTCATGGTGCTGCTCTTTGGCCTCGTGATTGCCTGGGTCCGCATGACGCACTCAGCCGTGATGTTTCCCTTTCGCGTGTTGTCGACGATCTACACCGACGTCTTTCGAGGCATTCCGATTCTGCTCGTGATCTTCATCGTGGGCTACGGCCTCCCCGCGCTCAGCCTGGGTCCACTCTCCACGCAGTCGCCCGCGGTGTACGGCTGCATATCGCTAACGATTACCTACAGTGCGTACGTCGCCGAGGTCTACCGCGCCGGTATTACCTCGGTGCCGAACGGCCAGATTCTTGCGGCCCGCTCACTGGGGCTCACCACCGGGGCCACCATGCGTCGGGTCATTCTGCCCCAGGCGGTTCGTAACGTGATTCCACCGCTGCTCAATGACTTCATCTCGATGCAAAAAGACACCGCCCTCGTGTCAACGCTCGGCGCCATTGAGGCCACGCGGGCCGCGCAGATCTACGCCTCCACCGAATTCAATTTCTCCGGCTACGTCGTGGCCGCGTTGCTCTTCCTCGCCCTCACTATTCCCCTGACGCGGTTCACTGACCACCTCATGGCCAAGGACCGCGCCAAGCGACTGGCGGCCGCACGATGAGTGACGTCGTCCTCGAACTCTCCTCCGTCACCAAGCGCTTCGGTGCCACCGAGGTGCTGCGCGGCGTGTCGCTGCAGCTGCGTCGCCACGAAGTGGTCTGCCTCATCGGGGCCTCGGGATCGGGCAAGTCAACGCTGCTGCGATGTGCCAACATGCTCGAGCCCATCGACGGTGGCGACATTGCCCTGTTTGGTCAGTCACTGCGCGATCCGCGCATTGACCCCGACCTCGTGCGTCGCCACATCGGCATGGTCTTTCAGTCCTTCAATCTCTTTCCCCACCTCAGCGTGGTGGAGAACATCGTGCTGGGACCGGTCCACGCACTCAAGCGTTCCCGGGCCGAGGCCGTTGGCGAAGCCATGGTGCTCTTAGAGCGCATTGGTTTGGCCGATCGAGCCAACGACTTCCCCGACCGACTCTCCGGCGGTCAACAACAGCGTGTTGCGATCGTGCGCTCGTTGGCCATGCAGCCCGCGTTGTTGCTGCTCGATGAAGTCACTAGTGCACTCGATCCGACGTTGGTCGGTGAAGTGCTCGACCTCTTAGCGGACCTCGCGGCACGTGGCACGACGATGTTGATTGCCACCCACGAGATGAGCTTCGCCCGCGACGTGGCGCACCAAGTGGCCTACCTCGAGCAGGGCGTGTTGGTGGAGCAGGGGACCCCTGCGGATATTTTCACCAACGCGCGCCACGAAGCAACGCGCAAGTTCCTCGAGCGCTCTTAAGCGACGCGAGGTTCGATGTCGGGTGAATCGACGATGAGGTCGAAGAGCTCCTGATCGCGGTCCCAGGTGAGGTGCTCACGTACCTGCTCAATGGGGAGCCAGACCAGCTCGTCAACTTCTTCGTTGGCCTCAAACTCACCTTCGAGCACGTGCATGAGGTAGTACGCAACGATTTTGTTCTTGCCCTTGCGGTGGGTGTAGTTCGTGGTGCCAATGAAGCGAACGATCTCGCAGTGCAGGCTCGTCTCTTCGAGTACTTCGCGCAAGGCGGCCTCCTCAAAGGTCTCGCCCGGATCGAGCTTGCCCTTCGGAAACGTCCAGTCGCCACGCGCTTCACGGTAGATGCAGGCGATTTCGATGTGCCCGTTCACGCGGCGAGTGACAATGCCACCGGCGGCGCGAATCGTGTCGGCGGGGAGGTCACTCGGTGGCGTGAAAGGGAGCGGCATTAGAACGAAAACTCCACGCGTGGGGCGCGGTCGGTGACGGTGCAGCGGGGGGAAGAAGTCACGAAGGGCACCCACTTAGAGTAGTAAGAATGCTGACTGCTGTTTTGTCACCCCTCTGGTCTGAACTCGTCGTTGTCCTCGCGGGGGTCGCGGCGGGCATCGCCAACGGGATCGCCGGCGGTGGCACCTTTATCGCGTTCCCCACCTTGCTGGCCCTCGGGGCCGCATCGATCACGGCCAACGTCACCACGTCGGTCGGCGTTCTCCCCAGCTACGTCGGTGGGATCCGCGGCTATCGCCACCAACTCAGCGCGCACCGGGCGCTGGTACGCCGCCTCGTCCCCTCGTGCTTTCTGGGGGCGATTACCGGCTGCGCTCTGCTCCTGGCATTTCCGTCGAGCACCTTTCGCGCCGCCCTTCCTTTCTTGGTAGGCGTCGGGACCGTCCTCTTCGGCGTGGCACCACTGGTCACTCGGCGGTTGGCGCACGTTCGCCACGACCACCCCGGTCGTCGGGTCAGCCTGGCGATCGGAATCTTTTTGGTCGCCATCTACGGCGGCTACTTCGGAGCTGGCCTCGGCATTTTGTTGCTCGCCGTCATGGCCCTCACCTTGCCACTCGACCTCGCCGAGCTGCAGGGTTTGCGCAACGCCTTATCGGTCATTATCAACCTCTGCGCCGGCGCCGTCTTCCTCCTGCGTGGACATCTGATCATTCGTGACGTCCTCGGACTCATGGTGGGCACCCTGCTTGGCGGGGTGATTGGGACCTCACTGCTCAAGCGACTGCCCCCGACCGCCGTGCGGGTGATCATTGTGGCCATTGGCGCCCTCACCACCGTCCGGCTCGCCTGGTAGCGAGAACTCCACTTCTTCACTAGGATTTATGGAATGAAGAAGTTCTTCTCCTTTCCGAATCCCGTTAACGATGCCGCCGCACGGACGGTCGCCCTCGGCGTCGTGACGATGGGCACGATCGCCTTCTTCACCTCCTGGTCCTGGATCATGATCCCCCTCACCTACGGCTTTGCCGCTCGCGTCGCCTCGGGCCCCACCCTTTCTCCCTTGGGGCAGTTTGCGGTCCGTATCGCGGCCCCACGACTTAGCGCGTGGGAAAAGTTTGTACCGGGCCCACCGAAGCGGTTCGCCCAAGCCATTGGACTGGCGTTCTGCATTGGCATTGACCTCACCTGGTATCTCCAAGGGTTCGGCGTCGCTCGATGGATCTTGCTGCCCCTCATTGGTGCCGCGTCGCTGGAAGGGTTTCTGGGCTACTGCGTGGGCTGCGCCATCTTCGGCCTGCTCATTCGGGCTGGACTCGTGCCAGCCAGCGTCTGTGCCGAATGCGGTGACTTAAGCGCGCGCTACGCGGCAGCTGGCTACCCCGTCAACGAAAAGTAGCGCTCCGCGCACCGGGCGCTGAGCGATTCACGCCCAATGTTCGTAGGATAGATATATGCGTCGCTCCCCTCACTTCGTGCGTGCCGCGGTGGCCCTTAGTGCACTCGCCGCCGCCACGATTAGCGCTCCGTCCTTTCACGCCGACGCGGTCCAGCCTCGCCTCGTCGTCGCGCACGCCACTTCCTTGCCCAGTAGCGCCACCGCCGTCACGACGCCCGTCACCGACACCTTTGATGTCGTGCTCGCCGGGCAAAACAGTGCCGCCGAGGCGGCCTACCTCCGCGCCATTTCGACGCCCGGCTCGCCGCTCTATCGCCACTTTCTGACGCCCACCGGCTTCGCCCAGCGCTTTGGCGCCGCACGGAACACCATCGCGCAGGTCACGCAGTACTTCAGCGCCAACGGCCTGCACCCGTTGAGTCTTTCCACGGGCGGGCTGGTGCTCCACGTGCGCGCCACCACCACCGCAATTTCACACGTCTTTAACGCCCACGTGTCCTCCGCTCGCACGTCGCAGGGCGTCGTGAGTTCCTTCACCCAACCGGCCACGTTGCCGGCATCGATTGCCCACGACATTGTCGCGGTCGCCGGCCTGAACGGTGCCTCGGGACTGGCGAGCCACCTCGTGCACGCCCACTCCACGTCGGGCTACGCCACCACCTGCTCGCACGTCGGGGCGGCGAACGGATCGCGACCCAACGCCAACGGCTACACCGTGCAGCAGCAGGGAACTCTCTACGGCCTGAGCCCGCTCTGGCACGCAGGCATCAATGGCCACGGCACGACCATTGCGCTCTATGAGCTCGGTGTCGCCGACACCAGCGACATCAACGTCTTCAACAGTTGTTACGGTCTGAGCCCCACAATCACCACGATTCCCGTGGACGGTGGCGCGACCGGCGGCTACAGCGACGAAGCCACGATGGACATTGAAGAGGCGGCCGCCCTCGCCCCCGGCGCCACCTTGGACGTCTACTCTGCCCCCAACGCCGGCTCCGACCCCCTCGACGTCTACACCCGCATCGCCGATGACAACGCGGTTGACGTGGTCGCCACCTCCTGGGGCGACTGCGAGAACGACCCGACGGGCAGTGTCGTTGCCGAGGCCCCCCTCTTCCAACAGATGGCCGCCGAAGGCATCACGGTCGTTGCCGCTTCCGGTGACAACGGCTCCTCGGACTGCACCGGACTGATTTCGAATGCCCCCGCCGTTGACGACCCTGCATCGCAGCCCTTCGTCACCGGTGTTGGTGGACTCACGGTGAGCAACCTGTCGCCACTGACCCAGACCGTGTGGAACTCCAACGGTGGTGGTTCCGGTGGTGGCATCTCAGACCAGTGGTCACGGCCCTGGTGGCAGACCGGCCAGTTCTTCATGAACGACCCCTCACAGGGTGTCGCCTCGGCCACCGGGCGCATGGTGCCCGACGTATCAGTGATGGCCGACCCCGGAACGGGCTTTATCCAGTACTTCACCGGCACTGACTCCTCCACCGTGGTGTGCACGACGGCCACCTGCCGTAACGGCTGGAGTGGCGTTGGTGGCACATCCATTGGCGCCCCACTCGTTGGTGCCATGGTGGCGCTGGCGAAGCAAAAGTGCGGACAGGGACGCTTGGGATTCTTGAATCCCACCCTCTACACATTGGCCGCCTCCACTACGGACATCACCCCCATCACCACGGGCAACAACGACATCGCCAACGTCAACGCCTACAGCGCTGGCCAGGGCTACAACTTGGCCGTCGGACTCGGCGCCCCCACGACGACCTTGATTGGCGACCTCTGTCCGATGGTGGCCGACCCGGCACAAAGTTCCTTCACCATTGGCTCCACGTCACCACTCGCGGGCACCACGACACCCGTGAACATCACGCTGCGTTCGAGTGCGGGCACCCTGATGCCAAACGTGCCCGTCACCTTTGAGGTCATTGGACCCTCTGGTGCGCCGGTAATCGACGGTCTGACCAGTTCGACGACCGGCTCCGGCACCGCGTCACTCACGGCCAATACCTCGATAAACGGCACCGTCACGTTCACGTTCTCGGCCCCCAGTGAAGGCATCTTTACCGTCGTCGCCTACGACAATGGTGCGGCCATTGGATCGGGACTCATCGACGTTATTTCCTTGGCGTCGCTGCAGGTCCCGCCCAACACGCCCACCATCACCCTCAAAGCCAGGGGCACGACGTCACTGGCCCTCAACGTGACTGCCACGGCTGGCCGCTACCCCGCGACCTACTACCAGGTCTCAGTCACGAATGGGGCGAGCTGGGTGACCCGCAGCGCGACATCGCCACTTCTTCTGACTGGACTTCACCGTGGTCGCCCCTACACCGTTATTGTTCGCGCGGGCAATGCGTATGGCGCAAGTGGGTGGTCAACGTCACTGCATCTGCGGACGGCGCCGTGATCGAAGGCCGTCGACCGCTTCGGCGGTGGCCTCGTCGACGCCGCTCGACGATTGTGGCGAACTTCGTCATCGCGAGTCTCGTGGTGCCCACGGTCGTCCTACCCAACATTGCGACGTCGACGCTCAACGGAAATCCACTCGTCGCCTTCACCCAGAATCCAACGGCGTCGACGTGGGCGAAGGACTCGTTTGAAGCAGCCTTCAACAACGCGACCTTGACCGGCACCCCGAGTGTGTTGAACGGTGACGGGATTACCGCAGTCGCTGCGCGCTTCGCTACCGGTGACCTCGCCTTCTACGAACAGTCGGCCAACGGGTCGACGTCCGTCGTTGACGTCACCAGCGAACTGCCCGCGCCGGCCCCAGCGGCCGCACCCACGCTCTTTTTTGACCCCTGGAACAACGTCGACATCGCCTACGTGGACACGGCCGGTGCGCTGGTCGTGCTCTCGGCCTCCACCACCAAAGCGGCGCTGCACCGCGAGCACGCGCACATGACCTCGGACACCACCGTGACGACGCTGACTCCGGGCACCACCACGACGTTTCGCCTCGGCCAGCCCTCGGTCGCAATTGCGGGCACGCAAGGAACCATCCTCGCTACTTCTTCCACGGGGCACGCCATCGCTGTCTCGCTCAACTGGACCACCAGCATTCAGCCACCACAGATCAGTGCCCCCGTCGACGTAACACTGCAGACCGGAACGGGCCTTGTCCTCGGCGAGCCGGCCGTGATTACGAACCCGACCACCACCCAACTCTTCGCCGCCATTACCGCCGGTGGGGCGCTGGCCGTGTTTGAGGCCTCGAGTGCGGGAGCCTGGTCGAGTCAGAATCTCACACTCACCACGGCCGCACCGCTCTCGAGTAGTTCACTCGCCACCGCGAGCAACGGACAGACCACCTACGTCACCGACGTCGCCGCCAACGGCGATGTGCAACTGTTCAGTGTTGCGGTGGGTCAAGAAATGGCGAATACCGTTCAAGCGCACATCAACGGGGGCACCACGCCGAGTGCGTGGAGCTATCTCGACGTGACCACCTCGGTCAAAGCGGCGCCGATCATGAGTGGCAACCTCACGATGTCAGCCACCACCAGTGCGCTCGTCATCGCCGGCGAGGCCTCGACGGGTGACCTCACCACCATGACTGAATCGCTCTCATCGGCCGCGTGGGTGGCCATTGACGTCTCACGGACCGCCACCAACGCCGGCGTCATTGTTGGACCGCAGATCGCCAGTGCCTTCATCAAGGGGCACCTCACCCTCTTTACTTACCAAACGGGCTACATCGCCACTGAGGGTGTCGGCGTCTACGCCATCCCCCAGTCCGACTGGAGTCGCGCTATCTCCGACGGGTGGCCCATCCTCGCCGACACCGGCGCGCTCGGCACGCCGCAGGCGCCGTGGGTCGGCTTCATCACCCAAGGTGGCGTCGCCCAGTCACCGGACTTCCTGTTAGGACAGGCCATCACCAACGGCCACCGACCGGTGACGTGGCTGTCCTTCTGGACCGTGTCGGGACCTCAGCCGGGCCAGCCCAAGACCGTGCTGAACTACTTCACCCACGGCTACCAGGCCGGCGTGTGGGTGGCGACGCAGATTTCGAAGTACAAGGCGCTCGGTGACTCGACGCTGCCCAACTGGGTCATTCTCGACCCCGAGGGCTACCCCGACAACCACTCGAACTTGGACGCCCCGGGTGGATCAAATGCCGCCACCTTCACCACCTATGCCAGTTACTGGGCCGCCATGTTGCGCGGGTGGGCCCAGGGGTTGGCCTCGGTGAATCCCGCCCTGCGACCGGGCGTCTACGCCGCCCAGTCGGAGTACCGCAACTACTCGCTGTCAGCGGTTCCGATGCCCGTCTTTGAGGCCATCGCCTTCGGTGGTGGTGGCCCCGTCCCGATTAGTGGGGCACAAGGCCCTAACGTGTTGGGCTTCATCGCCTTCTCGGCGTCGTGCACCCCGCAGTCGACCTTGACCCAAGAAATCAACACCCTGAAGAATCCACCGTGGGCGGGAGCGTTTAACACCCTGCAGTTCAACGGTGGCGTCTACTGTGCGCCGTAAGGAGAGACCATGACCGACACCCCAAACGACTTCACCAGTGACATTCGCGACCGAATTAAGCAGTTGACCAAGCCGCTCGTCGACTCACTCGACGCCAAGCTGCGCGACCAGGTGGACGCCCGAGTGGACCAGCGGGTGGAAGAGATTGTTCGCGACCGATTCGCGACACTGGAACGGGCCATCGCCGATCTCGACCGCGCGGTGCGCGCACTCGAAGAGCGTCTCGACTAGCGGCGGCGCTGGCGGTCGCGGCGCACGATAAAGCGCACCGTCAGGACCGTCAAGGCCACGAGGGCCACGACGAAGAGGCCAAAGACCACGTCAAACGCTGCGGTGAATTCGCCCAGAACCATACCGTCATGGTAGCCGTGTCACAGGGCTGCATAAGAGTGAGTCCATGACCACATCGACCCTCGCACCGACCTCCGTGGCCACCATGTTGCGCGGAAATCCCGCCACCCGGCCCGAGGCCGACACCACTACGAGTGCTCGTCTGCGCGCATCGCTCGAGGCGGCTCTGGCCGAGGCGAGCGAGACCGTTGCGCTGCCCGTGGTGGTGCGCGCCTCGTCACTGCGCGACACGATTGCCACGTTGTCGGCGAGCCCACTGGGTCGACTGCGGGGACTACTGGTGAACAGCGCGCTTCGTCTCATTGTCAACGGTGTGGCGCTTGACGACCTCGCCCTCGACTCGTGGCGGGCCTGGCGCTCTGGCGTCAGTGACCCCCGCATGAGCGCCCTCTTCGACGACCTCGACGCCGACCAGCGAGCCCGACTGGCCTCGGACGTCCGCGCCCACGTGCACACCTTACGCACGCACCTCGAGGCCATTCCCAGTAGCTGGCGGCCTCGCACCGGCGTGCGGGCTCACTTGATCATGGCGGAGGGTCGGCTACAGCTCCGCGATGACGTCGACCTCGTGCTGGGCCTCCAACATGCGGCCACCGCTTCGGTGGTCTTGTTGGATGTCACCACGGCACCGCTGGGCACGGCGGCCGAACGACTCCTGCGCTACCACGCACTGGTGCACACCTTGAGGACCGGCGTCGTACCGCTGCGCACTGCCCTGTTTTCAACTGCCACCGGTGAACTCTGGACGCGCGATGTCACCGTCGAGATGTTGGACGTAGCCGTGGCCGACATCGTCGAGTTCATCAACGCCCAGGCGGTGGCCGCATGAGTGAACTCGTGCAGACTGCATCGACGCCCGAGGCACTGCGTGCGCTCATGCAGTGCGACGTCACCGTCGCCACTTTGGAACAGAGCCAGGTGGCAGGCTTCGCTTCGCGCTTGAAGGCCATCACCACCCCGACCCAACGGCGCATCGACGCGTGGGCCGTTGAACAAGGTGGCGTGGCCTCCACTGCGTTTTCGTGGCGAGCCGCCACGGCGCGGCGTCTCCTGGGTACCGCGGCGGCGCACCGGGCCGTGCGTGGTGCGAGCATCTTGCAGAGCGTGCACGACGAAGTCGGTGACAATCTCATTCGCGCCACTCGCGGTGAGGCCCGATTCGGATCCCTGGGGCAGTGGCTGAGTTCACTCACGCAGGCCGAACTCGGCATGGTGATCGCCGAAGCCGTCAACTGGGCCAGCACCCTCCTCGACACCGCCGACCTGCTGGGACCCGACGCTGAGCTGGCTCGGGCCGACTACTACTTCAATGTCGCCGGGGCTCAGACAACCCTGCGCGGCCGCCGCGACGTCATCGTGGGCGAGAACGTGGTGCGCGTTCGATCGGGTGCCCCAGGGAAATCAGCTGGTGCTGGACTGCGCGCCGACCTCTTTATCGCCACTGTGGCTGCCCCCACGCGCCAGGCCCCCCGTCACTTCATTGGTCTCTGGCCGGACGCGGGCGTGGCCTTGGCGGTCGAAGGCACCATGGAGAACCTGCGGGCCGGGGCGCGTGACATTGTGCGTGTGGCCGCGCACATGCGTCGCTACCAGCCCGCGAAAGTGGCGTAGTTCTTTCGAAGTGGCCGCCGCCAACTAGCGTGGTGGAGTCATGACACTACGTACATCCCTCAGAAACATTGCCATCATCGCCCACGTTGACCACGGCAAGACCACCCTGGTTGACGCCATGTTGCGCCAAACCGGCTCCTTCACCGCCCACGAAGCCGTCACCGAGCGCGTTATGGACTCCGGTGACCTGGAGCGCGAGAAGGGTATTACTATCCTCGCCAAGAACACGGCCGTTCAATACAACGACCTCACCATCAACATCATCGACACGCCCGGACACGCCGACTTCGGTGGTGAGGTTGAGCGTGGCCTCGCGATGGTCGACGCCGTTATCTTGCTGGTGGACGCCGCCGAAGGCCCCCTGCCCCAGACCCGCTTCGTGTTGCGTAAGACGCTCGAGGCTCGCCTGCCCGTCGTACTGGTGATCAACAAGGTCGACCGCCCCGACGCCCGTACCGAAGAAGTGGTCTCCGAAGTGGAGAACCTCTTCCTCGACCTCGACGCCGACGAAGAGCAGATCTCCTTCCCCATCCTCTACGCCTCAGCGCGTCAGGGCTGGGCCTCGACCGACATCAAGGACACCAGTGGTGACCTCACCCCGTTGTTCCAGACGATCGTCGACTTCGTGCCCGCTCCCGAGTACGAAGAGGGACACGGCCTCCAGGCCCTCGTCTGCAACCTCGACGCCTCGCCCTACCTGGGACGTCTGGCCCTGTGCCGCGTGATTAACGGCACCCTCGAGCGCGGCTCGCGCGTGGCCTGGTGCCACGTCGACGGCACTATCGAGTACGCCAAGATCACCGAGCTCTTCATGACCAAGGCCCTGGACCGCGTGCCGGCCGAGTCAGCCGGCCCCGGTGACATCGTCGCCGTCGCCGGTTTTGAGACCATCACCATTGGTGAGACGCTCGCCGACGCCGAAAACCCCATTCCCCTGACGCCCATTACCGTCGACGAGCCCAGCTTGTCGATGACGATTGGTATTAACACCTCGCCGCTTGCCGGTCAGGAGGGCAAGTTGTTGACCGCTCGTATGGTCAAGGACCGCCTCGACAAGGAGCTCATCGGTAACGTGTCGCTGCGCGTACTCAATACCGACCGCCCCGACGCCTGGGAAGTCCAGGGCCGTGGTGAACTCCAGTTGGCCATCTTGATTGAGACCATGCGTCGCGAAGGCTTCGAGCTCACCGTCGGTAAGCCTCAGGTTGTGACCCGCGTCATCGACGGGAAGACCTACGAGCCCGTCGAGCACGTCACCATTGACACGCCCGAAGAGTACGTCGGTGCCATCACGACCCTGCTGGCGACTCGTAAGGGCACCATGCTGGACATGATTAACCACGGCACCGGCTGGGTCCGCCTCGAGTGGAAGATCCCGGCCCGTGGCCTCGTGGGTATCCGCACCGAGTTCATGACCGAAACCCGTGGTGCGGGCATGATGCACACCAACTTCGACGGCTACGAGCCCTGGTTCGGTCCCATCCGCCTGCGCGCCAACGGCGTGCTGGTCGCGGACCGCAAGGGTGCCACCACCGCCAACGCCCTGATCGACCTGGAAGCCCGTGGCACGCTGTTCGTCTCGCCCGGTACCGAAGTGTACGAAGGCATGATCGTGGGCGAGAACTCACGCTCCGAAGAGATGGACGTCAACCCGACCAAGGAAAAGAAGCTGACCAACATGCGTGCGTCAGGTTCGGACCACACCGAGCGCATCACGCCGGCGACGGTCATGTCCCTTGAGCAGGCCTTGGAGTTCATCGCCGACGACGAAGCCGTTGAAATTACCCCGAAGTCGGTGCGTCTGCGCAAGGTCATCCTCGACCAGGCCGGTCGCGCTCGCGCTCGCAAAAAGGGCTAATCGCGTATCCACTAGAATTTGTGGTGGAGGGGTGTCAGAGCGGCCGAATGAACCGGTCTTGAAAACCGGCGTGGGGAAACTCACCGTGGGTTCAAATCCCACCTCCTCCGCCAG